>Ga0247760_1001723_pt1 | contig 19079 bp, 21 predicted proteins | sample UWRJL171409R4_FD_179936 | JGI IMG/M metagenome (GOLD analysis project Ga0247760, IMG submission 179936) | Plant litter microbial communities from Arlington Agricultural Research Station in Wisconsin, United States - UWRJ-L171-409R-4 | ecosystem: Environmental > Terrestrial > Plant litter >... | reverse complement strand
GTCGGGGGGAAGAGGGGGGGGGGGTGGGGGGGGGGGGGGGGGGTTTCTCTGGATGCTGGCTACAGTTTGGTTTGGTTTTCTGTTTCTCACCTTAACAGTGGTCTTGTCGATGTACCTGGTGGCGTCTGGGAGCAAGTTCGGCCGAGGAAACCCCTGTCAGTCAAACGGTGAATTTCGGCTGTACAGGGACCGCTACAACCCTCTGGAACTCCGCGATTTCTTCAAAATCACAGATCAGGTGCGCTGTAAACAAATGGAGCGGATAAAGTTTTCTTGGGGCGAGCCAACTCGCGGGGACTCTACCTCATGTGGGGGCTTTTTACAGTTTGCTCCCAAAGGAAGGTGCGCTCTCAGGCTCTGCAGTTTCGCACAGAATTCAAAATTCAAGTTCGAACACACCTTCCAGTTTCTCCAAATAAAAATCACCGTTCACCAATGTTCTCGCGCTCTTCGATCATCTCTAAACAACTAACTTCGAATAGCCCGCGATGTCTTCTCGAAGAGAGCTCAACCAAACCAACGAAACAGCCTACTCTGTCGGCTCAGAGATCAGGCACGATGCTGAAATCACACTCCGTTACCTAGCGGATGCAGAGCTCGCCTTACTGCCAAATGCCGCCATCATTCAGCGATCACTCAGTGTCAAGACTGTTGTGTCCACCTCGTCTTCTTTTGCGCAGCGCTTTCAGCAGGCAGTTGGGCAGCCCCACCTCCAGCAGATTATCCAGATTGGAGCAGGCATGCAGGGAGTTGTATTTGAGCAGGTAATTTTGGTGGTAACTCTTCCCTTGCAGCATAGGTTGTTAACCATTTGGATAGGTTGGGAAGTCCATTGCGCTGAAAAAGGAATCCTCTGGGAACGCAATCCTGACAACAAACCTTCAGCACGAATATTCTCTGCATCGTGCTGTCATTGAAGCATTTGAACGCTATGACAATGCTATCAGGAGCAATGTGCGAGTACCTAAGGTCTTCGACATTATTCGCACCACAGATGAGAAATTCTGGTTGGAGAATCTGATCAAATTCCCGTCTGAGTATCGCTCTCGAGGCGACATTGTTCAAATGGAACGCATTCTTCCCCTTCCGAAGGTGATCAGAAAGGCATTGGTTGCTCACTTCTACCCTCACAACAGCAACGCCCCGCTCGATTCGGTCACACTCAGTAGCATCCTGGATGATACTCCGAACAAGCACTGTCTAGCGCGGATATATCTCGGAAGAGAGAACGGCGTGTTCACGAGAGAGGGGTTCTCGTTGCGCAACTTCCCGCTCTATCTGAAGCCCATGCAGGAGCTGGGTTTGGATGTTCTTGGACTTGCATCCGCCATGGGCAAGGCATTCGCCATCATGCATTGGGGAGCGGGCGTGAATGGCGACGATGTCGAGATCGTGCTCGGCTCATCGACTGTCGGGGGTGAGGAGGACGAGGGGATCGATTTCCAGCACCGAGAGATCGGAGTCTACCTGCTCGATTTTGGTCAGTGCGACTTCGTCAACCTTTCGGATGATCCGGATGAGGTATACCAGGCATTCAAGGGCGCCATGGTCACCGGCGATAACCAACTCTTCATTCCGCACTATGCGAAGAGTCGTGAGCTCTATGCAGCATTCAAGGCGGGGTATATGGGTGCGGCGCAGGTTATCTTGAGGGAGAAAGGCATGGAAAAGAAGTTCAGCATCGAGGACTTCATGGAAGAGTACGAGGAGTATGCTGAGGACTTCCTGGTTTGATGCCTGGAAGAATGGATCTTTTCGAGCTCCTGATGTTTGTCCGTTCAACGTTTCCTCTCAGCAAGGGAGCTGATAGAGTCACGCGGAGGGTTCTCTGATATAGAGTGGGGATTCTCATTGCTGTAACGGCTCGTTTTAGGCATCACTCTCCTCATTTAGACCTTTGGGACATATCTAATACGACTAAAATCCCAACTGTCACTTCTCTCACAGGTGAACAGCAAATTCCTAACAAAATGTGAAGCCGCCCTCCTTCTTGACTCCCACATTAACTCGGATCTCAGAGCAAATAATATCATACTCTCGGAACACAAATCTGTCGATCACTGCATTACGACAGAGCTCAAGGGTGGGAATATCTCGGTCACTGAGGCCGCCGTCACTCCTGACTCGGACTTCAACCTCCGATGATAACTGAAGAAGTAGATTAAAAATGTAACTATTAGGAAGAAAAACTTTGGTTTTCGACGTCACACCCGACGCTTGAGGAATTTCTTCCAGGGTTTTGATACGTGTCGTGCCGAGCCGGCGAAAGAAGGTTTAGGTTGCCGAAACTTAGGCCGGCTGAGAAGGATGAACAGAAGGGTCGGAGAGCGTAGCTCTCTAAGGAAGACGTAGATCAAGAATAACAAAATAACAAGTGGCGGTTTGCCGCACTCGTTGTTCTCACCCTGTCAATCACAGGCCCTGGTTGGACGCTTTCGCCTCTGGCGCCCTTCATCCTTGCCCTGGCGACTGGGAACACCTCGAAGACTGGCTCGGTTTCTTCCTGTGCGGTGCGTTTATTGCAATTGCCGGTGTGAGTTTGGTGCTGGCAGTTGATCCGTACTTGTGGATGGACTTTGGCCATGTTAGATCACTGCGTAGATACTAGTCAAGGTGATTTTCGGCGCGGGGGGAGGTGGATGTCAAATTATCGGGTTTGCTATATTTTTACGTACCCTTTATCTTCGAGTTCGCCAGCTCACCGAAAGTAAGACGCTGTCAGAAGAGTGAGGCATTAATAGGTCCCTGAAAGTGAGGTAAAGAGGGCCCATTTACACAAACACTGCCGATGGCTTTCGCTGTTACAGACCATCTCCCATTCTGAAAACACCTACATAAATACCGAAAAGGCCTTCCTGCATTCCAAAAAGGCTTCCTGCATGTTAGAAAGATCTGTGATGTGAAAATCCCAGGCCTTGCCGTTCCAGAACCGGACGGTATGAGAATTCCAAGAATATATTGCACGGAGATAAGAGACCCTTTCTTTGGCACGAGCCCCCGTACCCCTAGTGTCAAAACGCATCCCTACCGTTACCGCAGGCCGTATTGCATTTGAAATAGACCTTTCCGCTTTCTCTAACGGCATACTCACATGTAATTGAGGTCTTTCACAATGCGAATAATGCCTCTCGGAATGAAAAAGGCCTCCCATGTCATAATCCAGGCCTTGCTATTTTAATCCAAGGTGTTTAAACGTTTCTACAACGTACGTATGGAAACTACCCAACGACGCAAATTTGTTCCAGGCTGCCGACATGGAGGGTGTCCACACACAGCCTGGCTCCCCATTAATAGGATCATAAAGCAGGGAGCTGAGTGAGAGCTACTGTACCAATGCCGTAAAGGACGGCTCTGTATTCCATGGTTGTGCAACCGAGCGCTTCATACAACCTCTTTAGGAATAACTCAGGGGATGACGTCGTGTCGATCCCCCAGAAGGTGCGCTTGTGATTGGACAACTCGGAACGCGCGGTCTCGGCAGGAAGATATATGCGAAAAGCCTTCTACATTCCATTTCCGAACGAAGTTCTCCCTTTAAAACAACACTTCCTCCCCTCCTTCAACAAACTCCCGCCAGTCACCACCAAAATGGGCACCACCAATTCCAAGCTCCCCCCCAACACCCACCTCCCCGCCTCAATGACAAACGGAACCCGGCCCTTCCCCCGCCGCTTCTCCGCGACCTACAAAAAGTCCCTCACCAAAATCCTCGCCCTTCTCACCGACGCCGACCGCCCGAATAGCCCCAGCTACGCCATCTCCTGGCCCTCCGGGTCCTACGGCTCCCTGACCTTCCACGCCGGACCGACCAAAGACCACGAGCTGCTGGCGACTGCGCGGCTCGCCGGGAGGCTGGGAAGTGATTTCAACGTGGCGCTCCCTGCGCTGTTCACAGGCGGGGAGCAGAAGACGGAGATATTGCGGTATGTGCCTAGTTTTAAGCGGGAGATGTGGTGGTTTGCGATGCCGGTTGGGAGTGGGGCGGATGTGCGCATTGAGAGGTTTGAGTGGCGGCGCTTGAGGGGCGCTGAGGTCAAGGGTGTTGAGGGGGGGTCGGGGTCGGGGTGGAAGTTGGTTGGGAGGCCAGATGGCCAGCGACACGGGGCATCGAGATGATGAGGCGGATGATGATGATGGGCGCATTGATGGGTTCACGAGTGATGGGAAGGAGGTTGTTGCCGTGTGGGCGGATGCGGGGCTGAGCTTCCACTTGTCAAGGATAGGGGGGTTGGAGTTTAGGGGGAGTGGTGCGACGGGCGAGCTGGGGTTGCTGTGGAGTGTCATGGCGGTTGTGACGTGCATGTGCATCTATCAGCTGCAGCTGCAGCGCGCCACCTCGGCCGCCGCCTCGGCCGCCGCATAAGCAGTTAGATAAGTGAGGCAAGCTCTGTTGAGGTCCTCAGGGGTATTATTAGTGATATATATACAGAAGTCCACGAAGATTGGGTATAAGACGGAGAAAGAAGAGTTTGGTGCCCTGTCTGACGCCTAGGAAAAGATACTCAACCCAGATGTGCTACTGGAGTTGCCAAGCTCAAAACTCTCCCAATCCAACCGCAGAGCGTCACCCTCGATTCTGTCCACGCCGGAAAACAGTGTGTCAGAACTATTAGTATTACAACTCCATTCATCCGACAGTACTCTCGAGGCCTGGGCGTCATCGCCCAGCTGCGAGAGCCCATCAAAATCCGCGTCTTCCAACTTGCTGCTTCATTGTGTTAGCATCTAGACACTATTACTCGAACGACGGGAAACTCACTCAACCGGAACAACATCCTTCTCCTTCGCACTCACAACCACACCCGAAATCCCATTCGCAGCCTCGTACCCCGCTCGAAACCCGTCCTGCCAGTACCGCACACTGCGTGATATATCTGTCTCCCCGCGGTTCTGCCCACACGAAGGCTGTCCCAGCATCTGCGCCACTGCGTCTAGTGATTCCTCTGGCATCTGGCTTGCTTCACAGAGGTCCAGGAATGACGCTTCGCTGCTTGCTGCCCCGAGGAAGTCCCATTGCATGTCAGACGCAGACGCAGACGCAGACGCAGAACCGGATATGGACGAGGATGAGCTTGACGGCGAGACTGAAGCTTTCTTCTCTTTTGACGCTGAGTCCCGCCTGCTCGTGTTCTCACTAGACCGAGACACGCCATTCCAAATCACCTCCCCGCGCTCCATCATATGCTCTAGATGCCGCCATGGCGAAGATGTCAGATGGAGCCACTTGGGATGATGCCCTTGAATATCGAAGCAACTGAGATTTCGTGTCTGGAAGCGCTTGCCGACGAAGTCAATGAAGGCAAAGTAGTTGAATGAGCTGCTGTCTCCGGGGCGGGTTTGCTGGACGATGGTGCAGTGGGCTCGCCATCGAGAGGCCAGTCGGCGGATCTCAAGGGGGTCGAAGCGAGGGGCTGTTTGGGTGTAGATGAGGATCAAGTAGCGGGCGCTGTAACGCGTGGTAGAAGTCTGAGATGGTCGGGTGTCATTGTGCTGTTTGTTGGTAGAGCGGGGGGGATTTTTAGTTCTGTGTTTGTGTGCTGATAGTCGCTCCATGTTTTAGTATGCCAATGAGATGCAGATACACAACAGATGCTTGGAGTGGAAGGGGCCATTTGTTTTGAGGCCGGAGATTGGCCCCCTAATGATATTGTACTTTGAGATGGCGGTATTTTTGGTATAATACCAACGAAGCAGTCATCAGACCGTCAACTACGAAATAACAAAGGGTGATAACGGCCCCTTGCTACCTACCGTGCCGTTGAGCGCGGGTAGCGTAGTAGTTCGATCCTTCAGGAGCCAGCTCCTGCACGCCAGCCCGATTTTGGTGGGTGATGGCCCTGCCAACACGGGCTGCGCCAGGGCACGGAAGCCAAAAGGATGCGTTTGTTCGCCGTCAACCAGGTGTCGAGATTGGCCATGCCACTCCTGGCGCTTGTAGGCGCTTCTCGGATGCCAGGCACCACGATAAGGCCCTTGCGACAACCTGATTGTGACGATAGTCACACAGCGATGCCCTAGCCGCGAGCGCCAGACCCCAACGCACTGTTGTATTGGGGCGTGGCTTTGGCCCTTCTTTCCGTCTTGGCAATGTTTCAACAGCAACATCACCTCAGGGAACCTCGATAGGTAGTCCGAAAAGGAACCCATCCCCATCCCACCTCGGACTTTGTTACCAAGAACGAGATGCGAGCCCCATTATCGGGACTGTTGTAGATACTGCCCCACGGGAGGACATTGTTGTTTGCTGGTGCCTTCGCGAATATCTGTTATTTGTAGAAATAGGCGCGATTTAAGCTGGGTGTCGAGGTACGATACTGAAGCGATTTGCACAAGTCCGTGTCATTTGAAGAGGCCGCATGGGTATCTGAGATAATAAGCGAATGAGTAGTCCGTAGGTAGTTAGTGGCTGCTTTTGCCAAGTTGTCGTTGCCCCCGCTGAGGCATCCCCTAAGAATTGCGGGCGTTCGATCATAGTTGTGTTCGTGGGACCTGCATCGGGCCCGTGTCTCTATAACACCAGGCATCAGACAATAAATGCTGACACCCCGAACTCTTCCATAAGGATGCAGAGGATCAACCCAAAGTCCTTATTCGCCATCTAGGAACCCCGATACAACCAAGGCAGCCCTCCTGGCACCCACCTCCACACGGTCCATAACCCACCGCCTAGACCGGAAATGTGGAAGGATTACCAACAGTCCAATAAATCCTCCAGCCGTCACGTGGCGTCATCACAGCCGTCCTTTTCTTCGAAATTACCCTGCACTGTCTCACCTAGCCCCAGCATCGCAACCAACCATCGCCCCAAGAACCAAAATGATCTTCTCCGACTTCTCCCCGCGGCACATCCCCGCCCTATTCATCGCCTTCATCCAGACCTTCGGCGGGCTCTGGCCCATTTTCGGCTCGACCTCGGCAGCGATGCGGGAATTTGGGCTCCCCGCCCGCATCGCCGACTCGCGCGAGGCACAGACGGCTTTTATCGTGGGTGCAGGGCGGACGACTGTCATTGGGGTCATCATGTACACGCTTTACTTCCAAGGAAAATACCACAATGTCGATAGCGTTCTGCTCATTCTGGGGACTATCGTGGGCGCGGTAGACGGCTATGTGTGCGCCCGTGAGGGAGTGGCTAGGTGGGGGGCGGTGAGATCGGGGTCAGGGCTGGCGATTGCGCTGTGGGGGTGGTTTGGCATGACGGCTGGGACTACATGAGTCCGGAATATTCGGAATTACTATGTTGCAGTGGTTGGGAAAGGGTTTCTAGAATCGAATACAACAACATGGAATTTTTAAACTCATCGTGAGAGTAATGTCGGGGTGCAAAAAACACCGGTGAGAAAACGACTATCTGGCTGTCGAGCTATGAGTTCCTTCCCTGTCAAAATCCTGACCCCTTGTGTCGGTCATACCTTTCCACTCCAAATTAAGCCGCACAGCTGCCCCCGAAACTTCAGCGACCAATCGTTGCTTTTCCGATCACAGTTCCTCAGTACCCGTGGTACTGAACCTTGATGTTCTCTGTCTGAACAGGTTTAGGCAGCATCTTCATCTCCACCATCTCGTTGATGCTGTCGAAAATTGCATCAGCCGAATCGACGAATCCGTGCCATCCGAGCTTCCGATTCTTTGAGACACTTCTCATCCGTTAGCGGTTCAATCCCACCAAATCTTTTCAGAGGGAAGGGTACCTCATGCTCCTTCCCCACGGAGACAAAATGGCTGCATCCAGCAGCCCGAAAATGTCCTTCACATTCCGACTCTCAAACGGGTCCCTTGCAGCCACTAGGCCCTCCCCCCCCCTGAGTCTTGTCCAAGCCCTTTTCACCTCCGCTTCCTGTGCCCAGGCCTCAAACGTCCACGAAACCCGAAGTTTTCCTGCTAGGCCAAATCCCCTCGGGGGCGGCGCCACAGGCATCGTCACCGTCGTGAATTTGGCATCATCGGTCTCCGGCGTACCATACTCCGCGCCATAGGCTCCCGCAAGCAACGGCCAGAACTTGCCCCAGCTGAACATGCTCCCGTCGCTGATATTCAGCACCTGGTCTTTTGCCTGCGGATTCAAAATCGCCCACTCAGCATGCCGCCCGATCAGCTTCGCGCTCGACATGTGGTTCTCAACATCCCACGCATCAACATCCCCAGGGAATTCGACTCGTCGCCCGAGCTCCTTCTGGACCGCAGCATACAGCGCCAACCCATACGGCACATTCATCGCCGCGTCACGCACCGCACCAACGATGAAACCCGGACGCGTGACGTTCCACCCGACCTTGTGAGTTGCCGCCCACTCCCAGAGCAGATCCTCCTGCGGGAAGTAGAAGTTCGGCGCGCCGAGGAAGCGCGGATCGGTTTCGGCTTCGGGCGTCAGGGGCGGTCCCAAGTGGAGGCCGTAGTGCTTTGCGCCGGTTTGGAGGACGAAGCGCTGGGGGGTGATGTGGGATATGGTGAGTGCCGAGAGGAAGTTGGAGAGCAATGAGACGTTTACTCGCTCGAGTTCGTCGACGTCGGACCAGAGGGCTTGGCCTTCTTTGGCTGGGGGCTGCAGGTAGGAGGTGAAGAAGATGAAGTTGCTGGGGGTTTGTAAGTGAATGCACCTTGGGTGCATTTTGGGGTGTGCTATGGGCTTGCTTACGCTGAGACATTGTGGTCCTGCAGTGTCTTTGCGATCACCTTTGGGTCGCTGAGGAAGTCGATGGGTACAAAGGTCACCTGGTCGCCAAGGGGCAGACTCGGTGGCTTGCGGCTGAAGGCGTATATTTTCTTCCATCTTTGAGGCGCGCTGACAAGGGTACGCAGGATGTGCGCTCCGCTGATGCCATTCGCCCCGGTTACGACTGCGGTGTAGCCTTTCCCATCGTGGTCCGGAAAGGTCGGGAGGCCGTGGAAGATACCCTCTGACACAACGGTTTGGGATGTCATGGCGCTGATGATGTTTTCTGTTCAACACTTGAATACTGCTGACGCTGAAATTCCCTCCAGACTCAACACGTCGTGATGGGGATGGAGTGATCAAATACTAAAACATTGCCAGTGGAGAGACCCCGCCTCATGGACGTCACTATGAACGAACGGGCTGGGCCATTACTAGTCTTTCTCTCTGCCGAATTAATGAACAAACAGTCCCCGATCAAGGTACAGCCTGCCGATCTTCAATCCAGGTTGCATTCCACTTACTCGTGGAACTAGCCAGGAATTCGACGGCAACTTGCAATTGGCTCACCCACCTACACGCAAAAAGGTGCTGACAGAGATCGTTAATGATCGCAGCGGGAAGTTGCCTAGTGGCCGTTGATGTTGCTGCGCCTTATTTGAAGTTATCCCTGGTCACCCAATTGGCGTGGGGCACGAGCCCCTGAGTGCCGACGCTGTGACGGCCGACTCATCCGGGACAAAGTCACTGGAACCCAACCCAGATCTTTATTTTGCTAGCGGGGCCGCAACCCTCCGGTGGTCACAAATGAGTGTATTTTTGTCCCTCCTTCTTGCACAGGTGTTTGGGGTTCTTTTGTCACAGGCGGGCCGTCACAATGCTCTTGGGTTGCGGCACAGGGCTCGGAGGATCGGCCGTCTCCAACCACACCACCATAATACCCCAATACAGAAGCTCCAGAAGACTTGTGAGTACGCATCATACAGTTTTGGCACCGCAATTTTACATCTTCACAATGGACCAAAACCTCCCACACGACCAAGTCACACTGGCTGATAGGTCAGAGACAAGCACGACAGACCTGAAGGGAATCGAAAACCCTACGTTTGACCCACCAAAGCGCTTCTATTGGGCATTCCTTTCGCTTTCTGTCCTTGCGCTTGCATCTTCTTTCTCGCTCACATCCCTCAGTATTGCCGTGGTGGTAGGTCGAAGCATCTTGCATCGATTTACAACAACCATCTGACATTCTCGCAGACAATAGCAAATGAATTCGACCTGTCAGAACCAAAAGCTTTCTGGCTTGGTTCATCGGCTGCATTAACATCAACCCTTATCCAACCCTGCTGCGCATGTCTTTGCAGCATCTTCGGCAGAAAGGGGGCGCTGGGCTTCAGCGCTGTCTGCCTCGCTGCCGGCTCACTTCTCGCGGCCGTTGCTCAGAACTACCCAACGCTCATCACTGGGCGCTGCTTCCAAGGCATTGGAGCTGGAGGCATCTCCGCCATCACCGAAATTATCATCACCGATATCGTCCCGCTGCGCTTCCGCGGGCAATGGTTTGCGTACATCGGCGTTCCTTGGGCGATCGGCACGACCGTTGGACCCATTCTATCCGGCATCCTAACCAGTGATGGCCTCTGGGTAAGCCCCCATCCCCACCCTCCCAACCCCCAAACACTCCTAACCCCCCTCTCCCTCTAGCGCTGGATCTGCGGTATCAACGTCATCATCTGCACCCTCGCCATCCCCCCATCCATCCTAACCCTCCCCCCCCTCCCCCGCGAATCAGACTGGAAATCCGCCCTCCTCACCGTCGACTACACCGGCTTCGCCATCCTCACCGCCTCCCTCATCTCCATCCTCGTCCCCATCATGCAAGCCACCACCGTCCACCCCTAGACCGACCTACACACCCTCCTCCCCCTCTGCCTCGGCGCCGCCGGCCTCGCCATCTTCCTCCTCTTCGAGCACCGCTTCGCCAAACACCCCCTCGTCCCCCTCGCCCGCTTCCACAACCGCACCTGCCTGCTCACCTTCCTCTGCACCGCCCTCCACGGCCTTGTCGTCTGGTGCCTCATGTACTACCTCCCGCTCTACTACCAAGCCGTCCGCGGCTTCTCCGCCCTGCACAGCGGCCTGGCCGTGCTCCCGGAGACACTCACCATCGTCCCTACCTCAATGGCAGTTGGCTTCCTCGTCGGCCGCAGCGGGCGGTACCGGTGGGCCATCTGGGCGGGGTGGGCGCTGTCTGCGGGAGGGTTGGGATTGCTGTGCTTGCTGGATGAGCATACGCCGATGGCGGAGTGGGTTTGTTTGAACATCCCTGCGGGCTTGGGCATGGGGATGTTGTTTGGTGCGATGGGGTTTCCGATACAGGCCGCAGTGGAGAGCGAGGGTGTGCCGTTAGCGGTGGCGTTGTTTTCGTTCTCGAGGGCTTTTGGGGCGGTGAGTCTCTCTCTCCTTGCTGGGTGTAGTTGGGTTGAAATGTGGATGTAGATATGGGCTAATCTGATGCTAGACACTGGGAATCTCGATCGGTAGCTCGATTTTCGCGAGCGAGTTGAAGAAGAGTGCGTCACTGGCGTCAAGGGGGGTTCTTGAAGGCCGGGGAGGCCTGGGATTTTTGAAGATGAGTTTGGAGTCGAGGGTGTTTGCTTTGAGAAAGATTTGGATTTTCTGTGCGGCTGTTTGTGGGGTGGCTCTATTGGCCAGTCTTGGGATTCAGGGGCTGTCGCTGGATACACCGTTGGCGGTAGCGAAGGAGAAGGAGGTGAGTGGGTCGGATGGTGAACTTGTGTAGATGGAACTTGCATAGATGCCTAATGATACCAACACCGTGAAAGGACTCCTTCTTCCCCTACTCTACTCATTTGATGGTTGTATGCAGTACGCTCAAGTTATGTTAGTTGGTGTCCATCTTTGTAGTTCGCATCTCTTGTATTTGTATCATCGATCATGCGATTTCTTCATCGACTTCTGTATATGAGACACAACCTACGAGTCGCAAATTTTAGACATCTCTCCTGGAGCACTTGTGACTTGACGAGACGTTTGGCTGACTTCTTGAAAACCAAAGCGACCAACGCGCATAGAGGTTGCATCTTCTGTCTACAAGAACTTGGCGTGGAGAAACAAGCCATTACACCACCCTAAAATCGACACCTCAAATTTCCCTCTCCTTCGGAACTGAGCAGTTGCCGCCTTAGGCTGAGCCAGACTGAGCGAGGGGGTCACTATTCTGGGCTGCCTCGGCTATAGTTGCCACGATCCAAAACGGCGGTGGAGTTGCGAGGACCCAGATTTAGGTCCTTATATCACCACCACCACCACCACCACCACCACAACCTCCTCAAACACTTAACCACGCTTTCCTTCACTCAAAAGACAAACAAACAAAACTGCCATTTAAAACTCTCGCTGATCCCGTTGCGCCCAAGTTAAATTATGCATTTTTCTCCACAAAAAGAAAAAAAAAAACAATCTATCATTGATGACCAGATAGTGCGGCAATGGGTCATCACGGTTCAGCATTTGACTTGAGATTGCCAAAGAAGAAAGTTATGGAAAGGGAATCGCTAATTGCTCTAAACCTCGGCCACTAATGCAAGCTTACAGACGGTAACAACTGTAACAGTGTAATATTTTAACAGTACTTAAACCACGGCCCATGCCCACCTCTCGTTCTCAGGCCAGGTTAAAATCTTACACCTTTGCCACTACTTGCTCGCGCCTCATTGTGACTACCTTGAATAGGTGTACCTTCTATTCCTTACGTGGGTATGGGTTTCCATTCCGTTTTTGGTTTGTCATTTTTTTGTTCTTTTTTGTTGTTGAACCCTTTCTGTCTTCATATCTCTCGCTGGTAGTCGAATCATCGGTTGTCGTCTCTGGCAGCGAGGAGGGTTAATTCGTGCAGGTTCTTCGGGCGGTCCAGTTTGTACAGCTCGTCCGTGACGTGGCGCTTAAGTCCTTGCCAAAACATCATGACTGGGGCTTCGTCTCCCAATGCTGTCTTAGCGGCTTTGAGTTTGAACTCGGTAGCGAAGCTGAGAGCGGAGGTTTGCTATTTCATATTTAGTAGACGCTGTTCGGCTCTTCTGTCTTCGTCCAGTTCTCCGAGCTCGTCCCGTATAGCTTGGACGAAGTATCCAAGCTGTTAGAAGATTCGGATGGAGACAGGATACTTTTCCTTCCACTCCTTCTGTCGATCGCCTGCACCTTCGGGAGGTGTAGACTGGGACACCTATGGTGGGACAAGGGGACCAAGGGTTGGGGCAAGTACCGGACGAAGCAAGGTTATTGTCACAGGTTGCTCTACAAAGAGCTTGCAAATGAAGATTGTAGACAATGAACTTTATTGCTTGCGTGAGTAATCAAGAGAAGTTCCTCACTCTGGTGGCTACTGCCTACCTTAATATATAGCTACTAGGTCTCGGGTCCTTGGGTGACGTACGCCTTCATGTGTCCGTGGGTGAGGCCTCGTGTCATGCAGGGTCGTGACATGGAGGCGAAATCGTCAGGAGACAGTCAACAAAGATACGATAGCTGCAAAGGTCAAATGGCTGGGCAGCAGTACGAAGAAGATACCTCTATTTTCTAGTAATTATAATGGTGTTGGAGGTACTGGGTCAGTAGCGAGTCCTTTCTATTTTGGAAACCGCTTGCCATGCATGCCATGCAAGCCATGGTAGCCTCTGAGGCTGAGTATCAATCTCCGAAGACTTGAATCCGGGGGCGTTGCTAGCGCCTTGGGATATGATGAGCCCCACGCCCTTTGAAAGGTTTTTCTTTCGCTTGCGCCCCTTTTCCTCTCAAAACGACACCAGACATCGTCGCCTACATCCCAAGGGCGACAGCAAATCCATCCATTCCCCTCCATTCGAGTCTCCTCAGTCAGTTCTCACCATGCGTCGTGCGAGCCGTCCAGGCAATGTCGCTGCTTTTGCTGCCACGGTCCTTGTACTGCTGACATACATCAGCGTGGCAGCCTCGCAAGCAGTTGACCCCGACAAAGTCAACTTTTCGACCATGAGCGAGTGGAAGGACTTGCGCGAATGCGTCAAGTGCGAACTCCAGGACTGTCTCTACAATATCGCCTGGCACCAAGGATGCGCTACCAACGCCTGCATCTGCCGCGGCAGCACACTTGGCGAGGGCATCCAAAAGCTCGGCGACAATGTCCTCAAACGATGCAGCAACCTCGATGACACGTCCACTGCCGTCAGCGTTCTCACGGCATATTGCTCTTCAAAGGGCTACACCGAGGTCGTGCAGCCCACCATCCTGCAGCCAACGACAGGTGCGTACACCGTCACCGTCACCGCAGCCGCAGTCACCGTTATCCAAACTCGTGTCGTCAACACCGCTGCTGGCATCGCTCTAAGAAGCAGCGATTCGGTTCCACCGCACCTCATCGCGACGCTAGCAGCGGTCCTCGCCGCTCTCGCTTCTCCATTCCTTTGCTGCGCTCTCTGACTCTCACTGAGATGCTGAGACGACCATCCCACAACTAGGCGCCGCGACTACGAAAACCCACTCTGTTTCCTCCACCACAGTTTCGACGGCTCGACGGGTGACGCAAACCGAATCACAGCAGCCCACGCCCTTAGGCACTCAAACTAGGGAGTCTTCCATGACTACAGGGATAAACACAGGCTCTCAGAATCCAAGCAGCGAAGGGCAACAGCAGGAGAGCTCGCGGGGGCTAGACGGAGGAGCAATAGCGGGCATTGTCATTGGTATCGTTTCCGCCATCATCGCCATCGTCGGTGCCTGTTACACTCGGAGAGCGTTCAAGGACGGGCGAATAATGCTTCAATGGAGCTTGGGGTTAGAGGAATAGATCGTATGATGTAGACATCAATACAAAAATGATAATCTATAGCGCCGCAGATAGGGTTTAAACTCCTTACAGTTCTAAAAAATCCTAATAACAAGATATTTGACAGGCACTGAGAGTTTTAATGTACGAAATACTCTTTATCTTCGCCCAAGACCAGTCCCCGTCCTCGCCTCCATACAGACCCCAAGATGTCCTCTTGATATCCCGTTATCAGGTAGCTACGTATGGGATCACCCTAGCTTACTTTAGCTTCGGACTATAAACGAAAAGGAAATTTTCTATGCCCAGATTTGTCGTAGATTACCTAGCTGGATAAGCCGCCGGAATACACCAACTGTAGTGTTTCCTCAGCACCCGGATCGCAGCCTAAAACGAAGTACCAAGTTTACGCGTTAAGTGAAGTGGTGAAGCAGTCACTCCTAACTGCATTCCTTAACCAAGCCTTTATCATATAATGCAGTTAGGGATTCCATTACTGAAAAGTACAGGCGTATCGCCCGTTTCGGGGTTAACCTTAACCCTCGGAACCCCGACAACAAGTTAACATAGGATGCCACAGACGGCTTTTGATGGAAAGGAAGAGAAGCGGGCGGATGAATCCGATGGAATGCTAGAAGCACCGAGGAGCAGAGACACAACGTAAGATGTCAGATATAACAGCAATTACCACTTGCCAGAGTAATGAACGTTCCTGCTTTTTAGTGCAGTGGTAATATGCGACATAAGACACTGTTCCACGAAGGATCAGAGCCGCTCTCCGCATCCTCGTTTCTCATTAATTATGAACTTGGCTATCCCAATTTTTCCCCAAGCTTGCCAGGTGGCGGGCCTGTCCGAAAATAAAGAATGTGCAATTAACTATTAATACCGCAGTTCTCATGTTACGGCGAATCCACCCCTGCTCTCCTCACCATATCACCCCTTTGTCGCCACCAGCCGCATAACCCCCGAATCGCCCCCCTCCGACAAGCCCAAACGACTCTGAAGCCTCACGCTAATCCCCTGCGCCACCTGCTCATACGCCCAACTCGAGTGCCCATCCGCCCCCAGCACCCGCGCCTCCTTGTCCTCCACCTCCCCCGCCTCCCCCCGTATATCTCCTCCTCCTCCCCTCTCCCGATACAAAAACAACAACGGCAACGAATCATCCCTCCACATCGGCAGCCCCAACCTTCGCGTCTGCCACGCAACCGCCACCCAAGTCACCACCCCCAGAAGCCACACCACCACAGGCAAGCCCACCCAGTACCACTGCACGCGAATAAACGTCGCCGCGCCAAAGGCCGTCCCTCTCACCAGAAACTCCTCCGACCCGACATTGGTTCCGTTCGCGGCAATTCCCGCGTTTCGCATCGTCTTTGTCAAGGCCCGCGCGACGGCGTTCATCGAGCAGGCAAAGGTATCGGCGTTGGGACTGCCGCATGTGCTTGGGGTGTAGTTGGCGTTGAAGATGTTGCGGATTAGGGAGGATTCGACGCACGAAGAGGAGTAGAGGCTTGGCGGTTCGCAAAAGGTGAAGCCGGTGTGGCCGTCGGAGGTGTCGACGGTGCCCAACAGTGAGGCGAATGGGTGGTGGTCGTTGAGGATGTCGGTCTGCACGGCGGGGCTGAGACCGAAGGTGAGGTTTTGGGCTGGGTGAATTCCACGTTCGGGACCCCAGGGGGGTTGGAGTTGTTTGAGGTACCAGGAGTTGGTGTCGGGGTAGAGGGATTTGGTGGTGTAGGTGTCGAGGATGGTTTCGGTGTAGGTGCCGCCGCGGACGGAGGCTTGCAGACTGAGGACGCAGAGGGTGAATGTGCAGCTGGTAGCGCCAAGGATGGTCTTGTTGATGGGGCGTCGGTTGGTGCCGCCGGTGAGGTTGTAGGGGGGGAGGAGGCGGAGGGAGTTGATGGCAAGGGACCCCTCGTTAAAGTTGTAGGAAGTGGTGATGTTCATTATGTTCTCGAAGGTGTTGTCGGTGCTGATGATATCTAAGCGGGAGAGGCCGCCGGGCAGCTGGGCGGAGCACATCTGCGATATTCGTGTCTGGGTTTTATTGTTGGGGCCCGGCGTGTCGGTGATGTTGCGATTTTTGCACTCGAGCTCGATCTGGGAGTTCATGTCGGTGCACTGCAAGCAGTACCCGAGAGTGGCTACGGGAGGCCAAGTGCACCCCCCTGTGCTGCAGCGGAAGTCGGGTAGGTTTGCGTTGTCGTTGGGTGCAGCCAGGAGCGTTGTCAAGATGTTCAGCTCGAGGAGAGGGTCCGGGTAGTTAGCTGGCACGCATCATCTGTTCAGCTACAATTTGTCTGGTAGTTGAGGGGGCAGTACCGTTAATGTCGGCTTTCATGCCTTGGGCACTGTATCGCACGCTGCGAGGCAGCAGTGCCATTCCATCAGGGTTGGTGACATTGCCCGACTCATAGCGGATGAGGTTTTGAGTGAAAGGTCCCCATAGCGTGGCAAATATGATAGCCGCTGCTCCCGTAACGACAGTGAAACTGTAACGAACCCCCCAAAGGTCAGCTAGTCCCATCCAAAGACGACAACTTGGGAACTTACTGGGCACCCGCCATATAGAAGAGATAGGCAGCACTGATACCCCCGGCCCGAGCCTTTTGGAACCACGAGAAGCCCGTCATCGGCCGCGCACTCTGCGAGTACAAAATCCACTTGAGCTGTTGCACGGCAGCATGGACACCAAGCAGTGTTCCGGTGAAGCCCACGTTGGCCAGGAGAGAAAGGACAAAATTAGGCGTGACAGGCCAGGAGGGGACCACCTCATTGTCGTAGGCTTGCAAAAGAGCGACGGTGGCAGCCAGGCACAAGAACGCGATGAGGAATCCCGCAATCTCGAAAATCCAGGACTGGTTGAGTTTTGCCAGAGCCGTTTTCTTGACGCCGACAGAGTCGGGCTTGGGGGTGTTGTCGGTGTCTGACCCAGACGATTCCTCAATTGAGGCAGTGATAGATGTTTTTTCACGCCTGGGACTAGGATAGAGAGTTGGTTGAACCATGATGGTGGATTTTCACTTTGAGCTTCGACATGCGCCTGGTAATGTCTGGCAAAAGTCGAATCTCCAAAACTAAACAAGAGAGAGCAACCTAGGTAAGTAGAAAGTTCTTCGCAGATCATTGATGCTGGCGGTTAAGAAGGCCAACAGTCCCTGGCCAGCCCCCAAGGCCTTGTGCAACTGTCTGCTGTGTGTGGTTAGTGATTGGTCATATTAAGCAGATGGCCAAGCTTGGTCGCAGCCACTTATGCGGCCGCGCGGCAAATCTGACGCCCGCTATGACTGCGATTGGTGCCGTACCTAGGGATTAACGTCTCGCAGATACATGAAACTGCGCTGAGACTGTGTAACGTTGGCCTGACCGCATATCGCCTTGGGGTCAAAAATGGGGTCGAATGTTTCAATTTCCACATTTAACTCCATTTCCACTCCGTCACAAAGTCTACCCAACCCGCAAAAGGAAAATTGCTGCTATTCTAGCGGACCCACTCAAGAAAGGCTGGCACACACCATAGGTGCCGACACACCTTTGGTCTATGAAGTCTACTACCAGTGTAGAAGCCAGTATGGAGTTGATGGCGAGCTGTATAAAGATTACGGCTTACGCAATCTTCTCTTATCACCTTATTAGATAAGATCTGTGAGGAATGAAGCTGGAAAGAGAGAATTTGTATTCTTCTGCTGATTTCACTACTGTGTCGGTCGTGAGACATAGAGAGATGATAGCTTAGGGAGTCAACGCAATTAGGTGAGCGCTGAGGCAGCAGGAAATCAGGCCGAGAGCAGGTAGCCAAGTACTGAGAGATGGCCGAGAACTGGGCCGATGGTCGAGCTCTAGGGCGGGAGGCCCAAAATTATGGTTTGCTAATTTGTAGAGGGGTCTCGAGGGAGTGTGGCTGCGGCGGGAGGGGGTTGATATGTGGGCAGGAGGGAGCAAATTACGGGAGAGGAAGCGCTGCACAGCTGGATTGTGGAAAGAAGCGCGGCACAAAGCAGGACTGGTGTTAAAAATGGGGGTTTATTGTGAATCAAGGCACGGGTTGCTTTGTTCTCCTGGGCGAGTCACAAATCGTTTAGTCTAGTTTAGTCGTTTGCAACAATGCGATGGTTTACCTTATGGTTGATGTTTTCCTTAGAGGACGACTTCAGGTGAAATTTCTCCGCTCTTCTTCATCACATCTAGAAAACGTAAAGGAAAATACACATTCTCATTATTTTAACAGGACTCCAAAATGGTATTAATTTACTAACGTAGGTTCAAATTTAAAAGATTTAAATAACTTTAAACGAGGTCTTGGTTCATCTAACTTATGTACTAAAAGTAGTTAAATATATTGAACTGGTGCGATGGCGCAACAGGGAAGAAACCACAAAAAGAACCACACCCACAGAACGTTGTTGTCGGCCTGAAAGGCCGACTCCCAGACTACTGGTCCTCCGATTGGAGGGACACAAATGCAGCTGACGTAGAAAAACAGATACGTACCTAGTATGGAACAAAACCTAGTATGTGACGGTGCCTAGCATGGAACGGAGCCTAGCATGGAACAACAAAGGAAACGCGACCGTGGATCAGGTCATCTTCCTT
>Ga0247760_1001722_pt1 | contig 19080 bp, 24 predicted proteins | sample UWRJL171409R4_FD_179936 | JGI IMG/M metagenome (GOLD analysis project Ga0247760, IMG submission 179936) | Plant litter microbial communities from Arlington Agricultural Research Station in Wisconsin, United States - UWRJ-L171-409R-4 | ecosystem: Environmental > Terrestrial > Plant litter >... | reverse complement strand
ACTGCTATTGATGTTTGCTAGAGATGTTACCAAAGCAATGTCGATCAAGCTGTGGAAAGTGGGGTATATATATGAGGTCCAGCGACAGTGTTTTCACCGATCCCCCCTCGGGGCACACAACGGAGACTTTAGCAGGCACCAATGGCTCAACGGCCATTGGAGTTCTACTATCGTTTCGCCCCGAGGGGGGTTTCGAAGGTACCGGGTTCGAGTCCCGGTACAGTCGCCACTCCCCCTTCTCCGGGTCCCACCCCTCGGGACCGCGAAGCAAAAACCCCCCGGGGTTTTTCGTAGCTACCAACCTCCCTCGAGGGAGTTTGGTGGTAAGCTTTTTCTTTTTTTTTTTATCTGTAAAAGTCAATCCAACGAAAAGAAACCGAGCGCCGCGCTGTGCCTCAATCATGCGCTTCATACATGTCGAGCGAGCTCCAGATTTAACCTCTCTACCACTTCGCCGGTCTGTTCGTGAATCTCCAATTTCCGTACTGTCCTGAATCGACCGATGGGGCAAGGTGCCCAGCGTTGAGGTCGGCCTGCGGGACTGAAAGTCTTGCGTCCTCGTCTGCACTCGTACACCACCCGAAACAGTTGGTCATTGAATGGTGTATCTCCAAGGGGGCCTTTGAGGTCGTGATTACGGCATTTGCAGCAAGTGCTGGTAGGCCGGCTGGTATAAAGCCCACTTTGGATGCCAAGGTTGTCGACTTCATATTGAAATTCCACATCCCTTATATCTGGGGGTTTGGTGCAATGAAAGGCGGTTCACCCAGAACTAAAAGTCCTGTATGCCAGTCTCGCCCGTCAATTTCGGCGGCTGCGTCCCATCGACATCCATATCGCCGTCTCGGTCGTCGTCTCCATCGAACACAAATGTGGCAGGCTCGTCATTAAACCTGCTAAGATCAGCACCCAACTTTCAGACATGACAAACGACGCGAGAAGTCCAAAGACCAAAGGGAACCTTACCAGGCCTCCTCTCTTTCTTGCCTCAGATGAACATCGTACTTTTCATTGTCATCGACGGTGGGGTAGTCAAACTCGTCGTCTTGACCGAGGATGAACTTCTTGCGAAGCAGGGCACCCCATTTGAGAATGCCCTCATCCCGACATGTAGCCAGGGAACGGAGCTCTTCTTCGGGCTCCAGCCACATGAAGCTCGGCCGGCCAGGGCTATCGGAACGCTCAATCTCGGGTCTGGTCTCTGGGTCGGGTGATGCTGGACGTGAGGGTCGGTTGCTGCGGCCAAGCGTGTAAGACGAGCATGGGCTTGGCGGTGCGTCTTGCTCTTGGGCAGGCTCTGTCTGGGCCTCGCGTTGGCGAGTGCGGTCGTGCCAGAGTAGCATGCCTTGTTCGAGTCTGTCGGCAAAGCCGCGGCCTTCCACCTCGCGCAGCTTCTCGTCATTGGTCTGGAAGCGCCGGATGTGGGAGTCGTACAAGGCGGGCTCTGTGTTGTGGAGCCGTGTTAGCTCCCGCTTCCCAGGGATATGCCGGCAGTCTTACCCTTCTCCTGATGGTAACTCAGACTGAGATAGTCGGGATTTTGGAGAATGTAGTGCGTCCGCCGGTTGTGTACCGTCTTGACTGGGTGCCGAGTATCGATCCACTCTGGCTGCACATCTTGCCCGCTCATGGCTGCCCGAATTGATAAATGAAGAATGGCAGATAAAAGAGGAGGAAGGATAATAATTGTGCTTTATCGCAGCTTGGCCCGAATGCAGGCGATGATGGGTCGAAGCCAAGAGTTGGGATGGGACTTTTATGCTCCGCAGGGACATGTACCTGGCTAGTTACCTAGCTAGGTACCTAGTGTATGTGGAGACTGACTGGAGCCCTCACTTTCTCAGCACGACAAAACCTTGATAATGGGTTTGTCGTGGATCGAGATGGTTGCCATGGATGTCAGTGGAGAGCAGAGAAAGCCTTGGAGGGGTTTTGTAGCTGAGTGGAAGAGGCATCTGACGCGGGGAGTGCGGGGCAATTCGAGTGGCGTCTAGTTACTTGCTGTTTCCCCTTGTCACCACCATTTGTTACAGCCTTCTAGCCTGAGATCCAAGGATGCGATACTGTGTTCTAAACTCGCCCCTACCATTACAAGATATGCCCCAAGTCCTAGACCACCATAGCCTAGTGAAGGAGTCTAACCAAGCCAAAACTACCGTGAGGAGAACGGGCGTCTTTAAACACGTGACGCCCCAAGTCTAACCCCTGAGTTGCTGAAGCCAACCTAACCACAAACATGTCTGTCATGAACTTCCCGTTGCCTCGTAGTCTCACGAGGCCATGATACTCCTGCCGCCATCCTGTGTTGTCCTGTTCCGAATCCTAACCTTCATCACCCCATGTGACAGCCGCTTGACACCAGACAACATGGAGTGCTCGGGTACCGAGGTTTTGCGCACCCCAATGATAGCGCTAGGTGCAAACATCAAGGCCTCTCCGACCCTCAACCCTACAATCCGGGGGAATAGCTCCATCCCGGGGTCGCCATCGCCCAGAGACAAGGTTCCCGCTCCGTCAACCATGTCGTCGTCGTCCTCGCCGTAAGCAGCGCCCTCCTGCATCCGCAGCGCCTTCTCGAGCACCCGAGCGCCGTTGGAGACACCGGCCAGGTGCTTTCTCAGGGCGTTGAGCCAATCAGGCGACGTGAAGCGATGGACGATGGTGACGCTGCAGAGGTCAAGGAGTTTCGGCGAGATGGTGGGCTCCTGGGTGGATATGATGACCCGCGCCCCCAGATGGCGCTGGAGGCGGATTGTGGCCAGGAGCGCTTCAGTTAGAGTCTGACACTCGGCCGAATTTGTCATGTACTTGTGCGCTTCGTCGAGGGCGATGACGCGGCCCACCTCGGACGACTGCTCCAGGAACAAGCTGAGGCAGATGTTGAAGAGCGAGCATGCCATCTCGGCCGTGACACAGGGACAAGAGAGATCGACAATCGTCAACGTGCCTCTCCTTGGCTTCCAATCCGTTCCTGTTGCTGACCATTTCCCAACCCCTCGGGATTCGGCTCCGAACTTGTTCCCGTTCTGCCCATTCCTGGCACTAAAGCCGTCATAAGACTTGGCTTGGCCTTGGACCATGAAGCTCTCCAGCGTCTCCAGTCGCTGCTTCAGCGGCGCGCGTTGTTGGTCGGTGAGTTCTTCTGCGTCTAGTTTTCTCTTGAAGACTTCGTAGTTGAAGTCGACGTGCTTGTGTTGCTGAATGACCCGCATGTCCCGCAGGATGCGGTTCACAACGTGCAAGTACAAAGGTATGTTGCCTGTCGTCGCGACCGCCATAAGATCCATCATCCGTTTCGTGTTGAGATCAGACTCGTTGAGACGCAACTCCTCGACCACGATATTCGGGAACCGACTGTAAATGGTCTGTTGTCGGTATTAATATGCGCCCAAAAACACAGATAGTAGGTACCAAATGTATAAAATTCTCACCTTCATGGTCCGAGTGTTTGTTGGGGGGCATAACACCCGCACCTTCACATTGGGATTTGAAGACAGCCACGCCGCCTCGCATGGCGAGCCACCCGTGTCGGAGATGAATGTGTCATAATGGAATACGATGCCGGTAAGGGGTCGTGGCAACTGGTTTGCCGAGCAGGGGATTAGAGCGTTCTCGAGCAGGCACGAGAGCGTATGACTCTTGCCCGATCCCTGCGATCCGCAGATGAAGAAGCTGGACGGGGCCGATATATTCCAGAAAATCCGATTGTCCCCCGGTTCTTGGGCCGTCCCAGTAATGTCACCCGCCAAAAGACCGTACTGACTAAAGGGCGGGTCGCTGGCTGATGACACGGCCATCTTGTGGGCATACCTGCGGACCACCTCGGTGAAGACGGGAGCCGTTTGCACTTCCTTGAGCTCATCGAGCTCGCGCGACGCGCCGAGCAGATGGAAATGCGAGTCCCTCATTGGGTCCGAGTATTCGACATTCCGACGAGGCTGGGAAGCTTCCACACTGCTGACTTTCTTCTTCTGGGATGGTTGAGTGTGTCTCTCGATCCGATCAGGCCGCACCTTTGAACGGCTTGAAAGATGAACTTCTACCCTGGCCTCAGCGCCGCTGTCTTGATCGGGGCCACTGCTTGATGCTTCGCTGTTTGCAACTGAGCTTGCGTCATCACTATTCAGAGATGGTTGGTCATCGGTCAAGGATGCCGCTGAGTTCATTGCCGGTGATATTGCCGAGAGGGCCATGGGCGAGCCCGTCGCCGCCAAGCGAAATGGGCGTGGTGTGTTTGGCTTCCTCCGCCCCCGGGACGGTAAAGACATTGTCAGTGAGCCAGCCGCTGGGTTGATGGTCTCCTTATAATTCCCACCGTGTTTGCTGAGCTCCGAGGCAGGCTTTTTCTCTGCCGATGTCGTCAGGCATTCAAAAACTTTCGACACGACTTTCAGTTGTTCATCATTGAGACTTTTATCTAACCAGCCAGTTCCTGCATTGAAAGAGATATCGCGAGAGAAAGATGAACCCAAGGCTGTGCAGGAGTTCGTGCATGAGTTCTCGCCTGCTCCAGGACTCGCGCGAAACACAAAGTCAAAGTCGGTGGACGGGAGCCCAAACACGCTCTGATCGCCCGAATTGTGGAAATTGTCTTGAGATGGCTCTTGCATATTTGTATGAGATGCAATCGAGCGTTCACTTTGGAGTCCGTTTTGGTGGATGCAAGACCTGGAAGGTGAGGAGAAGAAAACCAAAGGGGGGGCTGCTTTCTGAATTGAACCCCTGCAGGAAAAGAAAGTACACCAAGATAAGAGACAGGAATGACAATCCTACCGTGAAGAAGAGATCTTGAGGCTGCCAAGCCGTAAAGTACCATGCGAACAATCGTTCAGGGGTGCACGCATTCTGTCGTTGGTTCCATCAGATTTTTAATTAGGTACCTTAGCTGTCGATGCGCGCGACGCGTGGGTTGCCAAAGACACGTTATCAGCTGACTCTCCAGGAATTGCATGTTTCGCTTCAGTGCTCCGAGTCTTTGTGCAGGACACAGCGCAGAGTCGCAGAGCCATTCCGTGGCTTTTGTGTTCCGGCCGGCTTTCCAGAATCGAACACATTCTGGCATCTAATGCACATGGTGGAGCCGAAACGTGTTTGTCCAAAGGCAAGCTGTCACGACTCCCCCAGTTGGTCGGTGCATGGTTAAAAAAAATGCATCACTGCGGGGTGGGATCTGAATTCGAAAGGCGATCGGTGCTCCGCCAAGCCTTTGTGTCAACGATGCCAAAAGTTCCGTAACTGTCGCATCTGGAGCTTTCTTCATAGCTATGTGTGTCCAGTTCTTCTTGCCTCGTAACAGCTTTGACCTTTGCCATCCCTGAATCACATTCCCCCCCTCCGTCGCTGCGAGCAGCTGGCGCGTTGGCCTCTTGTGATGGACCTCAGGACGAAGCTGCGAGCAAGGTTCTCCCGCAGAAACTCTGGCCTTCCGTCATCCCCTTCGCTCTCGAGCAAAAACAGCAGCAAAACTCAAAGTACCAGCGAGACGGATGCACAGAGCCGTCCATTATCGGAATACCTGTCCAACACTCACGGGCCGCCATCGTTGTCCGAGAATGGGGATTTGGTCGCTGTGTCACTTGGTGGTGCGGAAGCAAACGCAAGCCAGGATGGAAGGAGTAACAGCGGTGGGGACAGCGGGCCACTGGGGGCGAGGAAATCCAGCCACGCGCTGCAAGCCACGACATGGACCACTGCAGGCGAGGCCAAATGGGCCAAACACAGGCTGAGACATGAAGAAACAAAACAGGAAACGGGCGATGGCGCAGAATGCTCCACCGACGTCACAACCATCGCCAGCTTCGCCGTTGATACCGGCACTAACGCTGGCAACGGGAACCATCGTTATCCTACAGCGGAAACGACGAGCCACAATTTTAACAACAACGGTCGGCCCGAAAATGCTACCAAAGCCGGCCGCCAATCTGCCACCATGCACTCCGCCGAGACCCTGTCTGCGCATTCTGCAGCAGCGGCAGCCGGCGGCACCGGAAACACAAATGGACCACCAGCAGTAGATAAGCGGGCACTCATGCGCAAGCTCGCCTGCTTCCAGGGCACCTCCATCAAAACCACAAAGGTTGTCGATGCCGTCGTCAATGAGCAGTCCCCTGCCCGGTCTGCTGCGCCCGTCGAGCAGTCCCGCCGGATCAATCTCTCCGGCCCTCCTCCACATGCCCTTGTCGACGTTACCATCGCGAACCCTCCTCTCGCAACCAGCAACTCGCTGAAGACCCAGTCGTCCTCGCCCACGTCGCCTGCTAGTACGACAGCGACCGCTAGACCTCAGAGCTCCATTTCCGCCCGCCGAGAAACTGTTTTTCGTACTTTACTCCCGATCGCGCGACCCGATGCGGTTGGTCCAGCGAGCGCCAATTCTCTGCTCCCCGTCACCGGGAACATGGTAACGCGGAAGATATGGGTCAGGCGCCCCGACGCGTCGCCCACGCTCGTTACTATTGGGGAGGATGACCTGGTTGACGATGTCCGGGAATTAATACTGCGAAAATATACCAATTCGCTAGGTCGCCACTTTGATGCGCCGGACCTTTTTTTGCGCATTATACCCAGGGAACCGCAGCGTCAAGGCCGCTTGCTAGGACCCGAGGAGCCCATGGGTCGTACCCTCGATGCCTACTTCCCGGGTGGTCAAACTGTTGACGAGGCATTGATCATCGACGTTCAAGCGCGCCGAACCCCAAGGGCTTCTCCCAGGGGTGGCCCGCCGCACGCTCAACTTCTCACTTCGACCCACGTTGATGACAACCGGCCTCCCGAGTCTGCTACGGATTACTTTGGGCCGGCTGCGGTCAATCCTCCGCCAGCTGTTTCAGCAACGACACCCAATGGCGTTGCTCACACCCACTCTATCTCGGTCATCAGTACCGGTCAAGTACCGCAGATTCCCTCACCAGGCGGCACGAGGACAAGAGCATACAGAGAGAGGCCTGATCGGCCACGGCTAGGCCGTCAACACACGTCGTCTCCTACCGTCATCAACGTGGTCAGCGCCAATGGGCATCCGGCTACCATCGCCGTGGCTTCGGGCCTCAGCCAGCCGCAATCTTCACCGAAGCTACCCCGTCCTCGGGCTCCCTCTAATGCCTCATCTGAACATTCTGCTGCAGCTCCTCCGCCAGTCGCTCCGCCCCTCCCATCTCCTCCTGCCCCCGAGGCAGCACCAACAACTATCCAAACGCAGCGGACTGCCACTCCGCCACCAAGAACTTCCTCGCCACATCCACCTAGCACGCTGGCGACGCGGGCAAAAAAGGCAAAGCCTGCCGCTGCCGAGCAACTTAACACGTTGCCGCCCAGTTTGCGCATGAGTGTTCCTCCTATCAACGTGCTAATTGTCGAGGATAACATTATCAATTTGCGTCTTTTGGAAGCCTTTATCAAGCGGCTCAAGGTGCGCTGGCAAGTGGCCCTAAACGGACGGGAGGCTGTTACCAAGTGGCGAGCTGGCGGTTTTCATCTGGTTCTCATGGATATTCAGTTGCCCGTGATGAGCGGTCTCGAGGCAACCCGTGAGATCCGTCGCCTCGAGCGGATGAATTCAATTGGCGCCTTCTCAAATCCACACGCGGGTCGCAAGGATGGCTCCGGCAATACAAACCCGGATGACGATAAGCTAAAGAACCGGCACCTGTTCAAGAGCCCCGTTATCATCGTAGCGCTTACAGCGAGCTCGCTCCAGAGCGATCGTCACGAGGCTCTGGCCGCGGGGTGCAATGACTTTTTAACCAAGGTAAGCCGGTCAATCCTTCTCTAGCTCCGGATGCTAATGCGCGTTTAGCCTGTGACGTATCTCTGGCTCGAGAGAAAGGTCATGGAATGGGGATGCATGCAGGCTCTTATCGATTACGATGGGTGGAGGAAATGGAAATCGTACTCGTCCAATGGTGATGGTGGCGACAGCGAGAGTGTGGTGCCCAAAAAACCAAAGGCGAAGGCAGTCAAGGCGCAGGACGCAAAGCCTCCTGAGGAAACGCAGTGATGATTTACCCCTAATTGGTTAGGTATGACTTGGATCTGAAGTGTCAGGTGATGATGCCGTTCTATCCGTCTATCTCATTCTCAGTCTTAGTATAAGGTTGGTGTGCTAAGCATACGAGGAGTACACGGGGTTGGGCGTTGGCTAGTATTGTCTGCGATACCTTTTTCCTCGTTGATATCACAAACCGATACCTCTCGATAGCAACTAAGTGAATTCATTGGAAACTGTTCGTAAAGTCCGATGATGGTTGCTTCAGCATCTGCCAGGCTGGGGTCGAATAAGGCAGGATGCCTGGAGCGAGGGCGTGGATGCCCAAGTGATCAAGAATACTTACGAACTATGGATACGGTATCATGTGGAGCTGCCACATTGAGCTGGGTTCTCAAGTTCATTGATTTTGGTAGTGAGTGTCATGCTTTCAACTCAACAAGCACTCGCCGTTTGACAGAGCTGCATATCAAACCCCGAACCTGGAAGCTGCGATTCTACTTCGTATTGCATGTGACCAAAGGTTTACTGGACAATCTCACATGGACAAAAACCATAGGTTTGGGTAGGTGTGCAGTCTGCATTAAACCGCAGCTGCAGAGCCAGAGGACGCTTCAGCTTGACATCAGGATTGCAAGCACGCTTGAGTTGAGGTGAAAGAGCAGCAGACTCACCTTTACATAGAAGCCGGCCCCACTCCAAAGTTCTCCGTATTGGCCAAAGCTTACCAGAGTGGATCCCTGGAGCAGCTCAGCCTTCCGACCTAAAAAAAAATCGAACCTCGAAATTGGAACTCCTCTTCCGAGAAACCGCACACACACACACACACGCACACAACCCCAACCATGCCGCCGCGGTTACCGGCGAGCTGCACCGCGCAGCTCAACAATTGCCTCGACAATGCTCTAATATTAAGCACCACACGATCAACAGCCACAGCCGCGGGTCGGCCGTCACCTTCATGTCACCCCAATCAGAATACTCGGGCATTCTCGGCGTCAACCCCCCGCGAATTGACGCTCCAGCGCAAATTGTTCTACCAATGGCTCAAGCGTGACGGGAAACGGCTCAAGTTCATCAAGCCTACCGACCAACCCGGGCCAGCCTACGTGGACGAGTTTAACAGCCGACGAGCTGGCGAGGCGTCGAGAAAGCGGCAGCCGTTTGTCGCTAACCCCGAGTTTATTGCCCACCCTGTGCTATCGGTCGAGGCGCGCGAGCTCATCTGGCACGATGTCATGGTCAGTGGGCTACCGCTCAAGGCCGTGTCAGTCAGACGGAATGTCGACTTACCGAGAGTGGCGGCGGTGATTCGGATGATGTCGATTGAGAAGCAGATGCCGATGAAGGTGAGCATGTTCTTTTTTTCTTTCTTCTCTTTGCAAGTGATGAAAATCAAATCTCCAACCGGCCCCCTCATATGATGATGCAAATAAAAATTTTCGATTAGTCTTGAAGACAGCAACCATGGTTACACATTTAGCTTTGCGAGCCTCTCTGATTATGGCCTCTTTTCTTCTTTCCCCAAACATAAACTACAATGGAGAATATATTACTGACATAAAACTCTCGAAATGAAAAAAAGGGCATGCCCCTCGCCGAGAAATACTGTGCAGCCATGATGCGCATGCTCCCCGTCCATAACCTGTTGCCCACCGACCACCCATTTGAGCCCATCAACGAGATTGACGTGCACCCACGCACTCAGCAGCAGGTGTTTGTGCCGACGTCAGAGTCACGGCACTTTACGCGCTGGGACGCGGCCCATACTTTTGGCAACCACATTCTGCCGCCGGACCGCAAGATCCGCATCCCCGAGCTGATTAGGATGGAGAAGCAACTAAACAAGGGGGTCGAGGACCTGGAGGCGCGGACGGCCTTTGTGAACAGGGTGGCGGAGAGCGAGAAGGCGCTGGCGAAAAAGGCGGCGTTGAACGAGCAGCGGCTGGAGGAGAAGCGGACGCGTGTCAAGAGTGGCCGGTTCGAGTTTCGATTTGAGGAGGTAAACGCCAACGCTGTCGGTAAGAAGGGCCGGAGCAGGCTGGCGGCGGGATGGAGGTACGGTGTGCCACATGACGACCGGGCAAGAGGCGCCGTCAAGATTCCCACCGAAGTGGTATGAGATGAAGTTCAGATGCAGCAAAATGCCAGGAGGAACCCCCCTCCCACCCCAGTGTATGCAATATTCTGTACAATACCACATATATCTGAGATTGGGCAAAGTTCACACAGCCCATTGTACACCTACCCATTTTGTACATGTTTCTGTACGTTAACAATAATTGGAGTCGTAATATTCATAAGACTATGAGGCTAGCTACCAGTACCGACTCAGTGTGTGCGGAGGCATATGCTGTCTGGCATTGTCCTCGTTCATCCGAAAAAGAAGAGTCCCGAGTCCAGCCTGGTTACTCACGAATAGGAAATCCACCCGGCATTAGAATGAGAGGACAATTCCACCTCCTCCTCGTTGCTCCAACCTCTCCAGTAGACCTAATTACCAGCCCCCTTTAGAGGTGGCTTGTATGAAGATGGCCACCCTTACCGGAGCAACTCGGCGTGACTCTCCCAGTCAATAGGCCCGTCCTCAGTCGGGTCAATTTCGACAACGAGATTCCGACGAACACGCTCAATGAGATGGCGCTCGATGCGGCAATGGTCGACCAGGTAGGTCTCGGCATCGCCGTACTTGGTGCGCATCATTTTCAGAGTGGCGATCATGTACTCCTTCCTGTTGTGTTGTGTGCTGTCAGTTGCCAAAGTTCCCAACATGAAAGACGCTAGTAAGAAAACATAAAAACGGGTAAAAGTGCGGCGACGGCACAGCAATTGTAGCGCATAGAGTATACCAGTTCAGCTCCGGGTAAGGCAACGACGATCGCGGCAACAAGAATAGTAACAACTCAGGCTATATAGTAGTGGCAACAGAGATCGACCACAACAACTGCTAGCAACACAATATAGAACGAAACGCTGTAAGAAATAGGCGAGAGCTAGAGGATCAGTGCCGCAACAAGAGCATCCAAACCCGGCCAACTGAGATTCAACTAACAAGACACCAGGAGGCAGACTCAGAGAGACAGAAGGAAAAGATAGACAACCCACTTTGAGGTAACCATCATCTCAGCCCTCGCACGATCTCCCAGTTTGGGTGTCAAATACGTGATGATCTTCTCGCGGCGCTCAAGCAGGCCTATATCGGTAAGGCTGTATTCGTGGGCAACCACCTCGTCTGGAACGCCACAGAGGGAGAGGACGAGGGCGATAAATATGCCGGTGCCTACGGGTTAGGGGTTTGCGGCCCAGGCCAAGCGTGTCAGCACACAGTACAATAAAGAACAATGCAACGTGCGATCCGATCCGAAACGTTCTGTCCTGTGGGGGCCAAGGATGGGAATTTGGGAAGGACGAGGAAATAAGCTTGCTTGGTTTAAAGAATTTCTTAGTTGCATATGTAGGTGAGCTTATGTTGGACGTGGGTTGCTGGCTACTGGCCCGCTGGTAATCCCCATTCATTCCTTTCCGTGCATGTGTAGTGTGCGGGTGCGCAGTGGCGTGATACCGGTTGAAGAAAGGAGGGGGAGGGAGGGTGAGAGAACAGACTCCGGGGGATGGTGTGAGATGGTGTAGGACCAGTCAGAGGAGGAGGCTGGCGGCAAACTTACGGTCTTTTCCTGCAGTGCAATGGACGAGTATGGGAGCAGGGGGTGCGGAATCCGAGGCGAGGTGCTCTAAGATGGTACGGAACGGGGAATAAGGATTCTCAGGCGAGGCGGCAGCTTCGAGGATGCTGGCATAGGCCAAGACGAAGCCCTAGAGCGAAACGAGTCAGCCATTGATGCTACTGCTGCTTCCGAGACGAGAGAGAGAGAATATACAGCAAGGGGCGAAAAGGGCTGTGTGTACGAAGTTTGGTGTATGTGTGTACATGGTACTGCAGCCAAGGCCTGACGGGTGCTACATGGCGCCTTGCAGCCTCGCCTTTACTTGTTACACCATACTGCTGCACGTCGCCGCTTGGCTTCCGTTGGTTTGCGAAGAGAAGAGAGATAGCACAGCAGCTGCAACACACGGGAACGAGAAGAAGAAGAGGGGTGTGTGTGTGTGTGGACTGGCTCACCTCGACACCGTTGCTGTAATTGGAGAAGCGCGTGGCAATTGCGGCGGCACTATAATCTTGATCCAGGAACACGGGAACAAACACTCGCTCTGCTTCGGCCCAGTCGTCGGGCAGCTTGGTAACCGTCTCGATGGTCTCCCCGGTGGGTTTGTTGTAGCCGATCTCGACGATAGAACGCAAGTCGAAGACACGCTGGATCTTGAGCTTGCGAAGAACATCGACTGCCTCTTGACCCACCATGGTGAGGTCGGCCGATCTGTACAAGAGGCCCCTCTTTACCATGGCGCCGTTAGGGTACTCTCCGGGATGCGGTGCAACGGCATATCCGCCCGCATCGCGGAGGTTAGCGAGCCCGGGGGCCACCGTGAAGGGGGGAGTGGGGAGAGCAACCGCGGCTGTCATGATCTCGTATGTGTGTGTCGGGCTCAACTCTCTCTTGCCAGTTTTGTTCTCTTCTTGTTGATGGACGGGGTGAACGGTAGCAGTCCAGAGCCGGGGAAGGGGACCTCGGGAAGAGAGGAGCCGACGGCGTGCATTCTAGCGGCATACCAAGTAGTATTTAGTGAAACCTAAATAAAATAAAAAAGGAAAGACCTGGTGAGTGAATTTTCTCAATGGCCGACAGCAAACAGCAGCAAATCCAACCGGGAAGCGTGTCAAAGGTTGTGTTACTGCATTATCGTTTCACGGCCTGGGACGACTGCTCTGTCTGATTGGGATGCTTGCTTGTTTGCTGATGAGGGGGTGTGTTTGACAGGCGAACTAAGAGGGGCATCAACAGGAAGGAGGGGAGGGGGCCGTCAGTGAAATGAGGGGCAGCAGCAGCAAAGTACATGTACTTTCCTCGATTCGACCCCGCAAGTGTGTGTGTGTGTTTGCTTGTTGATCGCGATTTCCTTCTGCCAGAGAGAAAGAAAAAAGGAGGCTCAGCCCGCCCCGATCGCCCAGCAGGGTTCCAGCAAAAAGCCATGCTCCCATCCACACCCCCCTCAACAGCCTTGCCAGGCTGAGTAGGGATGGCATTTTGCAGAAGAGAGGGGGAAAAAAAAGTCCGATTTCTGTTGCTTGGTCGTATCGGGACCCTTTTTTTTTTTTTTTTTTGAGAAGCTGCTTGGTGGCTGGTTGATGATCAGATGCAACCCACCCACTCTCTCTCTCTCTGTGTGAGCTTATCTGGGGGGTGAAGGGGGGAAGCCAAGTCGCTATACAACTTTCCCACAAACGCATGTCTTGGCAAAGTCGCCCATTGCCCGCGCACCACACCACTTCTTGGGTTGCGCAACTGCGCTAACTGTTGATGCCCAATTCAAGGTGCCTTTTTCATACCAATCTATCCGCCATGCCATGATTGGGGGCACAGAGCTTTTCCCGCTCCGATCCGCCAGCCAGCATTTTTATCCTGGGGAGGAGGACGAGGAGGAGGATGATCTGGTCTGGTCTGGGGTCACATCAGGAAAGCAAAAAGAGCCGCATCGAGTTTGCTGTTTCCCTGTCATCCCATGTATGTCACAAGACGGAGCGATTGGCCCAGGGGCCATGTTCAAATGTGGCTGAGTTTCGTCAAAAAGTCGTGTGTTGCAGTGCAGCAGTGCAGCGTATCACGACGGACCTCAAGCTCGCCGTGCTCTGCAGCCAGTGAGGAAGCAAGCTTAGGTTATTGGACATCCAATTCGTTGCTGTGCCCGTCGCCCCGTCCAAACAATGTTCCGAAAAGCCGAAACGAACAGAGGTGACGTGATGGGCAAGCTACTAAACTCAAGTAGTGTGGCATCTGCCCGCGGGGCAACCCACGCCCTCCTCAACGCTAACACTCTGGGGGGAAAAAAAGGAAGGAGTGAGGCCAAACCGAGTCAGGATAAGACGGAGAGAGAAAACGGCAAAAAGAGCAGGAATATCGGTGAAGCAACTGCCCTTCATTTGTTCAGCTTTTGTTGCCTTGCGGCGGCGACCCCGATTAGGTCGAATGCCTTGCATGAAAAGAATAATAATACAGACATACACTCGGGGCCGAAAATGCAACATTGATCAACACATACACTTCTATCCCGCAAAGATTTACGGTTACTATCAGCCAAGCAGACATCTGTCATTCATTTGTCTGCTCGAGCCGCTCTCTAATTCGCCGCAATGGCACTAACAGCCGGCCAGCCTCAAGGCACCAGCTAATGTGTGATATTCTGAGAAAGTTCCCGGGTTATTGTGCTAGCGTTTTGGCCAGTAGTAGGGGCAGATTCAGAGAAACCTGAGGTGCCGAGGGGACAGGCGAGGCCGAGGTCTGTGGCCTCAAGATCCGAGGCCCGGTTGCCTTATTTCTTGGTGTTGTGCTGGTGTGTACGTACCTTGAGTAATCCCATCTCCTGACCGCTTCTTTACTCGTGCTCATCTGAGCCCCTGCGTTTCCGCCTTCTATCATTTCCCGGTGCTCTCTCCCCTTGTCTCCCACTAGGGAAGTGCCCTGGAGAGTGCCTCACGAGTCTGAATGAATGGGGCGGCGCCCATATCCGCAGTGGCAACTTCCATTCATCTCCCTCTCGGCACCTGGTTCGTCCATCTGCCGAACAGGTTACCAGGGTCATGGGCGCTGGCCGACTTGTAGGCAGCCTGGATCTCGGTCCCATTGATCGATGGCCTTGTCCCTTCTCCATCTGTTCCCATCTCCCGGCTTCACTTGGCCCCCCCTTCCAAGTCCCCGCCATATCTGCACGCTCGAGGCTGTGTGCCAGTCTGGCAGTTCCTCCGTGCGGGCAGTTGGGCTGTGGTCGGCGGGGATAAAGATGGCACCGTCACCGGCCTGGCCCGTTACAAGCCGGTGGATCTCGGTTTGCTGCCTGCTACAACCCGGCCGTCAATGTCGACCACCTGGTGTGACGACTAGAAGACGGGCTCGACGATCCATGCTTGGCGTGGCCGGCCGTGCCCTTGGATCTTGGATATTGCTTCATGTTGCTTATTTGCTGCGCATCTCAGCAGCTGGAGCTGCGTAACCATTGAAGAGGAAACTTGCCTTGACGTATCGCGATATCGGGCCGCTCGCCTCAGGAGGCCGTTGTTTGTAGTCGTACGGTTCAAGAAACGGGATGGTACTACCGGACGGGTGAGAGTGGTTATGTAAAGAGATGTAAAATTTGGGCAAACATAAATTTGGCGAAGATAAATGACTAGAAGCAAAAGGAAAAGAACGCTCCGTGATAATACAGAGCAAATGGGGAAGCCAAAAGAGACAGTTGAGGCTCAAAATGCGAGCATGACAAATGCGCCAAGAATAGGAAGAAAGAGGGGGATCCAAGACGTCTATAAGATGACCGAATCACACGCCGATGGGGGAAGTGCAGCTCCACCCACAACTCCGTAAATCCAGACCGCAAGACCAACACCGCACCTCCAGACGCCAAGCCGGCAACCGAGCAAACGCGCCGCAAGCCAAAGCAAAAATAGGTACCAGTGCCTGAGCGACCCTTCTAAGTACTAACTCCGAGCCCCTTCGCCGAAGTATGGTGGCACAAGGTCGATGACTGCTGATGGAAAGCATCCTCGTCCTAGAATCCATGCTTCTCAAGCAGGGATTGAGCTGAACTAGCGGCCACACTTGACGTACCCCGTCCAGGTGCTGCAGGTACTGTCTCTGTGATGGGAGCACCTAATGCAAGCAGGATTGCTGGCGTCGGAGTTGCTCTTGTAGCCACAGCGGCACTTCCAGGGAAGTTAGCAGTCCGCAGAGGATGCGCACCGAGTCTCCTTGATACGTACGCATTGCCACATGGCCACCTCGGTATACTACACGCCAGTTAGTCTCGATTCCACTTCCAGTCAGAATGTATCTGCGACATGACGTACTTTCTCCTCGGGCATGTTGAGGGGAGGAATTTTTGCGGGAGTGAGCGGGTCTTAAAGCAGGAAGAGTAGTGCCGACGTTTCTTTGTTGATTTCTGGAACCCAATCTGAGAGCGCAAGATGGAGGAGAGGATGATGTTTTTGTCATCTCTCTTTTGCAGCCCGGGGGTTACCCGGTTTATATCTCTGCTCTCCGCACGGCGAAAGAGCATACAAACGGTGCGACATCCCTTGTGAGTTCTGGAAGGACAGAAAGGCGCAGCGTCAAGGCAGTTTCCGAAGTTCGCGAGGGTCGCGGTAGACGCAGCAGCACCTTTGCCCCACGTCATGTGTAATTCCAGCTGCTGGAGAGGGCAAGTGGAATGACATCGAGCCGGCGAAGGCGATCTGTGGGGTCCTTTCCCTCGATGGCTGAGAGATGACGAGGCAAATTGAACATTCCTGAAACGTGTGCTGTGCTCGAAGCGCCCAAAGGGTGGGTTGAGGGCACTCTTGAGCCGAGCCGGGAGGTTTAGACGTCAAAAAGACCCATAAACCGCAGTGTTCACCGAGCAGACGCGGGATTGACATGGTATCTCTGTCGTGCGACTGGCCGAGTCGAAATCTGCCCTCCAGAGGGGCTCTTTGCTTCCCCTTTGACATAGCCAGCGACGAGGCCATGTGCTGCCTCGATGCTACGAGTAACGGGGCCGCTGCGCAACAGCCTTGATGGCCCGGGGCGGAGACTAACGGCTGGGCCCAGGCGAGAAGAGGATCGCCCAGTCTGAAAGAGCCGGGGCTGCACTCAGTAGAGCTCAAAGGACAACGCCTGAAGAACCGATGACTCCAAACGTCCTAGACGGGAACTTCTCCACGGCAAGACTCAGCCTCTGAAATGCTGTAACGGCCAATAAAAGGGTGAGGGGGCGGAAGGGCCCCTGAAGAGCCTTCGAAGTTGCCATGGCATCCTGGGCCTGTCATGCGTCAGCAAAATCCCCTTTACCGTGAAAGTGCTAGTCTTACGGTGAAACCCAGTCCAGTACTGGGAAAATTCAAACATTCACTGCCGTGCCATGTGGAATTTTGGAGGCCCATGGTCCGGTTGAAAAAAGGTGGTCCCTCATTCGCGCACCCCCTATGTTTGCTGGTCTTGTATCAGCCAACACCCGCATTTGCCGTCGGTCACGAGACTCGGAGAAGACAAGGCAATTCCGCACAACCACAAGGCTCCATCCAGCAGATTTGTCCCAAGAAATTGTTGGTGGAAGCCGAGTCTCCCCAGTTCGATATGCTGTTCTGATCGGTCCTCGTGCCGACATCGGTGAGCCATGCAACTGCACTCAGAACTGCCCCTTTCGACAAGTAATCTGCAACGAGATGTTGGCTGAGCACGGCGGGTTTTTTGTGCACGCCGCTATGCATTGGTCGGACATCTGAGCGATATGCACCGCGAGGCTATCGAGCATGCACTGGAGCGCCGTCAATCCGAGGTATAGCCTTGTTGACTGTTAGCCTTCCTCCCCTCATTCCGCTCCGGACTGTGGACCGTTTTTTTTGTACATACCTCTTTCCTCTAGTGAGTGTGCAATCTTGTTGGTGTTTACGCTCATATGGCAACGAGGAACTGATCCTCTGTTCCTATGCCGGGGAGAGACCGTGATATAGCGCTCGTTGTTTGGAGCCTTAACCAAGGCAGCACCAGCACCAGTGTGCCCGAGTTCAGTATACCTTGCCCATATTTCATTGGGCAGCCTCTCCCCACCGGGGGATATGCGTCCAATACTTTGGAGAAGCTTGCACAACTGAGTATAGTATAAGCCGCAGGTAATAAAATTTACCCCTTTTTGGCATTGCGGTGAGCTATCTGGTTCGGTGTCTCGTCGGTGGAGGCTGGCGAGGCAATGCAGATGAGCAGGCTTCCAATGAGATCGTCTTCAGTTCCCTCGCGTGATTCGATGAATAACACAGTTCTCATTGTCTGGGCTAGAGGCGTGCCCGGAAAAGTCAGGTCGACAACATGTTGCACAGGTAGGAGTCCTCAATAGCCGATGAATTCTGTCCCTGTAGGTCCCGGTCACTTGCCGCAGGCTTTTCGGTCTCGAAGGACACTGTAGGAGGGCAGCATGACTGGCCGTTATTGAAATTGCTGAGTTCACCGGATCCTTTGACGAAGATGGCTGGCGAATCGCCTTGCACAAGTCGCGGGGGACTGTACTGAATTATGTCTCAGTTGCCCCCTTGAGATACTCGGGCTTAATTCGGTCATGTCATGGTGGTCCCGTGCTTGAATAGCCAGACAGACTACAGATCGGTAGTTAGATGCTCAACTCCGAAGAATAGGATGATCTAGGGCCATGGGGCAAATCACCACAGTCCCTGGCGGGCTTGGTACAGTAGATTCAGCACATGTTGCAAGCTTGGGTGTCAATCGGTCGATGGGAACGAATCTCTGTTGGGTTCCGATGTCGACCAGTTCTTGGCATTACCGCAACGGCATTGACAAAACGCGTTGGGGTAGACAACAGAAAAAGTGCATGAACTGTGACGTAAAGACATGGTCTCGGTTGTCGATTTCTCGTCGACATCAGCCTAATATTGCCGTCGGACGCATCAACTGCACCGGCGCCATCGGCAAAGCGCCATCAGACAAATTGCCTCGTCATGAAGGACGTTTGTTGGCAGTTTTTCTGTGCCGTGGAGACCGTGGGGACAGCGGCGCAAGATCACAGCGCACGACCCCACCATCCGCGAAGCTCTACTGTGTATTGAGCGCTTGGGCTGCAGGGTGATCCGTTCACAGCGGTTGGGGGCCAGGGGGCCCCGGCCAGTGACATCGTCAACCCTCAGCTACGTCATTGGGCAAAGATGCAGACGATTGGGTGGATGGATCAGCTGCCCAGCAGCCCAGAGCACATAACAGTGATAAGTTAGTTACCAACCTCATCCGCTGCCTCTTCATATTCTAGTCCCATGCGTGTTTCAGCCGTTCTTGGCCCATCTTCAGCTTGTGATTCACCACTGGCCTCGATAGCATCCCCGCCGTCGCTCTTGGCTGCTCGACGCTAAGACACTGGTCTTGGCTAATCCAGTGATCCGCAATATTTAATTGACGGCAATTTCCTCACGTCGAAAGCGCCTGACCTGACCTCCAACTCTCTCCCGCCAG
>Ga0247760_1001718_pt1 | contig 19107 bp, 21 predicted proteins | sample UWRJL171409R4_FD_179936 | JGI IMG/M metagenome (GOLD analysis project Ga0247760, IMG submission 179936) | Plant litter microbial communities from Arlington Agricultural Research Station in Wisconsin, United States - UWRJ-L171-409R-4 | ecosystem: Environmental > Terrestrial > Plant litter >... | reverse complement strand
CGGGTTTTGTTTGTTGTGTTTTTCTCGGGGGGGGGGGAGATGGGGGCAGTTGTGCGGATCTTATCAATGACGTTGGTCTTGTTAGTGGTAGGTAGAGCTGGCTTACTTGGACGGGGCCGGATTTGCGCACCTCGCGCTGCCGGCACTAAACCTCGGCAAGCGGAATCAGAAAGAACGGAGGGCAGAGAAACGTTTGGAACGGCAGGAGCGGAGGGGCCGGGATTGTCCTTGGAATTGCTGGCAGCCGTGTTGTTCTCGATCGGCACAGTGCCGGGATTTCAGAGAAATAGAAGAGCCCGAAGAACGTGAATCGGTCTTGGGGGGGTAGGATTTTCTGTGAGAGGTTTGGTGGGTTACTCTATGTGCGAGGATCCGAAATCCAAAGGCGCAGGGATACTCCCTCGTCTTATATAGAATCAGCACAAATCAGCCACAGCTCACCCCAGCTCAGCAATACGAACGAAAAAGGAAATTTTGTGTACCCAGATTCGTCGCAGACAACCACATGTGCAAGCTGTTGTTCATGACAAAATGGAAAGACTGATCAGTGCGTTGCGTTCCATGGTGGAGAATTCGGCACATATACCTCATTTCAACAGTTCATAAATGAGGAAATAATCCCCCCACAGTCCAGGCCCTCCATATTTCGAATCATCCTGAATCAACTCGCGCTCTATCCGGAAGTCTAGCCTCTGGTACACGGGCATGGCAACGTTCATGGCGTGCACAAAGATATCGAGACCCAGTTTCTCAGCCTGGTACATACCGCTGAGCACGAGAGCAGTAGCGATGCCTTTCCGTTGGTGTTTCGGGTGCACGGCGAGATATTCGAGCTCTGTACCATCAATGTTCAGCACCCCCACACTTGACAGCTTTTTGGTCAACTACAGTGGAGTCTCACTCATGTATTCCTTCCGTCCCAATATCTCCTTCTCAATCTCCCACACGCCATCCAGCAGTGGATCTGAGGTATAATCCGGATCCCACGCGGCGGTTTCGGCAACCCGGGATATTTCCGCCTCTTTTTCGCGAGATACCGCAGGTACTTGCGCCTCGGGCCAAACGGGTTCCCCGTCGACAATGGCCTGCGAGATGGGGTTTGACCACCGCGCATAGCCTAGAATCTCACCTGTTATGGCATCCACAGCCTTTTGATGCCGAGTCGTGTCTCGGTTTCGAAGCAGGTTTCGGGGATACCGGAGAGCTACCCGTGAGATGTGGCATTCGAGAGTGCAATGGCGCCATTCGAGTCGCCAGTGTGGACAGGCCCAGAAGGCGGGTATGTTGTTGCGGCGAGGGCGGGGCCGTCGGCCACTGTGACCCCTGTGATTTGGAACGAAATACTAGGGAGATTGGTGGCCGGATGCTGCGGGTCTGCAGTTTTTACGTCCATTTAGCAGGTCGTTAGCAAGTGAAACAGTCTGAGAAACTGGGAGGCTGCAACAAACAAGAGACGCGGGTAAGCATGGGGGAGTGGGGATGAGCCCAAGGACAGCTAAGAGCTGAAGCGGGGTTAACTCTTCCAACATTATTTGAAACTGAGACACGTGGAAATCCCACTTGGTTGGCACGGCGCCGCAGTACGGCATTTATCCGCGAATGCTTGTCTGACAGAGGAGACATCGCAGGCGGTTTGCTAGGCTGCCTAAAAATCTTTAAGGTAGACAGACGGTAGGTAAGGTAGGTGCCCAGTGACCTGGACACTGACAATCGCGTGGTTCTAAAGCATGTCCTCATGTTGCAGTCTCGTTCAAATACCCATCCAGTAGGAGAGGTGGATGGAGTCACGAGGTGCCCATATAGGTAAGTGGTCTGAAGAGAAAGCCGCAAGAGAAACTCCAATGTGAAGAAAAGTATATTCACCCGTGAGTCACATGTACATGCATGTTTATCAAAAAAGAAGAACCAATGCTCTCCACTTGCAATCCCTGCCCCGTCTCCAGACACTACCCCAATGATCCAAAGCCCCAGTCTATGATGCGGACACAGTCTAGGCCAAAGTCATGCTAACGAAGCCCCGGGATCCCTCGACGCTGCAGTCAATAGCCGTCCACAGGAACCAATCGCGGTGATAGCTCTGCTGGCCCTGGGCGTACCCGGCTATGCAGTCGCGCAAAGCCGCATTGTTATTCTGTAGACCGACGCAGAGACGGCCCTGGCCATCGCCGTTCTGGCAGCCGCCGCCGGCTGCTAGAAGACTGCGGACGACTCCGACGGGGTCCGACTTGGTGTCCTTCCACCGTCCGGCGTCCGAGTTGTGGCTGCAGTTGCAGGCCGAGGCGACAGAGGCCATGGCGGCAACGGCGGAAACGAGGGCGGTCTTGAACTGCATTTTGATGGCTGAAACTGATTCTGCTAGTCAGTGTGGGAAGATGGAAGGGTGGAATGGGCTCGGTGTCTACTGGAAAAGTTGAACTTGCGACAAGGGAGTGTGTTTGGTTTTGTTGGGTTGTGAGTTGAACAAGCAAAGGCTGTTGAGAGAAGCTGTTGAGGAGGGTAAGGAGGAGAGAGAAATGAATCGAGGTGGAAGATAGATTGACCTCTACTTATACTTGTCTCGAACCCAATCTGCAAGCATCTTGAAGAACATCTTGGTCTTGTTCAAGTCTTCTGGATGTGTCTGCCTTGCCTTAGCGAATCCCAAAGGCTGGGGTGGGAAAGGAGGAAGCATGATTCCTCTTCCACAAGGAATTAAGAGTTACCTGCCAGGCCCTATTGGGCGTTGTTCTATCGATCGCGGATTGTTGTTATTTCGGGAAAGGGTGATTGTTGTGTGGGAAGCAGAACTGCCCGCCCTGGGCACAGAAGGCAATGGCAACGTCGTTTACCATTCTAGGAAGCTCGCCAGGAACGGAGTGTGGTTGGTCCGTGTGAATAATGCGCCGACTGGATTCTAGGTTGCTTTAGCCGTGGTCGACATGGTTTGATTCAGGCACTGTCCGTGCCCCAAATGAAGATTCTCAGGGTCCCAATGTGCGGGACACATTCAGAAGGATTCAGTATCCGTACCTGAAGGATTAAACCTCCATGCCTCATACCGAAACGTCCAATCACAGGAGCCTAAATCCAAATTTTTTACATGATCTGATACATGTATGCCCCAGAACGAAGTACTTGACTGCAACTCCCATTACAACGTAGTTAATCACACAAACTCCGTCACCAGTGATGTGAGGCTGTGACTTTTCCTGCCTTCAAACGCCGCAGATGCTGTTCGTCAACCACGCTTCTTGGGGCAGAGATATGACTTCCATGGACATTTGGGATGCTTGCACTGCGCTAATCCCGAACAAGTCGTCCCACTGCTTAGGTAGGATTGGCCGTTGGGGTACTGGCTTGCCATGTGGCAATTGAGATCTACCAGATGAATGCTCGTATTCTACATCTAGCTTCTGGTAGAGCGCGTGACTAAATGGTTGAAATCCCTACAAGCCCGTTGGTCGACACTGATGAGTTGGGTGCCTGAAGGTTATGCGTACTGAGAAGTGCATGCACTGAGAAGATCTCGATCTTTGCACAGTCCAGGTGGGGAACACTCGGCGCACTCTAGGGTCGGTCGTGTCGTCAAAGGCTACAATATGGCTTGGTGATGTTGTCTGCTATTCTAGGCGTCGCCTGTTGATTGCAAAGAACATCGAACTTGACTCGGTTATGCCATTCTCACATGACATTTTGCGCCATGACAGCCTATCAGAATTCCGCCCCTACTGACTTCGCCCCATTCTACCACCACACTGACAGCCCAGGCTGGTGTTTCATCTATATCAAATTCCACTCAGGGACAGTAAAGACGCAGCCCGTCGTGAAAAACCAGCCACCCACCCACGTGTGGACCCCATGTCGGTTGTTTGAGTCGCGCAGTCTTTTTAACACCGTTGGGGGAACATTCCCGTACATTCAGCTACTAATCATGAGAACAGGTGTCGCCAGAACATGGATCGAATGCGTATTTACGCAATGGGGTTGACCCATTCACAATTTCTTGTTCAACCTGAGCTCAGACCATCATCAGTTGTTCCTACCTATTCTATTCACGCGCAAGACTTGAGTATCAGAGCAGAGCTGTAACCGCTGCTGAGGTAGTCGCTCGCGAAGCAATGTTGAAGTGAGGTACACAGCTCCAAATCCTCTACTACCTAGGTAAGGTACCTAATTACCTATGGGTCGAACTGTTCCGTCCTTCCATTTGCAAGTTGGCAAAGCAAAACTTGGTGGAGAACAGCACAGCTTGCCACGTGCAGGCAAAGCAAATTCCGGTTGCCCCGGAATTCGGGCCGTGGGCTAATACGGCACCGTTGACGCGATCCTTCTCCGGCTCCTTTAAATCCTTATTGCCGCCTCTTGACTCTAGGTACTCGGTACCAAATCAAGGTAGCATCAAAAACACTGGTGACAATTTTACAGCAAAATAGGGCAATTGGAATCGACTACCAGGTCCTCAGAGTAGTACCGAGGTACCACAGCTCATGGCTGCATCCGTGGCCCCCCTCCAACCCACAACGTGGGCGGGTTATCTTGGTGCAACACGCCAGGCAGCAATATATGATGAGAGGCAATGTCTACAGTTGGGCTGTGCCGCGTTTGCGTCAAGTCGTCCGATATGGCCATTGGTTCATCCCCGACTCGCAACAACAAAAATACCTACCAGCCACACAGTCGTCTAAAGCCGTCCCGCGGGAGTACCTGATGGAAGTGTGTTCCAGGTTCTGCAAGATGGCAAACCCGGATTCTGAGGCTGAAATTGTCCACGTTCCTGCCACTCCATACCACGCTACCATGCAACCCACACATGCAGTATGCAGCACGACCAGAGTGCCACCTCCACCTTCCTTCAACACTACCTTGACGAAACACAATAGAGGGCCGGTCGACCTTCATGTACAGCGCAACGCGACTGAACTTAGTAAGTAACAACACTGCCACAATCGACACGTACCTCATAAAAGTTGGAAAAAAAAAAAAAAAAATCCACCGATTTTCTTGCCCGGTTCGGTGTTTGGAACACGAATACTCCTGCCAGGCGGAATTTTCAGGAACGAGGCACCTCGGTTGCCGAGACCAGGGCACTCCCATCCTCTGGCCAATTCGGATAAGTTTCGGTTTCTCCTAATGTAGTATGCACGAACTAGCCAGGCAATCTTCTAGGCACGGGAGAGGACTGACTGCATGTCTATGAGCATTCCATGTAGCCGTCAACGCGGATTGATGAATTCGGCTCCTCTTTGTTGAATCCTGCCTCTAAACACAAGTGCACATCCAGGCCTCAGACAAGGAAGCTAGGTCACGGGCCGGAGTGCCCTCTTTTTCATGTGAGAAGCACCGGAACTCCTTCCGGAGCGCACAACGCCGAAGCGAGACACGATACATATAGCACGGTGTGGGAACCCCCCACATTCCGCACGGCAGCAGCCGGAACTCTCCGAGATTTTATCTTTCTCTCACAAATATAGCTCTTCCTAGGTACCAGACAGTGAAGGCAACCAGACATGCAGTATGAGGTGATCGCCAAGCTCCCCGGCAAAGCTGGACGGCAACTCTGTCCAAGTGGGACCCGGTTATTCTCCGAGACGCGCTCCCCAGTGGATTGGCGCGGCAAGGTGTGCCCATTTACAAGAGAACAACCGTTGATTTTAACCTTACAGAGCAATTGACGTAGAAATAAAAAATAGACTTGGTATAAGAATGTTGCGACGTCCATTCTTGGATGATAGATGCGCCGTTCCTGGTTCGAAAAAAAGTACAGCTTGATCAGTCATTATGAAGGGAAAACTTGCAACGCTCGCGACACTCGTCCTGCCGCTGTGCTCGGCGCAGATGTGCACTCGGGATTTCCTCAAAGCCCAGGCAGAAAAATATGTGGCTGCACAAGCGGCCGGAAAGCCCAGCGACTTGACGGCCAACGTCACCGGCACCATCACCTACACTGAGGATTTCAAGGCCGGCGATATCGCCAAGGGAATTCTCTCCAAACCTCTCAAGGTCGATTTCACTCGCAGCCTCTATGATACAACCGACTGCGCTATCTTCACGGAACTCGTGGCCGCCAGCAATACACCGCCATATGTGCTGGGCACGCAATTAAGATTCACCCCCGAGGGCGCGCTCACCAAGGTTGAGACTCTGGCGACCACTACGGGGGATTGGTTCTTTAATGCGGCAAACACGCTGAAGTACACCAAGGAGGAACCTTGGTAATTAAACCCACTTAAACCATTTGACCAGCCACTAACACTAAAACACCAAATAGGTCGGAAATCCCCGCCGAAAAACGCGACACCCGCGCTGCCATCAAAGCCGCCGGCGACGCGTACATGGATCTGTTCAACGACAAATCCGTCAAAGTCCCGTGGGGCAAGCCGTGCGCGCGTCTCGAAGGAGGCACCTACATGCAGCCCGACTGTAACGTGGGCGTTCCCAGCGGCCTAAAGATGACGAATCGGCGATATGTGGTCGACGAAGTCGTGGGTGCGGTGGATATCTTTTTGGCGTTTGGAGGCAATATCCCCGATAGTCACTCCTTTAGGCTGGAAGGGGGTACAATTCGCTACGTCCATACCTTGACGATCATGTAGTTTCTTACTTGTGCTTTGGTGAGAGATGATAAGTTGTTCTTGTTCAAAAAGCGGGTGTTTTGAAATATTTACTCGATTAAATTGATTGTTCAACTTTGTTACGTGGTTTGGTTGAAGTATACCGGGGTTGAAATAGAGTTTTAGGAGAAAAGAGTCAGGTTGTGATGTCATCTCGGTTCAATGTTGCTGATTGAAACACAAGCACGTTTCTGCTGCATGTGGTATGTCGATCTCAATTGACAATGTCAACACCAGCACTATGGTAGGTAGGCCTACTCCGGAACCTCAACCTCAATAACCCCCTCCAAGTCCCGAAAATCCGGCGAATGCCAAATCTTGGCCACCCGCAAACCCGCCGACTCTACCAGCCCCACCCACTGTTTCTTTGTCCGTTCCATGCCCGCAAGGAGAGACATCATGGTGATATCCGCCGCAGCGAGGAGGGGGGGACAGCCCTTTTCCGGAATGATGGTCTCGTTGAGTAACAGACGGGAAAAACCTGGCTTCATCGCCGCAGCCGTGGCTCTCAGTAGATCTCGACATCGCTGGTCGGGCCAATCATGCAGCACCAGACGGGTATAATACAGATATGCACCCTTGACGGGTTGGGGAGTGAAAAAGTCGTGAACCATAGGCTGGATTCGAGAATCCACATCTTGGACCTTGACGATCGTTCCCGGGAGGTCTTGTAGAACGAGCGGCTCTGCGGCGGGGAAGGCCTCGAGTAAACGCTTGACGTGGAGACCGATGCCGCCACCCAGGTCAACCAAGAATGGGGTACTCGAAGCATCGGGTGAGTTCTTGAACGGGTTTAGAAGATGTTCTGCGACGGGGAACCATTCAAACCAGAAACGTAATCCGGCTTTGCTTCCCGTCATGCAGGTGTTGAAACGCTCAGCCTTGACGGGGTCTTGGTGGAGGTACTCGAAGAAATGCAAGTTGGTGCCAAGAGCGTACTGACTCGGGCCATTGAGTTCGTCGGTGGGGTTTTTGTACCCGTGAGTCTTGAAGTACTCGGGCATGCGGTTGCAAGAACGAGCCGAGGCTTCATAGCTGCCATCCAGTGTCAGCACCGATGATCAAATCAATCTCACGCATTGTACAGCTGATAATGGTGATTATTGCACTTACATGTGGACTGCAAACGCTTCAATATGCTTCACCGCCATGGCCTTGGACATGCGCGTGGCGACGTATTCTCTCTCACCAGACTCTTCGGCATACCCAGCAGCCGTGACGACGCGCATGATGCGGACTACCAACACCTCATCGGCGCCACACTGAGCTGCCAACTCAACTGAAGATATCGGAGTCCCGTCTCGCTCTACGTGATGGTGAAAGATGCGCAGATCCACGGCCATGCGAATAGCGAATTGCCGGGGGGGGTGTCTAATCCAGCGTAAGCGCGTCTGCAGATACCTGAACATGGTAGGTGATGTTGAAATGAGAAGTTACCTCAAAGATTTGCATAAAAGCCAGCTGTTCCGGTATCAGAAATAGACCGGGAAGCTCCTTCCCCAGCGAGAGGATACGCTGGCGCAGGTCGGGCGAGAGCTGCTTGGCCTGGTCGGGCTGGGCCGACAGGTCTTCGAGCGCCTTGACGGCGGATTCAATGTCCATTTTGTGTGTGGAATTGGGGGGTCGCCTTAGCACAGTCGAGATGTATTTACTTGGTAATGTGGTTGAGAGGAAAGGAGTTCGCGACACATTGAAGAGAGTTATTTGATCATGGCGTCGTCGTCGCTCGGGACTGCAGTCGAGTCGGGGCTGAAAAACTCGCTTCGACGCAATGTAGTTTTTGTCCGGACATCCGCTGTTATTTTCATTGGCTATCGCGGAAGTCCGTCGGTAAAATGTTGTCGAATCACAGCGACGACGAGAGAGCACAGTGTGAAATTCGATGCTCGTTTGCGAATGGTAACACCACGGAACGTAAGGGTGGTCACACATGTGCTACCTCCCCCTTGTGTCACTCGTACCCTAAATTTGACCTCTGGTCACCATCCCCAATTGAATCGCCCACATCTCTCCTCCTCTCCTCAATCCTCTTCACTGCCTTACAGAGTTGTCAATGCAATCCTACAGGTGGTCGGGGGAAAGCCATGGATGAGACGCGACCACAATGTCTATACTACCTACTTTGTCCTTCTCCGCTGTGCAGCTGCCTAATGTTGTATGTTGATGGTGCGACGCATACCTCTTAGCACGGCTCAAGTAACCTTGGAGCGAGTCCTTTCAACTGCCTTTCTTAGCAAAACGGCCTCTTCTTCATAGCCCAGCGGCGGAAGAGATGCGAAGGTTCTCTAATGGATTCCATCGAGACATGTGTACCAACGAGGACTGGATCAAGAAAACAAAGTCAAGGCAGCAACTTCTTTATTCTGAGGAAGGAACATGGATGGTGAGTGTTATGTGTGGTCTCATTTTTAGGGGATGGTGTGGTAAATCTCGGAATCCCAATCCCGGACTTGGTTCATCGGTCGGGGAGTTGTAGCTCACACCCTGATTCCCGAACTCGGGTCGTTTTCGGAAAGGCATTTTCAGGTCGCAACATCTTGGCTCTTGGCATCAAGCTGGGCCGCCATGGATCAGGGTCAGGGAAACCTTGGTGTGAAAAAGTTGTTGAACAGCAAAAGCATAGGACAATTGCCAGTGCAACGGCCGTATCTGGCATATACCTACCTGCCTATATATTCCACAAAAACACGGGTGATAGACTTGTGAGTGATAGTCAAGTTCTAAACTAAATAGCCACCTCCTTTCCAGTCCTTGCGCTCTCCTTGGCCACTTCAATGATGGTAAGAACCGCAGCTGCCTGGGTGGCCGTGACCGGGATATCCTTTTCATCACCACTCGCCACAGCTCGAGCAAACATTTCGTAGAATCTACGATAGGTCTGCGGCTTAGCTGTCGGCCACTCGCAGTCCTTCACCTTTCCATCCTCCCCGACGACACACAGCCTACCGTATCGCGAAGGATCCTCCTTGCCAAAGTCCGCGTCGGTGGCCTTGCCGCCCCCTCGCAGCTGGTCTTCCTGTGGATCTAATCCCGTCTTGTGGTAGCTTCCCTTTGTTCCCCGGACCCAGAACCGCATCTGCTGCGTCTCCACGCTGACAACGGCAATGCGCACATGCACGAGCAGCCCAGTCTCGGCATAGCTCAACACCAACGAAACACTGTCCGGCTCGTCATTGAGACCACCACTCCCCGTGGCCAACTGCCCATCGCGTTGCCTTACAAACTTGGCAAACACCCCACTTGGGATGCCAAACAACACAACCACCTGATCAAGCAGATGCGTGCCGAGATCATACAACACACCCCCACCGTCACGCATACTCAACATGCCCTTCCAGGAAGTGGCCGGCCTCTCCAACCTGAGACGATCAAAATGCGTCTCAAACTCCACGACCCTTCCCAATGTGCCTTCCGCAAGTAATTTCTGGACAGTCAGAAAATCCGCATCCCATCTACGGTTCTGATAAACAGTGAGAACGCAACCCTTTTCTTTGGCGAGATAAGCTAATTCGTGAGCCTCCGCTGATGTGGGCACAAACGGTTTTTCGACAACCACGTGTTTTCCCCGGCGGAGGGCTTCACGAGCCAGAGAGTAGTGGGTATTGGGCGGGGTGGCGATGATGATTACATGTAGTTCCGTGTCGGTGAGGAGCTCCTCTGCCGAAGCGAAATGGCGCACACCCGTCGTCGCCGTGGGGAAATCATCTGGAGCGGAATTTCCAGGAGTAGGTGTGCGTTGGACGATAGAATGCAAATGCAGGGAGGGGGTTAAGGCGATGAAGGGGATGTGGAAGATTTTGGCTGAGAGGCTGTATGACGTCAGTCAGTCAATGACGGGAATTAACGTTGCAAACTGTGCTGGATTTTTGGGGAGAGATTGAGTTACCCGTAGCCAATGATGCCGACGTTGAATTTGTCATCGCACGTCATTTTGGTATTCAGTTGAGAGTAAAGGGCAGTTTGGGACAAGCTCGTTGTTTGATCAGAGTTGAATTTTGCACAAGGGTGGGGGTGAGAAAGCGGGTTGAACGGCTCAAGTCTGGTTGCACATGCCATGAGTTCGGACCCACAATTGTCTTGTCTCTTCCAATAACTCGAAACGAACGGTTTTTGCCTCAAATATAAACATCTCCTCACGACTAGCGCAAGTATCCTTCCTTATAAGGCAACATGCCGCAGATAGCAAATTTCAGATTTACAGTTATGGACGCTTCAAAGCCAAGCCAAGAAATGATTGTAATGATACCCCCCGCCCTTGTCCACATGCATCTCCCGCGCGACCCAGTACCAACATGTACACAGCCAACTGGTCACCTGATCCCACACTTCAACTACATGTACCCCATATCCCGGCGCCGGATCTCAATCTCGTCGTGCCCAACCTCATACTGGAGCAAATCCCGAGGCCAGACCTCGACGGTCGCGTTGTCGTTGGCAGCGTGGTACTCAAACATGCGAAGGGCATCTTCTCCGGGGACGTCGGACCCCGTGTTGAACATGTGTCCGTCTAGAAGCACAATGCGATCAGGCCATTGGCATCCCGTCTTGTTGTCTGCATGTGCGTGTGGCGGCGGCAGGGGTGCGTTGTCGTCGTCGCTGTCACGGCCGCTGATGCGGGAAACGCCTCCGAAAGCGGAATCCAAGCGGAACCCTGTCCAAGAACTGCCTCTGACCTGAGGTCGAGGACCAAGAAAGGGTTCCTTGTTGATGCAGACGTTTAGATCGAATCCGATATTGTTGACCTTGCCACAACCCGATAGGCCCGCGGTTTGGTGTTCATGGATGGTACCAAAGGCAAAAATCGGCAGTCCATTAAATCGTGCGCTCAGAAATGGCTGTCTGGCAGGACGTTCGCAACACCTGCCCTGAGCGATATCGTTGCATATATCAAAGCTTCCTTGGCAGCCACGCATTCGGTGGTTCCGGATCGTCACAGCCTCCGACCCGGCCATCAAAGCCGTCAGGCAGAGCCACTGGACGAAAAATGACTTCATTGTAGAACTGGATGTGTATCGTCCGATAAAGAGTTGAGGACGTAATATTGGTGGGGCAGCCCAAACGAAGAAGAAAAATGAACTGTTTATGGTTGAAAAGATTTCGGTGCAGGGCAGAAGAATGAAGATGTTCCAGTCTTTGAACAGTACAGTTGAAGGTGGTGGTAGTTATTGTGTTTTTCGAGACTTGGGTATGATATCAATCGTGTGAACAATATGATTTGTAGGATACTGCTGTAATATTGATCATCAGAAAACAGCGATCGCTCCGGATACCTTATATATACGTGGTTGTTAAAGTGAAGGCTAAATAAAACACTAAAGGCACACCAGCACCTTCTTGAGACCATTGTCCCAGACCGATGAGTATGCTCCATGGAGAACGGAAGCCTAAACCTCCGCCGCAAGAGTCCGTAGATGTTTTGCGCGTGTCAGTGAGTGACACGAGAGAGGCTGTTTCGATTGAAGAAACCTATCCAGTGTCAGGTGTCACATCAGACATTGCACACCAAGTGCTAGGATTTTGGTAATTCCGATATCTTTTGTGGCTTGGGCTTGATGCTCACAGGTAGCGGCTGTGTCAACGGCCCAAAGCGACTACCAAGGGAAAGTACGACAAGTCCGAGAAATTCAATATCCGGGCCCGTGTCACGGCATTGAGAAATGCTAGGAAGCGGCAGGGAACACTATTGTGTAACTGTAGTGTAAAAAGAAGGGCGCGCGCGCGCGAAGGTGTGTTTGTAAAACATCAAAATGTGTGCTACAGCAACTTTGTGATCTCGGTATGCACACAAGACCAAAAAAAAAAAAAAATTAAGATTTAGGCTGTGAGCATTTCGCTAAACCCTTACTCGCTGAGTGCGAGAATGGATCCTTCTTTGGTAAACTCCAGCATGGACGGGCCTGCCTGCCATACCCTCCCACACCTTGGTCCTTGCCTTCCTGTTGTCACGAATCGAATATCAGCCCCGCTCATTTTAGAAACTCCAGCCGGTGAGGGAAAGGTTGAGACACTAGCCGGTAATGTCGACTAGAGAAGGAGGTATCACGAAGCCTACTGATCTTAGACTTGTATATATACCTACGTGCGTGTTTCCTCTTCTGTCAATAGCTCGATCTATCTCTCATCATCAACCATTACTTTTTCTTTACCGCATACACCTTCCAACACATCTCCTGCCAAATTATAATACCATTCACTATTTCCACAGAACCACTCTCTTCCACAGCCAAGATCTTGGGAGTTTTGTAGATCATCATCATTATCTTCACCAACCCTAGTCGCCACCATCGCCAAGGCCCAAAACCGTCACCATGAAGACAACATATTTCACGGCCCTCTTTCTCTCCGGCATGGCCGCCACGGTTTCTGCCAGATGCTACGGCGGCAAAAACAAGCGTCCTGAGCACGGAATTCTCTGGGTCAAGCAGGCTCTCATTGCCGGGCAGAACGCCGAACAAGCCAGTCCCATACCAGCGGGCCAGGAGCAGTGGACTTCGGGAAAGCCCGACGGCGTATGTCTCAGCTTCGGCATCAAGAACAAGAGCGGCCAAACCAAGTCCGTTACCACAGATCAAGTGGTGGATGCCTGGCTGCGCGAGTACATTGGCTGCGAGCATGGTGGTGAGCGCAGATACGATGATGGACTTGAGTACATGTAAGTCTTGTCCGAATAATATTAGAGAAACAGTCATTTTTCTAAACACAGTTATAGCTTTCACATGGACTGCAAGTAAGGCACAAAACTCCCTGGCATACATGTTTGTGTCTGGGAGAGTGTCGAGTCAGGGACGGGGTGATGTCGATCTGGTCATGTTTTATAAGAGTTTAAATAGTTTGCTCACACTGCGTTATATACAAACCATCCATTTGTCTGCATGCCATTGGAGGAGGAATAGGGGTAATTTGAACTGTTGAGTTTAGCAAATTGTTTTGTAAGAGTTTTGAAATTTTCTAAACTGTGGTGATAAAGTTTTCATTGACATGGGAAATAACCTGTTGAACTTTACCAAAAAAAAATTAGCGAAGCCTAAACAGTGACTTACATGCAGATTGTAGCTTTGCCAGCAGCGACTGAGAACAGATCTTAAGCAAAGAAGTTTCTTCCCTTAACTCAACACTCCACTTGAGGAGGAGGATCAGGGTAAGCGCCGGCCCGGTCAACCGCCCAATTCTGCTCTGCAAACGGTAATCCGAGCGGTTCATCCTTTTCACCGTCCATGCCCCGAGCTCAAGCGATATGTCCCCCTTCAATAGCTACAAGCCCGCCAACTACGGGCTCGAGATTATGTCGGAGGATACAATCGACCTTGCTATCGGGGCCGGTAAGAATACCGACCTCAAACATACCCCAGAACGAGTTCTCATTGACCAGAGGTGCATCCTTCCAAACCGCAATATGTACCGCCCCGCCGCGGAGTGCTGCGCGTCGAGCCATAGCCCAGCTGAAAAACTTGGATTGCAAAGTGTAGACCCAACCGGGAGTGGGGTTTTCACTTTTTTCCTCGCGCTCTTCAGCCAAGAACCGATCCATGATCAATGATTTTAAACGAACCCGCGGGTCATCCGAGTTATGGTCGGGTTCTTCGTCCGTCGTGTAGAGCTGGTTCCACGAATAGGCGGTCCGGCCAAAAAACATACCGATATGGGCCTGTACGGCATCCATCTTCCTCTCAACGGCGGAACCACCGCTGTAGAACAAAAAGTCGTCGAGATCGGGAGGGTTCTTAATAGCATTGTCGATCGCCCCGGACCAGCTGCCCCTTGAGCGAAAGGGAGACTCGAGTGACGAGACGACGAGCCTTTTTGGGTCCCTCGTTTTCTTCACTGAACTAATTCGACTCTGGGATGTCGTACACACTTCGTCGTTGTTCTAAAACCGATGCATCGGCAACCTCGCGCCAGGCATCCACCGGCTTCCAGAATGATAGCGGCTTGAATGGCTTCTTGGCGGACCCGGCAACCATCCTTCCGGGCCTTGATGGGCAGTTGGCGATGGCGCACCAGGGGTAGAGTCGCTGTGACTCGGCTTCGCATAGAGTATCGAGGCACTCGTACCTAACGAGCACGTTGAACCTCTGAATGATAGTCTTGACTCTTCCGCTGTTCTCCCCCCGGATCACCACAGTAAAATTGACGACGCCCTCTAGAACGCGTTTCACCTTGGCAATATCTGCTGCCATGGGCTGTGCGGTTGCAACTTGGTTGGTGCTGCTTGGCCAAAAAATAAATTTCGTCTTGTAAATCACAAATCTTTCACGTAGGTATACGGCATGCTAAGCGAGATATATCGAGTTATTAGGATAGATATTGGCGATTGCGAAGCTGAACCCGAAGCCTGGCTGCGGTTAGATATGTCGATGCTTGACGTAAACTTGGTGGACCGGAAAGTCGTTACTTGTTAAGAAACCCTGCCAGCCTAGAATAATCCTATGTGGGTATACCCTGCAGAACTACGGCATTGAAAGTCTCTTGTACGATAATGAGGGTACGCCGAGAAATTTTGTAGGAATAATAGAGGTAGTTAAGGTACGTATAATATAAGCTGTATGAGTTCCTCGGAAGAAGGACAAGTTATAAATTGATTCGGCCCTAGGATATTGAGATACGCGAGGTGTCATTATAGAGCTTGAAAGATATAAGTATTATATATGTTAATGTTCAGATATGGCCCCTGGCTGCCCTGCAGCCACAGAGCTCTTCGGGGAGCTTGCTCCCCCTCTGATCAGAAGGAGAGTAAGTGCCGTAGATGGCGTATCGTTGAGTGTAGAGGTGGAAGACCCCACTGTAGGTAAAGCCGCACAGGGGTTGGCCCCTGTACGGCCAAAACTACAGGGGGTCCGTACCGGACCCCCAGAACTATCATTTCTTAACAGCAAAAAAGATTTCAGAAATCTATAGCATAGCCCACTAAACTCTCTGGAATCTCAGCACTATATACACTTTCCCTCTATAGTTTAGCTATCTTCAGGGCCCTGTAGGCCCTTCAGGGGCATCTCCACAGCTGTAGAAAGCTCTCTCTAAGGACTTTCCTCGCTATAAATCTCCCCTTCTTTTCCACTCCTTTAAATAGTTTTCTCCTCTCCTTTCCTCCTTAAGTAAATCTATAGTCAATAAAGCCTCTGTTCTTGGTTCTCAACTCACTGTAAGCCTCTGTCTTGTATACTGAAAGAATCCTTATACAGTACTACTACCACTATATTCTTATTTTTTTACTTCCTTTGGCAACTTACTAAGCTCTGCCATTGTACCGCAAGTCTTCCGCTGCGCTCACTGCAGGGCCGTAGGCCCTGCAGTTACCTGTGCAGGTACTACTTTATAGGCCTCTCAGGTCATAGCCTTTAATATATACCAGCACATAATATCCTAGCTTAAAATTGGGGCCGAATCCTAGGCTATGGTCCCAAATTTGGCCTAGAATATACTACTAGTACATGCCCTGGGATGGTACACAATATCCTAGCTCGAATTTTGGGATGGTACATGATATATCAGTATCAATGGGATGTCCCACAGCATACTGGTATATGCCCTAGGTTTAATGTAAATACTGCGGGGGTATCGAAAGGAAACTTTGGCCTCTGAGGCTGTGCAGCGGCGGCGTATGAGATTACCCTAGTGTAGGGAAGAATCAAGAAAAGCTCAGGACAAATTAGCTACGGCTCACCCCAGCTCAAGACCACGAACGAAAAAGGAAATTTCGCGAACCTAGATTCGTCTCACATAACCAAGGGGTGAATCCACACGAAACTTCCTTTTTTGTACCTTGCCCACGTGACACTGTTCACCCCGGCTTAGAGTCGGCTCAGGACCGACTCAGTCTTTGCTCAGGCTTGCTCACCTTTGCTCAGGCTAAGTACAGTACCATTTTCGGCACGCTGCGCCGCAGTATGCTGATATGCTTCAACTCCAGCCGAGTGGGCTCAGATTTAGTCCCATATATATAAAGATGGCCAAAAATTGGTCCTCATTTGAAAATAAACAGTCTCGCCTTTTACCTCGTTGTATTTTTTTGTGATGCCCCAGATCGGGGCCCTTCGATCGGAGGTACGGAGAACAGAAAAAGTCGACATTGAACGCTGCGAGCGCAACATTCGTCTCGTGGCACATAGCGATGGGTAGCCACATCGAGCGTTGATGGAAGGTCAACTTTATAAAACGGTCAGCTCTGATTACGCATTGCAACTTCTCAATTGTCTCATGGCTCGCTATGTGTTTGGGGAGTGGATGGATAGTGGAAGGAGCACCTGGCAGATAGGCACATGATGAGCAGCGCGCACACCACCCCACTCCCCTATATAGGTGCCGTCAGGAGCCCAGTCCCGGATGTCGCCACAACGGAATGCGGCCAGTCGGATCGTCGCGAGTCTGGCGTCACTGAACCTCCTCGACGCACTGCCACCCAGCGCAACGCTTGACATGACGGAGTCGAGGATGATCCTGGCCTGTTCGGGCTCTCTGGTTGCACCATGATGCCTCTCATTGGTTTTGATACGCACGAACGTGCAAGCGTTGCAGAAAAAGGGGTTACAAAAGCCGTTTCTCAGGCTTTCGCAGCGCTGCTGATGCCTAACATCTTCAATTAACCTTCAGCTTAGCGTTTTACGGTTTCATCACCGGCAACAGTCTTTAAGGCTGACTACTTCCTAAGTACTGAAAAGAGAGATCTGGCCATGAGAGCTGATGTCAGAAGCACAGCACATTGGATTGAATCGTTCAAAGTGATTGAATTGCTTCTTCCATGTGCTCTCCGGTGGAGCCAGAGAGCTCCTATCAAAGCTGTGGTGGGCGGCGAGGTGTATGGCAACTTTGATCACCTGAATAATTCTAGCAACGTCCTAGAACTAAGGCTTCGTGCCTGGGCAAAGCCTCCCTATCTCAGGTATCCCTTTGCCACGCTTTCCTACCACCATCATCCCCGGCTGGCTATCTTAAGCCTTTGCATTAAGAGAGGGGAGCAAAGGTCCTGCATAACAACGCAATTTGGTCTAAAAGTATCATAAGTACGCGAATATGGAAATTAAAGCTATGTCGAACGGAGTCGTGCAGTAGTCTGTGGCACAGCTGACCAGAAGTCTTGGGGCGTCGGTAAGGTGAGGCGATGCTTATGCTTAACTCGCCAAGGGACGGCCTGTAGGGCTAATCAAGATATGCCCGTCTCTACAGAAGGCCTGTTAGTGTAGAGACGGGGATCTAGAGTCAACATGACTTGAATAACCTCCGGCGATACCATATCATCGACACAGAGTTCGAACCTCCCGCCAATGATCAATCAAAGTTTCCCTCTCCGCTCATCTTGCGGTGCACCGCCATCGCAAGGCATACTTGTTGAGACATCGCTTAGATCGAACAACAATTGTTCCGCGCTAACCAAATGGAAGCGGCGTCAAATCCTTCTGATTCTATTACTCAACTCGGTCCCGTGCTTGTACACGGCGCGGCCTCGAACGTTTTTTCACTTAAAAAAAGACGGATATACGAACATGCAGTAGGGCTGTAACGCTGAACTGTTACTTCGGCTGCGTTGAACCAATGAGAACAGGAGGAATTACACTTGAAGCCGGGATGACCATTTTAACCGCGGCTTTGCGCCTCACAGCTTTGCATAGTCGGTGGGTTTCTACGGCGGCGCAGATAGCCCCCTCACTCGGTTGTCCCATATCATGCTAGATTAGGTTGTTTAACCATGCTGCGCTCGGTTGCACGTAGCCCTGTCTACTAAGAGGCCTGTAGCTGAAGTTCCGATCTTGATCTTACGGCCAATGGTGCCAGCCTTGACCAAGCCGTCTCCGAGTATGAATAGGAGCTCCCTCTCCAGACAGCATGATACATTCTGTCTGACTCCTCACAGCTTCATCTTTACGGAAGTCTCTCTTGTAAGTAGTCTACCGACGGATACACCCTCCTAAGCTTAGACGTTAACCTCGAGTTTAGCAGCAGCCATCACCATCTCTACCGCAATCATGCGCGCCATTCTCATTACAATCCCCCTGGCCACCCTGGCTTTCGCCCTCCCCGCCATCAACACCACCGAGCATAGCCTCAAACCCCGTGCTGGCTGTCGCGACAAATACAACACCCTCGACTACTGCACGTGGTACTGCTCCGGCTGCACCATGGGCCCTGGTCCCCTCCGGCCTGGCACAGGCGGACCTGACCTGGGGTGTATCGGGGCCTTGTGCATCAATGGGTGCCAGACGGCGATTGGGTACGACGGGGAGTGCAGGAGCCACTGGAATGACGGAAATACGTGGGCGTTCAAGTGCACGCATAGCAGCTCCGGGACGTATGGTATGAGCAAGTTAAAGCTGAGGGAGATGGGAAGCAATTGTTGGGGCGGCAGTGCCGCGGGGGAGGAGTTTTGGTGTCAGTGCTAATATACCTGATTCCTAGACGACCTGTGATCAAGGTACGGGGCAGTCGCGTGCTAGATAGGATGGTTGGAAAGCCGTATTTATAGAAAATGCATTCATGTTGAATCAATTGTCATGTTCGGTGATAGTGCGTCTAACTGAGGGCTCAC
>Ga0247760_1001717_pt1 | contig 19110 bp, 19 predicted proteins | sample UWRJL171409R4_FD_179936 | JGI IMG/M metagenome (GOLD analysis project Ga0247760, IMG submission 179936) | Plant litter microbial communities from Arlington Agricultural Research Station in Wisconsin, United States - UWRJ-L171-409R-4 | ecosystem: Environmental > Terrestrial > Plant litter >... | reverse complement strand
CCCTGACTCGCCCACAACCCCCAACCCACCCTTGAGCCACGAAAACCCACCCCGCAATATCAACAAACAGGTGAAATGGCCGAGCGGTCTAAGGCGCTACGTTAAGGATATTCCCTAATAACATCATCTCCATCATCATCTTGGTGTGGAGACCGATTCCGTAGTCCGAAAGGGCGTGGGTTCGAATCCCACTTTCATCATTGGTTTACTTTTTGCTGTCTGGGTGTTCGTTTTCGGGTCTTGGGCTGCTTGTTGTTGTTTTTTGGAGGGGTAGTTTAGGGAATTTGTAGGTGGTGGTGACGCTTGGTGTTAGTAGCCAAGATCTAGAGAAAAAGGGGGTATCCGGTGATGAGAGACTGGATTTGGGGAAACAGGTGGGCTACCACGGGGAATCAATTTGGAAACCGTAATATGCCTGTTGACAGACATAAAGAACTCTCAGGCGTTAAAATTTCCTCATTTCCTCTCATGTTTTCAGTGACTACATGTACCAAAGCAGAAATGTTGCACGTTGCATGCCGCAAACTGAAGACAACGATATCTCGTTTGTCAACTCATAACTTTTTTCTTCCTTTTTGCCTAGATCTTAGCCAGCCGCAGCGTAGCTCAAGAGGGTATCAATTCCCCAACCTTCAACCTCCCACCCCTCACGCAACGCTCGGAAACAGCCAATCCTCCACATACAAACTCCAAGGCGGCCCCATCCCCTCCAACAAATCCCTCGGCCTCCGCCCCTCTCCATCCGCAATAAACCTCAAGTCCTCCTCCTCCGCAACCTCCGTCCTCGGCAAGCCAACCTGCCTCATCTCCTCGGGGAAGAAATCCCCCTTCATCCCGCTCCCTAGCCACAGCAACAGCCAAAACGGCTCCTCCTGCCTCGCCTCAATGGCCACGTGCAGCGCGCTCTTCCCGCCGTTGAGCGGGTCCGTCCAGCGCAGGAGCTTCTTTGCGTCAGTGTCGACGTCGGCGTCGGAATCAACGTCCATGAGGAGCTCGACGATGCCGTTTACGTCGCCTTCGGAGATCATGGTGTGCATTGCGCGCGCGGGGCGGGCTTCAGGGTGCACGGCGAGGTAGGACTCCTCGATGAGGGTGGGGAGGATGTCCAGGTTGTCTTCAGCGCCGCCTTCGTTGGTGTACCGGGTGGGGATGCTGTTGGTGGTTTGGGAGGGGGCGGAGGACGAGGAAGAGGAAGAGGCGCCTGCTGGGGGCGCGGAGGTGCTGGTTACCAGGAGGTAGGTCGCGCAGGAGGGGCATTTGAGATCTGTGGCGACCTCAGAGGCCTGGTCGAGCAGACATTGCCAGTGGAAGTGGCAGCCGCAGGAGAGGAGGAGGTCATCGGGGACCGTTTCTTGGGTGGTCTCTTCGTGGTCTGAGTCTTCTAGGTCCAGAGACAGGACGAGAGGGTCCTCGCACACCTTGCAGACGTCTGCCATGGTGAGGGGGGGTGGTGGTTAAAGTTTGGCTGGTAAGGGGTTGGTGTTTTTTGGATCCTGGAACGAGTTAGCCGCTGGGAAACGGGTGGTGCAGTATTTTCGGATGAGGACGAGCGAGTGCTTTACCTGATCAACCCCTGACAACCGCGTGTTTACGACGGCTATTGTTTCGGTTTCGCCGCTTATTTCAAGGCAACGGGATTCCGATAGGTCAATTGAGAATTTTTATGATTGGTTTTTTTTCGTCTGAATTGAGTGCTTGGGTTTTCTTGAGCTGAGTGCGTCACTGTGGTGGCGTGGTGAATGTTGGGCGTGAAAGACGAAGAGGGAGTATTTTGCTAGCGTGTTAGCAAGAAACTAGAATTCTGCAGTGGAGCTGGTGGCCGGCAAGGTTCTGCTTTAACATTCCCCTGCGAAACAAGGAGGCAGCCGGACGGGTTGTGGACTCTGAGAATTTCGGCTGCCTGAACGTGCGATTGGGCCGTTACGCAAGCCCCTTGCGCCTCGTCAAGCGACCAGGGAGGGGGGATTACATCAGACTGCGTGTGCAGCCCGCTAGCAGCCAGGGCCTGGGAACTCCCCGCCCCCGCCAACGGAAGTTACGTCTGTGGTCGAACAGCTTCCATTGCAGGACCGATACAAAGCTCACACCAATACGACTCCGTCGCCCACCGAGTCTGCCTTGTGACCACACCGTCTTGCTTCGCGCGCCTCTTTGGCTTTCTTGCCAGAGAATCATCGCCGCGAGTGCTTTCACTCTCTGCATCACTCGAGCATCTCCATTCCATCCGCGACCGTTTTGCTTGGCTCCACGAGCTCGTTCCCGGTTTACCCCGCGCGATCATGAACGTCCTCAAGCTTCAGAGGTACGCGAGAACCAGGCCACCCACGCAATGCCCCTGGCTGTTTTCTGCTGCGTATTCCAGCGGAGATTGACCTGCTTCTAGGAAATTTCCTCAGTTTCAGCAAAGCGATATCTTCGGCCTCACCGACGCCTTTCGCAAACTCGATGTGGATGACAAGGGGTACATCGACGAGGCGACAGCAATCAAGGCTACACAGGCGAGCGAGCGCCAGCCTTACGATGCTGTGCGCCAGGCGCTAAAGGAGGTCGAGCTTGACTCTTCACGGCGTGTTGAGCTGGAGGATTATGTCGGCGTAAGTCCCGCGTTCTCGGCCATGCGCGCCTGCTCCACATCCCCGCGGATGACTCGGGTCGGGGCACATACAACGGGAAACTGACGATTTTTGGCACCTTTTAGTTGATCGCAAAGGTTCGCGGCGGTGCTGTGGCACCAGCGGGGAGAGCCCCTGGTGCCTCTATGGCTTCGCCGACAGCAGTTATCTCGCAACGGACAGGCGGCGGGCACCAGCCCAAGGGGAGCGTCGGGAAGATCCACGTCCAGGGCTCGAACGCTAACACCACTCACACCATCAACGAGGATGAGCGCACCGAGTTCACGCGCCACATCAACGCTGTCCTTGCCGGCGACCCCGACATTGGCAGCCGCATACCCTTCGCGACTGACACATTTGAGATGTTCGACGAGTGCAAGGATGGTCTTGTGCTGGCCAAGCTCATCAACGACAGTGTTCCCGACACCATCGACGAGCGTGTCTTGAACGTGCCCGGGCGCAAGATCAAGACCCTCAACGCCTTCCACATGACAGAGAACAACAACATCGTCATCGAATCGGCAAAGGGCATAGGCTGCTCGGTTGTCAATATCGGAAGTGGGGATATCATCGAGGTCCGCGAGCATCTCATTCTCGGCCTTATCTGGCAGATTATCCGCCGCGGACTGTTGGGTAAGATCGATATCAAGCTTCATCCTGAACTGTACAGGCTGCTTGACGAAGATGAGACTCTGGAGCAGTTCTTGAGACTGCCCCCAGAGCAGATCCTCCTGCGGTGGTTCAACTACCACCTCAGGGCTGCCAACTGGCCACGAAGAGTAAACAACTTCTCGACCGACGTCAAGGATGCTGAGAACTACACGGTTCTTCTGGCGCAGATCGGATCAGAGTACGGCTGCACTCGGGGGCCTTTGCAGACTAAGGACACCCTTCAACGGGCTGAGCAAGTGCTCCAGAATGCGGATCTCCTCGGGTGCAGAAAGTTCCTCACTCCCAGCTCTCTCGTTGCCGGTAATCCCAGACTTAACCTCGCCTTCGTCGCCAATCTCTTCAACACGCATCCGGCACTCGACCCGATCACGGAGGAAGAGAAGCTCGAGGTCGAAGATTTTGACGCTGAGGGCGAGCGTGAGGCCCGTGTCTTCACTCTGTGGCTCAATAGTCTCGATGTCCAGCCCGCTGTTCACTCACTGTTCGACGATCTGCGTGACGGTACCATTTTGTTGCAAGCATACGACAAGGTTATCAAGGGCTCCGTCAACTGGCGGCATGTCAACAAGCAGCCCGCACACGGAGGTGAGATGTCGCGCTTCAAGGCTGTAGAGAACACCAACTACGCCATTGAGCTCGGGAAGCAGAACGGCTTCTCGTTGGTTGGCATCCAGGGTGCAGACATCACGGACGGGCAGCGCATGCTGACTCTGGGTCTGGTATGGCAGCTGATGCGCAAGGACATCACGCTTACGCTGAAGGGACTGGCTCAACGTCTGGGCAAGCGCGAAATTACGGACATGGAGATGGTGAAATGGGCAAACGAGATGAGCCGTAAGGGAGGACGGAACTCCAGCATCCGGTCCTTCAAGGACCCAGCGATCGGCTCGGGTATCTTCTTGCTCGACGTGCTTAACGGCATGAAGAGCAGCTACGTCGACTACGATCTCGTCACAGCTGGCCGCTCGGATGATGAGGCGTACCTGAACGCCAAGCTCAGCATCAGTATTGCGAGAAAGCTGGGGGCGACGATTTGGCTGGTACCGGAGGACATTTGCCAGGTTCGCAGCAGATTGGTGACGACGTTTATCGGTGAGTACTCCCTGCAACAGCTGAACCTATGGAGAGCTTGGAATTAACATAATTTAGGCTCATTGATGGCGACACACGAGAAGATGCGGTAGACGGCGTGATTTGGTTGCGTTTCGGCGGACATTGTGGCAGGCAGGCAGGTCTCGGAAAAGTCGATGGACAACTGGTTTATGTTTCTTCTGCAGCCGTGTTTGAATGATTGTTCTAGTAGTCTCATTTCTACCCAGTAGTTGGTTGAGACAGATCAAATTTAGCAATTTGCCCACTACGGTACTCAAGGGAGAGGAGCCCAGCGCTATGGATTCTCACAGGACCCCTGGACACATACGCCGAAGAGATCGCCACCCCTGCAGCCCTGTATGGGACCCATACTGACCCGCTCAAATCGACTCTGACATCACCTTTCGGCCGACAATCCGGCGTCATGCGGACGCGGAGCCGGAATGGCGAGGCTTCTTTGTTCCTTTCCGCGCGTCTTACGGCTCCCATGGCCAAGGAAATGGCCGCCTATAGTTTAACTGCCATTGAAAGTCTCGGAATTGTCGGTAAAGCTGCGCTGCTTATTTGCATGTTTTTGACGTGGCGTTAAGCTGCGCGCTGCCCGCAGGGCTGACTGACATGACTCTGCGGCTCGTTTGGTGCCTTTGGTTGGTCAACGACATCCATGGATTCTCGCCTACCTTCCGAGCTGCCTTGCACTTGCCGTGTATTCCGTGCCTGCCACCTACCTTATTTTCCAGCTTGGGATGGATTATTCCATCACTTTTCTCGCCCACTCCACCATGATGTCTGCCAACCTGTCAATCTTGGATCCAGAGGAACAAATCGAGTCGGCATCCCGCTTTGTGCAGACGGCCGGCCAGAATCTCGGAATTGGGAAAAAGGTGCCGCTCGGTGCTAAGGTGACACAGCATAGTCACCGCGCTGGCCAATAAATCGTCGTCCCCGCTCGCTCACTCACAGCTCATCACCTCGGTCGGAATCATTGTTGTGGCTGGGTTTTGATGAGTTTGGGAGGCATTCCCACTGCGGAAACGGCCAATTCGACCTGTGGACTCGGGTTGAACTTCTCTTTTTGTTTTTTGGAGATTGGTGAGAGGTATCAGTGTTGATTGGTTACGATGAGCTCCAGCGAGAAGGGGCATGTTTTGGTGGGGGAGGATGTCTCCATGGTGGCAAGCGGCGATGAGCTCTTGCGCAACAGCATGAGCACAAAAGAGTGCATGAAGATGATTGCCGATGACCCCGCGTCTGGGACCACCAGCGAGGAAGACTTCGACAACATGACCAGCTCGCCGGCCGCGATGGTCGTTCGGCACAGAAAAGGGGTTTCTATCAACCCCCTTGACGAAACATCACAGCTACGAAACCACGACCAGGACTCACCACAACGACCCTCTCCCGCTCCTCTGAAGATACAAACCACCGCTACCGCCAAACCCGCTCCCAACGGCATCATCATCACCTCCCCCAACAACCCCGCCATCCGCGACGCAGTCCGCCACTCCCTCCAGCACATCTCTCACGCCTCCTCATCCAACCCCCCGACTACCAACACCCGTGCCACCCGCCGCGGCTCCCGCCCCAAATTCAGCGACCTGGTCTTCACACGCAAATTCTCCGCTTTCGATCGCCAAAACCATGACGCGGCCAACAGTCCCTTCCACGGCTTCTTCACACTGTTCTGGATGGCCGTGTTCTTCTTCGTAGTGAAGATTGGGCTGGACAACTGGAAGAGCTATGGGAGCCCGCTGGGGACGAATGAGATTATGAGGAGCATGTTTCGGAGGGATGTGTTGGTGTTGCTGGTTGCGGATGGGGTCATGTGTGGGGTTACGGGGGTTAGTTGGGTTTTGCAGAGGGTTGTGAGGAGGGGGTGGTTTGATTGGGATGGTGTGGGGTGGGTTGTGCAGAATGTGAGTTTACTTCTTGTTATTTTATTGGTGTTGCTTTTGGTGTTGTTTTTCATGGAGTGGGGATGAAGTGATATTGGTGTTGTGGACGTGCTGACGAGATGGCAGATTTGGCAAACAGTGTTTATCGGGGCCGTCGTGCAATTGACGCTGTACCGGGACTGGCCTTGGACGCATACCGTGTTCTTCGTGATGCATGGTATCGTCATGCTCATGAAGCAGCACTCATATGCCTTTTACAACGGTTATCTCTCCTCGGCGTACAAGAAAAGGGGCCATCTTCTTTCCAAACTGAAGGAGCTGGAAAATATCTCGCCCATTGGGTCCCCTTCGCACACGGAGCCCATGGCTTCTGCGATTTCCACGACGCATCTGACTCGGGTTCCTTCAGCTCATGAGTATCGGGAGAGGCGGATGTCGATTTCGTTCGAGCGGGTTCCGGACATCGATAAGATCGCGGCAGCCATCAGCTCAGGCGAGCCCCTCGACGAGGAACAGGTTCATGTCTTCGAGCGGATCCTCAAATGGGAAATTGATGCCCTCTCAGACGAGCTCAAAGGCAAGGCAACAACACCTGAACGAGCTTACCCAAATAATCTCACTTTTCTCAATCACTACGAGTTCATTGTTTTGCCGACGTTGGTTTATGAGCTCGAATACCCCAGGTCAGAGCGCATCAACCTATACTACGCCGCCGAAAAGATAGCAGCTTGCTTCGGCGTCATCTTCGTTATGATCATGATCTCTCAGGCCTTCATCTACCCCGTGGTCATGGACACGGTCCGCATGAAGGAGCAGGGCGTGTCTCTCGCCGGGCGCTTCCAGGCCTTCCCCTGGATGCTGTCGGAATTAATCTTCCCCTTCATGATGGAGTACCTGCTGGTGTGGTACCTGATCTGGGAGACCATCCTCAACTTTCTGGCAGAAATAACATACTTTGCCGATCGCAGCTTTTACGACGCATGGTGGAATTCTGTCTCATGGGATCAGTTTGCGCGCGACTGGAACAGACCGGTGCACAACTTCCTCCTGCGCCATGTTTACCACAGCTCTATCTCGGTGATGAAGGTCGACAAACATACGGCGACGCTGATTACCTTCTTTCTGTCGGCGTGCGTGCATGAGTTGGTGATGTGGTGCATCTTCAAGAAGCTCAGGGGATATTTGCTGTTTTTGCAGATGTGCCAGCTTCCGGTGAGTCTCATTGCATTCTTTCCCATATCGGTGAACTTGCACGGAATTTACAGGGAAAATGTTCTCGCTAATGACGGAACAGTTGGTGCGGTTGAGCAGGACGAAGTGGCTTCGCCACCAAGCAACATTGGGGAACATGATGTTTTGGCTTGGCATATTCACTGGCCCAAGCATACTGTGTAGCTTGTACCTGATCCTTTGATAACTAGCGATTGTAAATAGCTCTAGTGAATCGTGACTTCCCTGAACATGGGTAATTGAATGCCTGGAAGAAACCAATATTGTGATGCATGCTTCGGCGTGCTGTTTGCTGAACTGGAGCTCGAAACTTGAGACACCCCGAGATCAAATGTTAGTGCACTGACGCAAATTCCAAGCTCCCTGCCGACGGTGGGGCTTGCACCTTGCCCACAAAACGGGCCGATCCAATTGGCGCAAGGTGAAGAAACAGTGGGTCGCCCACGCCGCCTTCGAAGCCTTTCTTTGCTTGCAACCTTCTTCCTTCTTTCGCTGCTTCATCGCCAACCACCCATCTCCACCTGCCTTGAACTATCAGTTCCTCGGCATCTCGACGGCGGGTGTCTTCTCTTGCTCTATTGCCAAGCACACTATTTTAACTGAATTGCTCCGCGCAACAAGTTACTCGGCCAAGATTGCTGATTCGCCACTGTCGCGCTCGGCAAATTGACAACCGACGTTCCGTCAATTTTTGAGGCTGGGAAGCTTAAGCATCAACCATCACCATGTCTTCTCGCAGCGGCACCACCCTTTACGTGTCCGGCTTCAGCCACGGCACTCGCGCGCGCGACCTCGCGTACGAATTCGAGCGGTACGTCTACGTCTAGCACCACACGGCGATGACTCGAATCGTCGGCTTCGGGTCCGGTCCTCGAACCTCCTCTATTCTCCTCCGTCCCCCTCCTCGTCCAGACCCTCCTCCAATCTCGTCGCCGAGTCCTCCCCTCGCCCTCCTCGCGGCGTCTTCTTATTTTTATATCTACCTCGCGCTCCTACGTCCTGCGTCCTCGTACCTTCGTCGCCCCTCGCCTTCTCAGCCACTGCGCACCCCCCGTGATCCGCTCGAGGCTCTCCCGATCGCGCCCTCGTCCCCCTCCCTTCGATCGAGCGGTCGGCGATGACACGTTTCCCCCTCGTTACCCCGGGCGAGTCGCCTGCCAATCGTGGCTTCGGTTTCGAGAGAGCCTGATTGTGTGCGCCAGCGAAGAGACGTCTTTTTTATCCACATTCTGTGCGCCCGGAGTATGCGCTGACTCTGTTGGTATAGCTATGGCAGACTGGTGCGTTGCGACATCCCTGCTCCGCGCTCAGCATCGAGCAGATTGTGAGTTATTCCCCTCTTTCTCTGCGGCGGCTGCCGTTTGGTCGTATTAACCCGCTTGCCGCAGGTTCGCATTCGTTGAGTATGAGGACCGTCGTGACGCTGATGAGGCGTACCACGACATGCATAACAAGCGCCTTGGTCGTGATGATATCTTGAAGATTGAGGTGAGCTAGCTAGGTTCTCTTTTGGGTCATGTTTGTAGCTGACCACTGGCTAGTGGGCTCGCACCCCGCCGTCTGCTTCCTGGCGCTTCGATCGCAGTGACCGCGACCGTGGTGACCGCGGTGGCGATCGTGGTAGCGATCGTGGAGATCGCGGCGCCCGTCGCTCTCCTCGCCGCCGTACGCCCAGTCCTCGACGCAGCACTCGCGATTATTCTCCTCGTAAGGACGACCGTCGTGACCGCGATCGTGACTACGACCGTGAGCGCCGCGACACCCGCGACCGCTCTCGCAGCCCCGATCGGTATGCTACCCAGTACAATATCGGTGGAAGAGTTGCTAACAAGCACACAGTGAACGTGATCGTGACGTCAAGGACGACCGGGATCGAAGCGATAGGGAAAGGGACGACCCGCGCGACCGTCGCGAGAACGGCACTAACGGTGACGAGAGGAAGAGTATGGACCTTGATTAGGCAACGCGTCCCATCGCCACCCTTCTGACACCCTTTCAGCAGCTCTCGATAGTCCCGAACGGCCAGCGCACGATGATCTCGACGTCGCCGAGTAGATAAAATCCCCAGGAAAGGATTTTTCCTTACGATAATCTCACGGTACCGGGTGTAAGAGTGTTTGGCTGCATCAATGGTTTTGTCCTTCCTCGTCTCTGGTGGAGTACTGATATTGCGCGTTTTTGCGCAACCAACCCTTGTCATCATCGTCTTTTAGTGCGAGCCGGTCGAGTCCAGGTTCCCAAGCGGATATCCTTCATTGTCCTTGTCCGAGACTACGGCGATAGACAAAAGGATATCGGGAGCTGCGAAGCACTACAACGTAGATTTTCTGCGACGATTCTCTGGCCTCCTGATTTGCTACAGGAAAAAAAGTATTTAGAGTGGTTCTAGGTAGCAAAGAAAGTACTGATCTCGTGAATTGCGGGCGAGCTGAAGACTGGAGATTGTGATCCGGACGCAGCTTGTTTGGTAGGACGTTGCCAACCGCTGTGCTGACGCGTGACTCGACCCGCGTGATGGAACGCTCGTAAAACTAGCCCTACGGAGTACAAGTGAACCGCCCAAAGCACAGCTAGTGCTCCTGGTTTGGCACCGTCTTATGGAGTACAGTTTCGTCTTTTAGAGACTTGGGATACTCAGTGATGCGCCAGAGCCAAGCATGGTCATATTCGTGATAAAGCTTCAAGATGAGAAATCCCGCAAGTTCTCCTGGAGGGTTGCGATTTCGGACTCGGGAGTTCAAGGGATGACACAGAGATAAGGTTCCCTTCTTCAAGGGATCAGGGAGGGTGCCAGATTGTCACGGGAAGGAAGCGCAGAAGGTGGGCAAGCCATCGCGGCCTACGGACTACCCTGTAATGTATAGAGCCGACGATAAGCTCACCTGTCGTCAACTGGCGATGACATGCATGCAACGAGTGTTAGAAGAGAGACTGTCTTACCTGGGAGCCTAGGCGGCAGATGATCGCCAATAAATCCATGTCATGCAGTTAAACCTCTACGCCTCTTGTGCTCATGTCTAGTTGGCTCCTCGCGAGTCATCAGCAAACCATCAGCTTCGTTGATCCTCTGTCGCATCACATGTCCTAACTGCGGCGGTTGGGCTGGCTTGTCGAGCAATTGAGAAACGATGCAAGGGGAACAGCGCAGCGTCCACCAGCACGCTGCGGCTGGCTGGCTGCAGAGGATCAGAGCGAGGAACTCGACGGCGGATGTGTTGTCAGTACACTAGGCAGGGCGTTGACGTGCATTGGTGACCGATGGAGGGGCGATTAGCAACCCGCCAAATAAGACCGGTGAAGTGCGAATAAAGTAGCTGTGCCCCGTCAGCCATCCCAAGCCAAACGGGCACTTCAGGTCAAAGCCTGTTTTGTTGTGTGGTCTTTCAGCTCGATCGCCTTGGACTTCGTATCGGCGCCTCTTGAAACGTGGAGGCAGAGACAAAGACCCTTTCTTCATCTTCGGCGATCCATTGATTGCCAGGAATTGCAGCGCCTTGTTCCAGCCCGCGGGAACCTGTATTGCTTGCTGGCAGCCTACCCTTGTCAAGTTTTTTCGTCATTCGGGACTGGGGTGTGGAGGCACTGGAGCCAACCAATCTCCGCAAGCCACACGGTCCCTCTCTCTTCAAACTGCCAGACCGAGAGCTGTGACAGCTGGTTCCATCCAAAAACTCCGCCCTCGAAAACACATTCCACTTGCAAAGCGATCCCATATGTCGCCTTGTCCGCCGCCGCGTCTGCCTAACCCTCAGCTTCGCGAAGCCTGACCCCCTTTTCCGGACAGCAACAGCAAAGCACTAAGGTAGCGCCATCCGCACGAGCGACACGCACCGGCAGCTAGGCCAACTACGACGCCACACCTATGCGATCCAGCGAAGAGGTACACGTTCGGCTCCTGCTTCCTCGACATGTCGGCCTCTCTGACGAAACCGCTTCTATTCTGAACGCCCGACTGATCGAATACCCGACCTCTTTTCCCCGATAGACACTCGCTATAGCTCGGTTTCTCCACACGAATCAAACTTGTGGAATGCGAGCAACTTCGACACAGAAATATCTCTCTTTCTGCGTTGCCACGCCCCACGTGCGCCTCGCCGTCTCTCGACATAACTTGAGCTTCCGGAGGGACAGGGACGTTTCTCTGCCGGGCCTTTCATCATGGCGGCTGTACGTGCTGTCTTTCTTTCACGGTCAATTGGTAGATCGGGGGTGGTCGCGCTGAGGAGCACTTGAGAGGCATGTAGCTGGGTGAAGCAGTTTGCTAACACCCGGTGCTCTAGACACAGCAGGAAATATTGAAGGGGCAGTCGCCGAAGCCCATGGACGGATGTGAACCACAGCTCGACGAAGATGCGCGTCAACAACAACCCGATATGACGCCGCCACCTTTGCCTCCCGCCGAGAGGTACAGCGCCATAGTAAGGCTTGAAGCCATCGTCTCGCAACCCGTCATAGCTGCCTTTTGCGCCGGCGGCGTTGCAGGCGCTGTATCCCGGACGGTCGTGTCGCCGCTGGAGCGCCTCAAGATTCTGCTCCAGGTCCAGAGCGCAGGGCGCCAGGCGTACCAGCTCAGCGTGGGCAAGGCATTGGCGAAAATGTGGAGGGAAGAGGGATGGCGTGGTTTGATGAGAGGCAACGGCACCAACTGCATTCGAATCGTCCCGTACTCTGCGGTCCAGTTTGGGAGCTACAATTTCTACAAAAGGAATTTCTTCGAGCGGCACTCGGGAGATTCTCTCACGCCTTTGTCGCGCCTGACGTGCGGTGGCTTGGCCGGCATCACATCCGTCACTTTCACCTATCCGCTGGATATTGTGCGCACCCGACTTTCCATCCAGTCGGCATCGTTTGCCGAGCTAGGAGACAGACCGAAGAGACTCCCTGGGATGTGGCAGACAATGGTTGCGATGTACAAGACCGAGGGAGGAGTCAAAGCGCTGTACCGGGGGATAGTTCCTACGGTTGCAGGTGTTGCACCTTACGTATGTCATGATGAGAATATGGGTGTCTGAAAGTGCGATGTGGCTAACTAAGTTCTAGGTCGGCCTGAACTTCATGACTTATGAATACGTACGGCAGTACTTGACGCCAGACGGAGAGCAAAACCCCAACGCGGTTAGAAAGTTGGCAGCCGGTGCGATTAGTGGAGCCGTGGCGCAAACTTGTACCTACCCATTGTGAGAAGCCGTTGCCCCTCAACGAGACGTTGTGGATGCTAATCCACGGTGACAGTGACGTATTACGCCGCCGATTCCAGATCAACACCATGTCTGGGATGGGCTACCAGTACAAGTCTATACCAGACGCAGTCCGCGTTATCGTGACGCAGGAAGGAGTCAAGGGGCTGTACAAGGGGATTGTACCCAATCTCCTCAAGGTTGCGCCTAGCATGGCCTCTAGTTGGCTGAGCTTTGAGATATGTCGCGATTTCCTGGTCAGCCTGAAGCCGGAGGAGGAGACATTATTACACTGAGGGAGGCCGGTCGACTCGGATCTTGCCATACACGGGACTGGTCTGAGATACACGGCGGCAGGCATTGCGAGAAAGCGGAGAGCGGAAAGCGACTTTGATATTCTTGGATCTTCTGGGGTAAACCAGAGGTGAGATACACGGTCTGGCTCGTTTAACAGCGCACAATCCGTGATCTGCAGCCTCTCAGTGGCTGGTTTCCTTGGCTAAAGAGAGGCAATTGGGAGGACAGATACATGTACATAGATGCTACGATTCTCACGAATTGTACCCAGGCGCCGATTGGACAGGAGAGACTTGTGTCAGGAAGTCCTGATTCTCTCCTGCCGTCTTGATTTTCCCCTGCGCCGCCCGCTGAGCATAATACACTGGGGAGGGAAGGAATACCCGTACGCATAGCATACAGCATTTCATAGAATTCTTGGGAATTGAGGTAACAATTCAATCAGCGCAGTGATTTCTCCGGTTTTTTTTGGCAGCTCCTGTCAAGCTTTGCCTCGTGTTGATGGTGGAGCTGTGGAGCAATCGCAATCGCAATCACCAGCCTCCAATGACGCACATACCAAGCGGGCTGCCCTTGCTCACCGCCTGCGCACAAATCACCCCACAGTCGGGCGCAACCAAAATTGCACACCTTTTTTTTCGGCCTCCGATCTTGGACTTCTCAACCAACGAACTTTTCGCCCATCACTCCGGATTTTGTCGACAATCCGCAGTCACCTTCAAGATGGGTACGTAAACGAACAACGCGACGAGGCTTCTTCTCGAAGATGCCCATATTGTGTGCGAGTGGACGAGATTCTGAAATATGAATCGAATCTGCGAATCATGGCAATTTTTCTCTCTCGCTCCCGACGAGGGGTGCAAGTTCATGTGCCGACACCAGCAGCAGCCTCTTTGCCCTCTCTTCGGAGAGAGCGAGGGACTGTGTCAGACTGGCGTCGGAATGACTGCGCTTCGCGTTTGGTTGAGCGGGACGAGGCCAATATGAGCATACCAGGACCAAAGGCTGACTTGGATTCCCTTCTTTTTTCTGCTCTACAGGTATCGATCTCCGCGCCCACCACGTCCGGACTACGCACCGCAAGGCCCCCAAGAGCGACAATGTGTACCTCAAGCTCCTGGTGAAGCTTTACCGCTTCCTGGCTCGTAAGTCTTTTGCCCCGGTGATTCTCGGTGGTTATTGCGGAGAACGAAACTGACTTTTCGACCACAGGCCGTACCGACTCTGCCTTCAACAAGGTCGTGCTCCGTCGCCTCTTCATGTCGCGCATCAACCGCCCTCCCATCTCCCTCTCCCGCATTGCCGCCAACCTCAAGAACGGCAACGAGAAGAAGACCGTCGTTGTTGTCGGTACCGTCACCGATGACAACCGCCTCCTCCAGGTCCCCAAGGTCGATGTCGCTGCTCTGCGCTTCACCGCCACCGCCCGTGCTCGCATCGTTGCTGCCGGCGGCAAGGCCCAGACCCTTGATCAGCTCGCTCTTGAGAAGCCCACCGGTGCCAACACCCTATTGCTCCGTGGCCCCAAGAACGCTCGTGAGGCCTTCAAGCATTTCGGCTTCGGTCCCCACAAGCACAAGAAGCCTTATGTCGCTTCCAAGGGCCGCAAGTTCGAGAAGGCCCGTGGTCGCCGCAGGTCGCGTGGTTTCAAGGTATAAAGAGATATACCCGGTGGAAATGGTTGGCAATGGCGTGGCTGGGATGGGTCTTTTCTCAATGGCAGATGGATATTGGAGCAATATGCTTTCTCTTATCGCCAAGGCGTGGTCTGGGTTCAGGCAGGGGATTTTGCATGGTCCGGCGTGCAGTGGCATATCCAAAAGTCTTTTAGCGACGAAGTGACAGGCAATCAGCGCCTGAGAATGACACACATTCCAGCCGCATGGCGTTTGATGTTGCAAGTGGTGCTATGTCTATGTTACAGTTACAGTGACATACATGTTTATACAGTTATGTTTTTACAGCTTGTTCTGTTATCTTTAGGTCCCATGATTACCCTGTTTGAGCCCGATTCCTCAGCTTGACTCAGCATCCTCCATCGTAACACCACCCTTCCTCCTCAAGGCGACAAAGAAGGCCTCTCTCGATTCCTGGCGCAAGTTAGTAAACTACGGTCCATTTGTCAGTAGAGCACACAAATTGTAACTCACACTCCGTGAAGACTCGGGCTTCTCCCGATGAACCTTGGCAAACATCTTCTTCAGCAACTTCTCAAAGGCCTTGTCCTCGGCGCCCTGGTAGAACTTGCAGACGAAGTGGCCGCCGGTCTTGAGTGTGTCGCTGGCGAAGGACAGGGCGGCGCGGCAGAGGTCCTGTCCGGCAAAGTTAGTGTGCTCTGTTAGGCATGTTTGTTTTTGGTAGCCGCCGTGAGTGAGGCAGGGAAAAAAGGGGGTGGGTTACCATGCTCCCGACGTGGTCCTTGAAGGGAATGCCGCTCGTGTTCATCATCCTGCGATAGGGGTTACTTAAACTGTTGATGGAAAACCCGTGGGTCTGGGGCCAGGGTTCTGACATGTCGCTGAGGACTACCTGTAAGGGGTGAGTTTGTGAGGTTAGCTAGCGTCATCACCATCGCCATCACCAGGGAAATGTGAAGGAAAAAGAATCCGTCACGAACATCTACCAACCGTAGTTCCTTCGCCTTCGCCGCCGCGTCCTTCTCAACCCTCTGCTCAACAGCATCCACCTCAGCCTCCACCTTCGCCTCCTCCTTCACCGCCATCCTCTCTATCTCAATATAGCTCGCCCTCTCCTCGAGCTTCCCCTCCTCCTCTCCCTCCCCTTCCACCTCCTTCCCCTCCCTCCTCGCCCGCTCCCCCTCAACCAACCACCGCTTCACCATCCCCTGCACCCCCGGTGCCAGGAAATTCCCCTGAATCGCACTCACTCCCTTCGGCGGCTGCGCGGGGATGAGATCGATCCCGACAATGCGCCCATTGGGCTTGGTGCGCTCTAGCGCGACCTGCGACCAGCTCCCGGGGGCGTAGCCGAGATCGACGACGGTCTGCCGCGCCTTGAAGAGGTGGTAGCGCGCATCGATCTCGAGGAGCTTGAATGCGGCGCGGGACTTGAGGCCTTGGACTTTTGCTTCGCGCGCGAAGATGTCAGTGCCTTGGCGGGCTTTCCAGCGGGAGTTCGAGGAGGAGGGGCGGGATTGGGATTGGTGCTGGTGGGGGGAGAGGGGAGTGTAAATTTGGGAGGGACAGGAGAGGAGAGAGGCTGTGAGTTGTGGTCGGAGATGTGATTTAGAGAGGGTTGCGAGGGCCAGTCGACATGAGGGCGTGCAGCCGGTCCATGGAGCCGACATGGCGAGATGGGTGTGGCGGAGATCAGTGCATGAGAGTTCGGGTCGTCGGTTTGAGCCTTAATTCGGTTTGGGGACGGGTGCGTAAGGTTAGCGGTGGGTGGTGAGATCATTCGTGTGAACGCGCGAGGTGAGTGAGTCCGGGGGCAGTTGAAAACATCAAATTTCGTTGTAGCGGTGTGATGCGCCAAAGCATCATAGCGGGCATCTTTCCCATCCCACTCAATACTGGACGTTTTGACACAATCGTAGCAGATATGGAGCGCCTGGGATCGTCCAAGTCGGATTGGTCTAGTATGTCTAGGATTTTCGCACGCTGTTGCAAAGGTCGAATTGCCCGGGTGGCTTCGAGGAGACCGAATCGCGAGTTCGGTAGTCGCAGTTTCGCTTTTGATGCATACATTACGATAACATCAAATCAGTTCAACCGTTACGACACCACAACTGAAAGACAATGTCACGAAGGTCAACGACGGGAGTATCATGATTCCATTCGTCAAGAAGCCCAAAAGGTAACCACACTCATCCAGACATCCTAACCTCACCAACTACCCAAGCCAAACCCAATCCATTCCGAACCCAAACCCAAGACAAACCCAAACACCGATTATGCAGATCATCAGCTCTCATTCCCCACAATATCTTACAGTCCCAAGAACGGCCGTCATTATGCCAGGAAACTCGCACCAACACCCCTCCGGTCCCTCTTCAACGGAGAAAACGACGCGCCAGCAAAGGCATTCTTAGCGCCTCCGCCCATTCCGACCTTCGTCCTCCCAACAACTGTCTTAGGCGGCCGCTTGGCCACCACCCGCTCGCCCTCGTCCTCCTCCAAGATGGTGGGTTTATTAGACGCCCCGAGAAGCTTGCGTTTCTTTTTCTTGGGCTCCGCCTCAGCACCGGCAGAGAGGGCGCCACTTGTGCGCTCCTCCGAGGTGTTCGCATGGGAGTCGAGGCTCTTAGTCGTCCCGGTGCTCTCCATCGAACGGTTCTCCTGCTCCTGGGGCTCGTCGTCGGGCTCCTCTGTCACCTTTTCGAGTGAGGACTCCGTAAGAGGATTCTTGCGAGCCCGCGCGGTGAGGTTCTTCTTGGAGGGTGCCGAGTCGGCGAGAGGCTTGGCCTTTGGTCGTCCGCGGGGCTTCTTCTCTACGAGGGCGTTGGTGGCTTTTGGTGGTGGTGGCCCCATTGGCTCTGTGTTGCTGGGCTCGTTATCCATTGACATCGGGATGGTTGTGGTGGTCTCTTCAGCTGCCCGGAGTTGGAGAGTAGATACAGTTCGGGTGGCGTCGTCTCCGCTTAGTTTCATTGTCTCCTCGCTCAAGTTGACCGTCTTGTTGAGGAATGGCGTGATAGAGAAGGTAGACTTCTCTACGACGGACGGGTCAAACCCCCTCTTCTTAAGCGGGCGCTTTGACCGGTCGTCCTGGCCGGGAGTCTGGAGGATTGACTCTTCCAGCAGGGCAGCAGGCCTCTTCTTCGGGGCTACTTTCACAGCCGGTTTCTTAATCGGGACGGTGCTCGTCGTGACCCTGGGAATCGTGACTGTCTGCTCCCGAGCCCTCTCCAGGTCTGCGCGGCAAATCCTGAGCTCTTCTTGTGTCTCGCGGAGCTTGGTTCTCAGCTTCTCCACCTTCGCGTCCAGTACTTGTTGCCGGTCCTCAACTTCAGTAGTGAGCTGCTCCTGCTCTTTCCGGAGCTGAAGGCCGCGTTTCCTCTCGGCCTCGAGAGTCCTCTCCGCCTCGCTGAGCTTCTCCGTCAGTTCGGCTACTTCAGCCTCAGAAGCATTCGCTCCGCTTTGGGCCTTAGCCTGCCGCTGAGCAACACGCTTTTCCGTTGCAAGCGCCTTCTCTGCGTCTGCTACCGCTTGGCGAGCCTCTTCTAGCTCTTCCTCCACAGCACTCCTCTTCTCATTCTCAGCAGCGACACGCTTCTCCATCGTCGCCAATTGTTTTCGGAGCGACTCTAGATCACTCTCGATCTCGCTATCCTTGTTCTCTCGGCTTTGCAGATTCTTCTGGGCGGCCTTCTTCTCCTTGGCAAGCTGCTTCTCCAGGTCTTGTACCTGTTTCCTGAGCTCTGCTTCCTCTTGGCTCTCCTCGTCTTGCCTTCGTGCGACCTTCTGTGCCGCCCGCTTCTCGTTGGCAAGTTCGACTTCCAGCGCGTTAAGCTGGCGCTCGAGGGCCAGTTTCTCGGCCAAAACATCCTTTTGGTGCGCTAACTGCGACCGGAGATGCTCGATCTCTGGCTTCAGAATGGCGACCTCTCGCGAGAGCGCGAGCTTTTCGGACAGGAGCTTTGCGGAGTCTTGGGATACGCTGCCCAGATTGGACATTTCCTCCTGGCAACATGTTAGAACAAGGCAGCACGCAAGCACGCCGCCATTTGGATAGACTCACCTTGAGATTGGAGATTTCGCGCGACTGCGTTTGCATCAGCTTTTCCTGCCTACGGCACTTCTCCTGCGCGCTCTGCAGCTGACTGCGCACATCGTCGATCTGTTCGGTGAGCGCCTTGATGCGTGCGCTCCTCGACGAGACCTTGTCTTTCAGCGAGACGGTCTCATCCGCGAGCACCATGCTCCGCAACTTCATCCTCCGCGTGTCCTCGTCCTTGACCAACAGCTCGGTCTGGTGGCTAATATGATGATATTTCATGTCGAGATCATGCAGAACATCAGTCCTCTGCATCAGAAATCGTGGTTAGCAAGTTCTTGCGCGGATTGATGGCGTCTCGGCGGTTGCGCACCTTTGTAGAGTCCATGTTTACACATATGGACGCGCTTTTTCGCGGCATAAGGATGCGAGACACGTTGCGATGGGGAAATATGCTGT
>Ga0247760_1001716_pt1 | contig 19110 bp, 18 predicted proteins | sample UWRJL171409R4_FD_179936 | JGI IMG/M metagenome (GOLD analysis project Ga0247760, IMG submission 179936) | Plant litter microbial communities from Arlington Agricultural Research Station in Wisconsin, United States - UWRJ-L171-409R-4 | ecosystem: Environmental > Terrestrial > Plant litter >... | reverse complement strand
AATACGAGGTTGGCAGTGGAGTCTGGCGTTCTTAGCTGTGCAGATCCACGGATGCAGCCGCGGAGCGGCTGCGTGGATCCAGCCACACTGTTCTAACCACACTGGCCGGGTTAGGGTTGTAAAAACCCAACAGAGTGCCACTTATCTTTAACTTACTCTTTATTATAGTTATAAATATTGTATAGTTAATTAACCTTTTCGTTATGTTTATAGTACTAGACTTTATTAAGGTTATACTTAAACCTGTAACTAGTCGTTAGACATTATACAGCGTTTAAAGGTATACTACACATTATAAATTCGCTTTTAAAATCACCATCCTTAGCTAAGTTATGCTTTGGTAAATAGTCGTATATCCTTGTTAAGTAAAGGATTACTTATAGAGATTGATATTAATATCTCTTTTATAGACTTTTCGATATCAACATACTTGTGGCTAGTTGCTAAAACCCGTATCTTTGAAAATCTCTAGTCGGTAATGCGATCTTGTAAGACTTTTAAAAGATCAATTTTAAGTATACTCTCGTTGATGGCGTCTAGGATAACATAAATACAGTTAAATGCTTCGATTATCTCTTCCAGGACGTAGAGTAGGTCTATTAAGCTGGGTCCCTCGCCTCGCTTATAAAGCTTACACAGCTTAGCAAGTATGGTCTTTACCGCACGACCTAGCTAGTGAACCTCCCACTTTAAAAAGGGCACTGCTTCGTCCGTATTATAGTTAAAATAGCAGTAATAATAAATATATACAGTTCTGCTTTTCGCTACGTTACCATCGTTACAGTACGTTTTAACACTTTCGATCAGGTAAGACGTAAAGACTGTTTTCCCGGTCCTTAATATGCTGTGGATCTATAGACTCACTTTTGTGCCTAAGATCTAGGCTTTTCAGTCGTCGGAACGAAGTACCCAGTCTCCAATCCCTAATTTATATTAGCTGTAAGCTTAATGATAGAGAGATGAAGGATTTATGCCGTCAAGCCACTTATAAACGTTGCACCGTTTAAGGTCTAAGTGCCGTGCCATTTAGATAGTTAATAACCTAACTCCGAAATTGACTCAAAACGCTGGCCTATTGAAGTCATCCATACCTGTAAGAGCGGTCTAAATCTCGCTTACTTTGCCTTTAATGTCTTTAATGTTATAGCTGTCTTTGTATTAGTAACTTAAAACGGGGCGTGCGGAAAGCGTTTAAGGGCATAATGATATTGAATAATACCTAATGTCTATAGTAAGCGCCAGATTAAGAGTAATCTTATATTACACCACTTCTACTAATAGTTTCTAAGCCCTGCTCTCTTTAAAAGGTTAGGTAAGAGTGTCTAACGTCGCTATCACTTTCTGCCGCTTAGATCTAGTGCCTAAGTTACGATGTGCAGATTCAGACAGGAAGAGCCCACTTATCTAGTAGAGTGCTTTATAACAGCCTTTAACGGGACCGTCCTTTCCAATCAACGTGTTTAGGGTAACTGGCCCGTGTCCATTAAAAGCAAAAAATTATATGTTATCCAGGATCGCTTTCAGGGCCGACGCCTCAATTAAAATGACCCGAAGATCTGATAGGGCATCGCTGCTAAGTTCAAGATAGAACTTGCAGAGCGATATGACCCTGTCAGCAGTCTGGACTACTGCAAAGATGCTAGCCGCAATGCTGAGCGGGTCCATCTGATGTTGGTGAACCACTTTTCTACTAGGACTTGGTTGAGTGCGAGCGCTGAAAACTAGGGAGGGAGGGAGGGAAGGTGCAATACGAAAGATGCGCTCTAAAGTCTCCCTAAAAAATTTCGCTACGGAGATGCGGATGCCTTGGGAAGAGCCTTATCGGACTAAGCAGTGCCACTCAATTTCAGCCGTGGTATGTCGTGCTATCCACTTAGGTACTCAGCCCCCTGCAGCCCGCGTACTTTGCCCAAAAGGGTACTTAGCATGAGCAAATTACTATAAACGTTTTTTAAGTCACTTTTGCTGTAAAGGGTTATTTTACGTACGTTATAGCTAGTAAGGGTTCGCTACGTTATAAGCTAGTAGCTGGTAGCATTAGAAGTTGTCAGCTAAGTGCAACTACCACGGTTAGAAAGTAATCGGGTTCCCTCGCTTTTTGGCGCAGTGGGTACGGATGTAGTTTCTAACAATTAAGAGTTGTGATACAATATAGTCACCTGGTTGGCCACGTGACTCGCCACCTTCCACCACTATATTACTGGCTCTCTGCCACCCTCTCCTTTTTATTTAGAATAAGCAATTCCATCACTCTTTTGCCGAACGGCCAGAAAACCGCTCTGTTTTGTGTTCCACAAGAGTCTCAGTGCCTCTTAGGTCGCCCAAACGGTCCGACGTGTTCCCGCAGAAGCCACAGTACACGTCACAGTAGGAAACTGTAGGCACACCGTACTGCTCTGTGCCAAGACTTGTGCTCCTTGGCGGAGCAACCCCGAGGCTACGGAGCAGTGATCTGTGATCTGTCCCCCAGAGCCAACAGAGCAACAGAGCACTGGTACAAGTTACCTCTAGTCAGTAGTATAGATAGCTATCATCGTGCCTACGATAGAGTGAGGAATCCTTCTGGTTCCTCACGCAAGTATTCGCTTTGTCAATTGAATCATCTTCAATTGTGTCCTACTGCGCAGTCACCCTGTGTGCTACTGTGTCTTATAGTGACATGCGATCATTGACCTAGTGAACACCCGTTTGTGAAGACTTGCTTCTGTTCTGCCCCTCTTGCCCCCCTTCTGTGGTCTGCGACACAGAGGGCCAAGCACTAATCGGTGTACGTGGTTCTTCCCGTTATCCAACACTGCGGTCCAACACCGCACCGGGACACATCCCACACGTGCTTCCTTGGGAAGCAGGATCGAGTCCCTGCCTGACGAGGCTCCAACTGAGCTGAGGAGGGTTCGCCCAATGCACACATCAGAAGTCGACCATGGATCCTCTCAGCGCGCTTTCAGTCGCGGCGAGTGTTGTCGCATTTGTCTACTTTGGTGGGAAGATTCTCTCCCGCTACTTCAAGCTGAAGCGAACGAGCGATGACCTTCCGTCATCGCTGCAGCTGGTATGCACTGACATCGAGGGCCTCCAAGCCGCCATTTCGGCGGTTCCCGGCAAGGTCTAAGACCTCCGATCGCGATACCCCACCCAGACAAAACCTCTTGATCGATTGGCAACTCGCTGCCAGGAGGCTCAGGCAGAGATGGATGTGGCTCTGCAAAACCTGCTTGGCGCGCTGAACTCGGCGGCCAAGAAGCCTGCCAAGAAGCCTTCCAAGGGCAAGATTGCCGTCTGGGGCGCGTTCAAAGATGCCGAGTTCAAGCAGCTGAAGGTGAAATTGATATCAATCCGGGAGGAAATGACGATGAACCTTCTCTTGTGTTTGTGGTTAGTCAGCTTGACCTCTTCTATTTTGTTGCTGGTCTGGTTGTTGCAGGGATGAAACCACTCAAGCAGGGCAGAGAAAAGAACCAAACGTCCACACGACAGGTGTCGAAGAGATCAAAAAGACCGAAGTGGATTAGAATGCAGGGGTTTTGGAGCTCCAAAAACGCCGCATCCTAGAGGCTATTCCGATTGATCAGCCGCCCCAAGACCGCAGCCATCTAGAAGGAAAGTGGGTTTCGGCAGAGCTTTGGGACGCCTTTCTCCGGTTCGACGAGTCGATCGTTGCCCGCATCCTACACGACCAGCTCCCCACTGGCGACTCAAACGATCAAACTCCTGTCCCAGCATTGGATGGCAGCGTTGAAACGAGACTTCTCGAGCGGATCAAGTTCACTGGCATTTTTGACAGGCAATACCGCATCTCGACCCCCTTTCCAGAGACCTTCTCATAGCTATTGAATGAGGGCGATGATCCTGAACGCCCATCGCCTGGATGCAAGGAATGGCTTTCTTCCCGGGAAGACGAGACCCCGTTCTGGATTACGAGAAAGCCTGCGTCGGGGAAAAGCACTTTGATGAAGTACATCGCCAACCACCCAGACCTCTTCAAGTTCTTTAGGAAGTGGTCTGGCATAGCGAACTGCTCATTGCGAGCGTCTACTTTTGGAGTCCTGGATCCACGACCCAGAAATCGCAGCACGGACTTCTCAGAAGCCTTCTCTACCAACTTCTCTCCCAGCGGCCAGAGCTCCGTCGGATCGTCACGCCCCGACGGTATATGCTGCATCTATTAGAATCATCAGCTGCTCAAGACCCGAATGGTCTATTACAGAACTGCGCACTTGCCTCGAACGCTTTGCTGCCCAAATCGATGTGTCAGACTGCATTGCGCTACTCATCGACGGCCTGGACGAATACGATGGAGATCTGCCACAGCTGGTTTCCATTCTTGCAGCGCTTCGGAAAACCTATCGCATCAAGCTCTGCGTATCCAGCAGGCCTTGGAACGTCTTTGCTGACACATTTAGGACTAGCCCCTCCATCAGGATGGAGAATCTGACGGAACGTGATATCTACACATATGTCGACACACGTTTTCATGAGAGTGTTGGGTTTTTGGAGCTGCAACAACTATACCCGGACGAAATCGACAGACTGACGAACGAGTTCAAGAAGGGGGCGCAGGGGGTTTTCCTCTAGGTCGTTCTCGTCGTCGAGGAGCTGGTCGTCGAGGAGCTGCTCGTTGAGCTGCAAGACAACCCTCAGTTGCAAGTCATCTGACAAGCCTTCAACCGCCTGCCTCAGGACTTGGAACTCCTCTACAACGCCATCCAGGCAAACTTGACCACGTCTCAGCGAGAGGTGGCGTCGAGGCTCTTCCAGCTGACGTACGAGTGGAAGCGATTCTGTGGTCCGACCATCAGCGCCACGGTCTTATGGGCAGCGTTGGATATCGACGACAAGGCCATGATCCCAATGTCTTCAGTGCACGAGGAAGAGCGCATACTTCCCGTCATTACACGACTGCTTGCTGGAAACACGCGGAGGCTTCTACAGCTCGTCTCAAGGCAGCGAACGGAGCCCGGAGTGGCATTCTTCCACCGCACCGCATTCGGCTGGATAAGGGCTGGGGAAAACTGGGCCAAGATTCTTCAAGCAGGTCCGAAGATGTTTGATCCCAAGCTCAACTTGACAGCCGCCATCGTGGCCTACTTACGGTGGTCGAACGGACTTAACGCAATTCTGGGGCGAACATACAGATACAACTATTATTACTTGCCCAGATTGTATCACCTTGCAGCGAGATTGGAGAACACGGCGCCGAATAGGAGTCGGCTTCTCGAACTATTCCATCAGCTAGATCCACAGTCCGCAAAGGCGCTAACCTCCATCACCGTGCCTCGGTCGTTGCATGATGTATCTCACGGGCACGAGATCTGGGCCGCCTTTTTCGCATGTGTCCCGTGTCTTCAAGCTCGAATCGAGGCCCGAAACACAGCGGAGATTGCTATATCACGCGAAGCCTCCCGGTCGCCCTTCTCACGTGTTTTGTCAAAGCTTATACGCCCCGGACGAGACTCAGCAACAACCGAGATGAATAACCTACTCTTCTGCGTAGCGGCCTTCTTCAACTCGGATCCCAAAGATCTCGACGAGACCCTGAAAGGGAACTCAACTCGAGATGCTTTGGACTGGCACTTTTTTGTAGAGAGATTAACACCCTGGAATGCATCGCAAAGACTCGACACCGTCTACTATCTTCTTCGCACGGGACTTGTGCCGAACTCGGCCGGAATACGGAACTTGAAAAGAATGCTTCGGTATCTGCGTATCCCGAGCAAGTTTGAGGTGAAACCTTGCAGGACCATCGAGCGGGGACAGTGCGTGGAACAGTTTTGTCATATTCTTAGTAAGTTTTTGAAGGATTTCCCGTCTGTTGACCTGGAAGGTCTAAAGAAGTATTACTTGCCGATGATTGAGGAAAGCCGGCTGGCAGAGGAGTTTCCTGATTTTGATGATGACTAAGGGGTTACTGTACCGGGTCCGAATACCGGACCCTTCGTGATATGCCGAGGCCGGAACGTGGACATGACATATATATGGCAAATATCAGACAGCCCTGGAGAAGCAAGGCACAAACTCTATGGCACCGGTTTTTTGTCGTGATAACTTGGATTCAAGCATCAGGGATCGGGAACTACACGGGGATTGCGGTGACGCAGCGTCAGTACAATGAATGAAGAACTCAATCGGGAAGGTCAGAAGCTTGTCGTTGTGCTTCTTCGTGAAGGAAAGAAGCGGGTATGCTAAAAGAGATACACAAATCCGTGCCTGTTAGAGTTATGTCAGGTGTATTATCATCAGTATGAAGAGGTGTTGCAAAGGTGTAAACGAAGCTTGATGGTACGTATAGGGCGGCCACAACACTGAAATCTGAGGCGCTGTAGGGATGGATACAGGAGGCCGATGGATCTGAAAGAGGCCTGGAGTCACAGAAAACTCCTACCCTGCGATGCCCCTGACAAGTTGCAATGTAGAAGAAAAAATTGCGGGATGCAAATCAAGGTGTAAGCTCTGCAAAAGAGACAAAATTGTTGGCAGTAAGTAAGAAATCTTGCTATTTCTTTCTTCAGCGATAAAGAACTTGAGTAAAGATTCTTTGAGGAAGGAAAGAATAGGAGAGAGAGATATGGAGTTGCGGATTGTGCCCGGCTGTTGTCTCAAAATGGGACGCACCAGCTAATGAGACTCTTAGTCACTCCTGAGTCATACTACACTTCTTTGTGTCATGTTCTACTCTAATTTGACTTTGCAAAAATGCGATTCAAGACACACCTCACCGTCCTGCCCACGCTTATTCTCGTTGTCATTACGTTTTTATTGATAATATACAATGCAACCTGTCTATATTCTCAAATAATCACATGAATGCTTTGCTGATACCCCCATCACTCTTTAACCGTATAATCCTTTCCTCACCAACCTATTCCGAATCAATCACCTCGTGAGCATCAACAAACTCCTCATCATCCGACTCATCAACACCCTCAATTGCATCAAGCAACGCATCAAATGCCTTGCGAAGCTCCGGATCGGCCTCCGGCACCCTCTCATTAAACAGCTGAAAAGCCGTCTTGCCCGATGCGTCCTTGTCCGGGATACGAAGCACTCCTCGAAGCTTCGAAGCCCTCTTAATAAACACATTCACCGTCTCAACACCAGTCTGCGCAGCAATTGAATGCAACACCCCCCGCCTGTTCTTGTTGGCTCCTGTGATATCGACACCTTCATCCAACAGAAACGCAGCCATGTCATCCCTGTTGTAAATAATCGCATTCGTAAGCGGCGTCTCCCCCTGTCCGTCACGATGATTGACATTAATCCCATTATCAATCAGAATCCTCGCCCTCGCCAGACCAACTGCCTTGCCCGTGAGGAAGAGCGCATTATTTCCAAAGTTGTCAACCGAGTTGACGTCTGCACCGTGTTGAATAAGAAGCTTGACAAAGGCCCCGTAACTCCCTACATCACCGGACATTTTCTGCACTGCGTGGAGCAAAGCCGCTTGCCCGTTTTCATCTGGAATGTTGGGAGATGCTACGGCGTTGAGAAGCATTTTGGCGAGTTTGCAGTGGATCTCGTTGTCTGCGCCGAGCGAGGAAAGGGGGACCATTCCTCCGTCTCCGCTTTTCATGTTGACTTCGGCGCCTGCGCGGATGAGAAGGCGGGTGGCGTTTATATCTTCGCGTTTGACGGCGATGTCGAGGGGGCTAAGACCGCTGAGGCTTTGGCGGTTGATGTTGGCGTGATGTTGCGGTTTGCGAAGCGCGTCAGCTAGGTCTACATGTAGTAGGCCCATGACGATCTTGTGGAGGGGGGTAAACTCGCACTCTTCGATGTAGTCGTCGAAAGGCAAGTAAGTAAGCGCTTCGTTCCTGTTTGATGCTGATCCGACATTATCGGGGATGAGGTAGGTGGCGATCGCCCGAGTTGCCATGCGCGACACCCGCTCTCCTTCGGAGCCGCAGTGCGGGTCGGCGCCGGCCTGTAGCAGGAGCTTTGTTATTGCGGCATGACCGTAGGAGACAGCCATCATCAAGGGGGTTAAGCGATAGCGGCCCACGGTGCAGTTCAGACCGTCCCCACCCTCGCTCAAGACCTCCTTGACTCCCTCGACGTCTCCGTGCAAGGTGAGATAGAACAGCGTCTGCGGGTGGATGGCCTCCCTGGGGAGATGCCCAGTCACTCGTAGTATCAACTGGGGGCTTCCGTTGAGGTTGCTCGAATAGAATGCGGTGAGTGAAGCCCTGACCAGCCACGATGGAAAGTTGTATGTCACGAGGACCTGTGAAGGTCGGCGCTGCTGTCGGTCTCCCTTCGAGAAGTACCAGCACTCGGTACTTGTGCATGGTGGCGGATCCGCTTTGCCGACGTAGGAACAGACGATGGAGCCGATGATCGGTCGTAGCGATCTGACAGAAAATGTGTAGCGCTGTTGTTTGTGGCACTGGCATAGGCAACCCGCCTCGCATCCGGTCAGGCTGGATTGGTGGACAGGAGGAGTGTGAGAAGTTGCAGGACTCCTGCGAAGACTGACGAACTCTTTCGTAGGGGGGATCGTAGGCGGAAGGCTAGAGAGTCGGCCATCCACATGCGAGATGAGGGCTTGGTGTGAGAGACTGAGCACCGAAGCAAGCCGGGCCTCGGAAGCCTGGAGACTCAGGTCGATCTGCTCTGAAATGTCTTCGTATGATCTCTGAAGCGAGACTTGCATCTCGGCAGAGACAGACCTTACGCTGTCAACGGGTTACCAGCCGCAGCCGGGGGTGCACTTACACGTTGAGCGCGATGAGTAGCCTCGAGGTAGCTGAGAGTATGCTCACCAGCCGGGTCCTCAACTTCCCGATGCGAGCAGCGCTGGAAAGCCATGCCAGTCTCCTCCTCTTGCTCAGGTCCTTTGCCGCGTCACCTGGGCCTCCTTCCCATAGGTGATCGATGGATTCTTCGATCTGATTGAGGACGGTTTCTCCTTCCTTCAGCAGGACAGCGAGTTGGCGCCAGACCGCTGGGGGCGCCGTCTTTTGGTTCCGGATTGCTTGAGCGACGTACATGGCGTTAATTCCCATCCGAGTCTCGGTAAAGAAGTTCTCTGCGCGGGAGAGATCCCGCTGCAGCGCGGCGAGGTCGGCGGGAGCATCGTTCCAGTTGTTTGAGAGAGACCTGGCGGAACGTCAGCGACATCTCGACTTCATCTCGATCTCGAACGTTTGCACATACCGCAGCCTGGAACCCGCCCGGAGCGCAATGTCGGCGATGCCGAAGACGGCGGCAATTCCTTCCATTGTCACGGTACCGATTGCCGCTTTCTAGCCTGGTGGACCGAATTCTCGCTCTAAGACCGCATGGTAGAACGCTGAGAGTTGAGTCTGGGTTGATGAGCCACAGATGTGCCACAGGCGAAGAAGACGCCAAGTCGTTGGGGCCTTTTGTGTTGTATCGTTCCCGTCGATCGCTGACTTGGCGCAGCATCAGGGCGATGGCGAGCCATAGGGACGCTTGTATTCCGGGAAGGTGACGCCCGCGCCGAAGACGGTGCAACCATGCGTTGCATCCAGGCTAATGTCAACCGTTTGTGGATGCATCGGCAATTGGTTGATTCGGAGATTAATTAACCGTTGGTTCGGTTGCTCTGCGGCGCAGCATCGCGACCACTGCTGTTGCCGTTCGGTTCATGCGGCGCAGCCCCCTTTGTTTACCCGTGTAACATCTGTCGAGGGCAACCCGGGTTTCCATCTCCGCAGAGAGTTATGCCCTCCACTTCCATGTTGCCGTCAAGATGAAGAGCATGAGCAAGACGTCGAACAGCCTCAAGAGAAGACCGCAAATGTAGGATTCGAAGAACAAAACTGGGGAGGTCCGGTGTCTCGGGCTCGGGTTCGGGATCTGGGGACAGCTTCGGGAATGGCGACTTGGGCAACTTTGAGGATGCTGCCACACAATTAATTTGGAACTACCGAGGGAAACTCTTTGCGATTTGCTGTGTAGCACAGAAGTCGAATTGAAAAGCTGTGGAAGTTTGATGCCTTTTGGCTACCCACTTTCTCGAGGGCTGACGGACGCCTGCCACTGGCCAATCACCAGGGCTTCCCGTGCTGAGGTAATCAAGTCCAGCTCATCGTCCCTTCTTTAAGGCCCAAAATTCCAGTGAGGTTCTAGAGGCCGACGCAAGACTCAGCTCACTAAACTTCATTTCTGGAATACCTAATCAGAAACAACGGTGTGGCTTTCTGGAGACTTCCCCCGTTTTTTGGCCATAGTTGGGTAAGGTACCTGATCACCTGATCTGTGTCCCCGCAGCCTCTTGATCGCCCCTTCCTTTGAGGGACCAAATTGGAGTGATCGATTCAGATAAGAGCTAATCGGCCAATCATGGGCGCCTGCTGACGTGACCCCCTCACACCCTGCAGCACCGTTTGTTCGCCAACCCTTCGCTGAGGCCAAAATTGCAGTGCTACTAGGTGATGGATAATCGACCCAACCCCGACAGAATTTCCCATACAAAACAGCCAAAACTTACAGCTTTCAACCGACCGTAATAAGCACCTCAAGATAAGATAAAATAAGACAAAAAATCCCAAACTACTTGAAAATGATTAAAATGTATTAATTTATCATTCTTATTAATTTCATTCCACTGTGCGCTGCAATGCAGCTGTTTAAAGACAAAATAAACTTTCACTAACAGTTTTGCTCCCTGTAGGTGTCAGAAACACTGCACCTTGGAATGGGAGGAAATGATGTGGGTTGCAATGGCTTGATGGTATTGCTTGTGGTTGCTTGTTGTTGCTTGTTGTGCTTCTTGAGGCTCTGGCTGAAAGCCAGAACCTGTCAGAAAGAAAGGGGTTCAGGGGCCCTGGGGTTCCGGTCAGCGAAGCTGACTGGATGCCCGGCACTGCCTGAACGCCAGTCAGCCTCAGCCATGGTGTTGACGAAGCTGAATCCTACGGAGTGGTCTATAAAGAAGGAGGTTCTGTCAGAAACACACTGCACCTTGGAATGGGTGGAAATGATGTGGGTTGTAATGGCTTGATTGTATTGCGTGAGGTTGCTTGTTCCTCTTCCTCTTGAGGTTCTGGCTTTCAGCCAGAACCTCCTTCTTTATAGACTACTCCGTAGGATTCAGCTTTGTCAACACCATGGCTGAGGCTGACTCGCGTTCAGGCAGTGCCAGGCATCCAGTCAGCTTCGCTGACCGGAACCCCAGGGCCCCTGAACCCCTTTCTTTCTGACAGTAGGCCCCACTATAATCCACTGGAACTAGAACATAGTAATTTGGTAAAATGATAGCTAGTATTACTACCCATTAATTAAAATTTCAAATTCCAATAAAAATATATATTCATCATATAACTATATAAAGTCAGTGTAAATTTTTACATAATATTTAATTAGCTGGAATACTACTTTCCAAAGGACTGAAACCTGCTGTTTTAAGTGTGTTATAAGCTGGGGTCAATACTTTTGCCACCCCACTGTATCTCGTGGATCCAACTCGTTTTGGCACATGGAGCACACGACTCCCAATCTTCACGCAGCCAGGGCACAAATTCCAGCTTTAACAGATCAGCACGCGGATCATCTCTTCATGAAAGCAAACGGACCGATCAACAAAAGATATCATCCCCTTCATCTAACGACAAAAGAAACGCGTTACAGCATATACTTCTCACACGACGGCCCAATACTTATGGCATCCCTCAATCCCAGCTCCCCTTACCCAAATCCACCGGCCTTCCATTCCTCATGTCCTCTATGATATCCTCAATCTTCCACGGCTCATACTTATACCCTGGCGGATAATTCGGCGGAATACTATCGTTATCTTCCATCGCAACACCCCTGTTCATGCTCTCCACCACCCTCTTATACACCTCATACGCATATTTCTCGGGATCATGACCCCACACCCAGCTAAGCAACTTTGGCTGCGCGCGTCGCAGATCGAGCTTCACCTTTGTCCAGTCGGTATCCTGCAGCAGCTTGGCGTTACTAAATCCTAGCTTTTGCGCACACGCGTTGCGGACGAAGCGTATACGCACATAGGCGCGGACGCTCTGCGGGATCTTTTGCCATCCACCAATCTGCAGATATAATGTAAGACTCACAGCGTCCTTAATAACCTGCGTGGCGCCGTTACCTGATGCGGGCAGGAAGGAGTAAGCAGCATCGCTAATATTAACGACGCGGGCGCCAGGGGAGGCCCATTTCGGCTAAGGGTTACGCCAGAAGAGCTCAAAGTTAACGATGGTGTTAGGGGGTGTTAGCTTGATGAGCTCTTTGAACATGGGGGCCCATGGCTTAGGGCCGACGCCTTTGTCCATGTTTTCGAGGACTTCGGAGGAGGGGACGGTGTTGGACCATGATTCTTTCTCGGAGCCGGTCACCTAGGGGTGTCAGTATCTCTGAGGGATGTTTTAAGGGAGAAGGGCATACGTCGTGGTTCATGATCCAGATCATGGTATCCGGTCGGGTAAGCGTCATGGCGTACGTTCCTGGTCTTCTCTCATCAGTATCTCTCGACTGGTCTGACAGACTTGGAACTCACCCCAGCCACGTCCGAATGATCGGCTCCTCGCCTGTATCTCCCTCCTGCATCTTAAAGAACTCTTTCACCGCTGGATTCTTCTCAAGATGCTGCTTCGAAAACGCCGCACGCCACATAGCCCGTCCAGACTTCATCGCTCTCACTTGACCCCCGACCAACTTCTGGCTCTTACTGCCGACGCCATCCGCCGCAATCACCACATCCGCCTCAAAGTGCTCACCCTGGTCCGTAACAACACCCGCCCGATTCTCCTCCTCCCAGTACTCCGTCACCTTTTTGCCAAACTGGATCTTCACGCCCAGCCGTTTAACCTAGTTAACATACATCTGATACACCAGCGGTCTCATCTGAAAGGTACCAGGCGGCGTGTCCGGGTCAAGACCGGCATCACGAAGACGGTCAGAGACTTTGAGAAGGGCGATCATCATCTCTCCGTCGTGCTTGAAGGTTTCGGTCCAGGCGTTGTGCAGAGAGATGCGGTCAAACTCATCGGCCATCTCAGGCCAGTGGCGGAAGAAGCGCGTTGCCGAGAGGCCCATGAAGTACATGTCTCCTGAGGGTTTCATCAGCGCTGAGTATTGGGAAGAGACAAAGGGGGCATACCAGCAGTGTTGATGTTGTCGTTGCGCTCGAGAACTCGCACATTGTGACCCTTGCGAACGCACTCAATGGCAGCGGTCAGACCGGCCAGACCGGTACCGACGATGAGCACATCGATGCCGGTGTTGGGGTATGAGCCCACCGGCTTGGAATCGGAGTCTTGGATGAACGGCATGTTGGCGACGGTGTGATGTCAGATGGTTCCAGGTTGCAAGGACGGGATGAGTGACGCTTCACGCGATGAGAAAATGGCAAGGAATCTGGATATAGCCATGGTAACATCGAGGGCCGGCACACCCGTGAAAGGATCAACGGCATGCTGAGTCGCTGTGGCTTTGCCGGTGGAAGCCGTTCGACGCCACTTGGCCATTCAACATCTCGCGCTACTCAACCAGCTCGCGCCACTCAAGAACCCGAGATTTAAATTTAACGGTCTGATGTTGGCCATGAGGTGGCTGGGCCGGCTGATTTGTCGTGAAGGCCGGCCTGTCTAAAGCTTAGACGCGTTCGTTAGCCGCGAGAGGGGCTTGCAAGACACGCTAACGATTCGTTTGTCGACGCGGCTTCATCTGCAATAACTTCCTCTCCCCTGAATCGTGGAGGTTGGGCAGAGAAGGACTCTAGTCCCCACAACGGCGTCTATCGCTTCCGCTACGAACGGCGTCTTCCCCTGAGTGGGGTCGGTAGGGGGTAGAAGATAGGAGGTATCTAGGTCCAACCGCCGCGCCTATCGCTCGCCTCGCGAGGGCGCTTGAGCGTTCAAGACAGCGAAAGTGTGCAGAATACGGTCCTAACGGCAGCGGGAGTTATCGGCTCGAGTTGCCCCTTGCTACTTCGGCCGAACCAATCAAGCCCGGGATGTCGCCACAAAGCTGAAGATGCAAGGCTAAATGGGCAAACGAAGTTGCATGTGTGCGGAGGCATCCTCTCAAGATATGGGCTGCGCCCAACCATGTCCAACACGTCCTGGATGAAAGAAAGAAGGACTTGGGGCGAATGTGGGAAAGCAAGATACCCGATGCAGCCGAGGCGGGTGACTGCTTCCCGCCACGGACGCGAATGTCACAGCAAGAAGACCGTCAAGCACGCTACAGATGAAATTGATTCATGTCTCATCTTCATCCATGGAACCAGAATGACCGCCCATCAGAGCATCAAAGCAGATAAACAACATGCGTTGTCCCATCTGTGGGATTTGGAATGTCCACTCACAACCGCACAGATGAACAGCTGGGACCCCTTTCCACACAGATTCGACGCCTTGACCTTTCGCGCCCTCGGGTTCTACTAGCACCCCGAAGCGGGATCCAGCACGCTAGACTGGGGTCCGTGACATCACCGATGCCCGTTGGAAGTCTGATAGCAACCTGCAGCTTGTCGATGCCGTTGGACCACACACAGAGAACTTCAGATAGCCTCACCTGAACCCTTATCGGAGGACTAAGTAACAGCGCTTTGGCTCCCTTGTTATGATTATCGTCTGCGTGGGGTAAGCATCGATACGAGGGTGGGATGGAACGATGGCGATTCGAGCATCGTTATGCTCTCCTTAAGATCACCATTCCTTCTCCAAAGTATCTTAGGAATGAGCGTCCGAGGACCTGTTTGTTACTGATTACTCAACAATCACGCGCAGACCCGCTGTACGCCATAGCCTGAAGAAGAGAGGCGAGCTAGTGTCAATAGGTTCCGGGAGAGTTTGTTAGGGCTGCCCGTCCTTAGACTGGGGGCGATAGGCTTACTGCCGTTGGCCGTGGGCGTGGCCAAACCGGGTGATGGACGGAGCTCGGGCACACTCCAACCAACCAACCTGGTCTTTATTAATAGCCCATCATCAGCCGGAAAGTGGCGCAGAAACAATATCCTAACAATGGCGGTCGATACAGAAAGACATTAAAAGTCTTGTGTCTCTTGGCTCCCCTGACTACTGCGACTTCACCTGCTGACATTCTTTACAGATCCCTACTCAGTCACTGGGCGTCTGACTCTATTTGCGTATGGAGCTCTGAGAACACGACACACACCAAGATGCAGCTCCTCACCGCCGTCCTCCTCGGGGCCGTCGTCGCCGTCGCCGTCGGGATACACTTGTTCAAAGTGTACCGCGAGATGAACGACTCCAACGGGTTACCCGGCCCGAAACAGATCCCCTATATTGGGAGGATCCACGACCTGCCCATCGACTACATGTAGATCAAGTTCAAGGAATGGGGCAACAGGTATGCGACGGGCGGTCTTTATCGCACCGAGATGCTGGGTGCCAAGTTCATCATCATCACCAACGAGCGGGTAACAGAGGAGTTTCTTATCAAACGCGCGAAGTACAACTCGGATCGGCCACAGATCAGGTCTCTATTTAACTCGAAGAGCAAGCACAGTTCGGGGAAGTATCTCCCGTTGATGGGAAGGAATCGTAAGTTCCTGACCCTCTTAATCGCCGTGTTTGCTAACATGACTAGAATACTGGTCCCGCCAACGACACCTCACACACACCTACATCACCGAAGCCACCAACGCAAAATACCACGGCGTCATGTACTTTGAAGCCAAGCGTTGGATTGCACGCCTCATCGCCAACCCCGACAACTTCCAGCACTCCCTCGAGGACATAGCCTCCAAAGTCATGTGCCAGCTCACCTGGGACAATCCAAGTCTCAGCACCTACTACACTAAGAGTACATAGGGTCTCCTCCACCAAATATCCCCTACTAGACCCATCACCAACGTCTTAACTCCGCTTTAACATCTCCCGTAGATTCTAAACTAAACCCGTGGAAACGCGCTAAGCACAAGCGTCACGATAAGCAACAGGCGTAGTAGATAAATCAGTTCCTGCAGTACCAAGAGAAGATAGCCAAGGGCAAGATACGCCCATGCTGGACGAGGCAGTTCCAGGAGAAGACTGCGCTCAAGACGACCATCTCTGGGGATTACAAGGCATCGTCTGTTATTAGCATACTTACGCTAATAGGCATCTCCACTGTTACCAGGCCGTTAAGTTACTAGCTTGTTTCGATAGTGGATCACCCTAAGTGGCAAGCTGCCGTGCAGAGAGAGATTGGTGAGGTTTGCGAGGGTCGTCTTCCTACGTTGGATAAGTTCAAACACCCGGAAACGGAACACTACTTGAAGCGGAACAATAGCGCCACACAAAACCCACAAATTCCTACCCCCACAACACAACCATTACTTAGTCAATTAACCTCAAACTTTAACCATGGGTTTTTATATACAAGAGTAATATAAAAATAAAGTTTTGGATTTTTACAAGTTTTTTCCATGACGAAATATTAGTTTTTAAGTCTTCAAGTTAACATCTGTTAAGACTTGCATTATATGTATTACGTAAGTAAAGTAAAATCTTTCTATGAAAATGGGTATGTAAATACTAAAAAAATAGTACGTTACTTTTCTTATTTTTATAATTAAATTGTATAATTTATTATATAATTTTAAATATGTAAGAAATTATTAACTTTATAGTAATACGATTATTAAAGTAAATAATATTAAGAAGAAGAATGATATTATAATTGAATTAATGTATTTAGAAGTAAGAAACATGTAAGTGAGAAGTATTTATAAACCAGTTATTTTATTATTAATATAATTGGTTGTTTGATATAGGTATAGATATAAAAGAATTAATAAAAATATCACCATAATTACTATATGTTTAGAAACTTATATATAGTAATATATCTATTATAAAGTCTTAAAAACATTTCCCATTTTATTTTTACTAATTAGTTTAATAATATTACTATTTTTAACTTGTTTTTTTCTCTATATTTAAAATTATATAATAAATTATACAATTTAGTTATAAATAAAGGAAAAGTAAAACGTTATTTTAAAAGTATCAACGTATTAATATATATAAGAAGAATTTATCTTGCTTACATAATATATATAATGCAAGTCTTAACAGATGTTGACTTTTAAGACTTCAAAATTGATATTTCGTCATGGAAAAAATTCTAAAATCCAAAACTTTGTTTTTGTATTACCCTTGTATATAAAAACCTATATTTAATGTTTAAGCTTAATTGACTAAGTAATGGCTGTGTTGTGGGGGTAGGAATTTGTGAGTTTTATGTGTAACTATTGTCTCGCTTCAGGTAGTGTTCCGTTTCCAGGTGTATGAACTTAATGTACCGAATCTGCCTATTCTTCGTGCTTACATCAAGGAGACGATACGATAAAGGCCAAATGTTCCCACTAGTATATCTTATCCTTCTTCCAATATAACCTTTTAACATACATACTAACACTATCAGGCGTAACGCACAAAACCGAAGTCAATGACGTCTACAATAGTTACTTCATCCCCAAGGGCACCCGAATCCTCCCGCTCGACTAGTAAGCCCATCCTCCTTTCCCTATCCCCTTTCCACCCCTAAGTCTAACCAATTTCTTGGGCCTTCCTTCGCAACCCCGAAAAATACCCCGACCCCAACTCCTTCCGCCCCGAACGCTACCTCGAACCCGGCTGGCCCACCTTCCAAACCCCCCTCACCCACTTCCCCACCATCAAAAGCATAACCTCCTTCGGCTGGGGCCAACGCCAATGCCTAGGCATGAACCTCACACAAGACGAACTCATCATCGCATACGGATCTCTAGCTTAAGCATTTAACCTCAAGCACAAGATTGATCCTGACACGGGGGAGAGGTATCCTGTTCCTACGGATAGGAGTAATAGTTTGTTGATTATTAAGCCGGATCCGTTCAAGATAGCGTTTAAGCCGAGGAGTAAGGAGAGGAGGGAGGAGGCGTTGAGGATTTGGGAGGAGGCCGAGGGGGAGGATAGGAGGAAGAGGGTTGCTTTTTTGGCGGCTGCACGCGAAGCCAGGCATTCGCTGCTGGAGAAGGTGCCAATCTGCACCGGTGTGCCGGTACAAATGACGCCGGTGAAGGACGAGGTGGTTCTGCAGGTGGATAGTGTTTTCCGCCAGTGAAATCGGGGTTATCGCGGTATTGGCATTGTCATATTGACGGATCATACACGAAGTTATGGATGGGAAGGGATACGGGATACTCGGGGTACTATTACGGATACATGGATTGTAATGAGGATGGATTATTTTCTTTATTCTTTGCGAATTTCTCTTGTTTACTAGCTACGTCTACGACACTGGTCGGGGGCCATGAATGAAGTTGTCTAGCATCTTTTCTCGAATCTTGTCTTTGTCGTTGTGATGGTGATTTTGGTGGTGACTTTGATGGCGACCTCATTGAGCTTGACAAAACGCTTCCCATCGGCAGCCTGTGCCCATTCGACGATATGCATTTTCTGCCCATGTCATGACCCAAAAGGTGCAAACACTCCCGGACTATTTCCTCCGTTTATTGACATGCTCAATGCAAGCACGAGGCGCGAGTGGCAAAGCGCGTACACGAAATGCTGCAAGGGTCGACCACCTGCACGCAGTCCGTCCGAATCCCATCCCCGTGGTCAACTTCGGGCGAACCAACCAAAATAGAGCGGCCTGAAGCTAAAACTAACATTTCCGAAGTTTGCAGAAAGATGCGCAGCTCTCAGATTAAGTTTGGCCACTTGGCATGAGTCGTCAAAGAGATCAGACGAGGACGCGGGCGGTGCAGACTTGACTCAATGGCTCCACTCATAAGAAGGGGCGAAAACATGTTGCCGAGTCGGGACACACGCCAAGTCTCACCCTGATAAACTCGACCTCTTTCCTACGCGAGCATCGCGAATCCTTCCTTTTTTTTCATTGCCCATTTTCTCCTTTTTGACGGTGATCAGAACAAAACAAGAAAATATCGAAAATGCCATCGTCTACTCTGTCAACAACCGCCACAGCCGTGGTCGGCGGGACCATGGCTTGCTCGTTCATCCTGCTCGGTACTCCCCCTCCCTCCCTTTCCCCTTTTCTTTGCCCCCCCGTTTTTTTGCCTCTCCAACATAGCTGCAAGGCTGACAAGAGAATGTAGGAAACGCAATAACCCAATCCTTCATGGGCGTCCCCGCCCTCCTAGTCGACTTCCCCCCACCCACCTCCCCC
>Ga0247760_1001715_pt1 | contig 19114 bp, 16 predicted proteins | sample UWRJL171409R4_FD_179936 | JGI IMG/M metagenome (GOLD analysis project Ga0247760, IMG submission 179936) | Plant litter microbial communities from Arlington Agricultural Research Station in Wisconsin, United States - UWRJ-L171-409R-4 | ecosystem: Environmental > Terrestrial > Plant litter >... | reverse complement strand
CGCCGTGGATGCTGTCTTGGTCGAGGTCACGGTGGCCCGCGACGTTGCGATGGTGCTCTTTATTGCAGTAACCGTCACTTTGACGGTGCTGGCCGAGGGCGTGACCGTCACTGTCAGCTTGGCCGCACACTCGGCGAGTCCCTGATCTCCAGCGAGAACGACGGCTACAAATAAAGGCTCATTAGCATTCCCGTCCCACGGGACCCATATGTCGGGTGTTGTTGTTGGGTCCGTTTACCTTTGAGGCACTTGTTCGTGCGACAACAAGCCCCCCACGCTCCCTGCAGCAGGGACGCGGTCGACAACACCACCAATCCAAAATACTTCATCGCAAATCCGACGACAAAAAACGAGTGGCACGAACCAAAAAAAGGTTCTTAAAATGAGTGACTGGTGTGCGGATGGACTCCCAACTCCTCACCATCCTCATCGCACTCGGGGCTCTCGTCCTTTTTTGCTGTTTCTGTCTTTCCCAAGCGCCTGCAGCCAAGATGGGATTGGAAGGGGGTTATTTTCAGCCCATGCCGAAGCTGGTCATGTCAGCTGTTATCAGGCCCAAGCCCGGACAAAGGGGTTTAGAGGTCAAGATCCTGCAGCAGCGTCTGGGACGCCACAAAATTTCCCCAGCCCCTTGTCGATCTGATCATCACTGGCCAGAGAGGCTTCAATTCGCTGCGACTGGCTCTGCCGCCCTGGGCAAAAAAAAAAAGGACTTGGCCAAAAGGATCAATATTTCCCGTCCTGGTCGGGAACATTTTCCGTTATCTTGGTAATCCTCAAAACCGAGTCCGCGTCCACCCTGCAGTCCAGTCCTCAGGGAATTCCTGCAGCGGTTGTTCCCGTCAAACAAACAATTCTCAAAAGGCGCACTAGTTTCCCATTCCGTCAACAGACTCTTGTTTTACCCTAAAGTTAAGTACGTTATCAACTGCTGAATGAAATAAACGGTACACCAAAAAGTCGAAGGGATATTGATCCACTGATAATATTAGCGATATCGAATGCATAAACGCCATTGAAAGCGCGTTAGACTTTTCGTCAATTTCAAACCTGTCAAGTCCAATCAAAGTGGCATCAATCAGATTCAGGTTGCCCACTTTTTTGCTATCAACTTAGTCACTCACACGTTTCCGTGCTCTAGATGAAATGTATTCGATATACAAATGCTGATACAATTTTAACTTGAGACGAGCTGAGTTTGCTTAAACGTTATGCCGTGGTTCTCCCAGAGCGCTAGCAAAAGCAAAAAGCAGGGTAGGCTAAAGAGGGAGCAGCTTGAAGCAAGAAGACAGCCTGTCCTGAGTTACACCTTCCTCATAAACCTTATTCCATGCCCTTACGAGTCCAGTGTTGGGATTTTGTCACGAACCCTGCCTTATGCCCCTGACCGTCCCAACTCGAATCATAACTTCAGCTTTCTTGCTACAGCGCGTCACATAAACCTCGATATCCAATATGCTGGGAGTTAATACATTCTAATTAGCTCAAGCTTTACCAGGTGCGCAGCTCTGTGGACATAGGGCTGGTAGGTTTTTATCACCTAGTTCTATTGACCTAGAGCTAGGACTGCGTTTGGGATTTCCTAATTGTCCTTGTATTGTGGGTTTGCGATGGCGTATGACGAGCTTTTAGGGTCATGAAGGCATATACATCTGTCGCTGGCCAGCTGCCAAGCTATCCGGGCGAACAGCCGGGGCCATCCGCCTGCATGCCGGTTCCCACGGCACATTTAGGTTTACAGCCTCCGGATCTGCCCTACCAGATCGTGATATTAAGTTTTTTTCATGGGTGGTGAGGTCCTGTTTTGTAGTAGTTTGCGGCAATTAAATCAAGTCAATTGGCCAACCCAACCCTTACCAGCAACTGACTAATACAAAACTTCTAACTATAATACTATAACAACGTTGATCTCGCTGCGAATTTATTAGCTGGCCTCGAATCACTAGTGTTGACCGGAGACCTCACCGGCTAGTATTACGTGTGGAATTTTGAGGCCATCCGAGCTGCGGTCGAGAGATAGCTTGATGGACGCCCAGTGATAACACAACGCCTCAACAGTCTTGCTTTGGGTTTTGCGCGTCGCAGGGTATATGAAGAGCTGCAGCTAGTATGCTCCGCCGCGGGTGCCTAGTTGGATACAACAAATCAGATATGACGCGTAAGTGAGCATAGTGTTCGAGCTATGCTGTGGGTGGATGGGACAAAACATGTAGGACTACTAGCCTGAGAATATAGCGCGATTGATCCGAGACAACTGTATCATTCCTCTATCCCAGGGTATCATCGTCCGTACTCCATCAGAAATGCGGAAACACATCTGTCCACTCAGGCGTTTGGTAGGCTGAGATAGGCATCTCTCTGATACTCAAAAATGCCTCTAGAACAATATAAAACCGTGCAAGCAACAAACTAAAGCCACAAATAAACACCAAAACTCCGATTCCAAAATTCTGCCACCAGCTCTTTTTCCCATCCATCCAATGTTCCCAGAAATCGTTCAGCTTTCTGTATCTTGCCACTAGCAAATTGAGAATCACCCAGAGTCCGCCGCAAAAGCCGATGTAGGATGATGATGCTCGCCAGAGCCATTTCTCTGGTACTGATGGAAAGTGGTCATTCCATGCCGCCGCGTGAATCCCTCCGTAGCAAAAGTTGGCGAGCCAGAGGACCATGCCGACGATGAGACCGTCGACGTTGCGGAGTAGGTCGTTAGAGGGCCAGTTCTTTATGTGATCTGCGACGAGCTGCTCGGGTTTGAGATGGAGGCAGTGTGCTCCGTCAATGTCATGGGCGAGAGCCAGGCGATCTTGGCGGAGGTAGGGGTACTCAGCAAAGGCAGATTTGATCAGAGACCATCTGTTCTGGTCGTTGGCGGACACAAAGTCGTTGGTGGGCCTTTTATCAACGACTCTTGGTCGTCTTTCGAAAAATGCTGTTCCCGTCTCTTTTTCTCGTTGGGATTGAAGGAGGTCCATGCAAGATTGTGGTGACCGACGGACTGTTGTTGAGGGGATGAGTGCAAACGATGAGGTCTGGGGCTTGCTGCTCTCCGACGTCGGCGATGATGCAGCGGTCCGGAAGCAGATGGTTTCAAGCTCGGGGACCTTGGAAAACAGGCTAAGATGGGCCAAGACAGTTTTAACAAGCGTTTGGGACTTGATCCTTTTCGGGTTGACATATCCACTCATCTCGCTGCTGGCGTACATGAAGGCAGCTAGGGGCTCTAACTCCTTTTCGCGAATGAGGATGGGCTGATTGGGAAGCAGGGGCTTGTTCCACCAAAAAAGGTACATGGCGAATGCGCAAAGCCTGGGCAAACAAGGTTAGAAAGCGAATCTCACCAAGCGTCCGTCCACTTACACATGTGCCACCGTGTTCACTTCAAGGAGGGTCACCGGAAGCTTGGCAGCCAGACGACCAATGACTTGGACAAGCATCCAGCATGCTTGCATAATGACGGTTGCCTTGGCAAGATCATTTGCTTTGCTCTTGTCCTCGATGTCTTCGCGGTCCACTTTGGGAAGCCGACCACACTGGGCAAGCAATGCGGCTCCTCTTGCTGTGAGAGTCATCCGTTGAGGTTGGCGTTTTTCCTGGTCCTTGTCTGTTGAATCCACAGCATCTAGTCCTTCCAGCTCAAACGCAAAGCCTCCGGTGCAAGCGAAGAAGCTATGCGTCATGGTCCATTCGTACGGTTTTGATGAAGCTGAGGTGTCGGAGTTGTCACTTGGCTTCGGTGACGTGTTGTCCAGAGTGTCGGTGACGAGCTTTTGAAGCAATTTTGCCGAACACCATTGTCGCCACGCTGCGAACACGACGAGCTCTGGCGCGTAGATGCCGGTGATGATCCACCTAGTGTTAAGCCAAGCATCTCCTACTGCCGAGTGATTTCGTGATGGAACATTGAGGTGCAAAGCAGACCAAACACAGAGAATGAGAGTCAGAACGCAAGAAATGAGAAGAGAAGGCGTTCCCCTGCCATTGGGGTCTTGGACATAACCTACAGGCTCCGAGGAAGCCGTTGTTGTGTTAGAAGTGGGGTCGGCGGCTGTGACGTGAGTGGTGAAAAACAAAACAACAAAAAGAAGTCGCATGATGCTGAAGAATGCCACTAACACAAACCAAGAGAGTGCGAAAAGTGGAGGCATCAGTTTTGCACTGCCTTCCTTGGCTTCCATTTTGTATTTTTGGGAAGCCTCAACCAAAATTGTCAGCTTGAAACCAACAGACCGGTCTGCAGCCTTCCGTCGAAGCCGCAGTGTGAGAATGAAGTTTGCACTTTGCGAGATGCAGTGATGTGACCACTCAGATGGGCTGGACGTCTTGCCTGAATCACCACGCGACGGACAAGCGCTAAGGTGTGGTTGCGAAGGGCTCACCGGTCGCGCTTTCCCGCTGTGCCGCAGCCACACTGTTCCAGCAAACGCCTGGCCCTCAAGACGCACCATGAGTTCTGCATATTGGCGTGGTGCGCGAGAAATTCTAGAATAAAAGAGTTTTTTTTTTTTCTTTTTTTTTTCATATAACAGGTAGGCAACTTTGCTCGAGATGAACCATAATGCATGGGATCATATTCGAGACGAGTTCGGTGAGTTGTTAATGCCAAAGTCACGATGCAACTAGGCCTGACCGCCTGACATGTGAGCGTTTAAAATGTGGGTCCATCCGACGACCAGGGGTGTGGTTGGCTGCGTTTTCGCCAGGAGGGGTTGCAAAATCACGACGTCCGACACCTGTCCCAACCTCCAGTTCCAGCTCTTAAATTTGAATACCTCGCACCGCTGCACGGCACCACCTATTTCCCGATCCCAGATCAACCGCTCTCCGAGCCGTAGTCTTAGTCGATCCCGTCCAGGTACGCGCCCCGATGGCACGGACCGCAAAACCCACCCCCAAGGATAGCCGGAGGCTCCTTACCTGGGCCGAAATTTGTATGTTGCCGTGGCGGGAGCATAGTGTCCCGACGCTAACATAACATAGCTCCGTGGCAGAGAGACAATGAATTCATCCTGACAGGCTATCGACGAGCGACTTTCTCGTATTTGGCCTCGGCGAAGAGCATATTTCATATTCATAATGAGACAGGTGCACTCACCGGACCTTCGTGGTATTCACGTGTTGAGGGATATACTGACATGAACTTGTACAGCAAACATTTGGTCTCATCTTCTCGGAGCTCTGCTCTTCGTCTCCCTACTTGGGCACTTCTTCCTTTGGTCCAAACTTCCCGACGGCATCAAATTTGAAGATGGCCTCGCGGTAGGCACCTACTTCACCGGCGTGGTAGTCTGCTTCGTTCTATCAACAGTCTATCACACCTTCTCAGACCACAGCCCCCACATGCACAAATTCGGGAACGAGCTCGACCACCTGGGCATCGTATTGGTCATGTGGGGTACAGGCGTGTCTGGTGCGCATTTTGGGTTCTACCACGACAAAGCAACGCGGAACTTGTATCTTACTCTACTTACAGCTACGGGAATAGGGTGTGGTGTTTTTACTTTGAGACCAAAGTTTCGGCGGCCCGAGTACAGGTTTACCAGGTTTCTGATGTATGCTGGTCTTGGAGCGAGTTTGTTCGTTCCCATCATTCACGGTCTGTCTATCTTCGGCTGGGATGAGCTTGAGGGGATGATGGGGTTAAAATCATTTTTTGGACTGGGTCTGATCAACTTTTCTGGTTCGGCCGTCTATGCGGCAAGGATACCGGAGCGGTGGTTCCCACAGAGATTCGATTTGCTGGGACAGAGCCATAACTGGATGCATGTTCTTGTGTTGACGGGAGCGCTTGTGAGGCTGGATGGGCTGTTGGCTGTGGCTAGGCGATGGCAAGAGCAGTGACTTGTTGGTGGTACGTAGCTACTCATCAGGTCTCAAATAACAGTCAGTTCACGACCCTAAAATCGACACCATGAATTTCCCTTTCCTTCTTCGGAACTGAGCCGTTGCCGCCTTGGCCTGAGCCAGACTGAGCGAGGGGGTCACAGTTCTGGGCTGCCTCGGCTACAGTTGCCACGGGTCTGAAATGGCGGTAAAGTTACGAGGACCCAGTTTTAGGACCTCTACCACCATCACCTAGCCGCGCTTTCCTTTACTCTAATTAAAGGAGAAGAAGAAAACCTGCAATTTTAATACGTAGATAAATTATATATAATATTGGAAACGAAACGTTCTGTTTAAGCTGATACTATTATAATAAGACGCTAAAGAGTTAAATGGTAATAATACCAACCTTTGGATTATTTTAATTAATAGTAATTCGTATACGTAATCTTAATCACCTACTTAGTGAATTTCTACCGCTAAGAGCTACGTACCGTTTCTACCAGTAGAAAAATTAAAACCTAAATCTTACTATTCTACCACCGTAAGTTACGTACCTTTTCTACCGGTAAAAAAAGTTACTCGTTTCTTATTCTACCGTTAAACGCTACGTACTATTTCCCCGGCAAAATTTTTTACAGGAAACCTATTTTTCAGCCCCAAGCCAAGATTTGGTCCTGCAATAACGGGCTACGTACCTTTTCTACCAGTAGAAAATCGCCTAACGCCAGCGACCCAGTTCTTAACCCTAGGCCCAAATCTTATTTCTACTACCTTATTAGGCAGGGCAGCACCCGCCTTATATTATAACTTAAATACGTTTCGCCGCTTCTATTTAACCTATACCTTATAAAATCTATTCATAAGTAGTATAAACTATATATATCAGCTATAATACTATATATATAATTACGCTAATACTTTTTATTAGGCCAAATATTTACTATTTAAACTTAACATACTAACGTATTAAACCCAAAACTTCGTCAAAACCGTCCTAACTCTTCCAAATATAGGTAAGCTTAACTATATTAACTAATGTAACTAACCAGTAGTAACTATACGGAAAAGGTACCTAATAAATATCGCTAAGGCCGGAACTGGCCTATACGGAGAAAATTTTAACATTTGAAACTTAACTATTAAAAATTTAAAAAGGGCTACGGAGTTATATTATTAAGAATATTATTCTCGACTGGAGGAAATCCCCAACCTCATTACAGTGGGATTTGCAGATGACACGAACCTACTAGCCTACGTACGCGATACGAAGACGGTATACGAGACGCTGGAGAGGGGATATAAAGTGTGTAAGGAATGGGTAAAAGAAAGAGGCATGGAATTCAACCCATCGAAGAGTGAACTCATATACTTTACGAGGATAAGGCGAATGCGCACCGACATATTAAATATCCTGGAAAAGGGGAACCCGGGTCTGGTACCAGTGGAAAGCGCCCGCTTTCTAAGCGTATAGCTGGATCGGAAGCTATCCTTTACCAAATACCAAAAGATTATCCTACAAAAAATGGAAACCCAGAAACTAGTACTGGAACGACTAGTAGGGAAAACGTAGGGAGTTCGCCTCGACCGCGCACGGCAAATCTACACAATGGTTATACGAAGCGTAATATCGTATAAAGCGAACATATAGCACATACTAACATTAAAAAAGGGAAAAGCAAGGGGGATAGTACGAAAACTCTACAATTAACAAACAAAGTACTTACGCACCGCTATCGGGGCGTATAAAGCTACACCAGTAAGAAACGTCGAAGCCGAGGCGTAGTACCCACCACTAGATCTATACCTTATAAAGTAGGTAACGAAAGCGGAATAAAGGCTTTAAAAAACCGGCATAACGGAGCTACTACGTACCGCGTACGAGGTGGTAACCAGCCGACTCAAAAGGAAACGACTACGTAGAGGGGAAGGAAAAATCAAGCAACCAAACAGCGGAATCCTAAAGGCGGAATGGGCTAAATAGTAGCTACAACTACCAAGGTAGGCCCAAAATTCAGGGGGGGAAATCAACTGGACAGAACTCGACCCCGATAAAAGACTAAAGGCAAAATAAAGGGCACGCCAATTAAAGTAATAAACGATAATACTGCGAAGAAAAACCGGCCAAGGCATAAAACCAGCGGACTTATTCAACCTCCGGGGGAAGCCACCTAAACACTTCCTACTCAACCTATATAAAGGGCTTACCAAGGCAAAAAGCTCGCTTCTTATCCAACTACGTACCGGGGTAATAGGGCTAAACGCATTCCTGTTTAAAATAAAGGCAAGAGACGTAAATACCCTACTATATCGATGCGTAGGAGTATTAGAAACAACGGTATATATCTTCCTAAATTACCCGGAATACGCGTAAAACCAAAAGTAAATAGGATTACTAAAAGTACGAGACGGAAGTACCTTTAAAGAGGCTTTATCTTATACCGTAACCGCAGCGAAATTAATAACGTAATTCTACAATATAGGCAGAATCGAGATGTACAATTTGGTAAGGGAAATAAAGAGACTTAATAGCGAGAAAGAGGTAGCCGGGGGAAGGAAGAAAGTAGTTACTGCAAGAGAAAAGAGAAGACGCGAAAAAAAGGAACGATTAGCAAAAGGTAGAAGGAGAGGACGGATAGTACCGGGATTGTAATAAAGAAGGCTATCGTCCAAACTACAGGCGAACCGAAAGCGAGGCAACAAATATAAAAGAAAAAGCCCCCCCCCCCCTTCCACCCCCCACCTTCCGATAACAATATAACCGGGGCACCGGGGCGAAAGAAGAAAAAACGAGTATAATCCAAGTTCGAACCAATATACGAGTACCTCCTATTTTCCTTTTTTTACAAATTGTAACAACTCCCCTTCTATTACACATCCTAGGTAGGAGAGACCCAGATTAGTAAATAAAAGGCTGGAAGTAAAGTTGGTTTAGGTATGATATCGTACCAATACCTGTACTATAAAAGCACCTACGGTGCCTAAACAGATAGATAAAGGGACCGCTTGCCCACTGGGGCGAGGACTAAAGGTCCTCTGCGGTGTAAGATTAATAATAATATTATTCTCGATTTTATAGGAATTAATAACCAACTACTTATAATTTTTTTTAAAAAAGTATTTTTTAATAATAATAATATCCCTTACAACGTTTAGGCTTAATAATAAGTACCCGCGTTTCTCAAAGTACCAAGCCCAACCGTATATTACTAGTGGCAAACTAATCACTTACACCGCCCAGCTTAAGGCTATCCTACGAACTAACGCTAATATTTAAACCTTAATACCTAAACATACTTAATAACTTTAACAACCTCCTCTAAGCACTTTTCGCAAAAAAACTGGACCCGTAGCCATCCCCAGGCCAGACGCCCACACGGCTCCATACTAATAACGTACCTAACTTCCAGCGCCGTAACTAGTAAATACTAGGGGAAAAGGGTATAATAAGCTTATATTTAAGGCAAAAAGGTTACAAGTACCTGGGCTTATATAATAAAATCGTTGGGGATAAGTTTTATAATTTCCTAAAATATCTTTTAATAAAGTGGAAAAAGTAGCTATATTGGGGCCCAGTAGCGAGGCTTAACGATAATTATAAAAATAAAAAAGGGGTAGGATACTAAGGGATTAGCAACTAAATTTAAATACTATTAGAAAGGTAAGGTATCTTTATATTAATAGCTAGGTTTAATAACTAAAATATATAAACCGAACCTAATTAAACGTAACCTAGTATTTTTAAGCATTTTATAGAAAATTCTTAAAAAAATTACTATTAAAGGATTTTCAGTTACAGGAGACACCAGCAATATTATTATTAAAAGGATAAGTAGAAATAATTATATATACTTATAATAACGTACTATAGGGATATAATAATAAAAAGTACTATTTACCGTTCCTTATCTTCCTTTTATTGCTTAGTTGTTCCAAACCTATACTTTATTTCCATTTACCAACTTACTTTATTACGATTCTTTTAGCTATAGACGGGTAAAACCTTATAAAATTTTGTGTTAGGAGGATTTAAAAATAAAAATAGGGGTTGGAAGCTACTGGTAGGGGATAATACTTACTACTTAAGGCTCCTCTACCTTTTACTACCTACTATATATCGTTATACGAGTACGATCTAGTATAAGGGGGTTAGGGTACTAAGTAGTATAGAGTTTATAGGGTATTTTTCGATTTTCCCCATAAGAGGTAAATATAAAAATTACTAATAAGATAACCTTATATCTAACTTATCGCTATTTTAGCTATATTGTAATATACGAATTGAATAAAGCTATAACCCTAACCGATAAGGATCTTAATATATATAATTTCCCTAAAGCTTTGGAAGAATAACCAGAGCTGATGTTTAGCTACGTAATTAGAAAGACCGCCGACGAAAATAGTTGTATTATTTACGTTAGTAAATTGGTTTATCGGTTATATTTAATTAAAAGATCCAGATTGGTTATATTGATATAGAATACCTTAACCTATATGGCTGGCGAGCCGTTGAGTAACTTGTGGAGTTATAAATTTTCCTTTGTGCTAGTGGGAACTATTTATTATTAGAGCTTTAAAGTAGCTAAGTAGTAACTAATAGATATATTAAGTCTTTAGGTTGGCGGTAGAGATATACATAGCGCGATTACTACAGTACACACCCTACATCTCTATAAGAGCACGCTACTGCTCCATCTTATTGCTAAAGCGGACGAAGCTGTATCTATAAGATTGGTCGGTTATGGTATCGGTGATGATTTTACCTCTACATGCCCTTCCGCGGCAACTCGATCAACTGCCAGCTGGCCGAGAACAACAACAGCGACGCTGTCAAAGCGCTGCAGACGCAATTGAATCTCTGCAATGGGGCCAGCCTCAAAGTCGACGGAGACTTTGGCACAAAGACGAAGGCCGCGCTCAAGGCCTCACAAAAGGCGAATGGCGCCAAGGACGTGGATGGAATCTATGGGCCTGAGACGAGGAGTCTGATCAAGTTTGGACTGTACTTTAATTCGAACCCGAGTGATAAGGTTTGCAAGAGGCTGAGTCAGTGGTGAGGGTAGCAGTTATAACTATTTGGGTTCGCGATAGTCTGATACTGGAATACAAGATCAATTCTGGCTCTGAAGGCTACCAAGACCCCCTGACCCGCCCATATTTATCCATAGTAAGACGACTGCCAGCCGGAATCACATACGAAATCTTGCCCGACTGCACCGTCGTGTCGACACCTGCCGGATGAATCTCTTCCATAATCTCCCTATCCGTTGACTTGGCCTTGCCCTGCTTGACCCTCAACTTCTCGAAAAGGACGTACGCAGCATAGTAAACGCGGCTCGTGTTCCCCGCCAGCGGACCCTTTTGCTTCAGAAAGCTGTAAAGTGAGCTGGCAGTTAGCTTCTGAGTGCTGTCTTGGCCGTATGCAGCAACAATGATGGCCCGGAGGAAATCTGCTTGGGTTACGCCGTCTTTGGCGAGCATGGCGCGGATTTTGCGCCGGATGGTATCGCATGTGTCATAGATGGGCAGTGGGCCAGAGGGGCCGGTCTCGACGACGCCGGAGACGTCTAGGAGGGAGGCGGCGGCGGCTTTGAGGGTGGCGGTGGCTTCCCTTGCGGTGGGGGTTGTTTTGGCCTTCTTTTTGGGGGGATTTTCATCGGTGGGCTTGCGCTTTTTGATGGTGTTGGTTGGTGGTGCTTCAGTTGGTCGATTTTCGACGTCGGTGTCTTGGTTTGGGGTCTTGCTTTCTGGATTCTGAGAGCTTATCAGGCAGAGGTCTATTGACGGGATTTACAGTGGGACTTGGACTTGGGCACACCTTGTTGGCGGCACGTGTGTTGGCGTCGGGTACGGATCCCAAGGGCATTCTAATCCTCGGCATTTTGGAAATCCTGCGCTCTGTTGCGACACGACGTTGGTTTAGTCTCTTGCGATTAAGTTGAGGTTGGCTGTCAAGACACGCGACGCGGTCAGCGGTCAGCATGTTTTGAGGCCCACAGTTCAGAATCCATCTGGACTGACGTAACATCAACGACCCACAATCAGGGGGTGGCGATCTGTCACTGCTTGAGTCCCACGCTAACCCCAGATCAAGCGAATCCAACGAAGCCGACGAGCCCCCGACGCCGACGTGTGCTCGTCAACTTGTTCCGGAGCATCCCAAGATCCTTACTCTGTCCTTTGCAATGCACGAATCGAATGCGATGGTCACGGTGAGATTTAGGCTGCAGCGTCTAGACTATATTTGGTCGAGGTGGCGCCTCCCCGCGTTCGGGTTGTGCGGCTGAACCACCACTCGAGCACTTCTTCTCCCGCCTCACACGAAAACTTGAATCACTCCTGCACAGCTTCGCAGAAGGACGACCCAGCGTAAGCTCAATGGCTGACCCGGTATCGCTGGTTGGCGTGGTGAGCGCGTCCCTCCACCTCGCCCAAAAAATCCACAAGTACTGCGGCACATTCCGGGACGCCCCACGACATGCCGCCGAGCTCAACGAGGAGGTTGTCGCCATCCGTCACGTGCTGGAGACACTTCGCACCACCCTCGCTCGCCAGGGTCCACAAAGCAGCGTCCTTTTGGATCGCACCTCGGTCCTCTTCTTTGCTGTCGACGGCTGCCAGCGCCGCCTGAAGCTCATCTGCGACGCGCTGGAGCCCTTCACTGCCACCAGCCGGGTCGTGCGGCTTTGGAAGCGAGTACAGTGGCCACTGGAGAGGAGTGAAACGTTGGAGATCGTCGAGGCTCTTCACCGTTATCTGGGAATCCTTCATTTTTCTGCGACACTCGATGGGGTTTCGATACTCGCTTGCCCCCAACAAGATGCGCTCACCAAGATCGAGAGCCAGCTAGGCTCGATGGGTGCATCCCTCACTCACGCCTCCGCCGAGCTCAGTGACGTGCTAAAAGCCATGAGAGAGCTTCCCACGATACCCGCTCGGCTAGTAGAAATCGACAACAACGTCAAGCAGATCTTGTCTGGTAGGTTCTCCCCCATCCGCTCCTGGCATTTATCCGGGTTGACTTCTGACTCCATCCAGACAACCAGCTGCATAAACTTCTCGATCAGATTCCACGGCTCGAGTATCAAGATCGGCACTACAACTTGCAACTCACGCGGATGGGTGGTGCTGGTCAGTGGGTTTTGAGCATGCCCGAATTCATCGAATGGCGCGATGGTGCCACGCACGCCGGGGCGCTCTGGTGCAGTGGGGGGCCGGGTGTGGGAAAAACCTACCTGAGGTACTGCGTGCTCCTAGCGACACTATGAGGTGACCTAGCTAACTTTGTTCTAGCTCTGTGATCATCGATCACTTCGAAGAGCTCAGCAATACGAGAGGCTGCTCCGTGGTTTACTTGTACTTTGATTACAAGAAGCAGCTGGATCAGACGCCGCTGAAGATTCTGCAGACGCTTCTGTATCAGTTGCTCGCCGCCCACTCTCACGTACCTCCGCAGGCAGCTGGGCTCAGGCAGAGGCTGGAGAGTGGGAAGGGGCTTCCTGGTTGGCAAGAGCTCAAGACGACCTTTATCAATCTCTGCAACGCCACGACGGATCCCTTTGTTGTCTTCGACGCCTTAGATGAATGCGACGGCGAATCCAACCGGTGTTCCATATTAGAACTCATCCGGGAGCTGAAGACGTCGAAAGCTCGTGTTCTCATCACTAGCCGGCCCTTTCCCCCCGATATCAACGACTTGCTCAGCGATTGCAGGCAGCTCATAGTCGAAGCTTCCGAAGCCGACATAGGGGCATACATCCTCGATCAGATGAACCGTTCGGCTCAGTCCTCAGTTCTTGTCGACCAAGTGCTAAAAGGAGAGATCGTTGCCTCGATCACCGCCAAGTCGCAGGGCATGTTCCTCTTGCCCGCCTTGCAGATCCACAACATCCTCGGCCAGACGAACAAGGCGCAAATCAGGAAGGCCTTGAAGTATCTACCAACCGGACTCGCCGATAACTTGGCTAGAACTATGGATAGGATCAGAGCCCAACATTCTCAGAGCCGTGCGCGAGCGGACCTGGCGCTAGCTATCCTACAGTGGCTTTCGACGGCGGAGAGACAGATCACGACAGGCGAACTTCAGCACGCGCTCGCATGCACGGAGGAGGGCCTCGACCTAGATGATCTGACGAACCCAAATCTTTTTGTCGACTGCTGCTTCGGTTTAGTGGTCGTTGACAAGGAAACGTGCGTGATTCGTCTCGTCCATTTCTCCGTCAACGAATTCCTCCAGGAGAGGCGCGATGAGCTATTCAAGGGTTCCCAAGGAGCGCTGGCAGCTACCTCGTTGACCTATATTCGCCATGTGGCCCGGGAATCGTGCTCTGGAGCGTTGAGCGAGTCCAGTTCCCAGTCCGTCCCCGAAACTACGGCCTTGGGGGCTAAGTGGAAACTATGGGACTACGCTTGCATATATTGGGGGATTCATGCTGGCAGAGATTTTTGTGATGAAGTGGAAGCCGCATTCCATGCATTCCAATCTGATTACGGTGCCCTGCATCTCTGGAGCCAATATTTGGAGCAAACAACACCCTCTTACTGGGAATACTGGAGGGGAGAGCAATCATTGGGGGCCGCACACGCAACGCATATTAGCGAAGGAACAACGTCTCTACACATCGCTGCTGTGTATGGTATTGCACAGCTTGCAAATGGTCGTCTTGGCGGAGGGAATGACGGAGACGGAAAAGGAGCCACTCCCTTGATGCTAGCCGCTGCCAGAGGTCGGGTGGACATGATGGAACTGCTGGCGGGGTGGGAAGATGTTGATATCAACGCCGAAGACGACGAGGGCAGAACAGCTCTTGACTATGCGGTACAATCGGCTCATATCACGTCCGTACGCTGGCTGCTATCCCGCCACGACCTCGACATAAACACCTACCACACCATCAGGAAAGCCTGTTTGAGGATGACGTACGAACAGCCAGACAGCGTAGCTATACTCTGCCTGCTCTTCAAGAGGCGGGATCTGGCAGTAAACGGTCCTCCCGAATACCCTTGGCGCCCGCACTGGCACAATCTAGCTGCGGATAACTGGTCATTCGAGCCGCTGCGAGCTCTGGTTGCTAGACCGGACTTTGATGTGTGGTTGGACAGCGACCCCAAGCGGCACCCCGGTGCCCACCTCGACGAGTTTGTCCGGTACGTCCGCTCGGTCGACTACAACGCCGTGCAGTTTCCTAGCTTGGCTGAGTCCATGTGTTACGTACCTGCCAATGTCCTGCTTCTGGATTCTCGCATTCCCGAGTTTCCCGAATTTAAAGCATTGGAGTTGACATGGACTTTTGTCTACTACGCCTTCCACCAGGACTTGGTACCGGATGGGAAGTATAACTATCCCGCTGGAGAAGCCGCACGCTTCAGCATCGGCGTGATGAGTATTTATGACAGCCCCGAAAAACAATGGCGCCGCGTGCTGCACTCTTCCTTCCAGTCCTGGGGCATCTCTCTCGCCACTACTGACGCTAGAGGAAGAACGTTTCTTTATTTTCTAGCGGATTTGCGGACGGGGAACGATTCAGATCCCAAGACGCGTGAACAAATCGCGTTTCTCCTAGGGCAGGACCGCTCCCTGGTCCATAGCCGCGATACTAAAGGCAGGACGCCTCTATATTACGCTGCGAGGAGTGGTAGCGAGGAGACAGCCCGGTCCCTGCTCCGTGCAGGAGCAGACCTCCTGTGCTGTGACAAGCAAGGGACCTCCGTCCTTTACTTCGTAGCGTAAGGAGGTAGTAGGGGAATGATCCAGCTTCTCCTCGACCTAGGTGCGGATGTGAACGCTACGAATGTGTACCAAGAATCCGTACTACAATAAGCGTTTTTTACCAGTAAGGCAACCTCTGGGACGATTGAATATCTTCTGGAGAAGGGTGCTGTGGTTTACTCGGAAGATGTGTATGGATTTAATCCGATGCACGTTGCAGCTGAACGGCCCGATGAATGTCTAGCCGTCCTTTTCGCTGCCGGGGCGAACCCAGTTGCCCCTAGCTTGAAAGGGTCCCCCCTTTTGCTTGCGGTTATGAGTGGGAAGGGCCTTAATAGCTAACTGTGCCTCCGACATCTCCCGGAGGATTACGATCTAAATCGGCTGGATTACGGGGGGATGAGCGTCCTGGACTTCCTCAACCAGTACCCACCGTCCTTATCGCAAGAACTCGGGTTTACGCTCAAGCACTGGACAGGTTACATCCCAACACCCCTGGTGGCCCGCCGAGACAATGTGCTCAAGACGCTTGGATGGCGGATCCAAAAGATGATCTCGGCCGACGAATATATGCAGCGTCAGCTGTGCTATCGAACGGGCCATCTCTTTCTCCTCGCCGGGGATGATGAGTCCGCCAGAGTCATGCAAGAACATGATGTCGACCCTAAGTCAAAGCACGGAATTCCCCACTTTATGGTTGGGTACTGCGACCGGTGCTACACAGACAACACGGTCTTGCTGAAATGCAGGACTTGTCCAATGATCACCCTGTGTCCTGGTTGTCAGAGTCAAGGAGATGTAACGAAGGGCGAGGCTCAGCAGTGTGAGGGGCATGAATATTTATCGATTCCTTCGGACGAGTGGCACGACCTGGCAGTTGGGAAGGTAAATCGGGAGGGTCAGACGTTTGAGGAATGCCTGCAGACGCTGCAGGAGAGATATCCCGTTACCGAGTAGGGTCACCAGCAAGGACACCAGCGTCATAGGTGAGCCGGTCGCTCATTAGATTGTGTGGTAGAAACGGTTATGGAAGCCGCAATCGTAATCTGCACTGCTAATCGACAGATTTGGATATTGCTATTCACGAGGTGTTAGGTCTCTACGAAGTAGCGCGCATCGACCTATCAAGCGATGGTGCATCAAAGGGCCTGTCCTTGGGCGAAGCTCCCGCGAAGCACACAGTCGATACTACATCATACCTACAATGGCTTCAGAAACCGGGACTAAGGTATATCTATTTATTCGAGTCTTATCAACAGCCATTCTTTCTGCAGTTTGACTTTGATGCACCGCGCTCTCTTCTGGTACATTTGTTGGGCGTTTTTTTTTTTTTTGACAAACCAAGTTCTGGCATCTCACAACCATCACTGCATTCGCAGTGGCGCAGCGCATGGCTCTGCAGCCACTGAAGAGCAAATGTTTAAGGTTCTGCGGCAGGCACACACTCTCAATCCAGATAGGATACTTCGCGGGATCGAAGGGATGGAATGCGCGGATACAGACACGGCGCTGCCAAGGACAGCGACGGCCGAGATAATTGTTGGGCTGAAGAGCATCTTGACAATGGGACCGCCGGATGAGTGCGGTGTGATTGGATGTCAAGTGGAATGGGGGTTTGCTAGGGTGAGCGAATTTGAGATGGTGAATCTGAGGAGTTCAATCCCTGGGTTGTTGCGCAATTAGTTTATATAGCTGAGGAGACTGAACTTGTGTGCTCTTGTACTTTTGCTGGAAAGCTGACCGGCCCGTGGTCATTGTGGATGGCTTCAATCGCCAGGGTGTCGAGCATGGGGAGATCATAGCGTCAAGACTGCTGCAAGGTAACCCGGTTCTCTGCTCCACGCCAACTAGGATGCAGCGAGGGCTATTGAGATTTCGTTGGTAGAGTTCTATTCTGAAGAGACGGGGAGGAGGTGGCCTTACATGCCGGACTTGGGGTAGGTCGTTGTTGACAAGGGCTTACCGGAGAAATTGCCGCCCGCGCTCTGACGAGGACCATGGATTCCGGGCGCTCGCTCGGGTCGGGCGCGAACCTTTTTAGCCATCTCAACCTTATTTTAACTTCACATCGACCCGTCCATGGGTGCGAACAATTCCAAGCGTACTGGCTGGAGACAATGATATTTCCCGCAACGTTAAGGGATGCTATGCTAGTGGTTCGAGATCTCAGAATTCGCTACCTCTGGATCGACGCTCTGTGCATCATTCAGAAGGGGATGGGCGTTCCAGGAACGCCTCGTGTCCCCAGCAACACTTCATTTTTAGTAACCGTGGTATGGTCTGGGAGTGTTGCGCCAAGACCAACACCGAAAGGGAGTGGGGTTATCGATCCACCCACGTCTGATCACATCTCAAAGTGGCATTGGAACATGACCATACAGAGCCGGCCCGCTGAGATAGCTTAAGGGCCAAGAACAGCGGAAGAGGCGTTGGAGGCTTGCTAAACGCATTAGAAGATTACTCACGGATGGCTTTGAGCTTCGAGACTGATCGCCTCCCTGCAACTTGCAGGCATCGCTGCGCAGCTATCGAAAACACTTGGTTTTACATATCTCGCTGGAATCTGGAAGGAAGACTTAGCTCATGGGATGTGTTGGTACGTCTGCCAGTGCAAGGAGGAAATAGACGGAAATGACAGGGGGACCTTCGTGTAGCTGGATTTCGGCGAATAGGGTAGTCCAGCATTCAGGGGAGAAGCAGTGGTTATAGGAGGTACCAATGAAGAGATTTGCTTCAGTGGCGCCAAAATCGACGAGGAGCACCCCGGCAGGTTTGGAAGGGTTCAAAATTGTCGATTGGATATTGAGGGAACGTTATGGGAAGTTGGTATTCATGACGCAGTGAAGAACAGAGCTCTCACCTCAGTCCGCGTTTCTGGTCTCCATCGGGCTGGTGTGCGGTTAAAGCCGAAGGTCTTTTTCTTCCATGGTTTTATACGCAGCCTCGCTGAAATTGAAGGGACGGCTGGCGGGCTGCAGTGCTGGCTAATGCTTCTTCGGAAATTCGGCACGGTGCAGGATGGTGGCCTCTATTTCCTTGCCCTAGAAAAAAAGCTGAAGGAGCCGTCTCCAACTGGGTTGACGTTTACAGGTGTATTGGCCTCATTCTGCTTTCTTGGGACGATGGTGAGGTTGGAGAGAGATGTATTCTTCCTGGGAAACGGACTGCGCTATCACTGGTTTGACACTTGTCACAGCAGTACCTATGAACCTCGGAGGCACTCATCGGTTCTTCGCCATATAAAGTTGTGTTCTACTGATATCTTCTTGTCTCCTACCTCAGATGGATCCACCTCACTGCTTACCTTGCCCTCTCTCCACCCAGAGTCAGCAGGGGGTCGATCGGTTGGAGGTCTAAGCTTCTAGTATGCCGTGTTTCTGACAATAAGGGACGCAAATTGGGTTTTATAAGACCTCGAGGGCCCTGGAGGAAAGAAAAAGAAGGGGGGGGTTGGGTGGTCCCAGTTTTGGGACATAGGTGGATCAATACTGTTTCCTCGCGAAAAAGTTACTATTTGAAATTCCAGAACTCGGGTAAGTTATGGAGCACTGCCTACTCGTCTAAACCACATTTGGCGGCTTC
>Ga0247760_1001712_pt1 | contig 19136 bp, 15 predicted proteins | sample UWRJL171409R4_FD_179936 | JGI IMG/M metagenome (GOLD analysis project Ga0247760, IMG submission 179936) | Plant litter microbial communities from Arlington Agricultural Research Station in Wisconsin, United States - UWRJ-L171-409R-4 | ecosystem: Environmental > Terrestrial > Plant litter >... | reverse complement strand
GGGGGGGGGGGAGGGGGGTGTGCGGATGATGGCCTGGTGGGTTGCGTTCGTGCTGTACATGGCGGGTGTCGTGGTGCTCTTGCTGGGCGTATCTAGTGATTGTTATTATTGCGTTGCGATGGGACGAAAGGTGCTCGCATTGAGACATAGTCATGCGAGGTGAGGGAGGTATGAAGGATGTAGATAACTGCAATTCTCGACAGTAATTCTAAACGCTGCTGCCGTGGCTACCCCTGAAAATGAACTGAACCGAATCGCAAATCCAACGCCTTAACTTCCTATACCAAGCCAGACTCTCGATCCGCCTTCAATGATGCTCAACTGGCACAACTCCTAACACCTCATCCCCTTCCAGCTCCAAGTCCTATCGCCAGCCCGCTCGCAAACGAACGCTCAGCAGGCGGATTCCCCGCAACTCCAGGCTGGTCCTTCGCCCACTCCATGATCTCAGCGAGCGTCCTGCCCGTGTATTTCTTGATCTCGTCGTCAGAGATGGGGACGTGTCCGGATTTCTTGGTGCCGCGGTATCGCTTGAACATAGAAGCCTTGTGTGCTTGCTTCGGACTCGGCTTGTCTTGGAGATCGGATCGGTCGGAGGAAGCGATGAGACTGAGAGCTTCGGTGCTTTCGGAATGGGGGAGGTGGGACATTATGCGGGACATGGTTGCTGTTGGTGTTGAGGGTTGAGAGACTGTCTTGTTGATGTGTGCCCGGTAGTAGCGGAGGTGATGCTTGAGTTGATGCCGATATAAAAGTTTCAAAGGGTGGACGGTGCTGGATAGGTATTTATCTTCTGGTGTTGATGCTTGAGGTTGACAAAGACATCGCGAGTCGGAGGATGACGAATGTTGCGGGGTGAGGCTGGTGTAACACAGCACTTCCCGGTTGGGACATTCCGACATGGTCGCCGGCGGCACTGCCGTTTTCGGCCGAGGTTCAGCAACCGCTAGGGATATAATCGTCTCCACGGCGCAGGATACTTGGCGCACTGCGCGTGCTGTCGACTTGTTTGCTGGCGGCATTGCAGCTTTCGTTCAGGTTCAACAACCGCTAATGGCATCGTCTCCACGGCGCGATAAGAAGGATGGTTGACGGCACTGCCCCTTTCGTCTAACATCCAGGTTCAACGACCACTGATACCATCGTCTCCACAGCGCGGCAAGGGCGTAGTGGCGCGTTGGATCTAATCAAGCAGGTGTCCGACGATCGATGGATGAAATCTGCTACCCGGATCCGCAAGGACACCACGTCGCTCCTTCCGATTCATCCTTTCCTTCCAATTCCTTCTCTTGTAGCCCGCAGCGATGGCGCAATGCCTCCCGCCAAGCCCACCGACGAGCGGCTCTTCGCATCGCTTTCCCAATACCCAGCTGCACGACGAGCGTCGAACCAACCTGCGCCTTATAAATCTGCGGAAGCACGGGACTCGTACATTGTGGATCTCCCCGACCGGCGGCAGGGCCTCAGATCCGACATCGCGTGCGGGCTAGAGACGCGCAGCCCAACAACGACGATGATGATAGACATGCTCTGCGTATACCTCGCGCTCACTCATCTCTGGGGATCGGCTCAACTCGACACAGGTATGATCAACGCCGGCGACATCGTTTAAGACAGCTCATTCTATTCCTTCAACTCTGGCGATTTAGCACTCTCCCCTTTAAACTCAGTCTCTCTTAACTTCCCTCCCTCCCTCCTCAGTTCACCGGGACCATCAACCGATCAATATCCGGCCCCCACCCACTCCCGACACCCTCAATCACAATGGTATTATCCCCCTTCCTCAAGTTCGCATGCAACACACTGCTCGCCGGATCCCCCTTTGCCGGCAGAAATGCAATCTTCCTCCCCGCATCCCCATTCACCCTCACATTGGTGTACCGCGGACTGCTATCCCCATTCAAATACTTAATCCTGATGGTCGTCAACCCATCGATGTCGCTCTTCACCCCCGTGAAGGTCAAGCTCCCCTTGTCCGGACCGCCAATATACCCCGCCGTGACCTTTCCGGAGCACGTCGAGCAGCTAACATCCCTTGCCTTCCCGCCATAGGTGGCTTTTTCGCCTTCGTAGCTGTTTTCGGACGGGGGGTCGCGCCACGCGGCGAAGTTGGAGGTGGGCACCCAGCTGACGCGGTTTTTCATGGTGACGGTGGTCCCGGAGATGGAGAGGGGCAACCAGAGGTAGGTGCTGGCCATGAGGTTGTCTTTGAGCCAGCGGTCGCCCATGTAGATGGCGGTGGTTTCGGAGGTTTTGAGGATGAATGTGGTTTGGGAGTCGTACGTCTGTCTCTGAGTTAGAATAGGGGGCTGATTTTGATCGGTAGGGATATATGAGCAGCGACATACCCTTGTCCCGCTGTCGGCAAATTTCTTCCAGGCAGACCACGGGCCTGTGAGGGACGTTGAGGTCGTGTATTGGTTGTCGTTGGCGTCCCACCCGGTCATCATGGATGCGAACATGAAGTAGGTTCTCCCGAGCTTGATCATGGCCGGTGACTCGACGCGGTTGCCGCCATCGAGCTTCCACGAAAAGACGTCGGTTGTTGGGCTGGTGAAGTCATCCGAAAGGCTGACGATGCGCAGGCCGTATTTTCGCTATCAGCTGTTAGTTTCGATTCAACAGGGTTCAGGAAAAGGGGCACGGACGTCCTCAGTAAGTAAATACCCCTTCCCATCATCATCTTTGTACAACCCCATATCCCGACTTTCCCTGCCCAACGGCTGGAAACTCTTCAGGTACGTGTACCTGCCGCACACCGAGTCGCCCGTCGCAACAGCAACCCTAGCCTCTCCGTAATTCCCGCTATCCATGTGCATCCAAAGCACATACTTCCTCGTCTTGTCGTTATAGATCAGCTTCGGTCTCTCCACAACACGGTTCGGCCCGAGATCGCCCGAGGCCTGGCGAGTCAATACCGCGCCGACGAGGGTCCATTGAACGAGATCGGTCGACGAGTAGCAGTTGACGTTTATGAACGAGGAGCCACCGCTCTTGTCCTCGCCAACCATGTAGTATGTGCCGTTCACCTGGATGAGGCCTGCGCCGTGCGCTTGGAGGTGCTCGCCGTTTGGCTACAAGTTATCAGCAACGTGTTGGAGCGCAAAGAGGGAAGGGAGGCGTACTGTTGTCCACGTCGCCCCTGGCACGATTTGCAGCGACGCCGAGGCGAAGCGCGTGAGCGTCGCCGCGAGCGCAAACGATAGGAACTTCATCTTGCCTTGGAGTTCGAAAAATATCCGCTATGCAAATGCCAGCCACTTCCCGACGCGAAAAGAAAGTCTCGGGTATACGGTATATGTACGCCTTTATGAGTGGTCCAGGGGACGGCAGTGCCGTTGGAGTTCTGCGGGGAAGCAATTTGCACGATCCTTGGTACCCCGGCGGACAAATTGACCACTTCGGAGAAACTGTCTGGGGGCACAATGGATGTGACGTTGAAGAGGTTCTAGGTTTCCATTCTCCATGTGTATTGCGACGTTAAGTCTCCCAGATCGATCGCAACCAGGTCTCATGGCGACCACAAGAAACCATTAATGGTAGCCGATACAGACTTCCCCAGCGGTGCTACTCCGGACGGTGTGGTGGTGAGTTGTGGGGTTCCTATTTGGCAAGTGTTTATAACACGGCGGGTAAATTCATCTGTGTGGGTGTTTGCGGATTGGCGGGACCGGGAAAGGGTGAGCCTGTATAGCTTCCGCGTGCACGTCCACACACAAGCCCAGTACGGCACGGAGCATGACATCCCTTTTTTGGAAGCATGGGATTTATTCCATGTGATCACGGTTCCATTGGCCTTGCTGAAAACCAGCGCTTCTCTCCCTCTGAGGCTCTGCAAAAGGGGCGCTGTTTCAACCGGGTTTCCACCCCGTGATAATTACCATCCCCGAGCTAGAAGCACACCATTTTGCGAAGGAAGTAATTAGATTTAGATAGGTACATGTAATTATAAATGGCTACCTCGGTTATTCTAACGCAAAGAGAAACGAAGAGATCGAGAAGGCTAGATGTGTTTGGCGGCAGAAAGAAGAGATCTGACTGATATATGTAGTCGCGTCAGTGGAAAGAACTTGCGGATGAAATGGGCAGCCCTCGACCCCCATGTTTTCGGCTAGAAAAGTACAAAAGAATTGTATAAAGTGAAAAAAATCCCTAGGGACAGAACTTCGGCAAGTCAGTCCCCGAGCCAGCTGCAGACCATCCAGAATAGGGTATTAATCGTGTCAAGCGTCTCTCGGACAAGATCCGGGTCAGAGGGAAGTCCTGCTTGGGCCCCACAACGTCACACAGGAGAATCCTGTATTTGTAGACCTTGATGAACTGCGCATTCCTGTCTCAATGGTCCATAGGGGGGGCCCTAAACCGTATAATATCGGTTCACTGGGGGCCACCCGTTATGGCTGCTCCGGTGAAGGTGGCCCGCTCCCATGGCTCCGGCGGTTTGGGCTGGTGTGTAGCCAAGTCCAACTCCTGGGCCATAGCCCCTGGATATGTACGTGTTCTCCGGAGATTGGGATCCGGCGTCTCGAGCGGAAGAGAAACCGGGCCCAGACCATCTACTTCATCGAAGCTGTTCTCCCCAGATGCCTCGGCAGTCTTTTTCTGCTGGTCTTGGATCGCTCTGACTGATGCAAGGATGCGACGCTTGAGACTCCGGAAGGCAAGCTGCTGGGAGGCCTGGAATGCCGGCAGCTCGTCGCTTAAGTCGGCTATATGACGTAGAATATCGCTAGCCCTCCTTGCTTGTGACTGTTCCATGTACAACTGGGCAAGGCGTCCCTCCATCTGAACCGCGTCTAGGAGTCTCTCACTAACTACAGCTTTTGACCGGAGGATGTTAAGAAGTGAATCGCAGGTCTGGTTGGCGCTCTCAATCTTTGATAGAAGCAACTGCAGAGTGAAGACCCAGATCAACGATTTGAGTGTCTCGGGGTGTCTTTTGCCGAGGAGACTTTGGTGTTGTGTCCAAATTGCAATTGAGCATTCCTCAACTTGAGCCCAGTCATCGCTACCCATGCCGATTGATGCGTCTTGGTTCCTTTCCGAGGGTATTTCAACGCTGACCTTGAACTGAGATTTAAGATCTATTGGTGTCACCGTGCTATCGTCTTGCTGCGCTGACGAAATGTACCTGTCTGGGTGTCTCCAGCAGTTCACCAAGCACATGGTAATCACAAACTCCCGTTTTGCTGTGGCCGTGTCAGGGTGTAACGGACCGAGCACCTCGGTTCGAGCTGTAAAGACGTGTTCAAATCGGTCTCTCGCTTTCTCATGTTCCCCGGACCCAAGCAATGCCACTGCACAGTCGTACTCGGTCATCAGAGACACCGGGTGGCTTGTACCACGCGAATTATTTCCGGTCTGCCACTTCCACACTAACTTGAGTATCCGGTAGGCCTGTTTCGCATCCGACCCATCCAGCTGCGACCTGACCAGAGCCAAGACGCGGAGAGTGTATAGAAGCAATGGGTGGACACGAAGAACGGACAGCTTGTTGCTTCCCGACAGCCGAACATCATCTAGCTGGACCAGACCCGCAATGGTTACTTCTTGACGCTCCTGGTCGTGTTGGCCATACGGGTGCTGACTTTGGCTTGGTATTGTTTCGAACTGGGGATACGGCCCCTGAGAGAGCTGCGGAGTGTGTTGCGATTCCCTGACGTTGTTTTGGCTCCCAAGCTCCAACTCTGACTTGACTTCAACCAGGAGTCTTTCAACGAAATCGTTGTCGGCCTCAACGCTGGGCGGAGGCTCAAGCCGGGACCCGAGGTGTGCGGCCACTACCTCTCCAGATTGCATGCGAGTGTCAAATAGTTCACGCTGCTTTTTCAACGCGCTGATAGCGCGTCGCTCAGCATCTTCAAGATTACCGCTTCGACATTCCACGTGTGCGAGACCGGCCTCATATCGAAGCCCCTCAAGCGTGTGCAGACCAGCTCCGCCCTCCCCGGGGGCTCTTAGGGTTCTTATAACCTCCCCGAGTAGTCTTGCCGAGCTCGAATAGTTTCCTTCAACTCGGTAGCAGCTGGCCAGTTCCGCTTTTAGTCTCAGAGCAAGGGGGCTTTTCTCTGGGAGCACCTTCCTAGCATCTTCGCACGCCATTTTGGCTAAGTTTATGGCTTCGAGTAAGCGTCGCTGGGTTCTGTAAACATACACGAGAGTCCCTCTGACCTCGAGCATTAGGGGGTGTCTGCTACCCAGCTCTCGTGGCATGATTTGCAGTAGTCGTTTGCACTCCGCTTCCGCCTGCGGAATCTCTCCTCTGAGTGCCATGAGGTATGCGCGCAAGCTGGCGGCCTGAAAAGTCTTGATATGACGTGGACCGAGATGCGTCTCGAGCTCTGTGAAGGCACCCTTGATGTATTCCAGTGCCGCGTTGAAATCCCCGCACAGCAACTCGATAAACGCAGCTGCAATCGCGACGTTTTCCTTCCTAGCCTTGAAAGTCTGATGGTTTGTGACAATTGAGAACGTTGAGCCCCTCCTTTCATCCAGCAAGGGTAGCTCCTGCAGAGACCGTATTGTATCTCGTGCTTTGGTAATCGTTCCCTGGAGCCCGTACGCAATGGCGAGTTCGCGTTTTGCCTTGTAAGCGGAAGCGTCCGTCATAGGGTTGGTTAAATCCTTCCTAACTAAACGTTCCAATTGCACAACGCCGTCCGAGTATTTTCCCTGGCATACGAGAGAGATACCGAGCCAGCGGCGCATCTCCCTCTTCAACCCCCAGTCATCCGAGCTGTGATGTTCCTCGCCAGAGACCCCGTGGGAAGATCTGGGAATTAGCAGTCGTTCTAGCTTATCCCCAGCCCCTGTAGCGTCTCCATTGAGTAGAGTGATGACAGCAATCCAAGTCTCAATCTTGTTCCGTTGGAGCTCGAGCTCGGCGGGATTGGGTTCCCGCTCCAAGTCCTCAAGTGCATCTTGAAATAGGGTCATTGCGTTTGATAACTTTCCACGTTCGAGGAATGACCTCGCTTCCGTTTCCGCCTCACTCCATGCTCGCTGGTGCACTGGACTGCTTCTTCTCTTCCGGCCAGTGGCAAGTCCTGAGGATCGCCCAACTGACCGTCCGCTTTCTGTGCCCGACGAGCGGGTTCGATATATTGCGTCGGAGGATGACGATGGTGACCTGAATTCCGACCCGCTTGGGGACGGGCTACTTACTCGATGTGAGCCGAGCTCTGGAGGATCAAAAAGTCCGAGAGCGGTATTACGACGCTCCAACTTGCCGATCTCTGTGATGAATCTGGAAATTTCGTTGGAAAGCTCGGAAGAATTCTCTATCTTCCTCCCATGACGGTGGAATCTCAACATGCTACTCAAGATCAAGGCGACGGAGCGCCGTTGGGGAGTTGACTACACCCGTCGTCAGTGTACGTGCACCTAACGAGGTCAAAATTATTCATGTAAGATCGCGGGACGTACTTGTGTTGGTTGCGTCTGCTCGGTTGATGGATCATTCCAAACCGCCTGGAACTTAGTCGGTAGAGGTTCATCTGGTCCTAGTTGCGTGGCAAGCTTCTTGCGGGCTTCGTTGAAACGGGTATCGATTTCCTGGAGGTTAGATGCCAGCTCTGGAACCTTCGCAGCCGTATTTCTGGGAAACTCGCCGGAAAACCGTCTCTGCAGTTGCTTGATGGTTTCCTCGTGCTCCTTCGTTTCCGGCGACGACAGAGGGTGGTGCGAGATATCAGACACATCAAGGAAGATCAAGCCAATCGTATCTGTGGCAATCCAGTTCGCGTCACCGGCAGAACTCAACATGTGCTTGACAAGCCAGGCTCCTAGCCCATGCGCAACAAAGATGAAGCGGGGCCGCTTCAGCGGAGGCGATGTCCTAGACCTGTTTGGCGACTCGTCGACACTGGTATTCTCACTGGCGACCTGGAATTCGTCCTTGATCGTCTGCACCTTGGACAAAAGGCTGAAGCCAGTCCGTCGGAGTGCGTCCATCCCCCCATTCAGGACCTTTGAAGAACGGAAACGAAAAGGCCGGAATAGGTAACCTCCGCCCCGACACGCATCCCAACCCTTGACCCAGGACTCCAGTGATGCCTGGTAATTGAGCTCACCATCCTCAGAGGCGCGAAAGCCATGGACGAGGATGAGGTTTCGCCTGGTGGAGCGGTCAGCGTGGCTACTCGGTCGGAAGAATAAACGACGTCATACCCGAAGGGTGGCCCATCGACCGGAAAGCTCCCTGGCTGATCGTTGCACTGCAGTTAGCATAAAGGCTTTTGGCTACCTAGGTACCTTGGATGGTTCTGGACGCTTTTACGTCTATGCGGGGTTCGTACCGTTCGTTTGAGTGACTTCCTAATCATCCTAAAGCCGGTCGATGAGTCTTGCATATCTCGCTATTCTTTTTGAGAGCGTGGTCAGATCCAAATGTGAGGGTGTTGGACGTACGACGCGCCTGGGAACGGGATGCGGGGGGATGGGTCTTTGAAAAGCCCTGGGCTGACTGATGGTTGGGCACGCCTGCCTGAGATCCCTTGTTTCCAAAGAGCTGATGAGAAATGCCAACAACAGCCGACCCGCAGGTGCCACCCCCCCGCCCGTGTTGCCACCTAAAGGCCAGGTACCTTGGGTACCGTATATAGTACCTAAAAGTGGGGTGTGTGTGAGACAGGAGAGGGCGGCGCAGGGCCTGACAGGAGCCATGGAAGTGATGAGCGCTTGCCTCGTCAGAATGTCATTGCCGTTGATCATATTCGTCATACCTTGAAACCAATAATCGCGACGGAAGCTTTGTTACATTTGAGGGTCGGAAACTTGTCGTTCTACGATTGCCCTTCGTGAATGAGGGACACCTCGCCAATTGGGCTGTATCACATTAGGCCCACGACGAAATGCATTCCTTGGACGCGATGCATCGAGGGCTCAGCCCGCATGACCCTGACCCCTGCCACACCATCCTTTACGCCATCCATTCCTTGTTCGATAGGTACAAGAAATGAACCTCAGCGAACGTGCAAAATCTCCCCACACTTCTAGGTACATTATATGTATCGCAAAATAGGCCTCCACCCACCCATCAGGCAGTCGCTGCTCCAAGGCAATAAGTACCTTGGTACCATTCCTACATACTGACCTGTCCTCAAATTGTAGGTTCATTGTCCGATTCCTGTCCCGGGTCCATGGTCCTGGCAAACCAAACATAAAACGTGGAGCGCATCGACACCCAACACAGCGTAACGCACATGCTTTGCACCTGCGACCCAAAGCCTCGAGTAGTTCCTTCCGGACTTGAACACGGAAATCGCGCAGCCTTTGCTTCCCGCCGCCCCTTTCGGTCGCCCACGCACGGCCCCCGAAAAAGACTCGACGCCTCGCTATTTCCGGTGTGGGAGCCCTGCATCTCAGCCAATGTTCTCGCAGCAACGCGCGCATATGGCGATGTCCACATCCAATAAGCGACCTTTGCGCCAACAGCCTGCTAAAATGAGTGGAAAATCGATTGAAGGCTCCCGGAAACAGCTTAGTGCATCTGACGAGGAAGATGGCGGCTCAAGCAAAATGAAAGTCCATCCTCTCTCCCGCCTGTCCCAGTCTGTGACGGGACAGAGCCTTCTCCCCATCCAATTCCTTGGACGCCGTCCACCGTTTTTAATTCAGTTCTCTGTTGTCACTCACTCACAACAACATGGAACATCTCAAGCTCACCCATGGTAGCGATGTCGTGAAGATCAAGGCATCCTGTGAAACAGAGAATTTGGATGTGTATATGAAGCCAATCGGCAATTACAACAGATATGACTACAGTCCCGCCAAGTTCCACGATTTTCCTAGGCTGCACGGATGGGATGTGGGCGCAGATTCCCGGTTGAGCTATGATGAAGAGGTTTTGAGAATGGCCCACGAGGACGAAGATTCGAAGCCCCCGGGCAATGACCTCAAAGAAAAACGAGCGGCGATGCTACAAACCTGGCTCTTTTTCGGCCTTATCTACACCATTGTTCGCAATGACGCCAAACCATTTCTCAAGTTCAGTGACCTTCGTTACGACAGAAATGTATCGACAAAGCACCTCGTGGGGGCGTTGGAGCAGTGGTACAAATACGTCGTCGACATGGCGCGGGACAACTTAAGCACAGCGCGGCTGTACATGGTTGAAGTCGAACTCGTCCTGAGAAAAGCAAAGGCAGTGGTCCGAAGCAACTGCGGCTTCAGCACTTCACCTGGGAAAGATGAAAAGGTGCTCGATCAGAACCATCTGGATTACGTCAGTAACGAGCTTGCTCTCACTCTTATGGTTCTCGGTGAAACTTTGTCTTCATGGAAAGGACAGGTCATCCAGGCCACGAAAACCTCGATCACGGGCTGGCACGACCATCAAGAGGAACATGGCTGGGGGTTACCGCGATATGTCTTCGAGGGGATGGAAGTTGATGGGTGGTGTAAAAGGAAGATCCATGTGCTTCAGAGTCAGCTCGGATCCGATGCAACATTGCTGTTAGCTGCCTATTTCTCTCAACGCGACAACAAACAACGCAAAGACGACGCAATTGAGAAACGGCATCAGAAATGCACTCGGGAGGACTGCAAGATGATTGTTGGTGACCAGAAATCGACAAAGTCGCGGGATTACAAGAAGGCCTACAACACCAAACATACGCTGACGTGCAAACTGAAAGGGTGCGAGGATGCCGCAGTTAAGCCGAATTTGGGCGATATCCACAATAAACTAAAAGACGACGAGATTCCGCTTCTCACGATTGAACGGACAACCACCCGAACAGGGGCGTCATCTTTTGCTTTGAAGGTGGAAAGCCATCCCGGTTCAACGAGACACGTTCGTTACGGCGCCATCTCGCACGTTTGGTCAGATGGATGGGGCAACGAGGTCGGCAACTGGTTGTATCCTTGTCAGATTGCAGTCATCTTCAGGGCTCTTAATGAGGCAGCCGTGAATCGGAGAATTCGCAAGAGCGACCAAATATCACCAGAGAAAACCATACCTTTCTGGATGGACACCTTGGTGATTCCTGTGATCGCAGGCAACGATAATACCGACCGGACATTGAGAACCCGAGCCATTCAGCAGATAGGCAGAGTATTCTCAGGTGCTAGTCTCACCGTGGTGCTCGACAACGGCCTGATCTCAATGCAAGACGACCCAGATACACAATGCCAGACAGGAATGAGGATCCTCACGAGCACCTGGAACACACGACTTTGGACACTGCAAGAGGTCGCCGACTCAAAGAAGATATATGTCATGACCTACCAGAGCAGCAACACAGGCACGGCTGTCTTGGATCTTGATGACATCCTGCACGACTTGTTTGATGTCTCTGGTGGAGTCGGGCCGGGTTCCTTCACACGGCTCACAATGCGACATCTTAGCGACAGCATCATGAACACGACGCGGAAAAGAGGCGGTGAGGATGCAAGCTCAAGCCTCGGCAACCAGCCATTCATGAGGATTGTGGACACTTGGAGAGCTGCGAGATGGAGGGTGAGTTTTGGTCGAGGAAACCCTACTGTTTGACTGTCTGCTGAACCGCGATGATGACAGAACACAAGCAACCACGCACATGAACCGCTTGCTCTCGCCCTCTTGATGAATCTTCCCTATGGAGCGCAGAAAAACTCCAAGATCACACTGAGCAGCTGGAAGCAGGACCTGGACACCAAGGAGCAAGACGAAATGATCAAAGAATTCTGGGTTTTGTTTGACAGGGAATATGAGGGTAAGATACCCGGAGGACTTATTTTTCTGCCCCAAGACAAGGTGCAACTCAGAGGATTCGGTTGGGCTCCTCGCAGTTTCATGGTGGCAAACAGACTGGACTATCCGGACCCATTCCTCTGCGAGCGACCCACACGATTGGACCCTTATTTTGGTCTGAAGGTACATTACCCTGGAATCATGCTCTATTGCCATGCCGAGGAGGATGCGAGGGAAAGGATTATCGATCCACCAGCCCTACCGCAGCCAGGTGACACTTCCGGCACGCCTCCCATGTCGTTTCCAGTGGACGCATACAACCAGCGCTACGCCATTGCCCCTACCGACGACATACCTGAAAATGGAACACTCGTCAACGCCAAATCTAATGTGGATAATCCCCTCGCCATCATCATGCCTGAGCCGAACCCCCGGGTGGAGCCCGCTAGTGTTGCCCTGTTGGTCGAGATATACAAGACACAGGAAAGTGGTGGCCACGGGCAGGCAATCTATTACTGTCAGCTCGTCCGACGCATCAAGATTTGGCGTTACGTCCACAACGGCCCGTCACCAACGGAAGAATCAAGGCAACCGTGCATTGGCGCGATGCTTGGTCCCGATCAAGTGTGGTATGTGGACAGAATTGACGCGGAGAGACAAGCTGAGTGCTCTGGAAAGTCTTCAAAAGACAAGAAGGATCCAAAGGATCGGACTAGAGCTAGAGTCACAGAGAATGTGGGGGCAACCATCGAAGCTGTGGTAAGCCCCGGTCTGTTTCATCGTTCTACCACTGGCAATGTCGACCGAACGGCTCCTTCTGCGGAATCTTCGGGCTCATCCGGGCAGCCAGGCCCATCGCGGGTGGAGGACCCACAAACGACCCCCTTGAGACCTAGGGCGACCTTTGGCGATGCGATACGCAGGGGGGTATCTAAAACACTCACGTTTCCTCTAAAGAAAAGGCGATAGTTGTAGCCTGAGACCAGACGGTGAGGTACGATGTCAGTTGTTTGTTGTATCTAATTAGCGTGTACCCTGACCCGAGGGAAAATACATCTTTCTTGCTCAAAGACCCTGACGCTGCCTACTGAGCATTCGGTGGTCTCTATGAAAGCTCCCATCGTGCTAGGTAAGTCGAGAAAAGTGGATCGATCATTCCGTCGCCCTTCCGGTCATCACTACCAAATCAAGCCTAAACCGGCGTTCCTAAACAAAAGTGCATCACTATATCCAAAAAGAATCCATGCTTCAATCGCTCCAGCTGGGTCCGATTCTTTCATCCTCACCCATACTTTCACTCATATCCGTCAGACGACGTGCTGGTGAAGCGCATACTTCTCCATCTCCACCAGAGTCCGACCCGTCCTCCGCCTGTTCTGGCACCGTCCTCAGTTTTGACCCTGCTGTGGACGGCGGAGGAAGCTGAACAGGCGATAGCGACCTAATCGCCGCAGAGATGGATGTGTGGGGGAGGTTAGGTTGCTTGAGAACGGCAGATGCAGTCTGCTGGCTGCGGGGAATACCCCGGCGACCCAGATCTCGTTGTCGCTGCCGGTTGTATGCTGCCTTGCCCGTCTCACCACCCGACCACCAGCTCTCCTCGTCGGGTGTGAGGCTGCTCGTATCGAAGAATTCCTGAAGAAGCGGTCGACCCCAGCCATATGAGGATTCTAGGTCCATGATGCCGTCCATAGGCCAGCCCTGCATGATGATGTCCTTGAATTCCAAGCTCAGAAAACGAGCTTCGTCAGAGACCTCAAAAGTGCCAATCGCCAAATTCGCGAGCATACCCAGCGCCCCAATGCCAATCACGTACCAGTGGTGAGACCGCAGTCCTGCTATGACAACAAGGACCAGGAGCCATAGCACGGCGTGCACAAAGGCCGCACCCCGAGTCGTCCATAACTGCAACGGCTGGCCAAAGACAAGACGTCGTTTCACAGCCTGTTCTCGATGGAGTCCCCGAGACGACTTTTCGCCCTCGAGGTCACTGTCTTTGCGCGCAGCCGAGCCTCGCAGAGGCCACGTCCAGCTCCGAGAAGGGGGGGTCCGTCGCTTCTGCCACGCTGCCCAGGTGAGGGAAAGATCGCCAGCGCCGAGCTCGTCCAAATCCAAACACCCTTTACCAACGCCCCGAATGATGACGACGTCCTTGAATCCCTTCCCGCGCGTCAGAGCAAGTACGTCCCGCGAGTGTCGCTCACCCGGCAGCTTCTCCATGGCCCATTGCGGAACAGACGCAAACAGGGACCCGATCACGATGCCGCTGGCGGTAGTCAGGAAAATGACCCAGTTTCTTTGCGACTCAAAGTCTCTGTACCACGGAACCAGGGCGATGGCGAGCTGAACGAAAGATACGGAGAAGCCCATCCAATGGATGGCCCCCATTGGAAGATACCGCGACGTGTATTGTGTTTGTAAGCTGTCCTCTTTCCCCCCCGCGTCGTACAGCGTTATCCGAATTCCATGGCTGCTCGATATCATGGGGAACTTTTGCGATGCTCGAAGCTCCAGGTCCTGGAAAATGCGCCCCACGGTCCAGCTCTTGTTGATGCGCATCGCTCTGTTCGTGAGACCGAGGACCTTGACTGGGGGGGTTTCAGGAGCCGGCAGAAGTCTGCCGCTGCTGCCAAACGCGGCAGAGAGAGCAGAAAACGCATATGCCACGGACCCAAACGAGAAACACGCTGGCGTCAAACGCGTCCCGCTGGACTGTGCGATGGCGTTGTGCACAATGTCGCCGCCGATGATCATGGCCAACGCTGCCAGGCCGCCGCCCGGGCTTGCGAGCTGCGCAAGGAGGGCTCCCGACGGGCTGATGGCCGCGAAGTCAGACATAGTCGCCCGTGATGTTTGTTGACGGGTCCGAGTCGTGGACAAGCGGAGAGAGCCTCACCGAGTGGGGACTGATCGGGGCGTGAGCCCTTCGCTCCCCAAAAGCTGCTATCCCAAGAGCGGAAGAGCTCCCTCCCTCCTTTTGGGCCGCGACCGGGCGCTTGCTGCTTGGTGGGAATGGGGTTGCGTAATTTCAATTCGAGGTCTGGTTTTTCAGAACTGTACGGAATGAACCTACTGTTATGCCGGAATTGAAATTATATGCACGTGCCGCCCTGCCGTAAGAGTTAGGGTTACGTATGGCCGACCAAAAGGTGGAGCATGTCATAACCCTGAGATAACCCTGAAATTCTGACCATTTCAAGGTCTGGATTTTCAGAACGTAGAATCCCAATCGGGTGAAATAAATGAAGGAATTTCAATACGCACCCCCCCCCTGGGGATGGCGCATGCAGTGTGACCACCGAATCCAATCAGTCACCACCACACGTACCAAGCATGCGGTTGTTAAATGCTAGGAGCATGATGTTATAGCCATGTAATCTCCGGCAAGCCACCTGGCGGCCTCCCGACCAACTGTCTCCCTCCCTTGAAACTCCGCCGTAAACAGGAGTCCTGGGGCAGTTGGATTCGCTGAAACTAAACCTTGCCTCCGTGGCTCTAGGAATATTTGCGCTTTCAAGCACCAAAATTTAACGAGGCGATTTTTCTGGGTTCACTCGGTGACGAGCACAGCCCCTCTCCTCTCGGAGCAGACTGCAGATTTGGGCTGCTAAACCCGCGTCCCATTGCCACATTGGTCAGACCCTCCAAGCCACCATGCACGTTGATCACCCGCACATTAAAAGCAGATGCCCCGTAGGAAAAAAAAGGGTCATTCGGTCCGACCTGACCTCCGAAGTTGCCAAGCATCTCAGAAATCAGCGTCGCTGGCAAGTGAAGCTTCGAGACAACGCCCTCGACAGTGCTGAAACCCCCACAAACACTAACTTCCACTTCATGTTCTTAGAGCTAGGGACACTATTGTTCAAGTCAAGAAACGGCAACACAATGGGCCAACTTTTTCCCATGCCCGAGCTCCCAATGTACGTCCAACAGCTGGCCAGCATTCTGCCCCTGACGGCACTTATCGAGTTTATCGACCTCCCGACAAAGCTGCACGGGTTTCATCTCACAGGCCGTGTACCCCTGTGGAACTGGCCCATCACCCCGGCGGGCGCTCGCCTCTTGCTCCAGACCAAGGACAACGAAGAGTCATGTTGCCTGGACAGCTTCGATCGGAGCACAGTCCTTCACTGCATCGACGGCCGCTTCGGCGACTCATACCCCTGCAGCACGCCGACGACGACAAGACTTTGGTTAGGCTCTTTGAAGCCATCTCACAGCATTCACAATCCCCACCGTCGCATGCTCAAAGACAATATCCGGCGGCAGACGCTTGAACTTATCCTCATTTCTCGCAACGAAGAGTTGGTGCCGTCCGTAACTACAAATCCCAAAAGGGGTTGGTTCTGGAGCCGATGGTTGCACCCAGCACCATACAAGCTCTTATCCTTGACGGGGTGGCTTCTCTGGACAGCGACTGCTATTATCAGCTTCAGCGCGGCTCTTTACGTTGCAGGCGCTTTTCTCATACTGCTACCGCTCAGTGGTCTTGCCATCAAGTATGGACACGGCGGCAAGCCACGCCAGCTGTTAGACCAGGCATCCCAGCACTACCGGACGGTTGTCGCCACCAATAGCTTCAACGCCAACAACTGGTGGCAATTTTATGGGCGCAGCGGCATCGTTAACTCTCTCCTCAACAAGCCGCTGATCCGGAAGGGCCATGTTGAGCAGAGGTTCATCATCGTTGCGCTCCAGCTCCTCATCATGGGCCAGTGGGCGCTTGCCGTCGGATCCTGCGCTATGCAGGACTGGAACGCCATTATTATATCTCTGTGGCTGGCCTTCTGTGCTTTCTCCAGCGCGTACATCTATCCGGCGAGACAGGGCGTGCGGGATTGGTTAGAGCTTGACTGCAATCTCCACGTCAAAAAGATCACGGCCACGTTGAGCTCACGGCGGTCTCTTTTGGGAGCTATTGTCTACCTGAACCCAGACACATATGCGAAGACAGACTCGATGAATTGGATAAACCCCATCCTGGCACCATGTGAAGAGAGGACAAAGTGGGAGGCAGCATTGTTGAGGTACATTAAAGATGGGAGTAAGTTTATTTCCGTCCCCACAGTTCGTAGGACCTTGCTAACAGAAACTCCCCCCGAAGCTATTGAGGAATCCAGCGAACCACGGGAGTACTGGGTCGATTTCATCGAAGAGGGAGTGGACATGGGCCGCCGCATCGAGAAAGAGATGCAAGAGTTCCAGCGCACCAACACGATCAAGCCCGAAGGATGAAATAGGCCCTTGAAACTCATCGGAAGAGAATAGTACAAAGCTTAACATGCTTTATTTGCAATAGTAAAAGCAGGCTTTGTGGTTCGGTTTTTGGCACTAAGAAAAGACCAGAGATTCACAAATTTAGTCAATGGATATCACAGGGTCTACTTGGACCTATGAAAGTTTTGCCAGTGGGCGTCTTCAAATATAGAATGATTTATGTTTTGGATGTATTATTTCAATTATACCTAAAACAGCCACCAATGCCAGAGGGCCCCTATTCATCTCATTAGACGACTAACCTGGTAAGGGAGATTGAGTGGAAGGTTCTATTGATGCTTGGACAGCTTTTAAGGACCACGAGGTTTCCCGTCTGCATGTTGTGGTCAAAGAAGTTCTATTAGAAAGGCTTACCTAATCATGCAACGACCTAACTTTGCAACGGGTTTCCCACCAAAAACCCCACTTTTCAATAGCTCCTATCTCCACAACCACGACTAGTACAATTAAGGGGAAATTACTATATAGATTATTCACCATACCAACATACCTTCAAGGTTCTTATATCATTATAATAAAACTATATAAAAGATAGTAAAATATTAAAATACATGACTTTTATTAATTAATTTAAATAATATCTTGTAAATTCAATGATAGGTTTATAACTTAAATACTAATTGATATACGCCATCCTATCTTTATAGTATATAATACAGCTTTTAACTAGACATTTGAGTAATACGGAAAGAATATAAAGATATATATATAACGGTTTAACTAAAGTTATAGTTTAATTATATATAAATTTACTATACATTAATTGTAATATTTTATACCTTACATAGCTTTTATATTATCGTTATCTTGTATATTGATACTTAAAGCTAGATTTTACACGCTTAATATATATATAATATACACTTATTATATTTTATATAAGAGTATTTAGCAGCAAGTGATTATTAATCATGAACATTAATTAATAACAATATATAGGAGGTAAAAATCATATAACGTTGTAATAGAAGTATATATAATTAAAAAACGATGTAACAAGATATTTAATCCTGTCCGGAGGACAATTTGTTGTAAGGGTGGTCCAAAAAAAAAATTACTATGGGAAATTCAGTCAAAACTGATAAGGAAATTCAACTCGACCTAGGACTGGTCGGCTCATTATCAAAAGTGGGTCTGCTCGGGCCCTTCCGCTCGGGCCCCTACTCGGGCCCCAAATCACGTGATATGATATGTTTTCAGATACGTCACGTGACCAGGATTCCAAATCTGAAGTCAGATTCAGGGTTAGGGTTATGGTTCAGGAGTTATTAGCGTTTGAAAAAATTAAACAAATGTGTATTTGGAAATAAAAACAAAGCTAAATCTAATCAAAGAAGGTAGTGTTATACGTAGATTTTTACCTAAAATTTAGAACTGGAATTCGTTTTACTATAAAGCTTATAATAGGAAAGATATTACTGTTTAAAGTTTAATAATATTATTTATTTAAATAATAACCGGTTAACAAGTAATATAATAAGTTATATTACTTACGTTTATTATACGACGTATTACGTAGAATCCAGAACTGGAATCTGTTTTACTATACTGCTTAAAATGAGAGAGATATTAGTGTTTAAAGTTGGATAATAATAGTTATTATAATAATAACCTGTTAACAAGTAGTATAATAAGAAGTAATAATTACGATTCCTATACAGTTTGTTATGTTGAACATAGAACTGGAACTCCTTTTACTATACGGCTTATAATAACAAAGATATTACTGTTTAAACCTAAATAATAATAATAACATTAACATAAACTCAAATATCTCTCTGGTTTTAATAGCTATTCCAAATCAGGCTTTAGATTAAGAATTACAGTTAAAATCTACATATGATACTATCTTATTCTATATTATAAACTAAAATAATACTTGTGAAAGTCATGGTTTTTTCACTTTAAACCTGAATATCTCCTTTTACTGAACCCTAACCCTGAAGATAGAGTGAAAATCGGATTCTACATCACGTGATGCATATTAAAACGTATCATTTGATTATATAAGCTAATAAATAAAAATTATTAAATTACTACTCTAATTCACTCAGTTAGGTTAAAAAAAACCTTTAGTTTTTCACAGATAGAAATAGAAATAGTATAGTGGTAAATAGCGTAATATAAATTAAAGAGGTTCCCAGTTCGAATTGCATTTGTGAAAGTGAAAAAAAAACTGTAAATT
>Ga0247760_1001707_pt1 | contig 19195 bp, 20 predicted proteins | sample UWRJL171409R4_FD_179936 | JGI IMG/M metagenome (GOLD analysis project Ga0247760, IMG submission 179936) | Plant litter microbial communities from Arlington Agricultural Research Station in Wisconsin, United States - UWRJ-L171-409R-4 | ecosystem: Environmental > Terrestrial > Plant litter >... | reverse complement strand
GGGGGGTAGGGGAGGTTGTGGTGGAGGTGGAGGTTGGTTTGGTGGTGGGGTTGGCTGAGATCGCGATGGACGAGGTGTCGGAGGAGGATCTTTTGGACCTCGGGGGGGACGACGGAGGGGACGAGGAGGAGGCCTTGGGGGTTTGTTAGATAGTGTTGCGAGTTTGAATGAGTACTTGGGTATGAGAGAACTGACCTGGGAGGAGGGGATGGTAGTAGATGGGTGCGTCTTTGTCTACTTGAACGGGTGTTGAGCCGGGAGGAGTGATGTGTTTGAAAGAGGTGTTGAGTCTCTCGGCTGGGATGGTACCGGCAAGACAAAATTCGGCTGTCTTTTCAGCGCATTCCAGGTCATCGATTTCGCCGCTGTCGATGAGGTCCTTTTGCTCTGTTTTGGAGTAGGATTTCCATTGGGCCTTGAGCTCCTCTGAAGGCTGCTCATGCGCGTCCAGCTCGGTGATTTCCACTGTCATGGCTGAATTATACAGCGGATATGCGCCTTGCATGTGTCGTTGGGTGTACAAAAGTGTGACACACCTGATCAGCGATTGATTTGGGGAAAGTTTTGGTGGTGGGGTCGCCACCCCGCGCTGCTGGTTCCGCATGGACCGTGCGCCACCGCGAAAGGGGCTTGACTCCTGAGGGGCTGGTGCGGGGTGCCCGTCTCGACACGAGTCTGCTTTGTTTGGTCGCGTCGCTACGGCTGCCGGTTGTTGATCAACTGCGGAGATTTGATCGCGAATTCTGACTCTGCCAACGCAGCATCGACAACCACTCGACGACGACAAAGCACCCAGCACCACTCGACTGTAAGAGCTATCGATGGCGAAGGCGAACTGACCGCTTCTGTTTCCTTTCCCAGGCATTCATTCCCACGCTCCGCGTTCCGAGCCTAGCTTGTTTTGTCTCGGCCCAGTGTCACTGCCCCTCGTTCGTTTCCCTTGCCCGGTCGACTGCGCACCACCCCGCCGCCAACGCTCTCCCTTGCAACGATCCACTAGCTGGACCAGGGACACCATCAGGCAGCAGTTTCGCGAATCGACCAGACCCTAATCACGACATCTCACGACGATCCGACAAGATGGAGAACTACCAGAAACTCGAGAAGATCGGCGAGGGTATGTTTACTTTGGCCCGCCCCGCTTGCGCCTCGCACTGGCACCGTCAAGCTGACCCTTCCGCCACACAGGTACTTACGGTGTCGTCTACAAGGCCCGCGACCTCACCAACAACGGGCGCATCGTCGCGCTGAAGAAGATCCGCCTCGAAGCCGAAGATGAGGGCGTTCCGTCGACCGCCATCCGCGAGATCTCGCTGCTCAAGGAGATGCGCGACCCGAACATCGTGCAGCTGCTCAACATTGTCCACGCCGATGGCCACAAGCTCTACCTGGTCTTCGAGTTCCTCGATCTCGATTTGAAGAAGTACATGGAGTCGCTCCCAGTTAGCGACGGCGGCCGCGGTAAGGCGCTGCCTGAGGGTACTGGCGAGTCGCTGCACCGGCTGGGACTTGGCGACGCCATCATCAAGAAGTTCATGAGCCAGTTGTGCGAGGGCGTTCGCTACTGCCACAGCCACCGAGTGCTCCACCGCGACTTGAAGCCGCAGAACCTGCTCATCAACCGCGACGGCAACCTGAAGCTCGCCGATTTCGGTCTCGCTCGTGCCTTTGGCGTTCCGCTGCGCACCTACACCCACGAAGTCGTCACGCTCTGGTACCGCGCGCCCGAGATTCTGTTGGGTGGCCGCCAGTACTCGACCGGAGTGGACATGTGGTCTGTTGGATGCATCTTTGCGGAGATGTGCACTCGCAAGCCTCTGTTCCCAGGCGATTCGGAGATTGACGAGATCTTCAAGATCTTCCGGTACGTGTTTCTTGGGTGTCTTTTTCTCCCAGCATTAGGATCTAATCTTGACTCTCCTCTAGCCTGCTTGGTACTCCCACCGAAGACGTCTGGCCCGGCGTCACCTCCTATCCTGACTTCAAGGCCTCCTTCCCCAAGTGGATTCGTGATCAGTCGCTGGCACTCTGCCACAACCTCGATGAGCCTGGGCTCGATCTTCTGGAGATGATGCTTGTGTACGACCCGGCTGGCCGAATCTCAGCGAAGCAAGCGTGCAACCACCCGTACTTCGAGGATTACAACCGCCAGCAATATCTCAGCAACGGATATCACTAGGCGCCGGACCGTCTGCCGATGAACATTGCTGGCGGTGGTTTCCAGCAGCGCATGGTCCTTTAGGGTGCCGGGGGAAGGCCTCTTCTGTACGAATACCCACGAGGGTTCGAGCATACGGTACCTGAAGCATATATATGGCTGCTTTCAGGATACTGGGTGTCCATCACAAACGACTTTGCTGTATCTGGCTGGCTTATAGAACGGCGTTTTTTCGCGGTTTGGCAAGGGAAACATGGATTGATTGGCATGGGAAGGCATTACCTAGCGAGGACATGAATGGTGGGTTTACATCTGGACAGTGAGGCAAGCGGTAGTCTGAGGGTAAGAGAGGCAGCTTTCCGGCGGTCTTCTCAACGCACTCCTACCTATCCTACGAAAAGAGGATGACTTGCTCATTTCCCGGGTTCACTCTTGCGTTGTCTTCGATCTGATCAACGGGAACTAGCCTCCTTTATGTATCTCCTTTGTCGCAGAGCTAATGAATGGAGCAGACAGGCATCATGTCGTGAAGACAGCACGAAGGGAACAGACTTGTGTTTTGCATCTAGCTTGCTTGTGAAGAGACATGCCTTTTCTGTTGTTGGTTCTGTTATGGCTTGACCGTGTGGTCAACGACTTCGGCAACTTCCAGTCTTCTGGCGCGTGGCTTGACGGGAGAATCAGCGGTCGTGCTCAACTTCTGAAGACCCACGACAGCCATAGCACCTAGGGATGGAATCAGATCAGGAAGTTGAACTGCGCTTCAGTGAAACGCTCGCCTTGCACAGGCTCTCATCCTACGCCAGTGTGAAATATGCTTTCCACTGCCTTTACATACCATGGGTTTAATGTTGCACGCCTTCCTGCGTTTCCCAACAGCCCGTTCCAACTTAATCCGGCCTACTACGACGCAGTGAAGGAGTTGCGATGTTAAAGCCAGGCCCCCGATGAACACCTATTTCAAATACTCAAGACAAGCCGCAAACATCGTTCATTCGTCCAGTATGGTTCCCCCATTGTTCAACCACACCTCTAACATCCCATTCATCCCCCTTGACCCTTCAGTCTCAACACCTCTCATTCGTACCACCTGATACTACAAACAACCCGGCTTAAAAATCAGCACTGACCGACAGCTCGAACAAACAGCCCCCATCTACAGGGTGGTGGAGCAGCATGCAGTCCCCTGCATCCTGCATCCCGCTCTCCGCTCTCCGCTCCGCCCCTTTGCTTCGGAGGTCTCCCCAACCCGTGTTGGTTGGGGGCTATACCGGTTGGCGCACGTGGCGGTGATGCTAGATCATTGTAGTTTATTGCACTTTGCCCGGTACCCGTTCTGGCTGTAGTGCTGTTAATGGGCAGAGACAGTAGGTAATATGCATGGATGATGTATTTGGGGGCGGCTTCTACGTTCTCTGATAAGCACTGTGTGCTGTGCCGTGCTGGCTGCAACGGGAGATGAGAATCGGCCGACCGAGTTGGATCCGGGGGCGGGACGATGTGAGGTTCTCTTTTCTTCGTTTGCAACCCTCAAGGTGTAATTCTACATGACAAAATGACCTGCAACACACATAATTACTGCGGAAAATGAAGATCAAGGTCTTAACGGCTACAATCTTCATTCACGCTAATGATGAATACGACATCCCAAGGGAGGAATAGAAGTCTAGCACGAGCTGTCACTAAGAAAAGCCCGAATCGTATGATGGTAATTTCTCGAGTTCTAATATAGGCCATGTGTGTGTGTCTGTGTACATGCAATTAGCCCTTGGCGTGGATCTTATATGCCACCGACCGAGGGATTCATGAGCCTTGGATGGTAGGCTGTGGGTGGCACACATCTCTAACCTACCGACCTCACTGCCGACTCCCCAGGGACAGAAGCCGCAATGCATGCTTGCTTCGTTTCAACTACGGAGGCATGACTGTGCCGTAGGTATGAGCAAGAGGCGTGGAACAGGTGTGGAAGCTGCCAAGCTATTCTTGTCCTGGAGCCAACAGTGGTCCCACGACGGTTTCCCTTCTTTTCGCCGCCCACAGTAATCACCCGGTTGTGGTGATTAAGAGGGACAGCGAGGGCCCCCAAGGGTGCTGTTTCACGGGTCGCACGCGCGTCTATTTTCGCAGGCACAATGCAGCGCCTACACGACCACGACGAGATCTTGCATTTCCAGATCGCGGGGCAGGCGTATGTTGCATGGGAATGTCACATTGGCCAGTAAGAGATTGGCAGGCCAATCTACCGGTATAGCAGTCTCGGTGGAGCGAATTTGGGGGCATCTTGTGGTCGCGCTTCGCATCCATGTTCCATATCGCGAGATGGTATCTCGGGTCGATTGGCGCACACAGACGCGGAAACTCTCGCATCCGCAGACAGGAACCAGCAGCCGCGATTTCCTCGAAAGTAATCGCGGGAAGGATCCAGTTGCCCGCGGTTGCAGCGGTTACCAACTCCCTGCGCCGGGCCTTCGAGCAGCCGCTGCACGAAGGGAGGACAAAACAACGGGACGATGTCTAAATCAGCCGGCGGTCCTCGTCCGAGCTGCCGCTGGGAACGACTGCCGCGCCCGGTCCAGCCAATGACATGTCGGGAGGCGCATGCAGTCGGATTTAGCAACACGCCTAACCCACACGCGGCAGCGCGGACCAATAGGAAGGAAACCGGGGCGGGAAGACGCTGAAGAAGAGAATCTGGGGTACACGGTAGTGAGTCTGAAAAAAGGGCTGGCGCAGCTCTCTGTTTGACCTCAAGACGCCATTGAGTAAAATTGGACGATACGACCTTTCTCGGGATACCCGCTGGGGAAAAAGGCGAGATTCCAGAGTTATTCTGAGGTATTCGGCGTTTTTGGTGGAGGGACGTCGGTTAGTATTCGAGGATTCGGTATGATGAGATGGGCTACCCGTCGAGCCGGTTTCGAGTGTGTGGCGTTTGCTAGGGAAACGTTAAATGGGCTGCGGGTGTTTCGTGCTGCGAGTTGCGTTGGACTCGTGGATCAGCCCTGGATGTCGTCGCCCTTTCTTCGGCGCCTGCTGCAGACGCGCGGTTGAGGCACCTGTCCAATGGCGTGAGCGGGAAATCCTCCGGTTTGCAATAAGCGCCTCAGCCCTCTTGTCACTTGAAACTTGGGCCCAGCCCGCGCATTTCGAGATCGAAAGATCTTAGCGGGTCCTGGATGGGGTCGGCGTTTGACGTTTGGGTTTGCGCTTCGGTCATGGCCCAGTAGGGCTGTTTTTCTGTCACTGTGTCGGTGTGGGGGCCGTTCACGCTTGATTGCTCGCAGCTGTGCAGACGAGGTTTGCTCGCGATCTGCCGGGGGCCAATGCACGCTTGGCGCTGAGGGCTCCAGCTGTCATTTCCGCGGTCCAAAGTCGAAGGCCTCGACAGCTGTATCAAGCGGCTTGAAATTGGCGCAAATCGGCTGGTGTCATGCAGCTATCGGCTCTTCCAGAAGGCCGTCTCGGCCGATAATTTAGACCTCGAAGCACAGCAAAGCTTGAACGACAGGTTCAGCTCAGCGAACCAAGTGTGGCTGGTGTCGAAGACCTGAAGCGGTTAGCCTGGAGGGAGCTTGCCCGTGCGGGGAGTGGATGCACGACATCAGCCACGCGGAGAAACCCTGAGACCCCCCTGCACTGCTGAAGCCTTTTCGACCCTGCTGAGCGGTGCATCGTGAAAGCTGTTAGCGCAGATGGACAACACTTTCAGATTGAATCATGTCGTCCAATGGTTCCCATGAGGTTTGTCATCTCTGTGGTGATGCCGACAACTGATAAAAATAACTGGGACGCGAGAACGCGCGATTTTCGCCGTGCGTATAGGCACACGTTCAGGTGTTCCGGCTTTTCGCGGCCGGGGACGCCGTTGATTCGGTGTCAAATTCGGAACGCTCGGCCTTGTTCGGGCTTTTCGCCATTTCTGCAACCACAGCGTCGGTGCTGTGAGGCGGATTCCCAACACCGAGATCTCAGTACAGAAAACTGATTCGCAGATATCAATTTGTTTTCATTGCTGCCTTCCGTCAGCCGCAAGGGCGTTGCATGCGATACGCAGACTCGCAGGCGGTGCGTGAGGTTGCTGTCTGCCTCCAAGCCGAATGGCGAGCGAGTCTTGCCAATCCTCAACCACAGTCGCAACGAGCGCACGACACCCAACGAGATGGGTGGCCATCAAAACATGTGAAGGAAAAGCTTGTGATCGTCAAACTCTGCAACCGTTCGTGCTGTTCCACCAACTCAGCCACTGAGCATGTTGGAGAGTGTTGCTGGAAGTGTTGGCCGAGGCGTCGTGATTGGCAGCCGAGTTGCTCCTCCAGGTTTTCGTTTCAAGACATGCAGCAGCCAATGGCGGCGTGCGCTGCCCGGGCCACGGCGCCCACCCTCGACGGCTAGCCTGCCAAGCATCCGGTGGCCTCCAGCTCCGGCTTTAGCTCCGGCAGCATGATCGCGGGGAAAATAGGGGCGGGGACAGGACATCGCGGAACCACAACCCACAGCGAGGCGAAAGGGGCGGTGTATTGCAAACGCATACACAGTCTTTTTGGTCTGGATGAGTCCCAATGGGCCTGGAGTCTTGGGAGAACCGGGAACGGCAGATAGGATCCACGCAAACTAGCGCAATCCAAGCTTCCCCCTGATGATCCGCGATTGCGCCTCATCCCTGAACCTGATCCAACGGCCGCATATCGGCGAGGAGGACGAGCATTGGAAAATCAATTCCAGGATCACTGCAGTGATGCACGCCGTCGATACTCCTGGAGGGGTCCGGGTAATAGATCATTTACGCAACTTTGGGCCCGACATGTCTAGCTCCCTATCTTGCTCAGATGCGCGAGAAAGGAGTGGCCTGCAGTCGCTATCACGAGCTGGTCAGAGCACAACCACCAGCAATCGCTCCGAGATTGGCAGTTCATGCGCGTCTAAGCCGGACGGCGTGCGGCCTTTTTCCGGGCGAAGAATGTGACTGCGCACCGACGACTTTCTGTCGGACTTGGTTTTTGCCTCGGTCGACCGAAGTAACATAAGCTTGTCGTTATTGTTGCTTTTAACGTGATGGCCGACGTTAGGTGCAGCCACTTGAAACATCTCGACCCCTCCAGAAAATCGGATGACAGCTTGAGGAGGCCCCTCGACATCGAAAGGTTCGATGTGTCTCCTGATGAGCGTACGGCGCGGTGCTTGTGCTGATTATAAAGTAAAAGCACTGCCATGGCGGTTTCTCAAACAAAGCCGGCATCTAGGCAAAATACGTGCTTCGTCCCTTTGCATGTTGATGGCTTCATAATGAAAGAATGGCGTCTCAGCTCAATCGTTGCGTTTGCTGGCGCCAAGTACCGGTTGAGAGGTTGCAGCGTCCTGGCGTTCGCGGGGGTCCAGGTGCTGCAGGGGGAATTGCGCCACCAAAAGCCAAGGATTTCGTACAAAATACCCGCCTTCTTCAAGCACTGTTTATTGTACGTCAGCGTCCGTCCCGGCGTTGTCACTGTTGCACCACTCCAAGGTTCTTCGGCCGGCTGGGCGATCCTGAGACAAGCGCCAGCCACGGGGAACGATGTTTCGACATCCAGAGCAACGTGCCGGCCCTGCCTACCCGCCATTTTAGGATCGGCCGAGAAGGTGATCTTGTCAGCTCCATCAAGCTCCAGCGCGGAGGTCATGACTGTTGAGTCCAGCTTGCTGGCGCGTGACCCAGAAAGCTCCATCGAGAGCTGCCCACGCACGTTGGCATGGTGGAGCTCGGGGCATGTGGTCACGACCAGTCTCAGTCACACGGTTGGCCCAACCCCTCCGCACCGAAAGCAAGATAGCGGGGTCGCACCAACACAAGCTGTGAGATCGCGATGAGGGCCAGGCCTGGACAGTACCAAAGCCCAGCATCGGCGGATTGTCTGTGGTGTGCTCAGCCATCCCTCGCAGCATCTCGTTTCGTTTCACTCTCATGCATGGCAGCCAAGGCAGCTCGCTCGAAGGGCACCTCCTCCAGAAGTTTCAACAGGGGCAGGGCGATTTGGCCCAGGGAAATAAGAGCGGCGTCAGGGACCACAGGATGGGAATGGCTGCTGCATGCCGCGGGAGGCATTCCCCCTGCGTTTCCTTGTTGGGATATGCGAGATTGATTGGATCTGGATAATATCGGGCGCCTTGGTTGGCTCACTCTATCTGATGTGTCGCAGAGGGTCAGTGAGCTTTGTGCTCCGCTCTCCTCACTTGGCAGCTAGTTAAGGTACGTAGAGGTGTGGTAGGGCACCGGTATTGTACCACGGTCTTTCCACTTTCGCTTGGTTGACAATTGCCCGATCCATCTTGGATCTCGCTCGTGGTTGATGCGCATTGTTCAGCTGACTTTGGCCTGTGCAAGTAACTTGACAAGCTCAATGCCCAATTGCGAAATATCGCAGCCATCGGCGGCGTGTCTTGCGGAGCGGCCAACAGCTTCGGAGCTGTCAACTGCGCGGATGGCATGGCATCGGCACATTAGGCGGTCTGCCGTTGTGAGTCTTGCGTGAGGCGGTCAAGGACATGAGGCGGTCACCGTCGGCTAGGCAATCGCGACCGCCACATCGCGTCTGTTGTTGCCGTCTGGCAGTGTTGGGTATTGACTATCGAAAGCCACCAGGCATAAGCAAGGCATTTAGGCCTGCGATCTTGGGCTGCTCCCGCTCTACGTGGTGGTTGATGGCGTTGAAAGATACCGGTTATGATGGTCGCATCGCCGTTTGATTGGGCCAGGTCTTCATGGTGCGCTGGACAGTGGGCCTAGGTGGTCAACTGCCCTCAAACCCAAGAAGCCCCGAAAACAGAGCCCAAAATCCCGCCGGGCAAGGGTACCCCACGTCCGACCCTCACCGCGTTTGTTTGAGTGCATGGGTGACTCATCACAAACGCGGCGGTCTGGAAATTCCCGTAAGATCGAATGCCGCAAATCCAATCGATACCTTGGGATTCCTCAAATCTTAGGAACCGCGGGATGTACTCCTGAGATCGCGCCTCTGGATTTCTGTTCTGGGGTTGACACAGGCGCAAACTGCTCTTGGCCAAGGAGCAGGTCCCTCGCTTGTTTCAAGTCTCGAGGTCGAGCTCCAACCCCGCCAATGACGGCCACCGGCACCAGATCGCTGGCAGGCGAGAATCTCGCCTGCCAGTCGTCTGCGGCCTGCCAGCCATTCATCAAAGGGGTAATGCACGCAAATGCAAAGCCAGAGCCATTCAAATCCAGGTGGCACCAGCCTTCCCAGGGCGGAAGGCACGGGAGGCGACGCAGAGCTCCCCAATGACTCGGTCCCACGGATCATGTCTAATTGTCTTCGCTTGCTGAGAGCTTGGGGGACGAGGAATGAGGCACGAGAGGGGCATGTTCGACGTCTGCCACGACCACGTTGAACACATCACGGCTGTCTATGATGCACCTCTTTGATGGGATGATAAAGATGCAAGTTCCCAATGGCCAGATGCACATATCCCTCCTTTCTGTAGTCGTGTCCTGGGATTTTGCGATTCGATAGTAACCTTCTGAATAACATCCGGGACTTCCTTACTCGGCGACCATCCTCCCTTCGGTCGACGCTCCGTGCCCCAGTTTATCCCATACTGCATCTCATTACACCCCGCGATCAGGACAGGTTCCGTTGAAAAGGGGGAATTCCAGATAGATCCCTTACTAGAACCGAGCTATCGAGCTTCATTGCGAGTTTCTCCTGGCACCCGTCTCGTAAGTTGGCACGGATTTTCTATTAGCTTGCAACTCCCTTGGCCGAGTCGGAACTGGAAGCCTGCCGTCGATACCTGCGTCGAGCTTTGCAGCCTACAAATTCGCGTGGGCATCGCACTCCGTCATCCGGCTGTCCTCGGCATCATCCTAGCTCGCAGCCAGCCCGACGCAGGCAGACACGCACAAGAACACAGACCGACTCTTATATCGCCTCTTGTCCTCCCGCCGCATCTCGCCGTCTCACCACCCGTCTCCCGTTCAACTCTCGTACAGCGTGCAACCCGAGGCTGTTAGGGACGACTCGGCAAACGGCTTTGCTTGTTGGGAAATAATATTTCGAGCCTCACAGAAAAAGCCCAACTAACAGAGCTCAAGACCTCGTTTGTTTGGTCAGGCATTCAGTCAGGCATCTCCCCCTCTTGATTGGCGACGAGTCGATTGGACCAAACGACGGCCAGCACGCCCGGCCCACTTGGCCGCGTTTTTTTACCATTCGCCCGCACCCCGGCTTCGCCTCAGAGTTGCCGCTGCCACAGCAGACGCCAGCACGAATCAACCCCCTTTGACAAGTCGCACTGGGCGACTCCTCGAACACGCTTCAAAGCGCTCCGCACCAACGCCCGACCGCCAAAACCCCCCCTTTGGCGCGCGACAGGGCCCCCTGCCTTCCCGCTCGCTCGACTCCAGCATCGCTACGACAGTCGTGCATTGTTTGCGCTGCCGTTTCTACCATATTAATCCCGCCGGAGCCCTCGAGCCCCGGATCCAAAATAACGAGTCGCAGCAACAAAGCAGCAGCAAGCCAGTCTTGTTCTGTCCTCCAGTCCCCTTCGACATCGCCCGAATCTACCTAATAGATCGTCCGCTGGCTCGGAACTTCCGCAGAGACGACCTCCCCACCAGCCTTCCTAATTCGGCAACCCTTCTCGGCCTCGTTGACCGTCCCGACTTTAGAAGGTGTAGCAAAGAGCAAAGCTCTCAGCTTCGACGATTAAAAATTCCATCGCGCACGGATTGACTCCTAGCACTAAGTTTAGCAACTCCTGGAACGAGCTGACTCGCCGCTTTGCTTCGATACACGATCGCGACACCTGCCGCTACCCCGGATCTCCATCGCCAGCTCTTCTTTTAATTCTCCCTCGGTCCCCACTACAGCTTTCCCTCGCCTATTCACCAGCCGACGAGTCATCGAAGCACATCGCACCTGCACCGGAGGACAGATTCACTTCGTGTTCTTCTTGCTCGCTTCGCTACCTACTGCCGCCACTTCGGTCTAGAACAAACTGCCTGAGACCGCGTCAACCTCGGGATCTCCCATATCTACACCTCCCGAGATCGCCACACACGCCGGCCCTGAAATTGACAGCGCCTGCCCGCAGCTCCCACTCAGCAACGCGCTCGCTCCCTCACTCATCTTCGCTCCGGTCCTCCCGCCAGCGATTGCTCGACTCGCAATTTGACCCCAAGGGGATTAATTCTTTCTCTTCGCAGTCGCCGGTTGCCAATCGCCAGTCGCCTCCATTTCCGTGGAATTTCCCGATTAGGAAATCGCCTCGACTGCCGTGCCGGAGTTGACCGTTCAGCGCCCAGCGAATCTTCTGTCGCCTGATTGGCCGAGCGTTGGGCTTGCCTCCTGCCACTGCCAAGTGCCAAAAGGCCTGCCGCATTCCAGCCAGACCAGCCCAAGCCTAGAACCCGCTGATCAAATCCACCACCCACCCTGGTCGGCGACCGACAGAGCGGGCCCTTCCCCCTCCCTCCCTACCCCTGTCCACCTGGCGTGTGTCGTGGACGGCCACCACCCGGAACGTCTGCTCAGCCTCGTGCACTTTGCACGTCACCCTCTGACGAAAAAGCCACTGAGACACGAGACACGCAGCCAAAAGACAGCCCACGCAGGCCGCGGAGCCTGAACAGCGGCCCCACCACTGCACCCAGCCCGCAACACCTCCTGCCGCTTTTCAGCCTTTCTTAACCTCGAGGTACATTCCAGCTCTACGCTCCGCCGCGCATCAACTCGTGGACGCCGGCACACCACCCACCTTGCATTAAGGATCTGCCTTATATTCCTATCGCATCCCACCTCACCTCCGCACTCTCTTTTTGACATCCCGTCACTGTCCTACTTAATACTCTCCCTCCCCCACACCTCTCCCTTCCCACAACAGCTCTACGCTTGTTAGTGCCACCAACCCACACACACCTCCACCATGGATTCTCTATCAGTCCTCAGCCCGGCCGAGCTCAACGCCGCCGCCCTCGACCAGTTTGTCTACAGCCCCGTCGACCAGGACATGATCAAGTATCTCGCCGACGCCGCCTTCAGCGTCATCCAGTGCGACCCCACCATGATGCCGCCACCGACAGCGGACGCCAACCGACCCAGACTCCCATCGCCCCCAAGGACACCACCCCCAAGGGCGGTGCGCTGCGAGGATGGCGGTCTCCCATCCCTCGAGGAGTTCATCACCCAGCTCGTCGTCTCATCCAATGTGCAGGTCCCAACTCTCATGTCGACGCTTGTATACCTCAACCGGCTCAAGTCCCGCTTGCAGCCCATGGCCAAGGGCCTGAGGTGTACAACCCACCGGATCTTCTTGGCCGCCCTTATCCTGGCCGCCAAGTACCTGAACGACAGCAGCCCAAAGAACAAGCACTGGGCCAACTACAGTGTGATCTCCACTGCAGCCTTCAACTTTGGGTTCAGCCGGACCGAGGTTAACCTAATGGAGAAGCAGCTCCTCTTCCTTCTGGACTGGGAACTGCGCATCACAGAGGAGGATCTCTATCGTGAGCTCGACTACTTCCTGTCTCCCATCCGCCGCCGCATCCGCCGCCAGGCCGAGAAGCAGCGCATGGAGGCTGAGAGGCAGGCCCTTGAGGCCGAGAGGTTGCGCATGCTGGAGGAGGAGGCATGGATTGCCGTGCACAGCGCCAACGCCAACTCCTACGTCAGCCCGCCCCCGTCGCGTGGCACCTCACGCTCGCGCTCGAGGCACACAACTCCCGGCTCCGACTCGATCCGAGAAGACTCCCTACCAGGGCTGTATTCCAGCAACTCGTCCTACGCCGGCTCCATTACCAGCCGAGCGACGACCCCGCTCAGCGACATCGAGCCGCCATCTTGCGTCTACAGCTACCCCGAGGAGCTCTACGAGTCACCCGTGGAGATCATCATGGAGAGGCCGTGCGTACCGGAGAAAGACGCCATCTACACGGGCGCCTACCGCAAGCTTCCGGCCGGCAAGAAGATGCTGCCGTACGAGATCAGCGCAGAGGAACTAAGCACCCTGGAGGATAGCGGCCGGACGAAGCGGGTGCGCACGATTTTTGGGCGAGTATTCGGCGCCAACAATGGCGTACCAGTACGGTGATCACAGTTCGGCCGAAAGCGAGACATATCACGAGTCGACGACAGACTTTAATCACCTTTCCTTTGGTATCTAGCGCGTCACTGCATTGACTGCAGCACGCGCACACAACGGCGTTTTCGGCACTTTGTTTTTCGGGGGGGCTTTTCTGGTATCTCAACCAGTCCACAAAAAGCGAGGTGTTATTTGGGGCGTTTACATGCATTTGCATCGGGTAGAATGGGAATTGGGGTGGATGGGAGTGGTTGGTGGGCGGCCAGCTCGGCTGAGTTACGCTTGCAATGATTTAGGTTGGTTGGCGTCGCGGATACATGCCACCGGGTCTTGATCGCCATGAGCGGCAATATTTCCCTTTACTATCCTAGCCATCGTGTTCCCTAAGTTCTATACGAAAGCTAGGAAGAATCGAGCTACCTGATGGAAGGAAAGAGATACATACCATCTTGGTTGGATCATTCTGGAAATTGGAGGTTGGCCGAGGATGGGCTCCTGCATGAACGCATGAAGCGTGGCATTATAGCTAGGAGATACCACAATAGGAAAGACGATCCTTAGTGATCCGTCAGAATCGAGAAATAACGCAGCTGTGGCCGGGGCGGATGACTCGCTCTCCTCCCCGAGCTGCGGCGCGAATCATTATCAAAATTCCTGCCTTGCCCAACAATGTGACTTCTTTGCGCGAAATGGGAATGGCGGGTCGAGGTGTTTACCTGGGGCCGGCAGCGGCCGGCCCACGATGGATGGTGGGATGCGATGCGGATGCTTGGCTTGGAAGAATTTAGGGTTGGGTGGGAGTGACACGCATGAACCGACAAAGTCAAGAGCGGCCCATCTAACTAGGACGCCAGGTCGGCCCCGGCCAGCCTCAAGTTTACGACATAGTAGTACCTTACCTTTAACATTTTTGGGCAAAAGCCCAACCCGCTGGGGGGAATGACTGATGGCAGCGCCCATTGTGTGCCCAATCGTGTAATGTCGGGTGGTTGGACTACGCAGCACGCAGTAGCGAACACAAGGCGGGAAGAGGGGTTTGTTGACGTTTGGCCACGTTGGCTGAGGTAAAGTTTCCCATTCGACACAAACCATCACTTACCCCGCGAATTACCTTTGGGGTTGTAGGTGGTCGGCATCGTGGGTCGTGTCATGTTTTGAGCCGGGCCCCAACCCCACTAGCCGGCCAGCCCTCTTGCATGACTTGTTGATGTTTTGGTGCTGCTGTGCGTCGCGGGACGTCACTGGACGAGGGGACGATGGGCCGGAAAAACAGCCTTTGCATAACAGCGGTGCCAGCCTCGCTTGCTTTCTTTGCGGTCGGGCGCGGGGTGTAGTGGATAAGGTTACTGCTGTACTGTACGTTGGCCCCATGGTTTGTCGATCTGGCTGACTGACGGCCTGGTGATGGTTTTGCGGATTGGGCTAGTTCGCGCTGTTGTGCAATGGGATCGGCCGTACAGCTCGCCCAACGAATGGAGTGGCGCGAAGGAGGCCAGCGTCGGATGCCTGAGTTGGATGAGACGCCGCCGGTAAAGTAAGGCAGAGGCCTGGGTTGGGATGGAAGCATCGATTCCTTCGACGCTATCAGACACGCATCGTAACGGCCGTTCCCGATCCGCACAAAGGACGGCGCAGATAGAGTTGGCGGAACATAGCATAGGGTTAGAGGCAGCGGGAGGTGCTAGTTTGGACGCCCTCACGTCAGCCGCATCGAATAACGAGGTGGCTTGAGGTTCTGTATTGTCCACGAGGGCGGCCAAGATGGTAATGCTGTTCGCCAAGATGACTGGATGCATCGTATTTTCACCCATCAATGATGAGGAATGCCTGGTCCCTGAGCGCAGGCAGCCTAAATTTCCCCAGATTTTCCATGCGCAAGTGTGCGGCGGGTGCTGACGGGGTTGATCCCTAGGCAGCCTGTCGGCAACCTACGAGACCTGTGAGAAAGGGCTAACCTGTGCGGGACATCGGTTCCATCGTCAACAGACAGAGCCACCCCTGAAAGAGCACGTTGGGGCGATGAGGCTCCCGCTGGCAGGGGCTGTCAATGACACACCTCACACCTTGCTGGAGCAGACCGTCGCCGATTGGCCATGATACTATCTTCCTCCTTTCTTGTCCATTTGTTCCCTCTCATCAGCTCGCCCAACCCAAGAGACGGGACCCGATGTGTGCTGAACGGCCGCAGTGGGCGAATGAGTGGCACGGGCGAACACCGACGCTTTAGCCGTGACATGCACGGGCTGCCTGGATCGCTTTTGCCGCGAGCGAGTTTGAACTGGCGTTGCGTCAACTGGATCCCAGCGCCGTGGAAGACGAGATCGCCCCGTTCAAGCCACAGGCGTTCTGCGAGGAATTCCCTTGGGAGGACGCGTGTGTGCGGCTCGGCATAGCCACGGGCGGCGGGTTGGAGGCACTGGAACAGGCGAAAACATGGCCCATTGCCTGAGCCGTGCTCACCTGAGGCGGCCGGACTGGTCGCGGAGCCCGTATCCCCGGTTTCTGCCACCGTACGCCGTATTCGAGGTGCCGCTTGGCGGACTGACAGGGGGATTGGCAATGTGGCTCATTATTGATTCTCGTCGCTTGGTGGTTTGGAGGGCGAAAATGTGACTGGTGCATCCGCAATGTCCTCGTGATGTGGAGGCCGCCACGTCTCGCACGTTAGAAATTTGTCGCACGCTGCGTTGCTGTGGCTGAGCGCTAGGGTGGTCCGTGCACTGCATCTTCTGGCCAATCACAACGACGGCTGGGGAGCCAAGAGGAAGAAGGTTCGAGTTGCCGCTTTTCGCTTCCCTGATTCTACCATTTGCATCTCCACCAAGGAATCCATGGCGATGTCAAAACGATGCGTAACGCGAGACCGCGTGTTTATTTGGTGGCGAGGCCAGCACTTGGCATCGTTATCATCCGCTGGCTGAGTACGTGCACGGCCTGCGGGAACCTAGGCTTCGGCAAGGGAAAGGGCAAAGCTCCGAAAACATGCATGGACAAGTCTTGGATATCACAATATGCGATGCGACTGTCGCCGTCGACATTTCGAGGTTCGCTAACAGCAGCCGTAGATACTATACAATGAGCACCAAATAGATCCGCAACACTACGCCTCAAGGGGGCTTGGCGGCCCAACACGCGGCAAACCTTGCCTACTCTCAGCAGGGCGAAGATGGATGTGAGATGTGAGCTGTCGCCAGGCTTCTTCCCATTCTTTGTGTCCGCCATTGCCCAACAAATCTAAGATTCTGCGATGCGCATCCGCCAAAAAAAGCCACATAACCACTTCGCCTCAAGTCCGTGTTCAGCGTTCCCACTCACACGCTGACGAAACCTCCTCTCCTGTCTGCCCATCACCCTCACCCACCCCTAGCAACAACCTCAACATCCTTCTTCGTATCCCCCCTTTCATGACTCTCCTCAATGCTCGGCGCCGTCGACTCCGCCTTGGACGGCGACGCTGACGCCAACGAAGGTGCGTCGCTTCCCGATCTACACCTCCACTGGTAGATGACGACGACAATAAACACCACCAAGACTATCCCCAGACCAGCATCGATGCCCGCCGCTAGTTTTCCGGCCGTTCCGGACGCGTATTCTGATGCCCATAGCGTACCGGGGGTCGGGCTGGCTGTGGTGGAAGCTGCTGTTGATGTGGCGGTTTGCCGGGCGATGATGATGACGCCCATGGTAGCGGGTGGGTATCCCTATTGCGGTGCTCGTAAGTGTGTCGGCTTCTACTCAGAGATTGTTTCCCTACCCACTAAGAGCACTCACCTCTGTCTAGACAACACGTGCCTTTCTCAACTCTCAACGACACAGACATGCAAAACGTAAGTTTACATGCCCTCAAAAGCAATCCGAACGAAGACCCTTGCCCTCCCAGGACAACACCCCTAGTATATACCCCTCCTAATTGGCAATCTCCTTCGTCTCTGGCACACACCACACCGTCATCACACATCACACCAAACTAACACCCTTCACTGATCATCTCGCCCCTTTCCCCTTGAAGCACCATACCAACTCGAGCGACCTAAACCACCCGTCTGTCAGGAACAGGGGAAGGCAGAAGCCAACGCCATCGTAGCATGAAGCCTACCGTCCTGTTTGCCCTCCAGGAGCACCCCAGTTACAGATCACCGGCTGGATGGCACCTAAGGTACCAATCACCTCACCAGCCGAATGGGAGCAGGTACCACTGCGACAAGAATCCCATCGCCCCGTCTTACCGGCAGAAGGACAGACCAGCACCGCAACGGGCAGCCGTGTAACCCTTACGCTACCTGCACTGGGTGGATCGGGAAAGCCGGGTTTTTTGTCCATACGGTATCCCCTTCCGCGCCGTTGGTGAGAGAGAGCGCGGAATAGCCAGCCTGAATCGCACGTGTCAAGTCCTGGTGTGGAGGTACCAAGCAGTATGGGCCGACACACAGAGATGGCAATCCTGGTCGGGATCGTGCACGAAAGTACAGTTTGCGTGACCAGCTTTGCAAGTTTGTTCAAATTCCCGTCACTCCGCCACCGGCGCAGGAAAGATACATTGCCACATCGTTTTTACCACCGTCCATCAGCCAAGCAGATGCCTCTTGCTGCCCTCTCTTCTCCCCTGCCAGTGCACCTTGACACCTCCCCAGCTGTGCTCGCTGTACCCCTCCTGGATCTTTTGGCACCTCTTGAGCCCCCACTCCGTCACGCCAACCATCAGACAGCTCTCAAACATAAAGGCACAGCTCCCGTCGCCGACCTTCGCGGGCTTGAGCTCCGCGTTCCGCGCGCCCTCGTAGCTATCGGCATCCGGGCCGTGCCCGCTCATGACGTTGTGCAAGCTGGCGCCTCCCGGGACGAAGCCGCCCGAGCCGCCCTTCTTGGCGTCATACGCGCCCTGGATGAGGCCCATAAACTCGCTCATTGTGTTGCGGTGGTACCATGGCGGGCGGAACGTATCTTCACCGACTAGCCAGCGCGGCGGGAAGATGACGAAGTCGGCTATGGCCGTGCCGACGTGGTCCGATGGCGCCGTCAGTACCGTGAAGATGGACGGGTCCGGGTGGTCGTAGCTGATGGAGCCGATGGTGTTGAATCTGCCGAGGTCGTACTTGTACGGGTAGTAGTTGCCGTGCCAGGCGACGATGTCGAACGGCGTATGTGGTTGGCTTGTTGTGAAGAGCGTGTTGTTGAACTTGGCCGTGACGGTGTAAGAGGTGCTGCCGTCGAAGGCAGTGCTACCGCAATCCTCGCTGAAGCACGCAACGGGTGCCTGGAAGTCTCGTGCGTTGGCGAGACCGTTGGAGCCGATAGGTCCCAGCTCGGGGAGAGCAAAGTGCCCCTGGAAGAGCTCGAGCGCGTATCCGCGAGCGGGCTTGGCCTCGTCGGCGAGACGGACCTGGTATCGTACGCCGCGCGGGATGACGCAGATCTCCATCGGGCGCACGAGCAGCCAGCCAAACTCGGTGCGGATGTCAAGCGCACCCTCCTGGGGGACAAGAAGCAGATCTCCATCCGCCGAGTAGAAGGCAGAGTGCTCGTCCATAGACTTGGCCGCAGCGTATATGTACATGCCCAGTCCCTGCTTCATTGTTGGATCCCCAGCGCCGGCGAGGAGGTGCAGGCCTGACACGAAGTCGGTAGCGGCCGAGGAGGCGTGATCAAAGGGATCCCATCGTAGCTGGTTGGGGATGTAGTGCAGCTTGCCGCCGCTCAGGCTCTCTGGGGATAACTCAGCGGAGAGCTGTGTGAAGGGCGGATGGGAGCACGACGGGAGGATTCGGTACAGCCATGTCTGCTTGTTCTCGTGGCGCGGCGCTGTGAAGGCGGTGCCGGAGAGCTTCTCGGCGTAGAGGCCGAGAGGTGGCTTTTGCGGCGAGTTGTGGCCGATGGGCAGTGCCCCCGGAGCGGCTTCCGATCTGCGGACCAGAGTCAGTTTCGGACCCTACGTTCTACCGACTAATCGCGACACAAAGGGGGGGG
>Ga0247760_1001706_pt1 | contig 19196 bp, 25 predicted proteins | sample UWRJL171409R4_FD_179936 | JGI IMG/M metagenome (GOLD analysis project Ga0247760, IMG submission 179936) | Plant litter microbial communities from Arlington Agricultural Research Station in Wisconsin, United States - UWRJ-L171-409R-4 | ecosystem: Environmental > Terrestrial > Plant litter >... | reverse complement strand
CGTCCAAACCAAGAGCAACAGCAACAGAAATATCAACAGAAAAGGGCGGCTGTAGCGAGTAATGTAGAATCAAAAATACAACAAGTCCTGTAGTAAATGACATGCCTTGAAATGTCCGAGTCAAAGCTACACTCGCGCATCAGATGCGAGATGAAGCACACCGCATCTGATAAAAAGGAAGCGTGAAAGGACCCCCCTTCCCCGTCTCGGAGCTTAGGGCCGCAAACTTCAACATTCCTGAATGTACATGCCAATGCTGAAGGAAAGCCAAGAGTGGGACTGACACTGGGGCTGGATAACACCCGCACCAACACTGTTCATAACCAACCCTCCAGAACAGCAAATTTGTAACTCAAAAGGGGGGAATATTCCCAAAATTGGTCAGATCTACAGCGCAAATGCACTCCTGCTTTAATCGCAGAATTACCCCCGACAGGAAAAGCGGGTGTTATAAAGGTATGATGGACGAGAATAGTATCTATTCGCTGAGTGACATACGCTATCTCGAAACCGCTGCTTATCTACTTATATCAGTCACTGGGGCTCGGCAGGCCCACCTGCTCCTCCACCTCCTTGTTGTTCGGCTACCTGAAACCTGTTCATCAAGTTGTTCCTCATTTCTTTATACCAACCTTCGCCTATGCAAGCGCACTTGCCCAAAAAGATACGGCGATTCAGCTCGGCTTGCTCCCAGAGACACCTCTTCATGATCTTATGGCCGAGATTAGTGCGAAGAAAGAAGTGTGTGGCTGACGCATCGACGAACTTGACTAGGGTTGAGTTGACTGGGTTTGGGTCGACTGGGTTTGGGTCGGCCTTGATACTCAAGAGACCACCCGACTCGGACGCGACCTGATTGAGGAGAGCTGCGTATTTGATGCATATCTCAGCGGGATCGATTGGTATGGACGTGGCCGTGGGAGCGAGTAACCTGGCCCTGAAGGAGTCGTCCGTGGCATAAAGCAGTATACCGGCGGAAAACGGGTATTTCCTGGCGTCGTTCTAGGGGGCGTTCACGTACTCCATGAGCAAGTGAATCCACTGCGCAAGGGGTGCCCTCTCTTCTGGCAACTTGCTCTTCAAATAGGTCTCGATATCTCCTGGGAGCTGATCCAACATGTTCAAGAGCTCCACAGTCGATTTAGCATGCGCTAGTCCGTCCAAAAGATCGACAGCGGCCAGGGCTGCATAAAGGAACACGCCGCCGACTTTTCTCAGAATAGCGTTGATGAATAGTTTTCTGGTATCGTGGAGAGAAACCACGTGTGCTATTTTGTCTGCCAGGTCTCTTTTGATGCCGTCCCAGGTGACCATATGCATCGGCAGCATGGACGCGTTGCGGAGGCGCGTTCGCACTAGGGTCTCCGGGCGTGCCGCAATGTAAATCTTGATCTTGCCGACGCCAACACCGCACAACGTATCGAGAGCGTCCAAAAGGGCGGTTTGTTCGTCGGGGGACTCGATCTCGTCCAGGCTGGTGCTAACGGTCAGGGGAGCGTCCCTGTGGGCGGGTCAGGCGGACATCGGGCACCAGACATACCTGTCAATAAAGAAGCAGACGGGGCGGCCAAGATTCTCCACGAACCATTTCAACACTCTCAAACAGTCCTCGATGGCCCAGTCGGCAGGCTTTCTCTTCTCCATGATGTCGGGAAATTGATCCAGCAGCCTCGCAACGACGAGCCTGTTGGGTCCGAACAGCAACAACTGGAACAACAAGAAGGAGAGCAACCCGTGGAGGGTTTTTTGGTCCTGGGACTTGCCGTTCTTGTCGAGGAAATGGGCGACGACGAAGAACCTCGGGCCGATGAATTTTTCAATGTGTGAGGTATTGTCTTGGGTGAGCATGAACATCAAGCTCGACTTGCCTGTTCCAGCCTGTCCACTTACCCAGAGTATTGGCTTATCCGGGTAATAGAGGTACTTGGTCAAGGTCTTGGGAATGGCAGCTTGGTATATCGATTTGTTGGGCTCCTTGAATGTGTCCCGACGAATTGCCTCCCGGCGGTCGTAACAAGACGAAGAGAATAGGGAGTCGGTAAGAGTTTTCCGGCGGCTGTCGAGGAGGGCGAGGTTGTTCATGGCGAATGCTTGCTTGGTGGACTTCAACTGAGAGAAGGGATGGAACTTGGGGATGGATATTGAACGTGCTGGGTGATGTGGAATGAGAATCGGGGACCAGCAGACGCGGTGCATGCGAAAGGCCTGAGTGGAAAGCAAGCGGCACTCGGAGTCTTCAGGAAATTGGGCTAGAGTAGTTCGGCCTGGTGGCTCCCTGCCCACTTGCCGGGCCTGCACCTGGTAACACGCCGGCAGGCACCAATCACGGCAAGCCGAGGGTGAACCGGAGGCTCTGTCGGGCCTAACGGGATCCAGGAGCGCGAATGCCAGTTTGTCGCGAGCATGTTTAGGCAGCTCTGCGTTCTCAAAGACCGACTGCTTTTGGGCGGCCAATCATGATCTCGTCGTTTTCAATCAGCGACACTTGATTCGGCCAGACCTGTCCCCAGTCTCAAGGCTCTGCCAGTCGTGGCTGTGCCCGGTATTGGCAGGTGCGATATGTCAAGAAATGAGGCGGTCGAGAGCGAGGCAGAGCCAATGACAGCTCGACGATACGAAAGGTGAGTCCCGAGACCAAGAAGTTGCGATCAGAGGCCAACCCCGCCCTCCCTGCCCGCTCACCGCGCCTTGTTGAGTCGCACACCTTCGCCTTTTTATGTCAGTGGGAAAACCCCCATTTCTGGGCGGGCCGAGCACCCCACAGCCTCTCCTTGTTCCGTTTTTGTCGTCGCGCTCGCTACCTGCGTTCCACTGATCGATGACTTCCCAGTCGCTTCCGGGAAACTACGGCTTGGTGTTGCGCGCACCTTGCTCGGAGGAGGTCCTCTCATCGCCCATCCAGGCGGAGTATGTCGCCCCCAGATAATGCCCAACACTGGAGAAAAATCTGAGAAAATCTGACAGAGTGTGCCAGCATCGTCTTTGTGCACGGCATCAATGGCGACCCCTCCCGCACCTGGGTTGCCAAAGACCGCGATGGCCAACACGATTGGACGGCCGACTCAGGATACCTGCCAACCATGTTGCCTCTCTGCCGCATCTTCACCTTCAAGTGGAACGCGAGTGTAATCCACTACAACTCCGACGCCGACATCAACAATGTCGCCTCCGCCCTGCTCTGGCAACTCGACCTCGTGCGCCAGCTGCCCGAAGAGAAACACCGCAAGCTCATTTTCATCGCCCACAGTCTCGGCGGCTTGCTCGTCCAGCGGGCTCTGACCCTGGACAATAGTGTTCAGCTCGAATGGCGGAAGCAGATTCAGGATTCAACCGTCGGCATCATTTTCCTCGGCACGCCCCACGGAGGTTCCCAGCTGGCTAATATGTTTAAGAGGCTTCTGTACTTCACCGACAGCCCGAGACCCCTGTTTGATGTGTTGTCGGTGGGCTCGGTTGAGTTGAACAGGATCACCACAAAGTTCAAGGAATACAGTGCTAGTCAGTCAGATCAGCGCACTCTCATTTTGCCAACTTGAAGACAATACTGACGGCTTCCTGGTAGGGAGGTCCGACCTTGGCATTGTCAGCTTCGGCGAGCTCTTGCGCACCACTCGGTTCCACGTTTTCCACGTCAAGGTAGGCCGTCCTCATCGGCCATCGTCCCCTGGTGACGTCACTAATCGGTAGGCAGGTCGTGCCGATAAACCGAGCGAAGCTCGAACTGGAGAACGAAGTGTTTGAGGAGGCGATAGGAAAGGATCATCAGAGCATCGCCCGCTTTACAACTCCGACAGACACCGTGTTTCTGCGCATCGTCCACCACCTACGACGGTTCACCGATAAGCTGATACCTACGGTCGTCTACCACCCCCCTGCTACACGAGGTTGGTCAAGACACGATCCCATCTGTTTGTCACCTGCTAATCACCCACAACAGAGCGTATCTTCGAAATTCACGGCTATACGGAGAAGTTTGTCGGCCGCAAGTCCTGCTTATCGAAGCTGCATGCCTTTCTCTCCGGCCCAGAGCGTGAGAAGCACGTTGCCGTGCACGGCCAACGGGGCGTCGGAAAGTCGGAGATCGTTCTGCGGTATCTCGTGGATTACGGACACGAGTACGATACAGTTCAATACTTCGACGCCGGTAGCGAGGAGATTCTCCAAACCCAGATGGAAGGTTTCTACGACACGCTCTGCCAAAGAAACGACACAAATCTGCGCAAGATCATTGCTAATGATCAGAACAAGTGTGACGCTGTGCTACGATGGTTTCAGCAGGAGGAGAACTGCCTCATCGTCTACGACAACTTCGACGTGTCCAACGGATTTGACCTACACCGCTATATCCCGCAGGCCAGCCCTGCGCACCGGATAATAGTTGGTCCCAATGTTCATACCGCCTCGCTGTCCAACTTCGACATGGAAATAGGCCCTATGACAAAGGAGGACGCCGTCAACATGTTCATCACACTGGCTGCATTGTCGCACCTATCTGAGGTCGACACCATATATGTCAGCCAGATTGTTGACGAGCTGGACAGAACACCTTTCTACATAGCTTTCGGGGCTAGGCACCTTCGCGAGATGCAGAAAGGCCCGTTGCAAATATTGCAGGATATCCATACGGAAAAGAACAATATGCGGCTCAAGTCGAGTCAGCTTGTCATGGGTGACGGCTCTGCCATGTGGTCGCTCGCCTATGAGCGTATCAAGCGTCAAGAGGTATCGTTCAAGCTTCTTGTCATCTTTTCTTTCTTGCACGGATTTGATATCCGTTCTCTATTGTGAGTTTTGTCCCTCGTGTTGCTTCCGCACTATATACGAGCAATTATTTTGCTAACACAAGAAAGTCTGCAGCGGTTCTACGGCGACCGGACCCGGTGGACAGACAGCGGTGAGAAGGAGATCCGAACTGCCATCCAAGATGGCATAGAGCCGGATATCGTACACCTCTTCCGAGACAGAGCAACCTTTGAGAACGCACTGAGGCCGCTTCTCAACGCTACCTTTCTCCAGCGACAACAAACCGGATCAAACACCAGCATCCAGATCCAGCCCCTGGTGCAGCAGTTCGTCATCCGCGAGCTGACCGAAGAGGAGCGCCTGCGCTGGCTCATGGTGGTGATCCGCCTCATTAGCCACGCCGTCCCGGAGGAGGCGTGTCTGGAGGACAAGAATTTCGAAATCCACTGGTCCGTCATCATCAACCACGTCTTCAAATGCCTCGAGGCGCTACACATCACCCGGGCCTCCCCAGCTGCCTTGGCTGATGTCCACAAGCCCCTGGTTTTTATGCTCCTGTGCAGCGTTGGCCGCTCGGATAAGAACCGTGGCTTACTTAGCTACGCGGACTCGCTCATTCGGTATCGGTCCGACATATGGCAGCGATGTCTCGCCACAAAATGGCGGGCCTACTTCGAGTTCAACGGCGGAGATAAAGTCGGCGCTGAACGGCTTCTTGCCGCCGTCCAAGAGCAAGTGGCTAGTAGAATGAACGCCGATCCGAGCCTCAAAACCCCCAGAAACAATGCAGCCATGGGAGACCTTGTCCTCCACCGGGCGCAATGTTTGTTTTGGCAGCGCAACTACCCTCTCGCGGCCCGCATCGTTCAATCCTGGAGTCCAACCACCGCATCCCGCTTGGAGACTCGCATCCACCGCCAGCTGCGAGCGGCCATGTGTAAGAACCTAGTTTATCTCGGGGAATATGACAGGGCGACCGCAGATCTGGAGAGCATGCTTGCCTGCACCGACCCGCAAGGCCCCCTGGAAGAGCTAGACGAGTTTAACTGGGCAACCGTAACCCTCGGGGAACTTTACTGCAAGCAAAAACAATACTCCAACGCCTTCAAACTCATCGAGCCGCGCGTGGAACGCTGCCTCGCCGAGAACCGCCGGCTGGATTTCATCTCGTCCGACTTCCGGGTCATCCTTTGCGAGGTCCTCCTCCAGATGGGGAAATACGACGCCTTTGATAGTAAGCTGAGGGCCCTCGAGGCAGATCTGCTGCATCCCGGACAAAAAGGCAAGCCCAGGGCGCAGCCGCTCCTGGCTGAGGTGCGCCGTCTTCGTGCGAGATCATTCTATCTCCGCGAGAGGTGGCCGCAGGCCCTGGACGCATGGCGACGGCTGCTCCTCTCTGAGGGGGTGACTGAGAACGCGATCCTCGAGGACGGTTTTGCCGCCCAGCACAGCGCAAAGTATTGCATAGCCGAGGCAATTGTGTCGTTGGCGGTTACGTACTGGCGTGCCGGCGATGAAGACCGCTCTAAGATTTATTGGAACATTGTGAACAGCCAGCCAGCGAGTCTGGTACATCCTGCTGAAAGTATCGATTACACGGGATGGCTAGATTTGATGACGTCGGAATACACCTGGATGAGCAAGGCCACGAAGAGGCGTGGGAAGTGGCTCCGGCGACGGCGAAGGGATGGCGTGAAACCCGGAGAGGCGCCGGAGAGCGAGATGGTGGTGAGTGATCCAGCGGATATGGCTACTGACAGGGAACAGGTTTCGTCCAGCAGGGGGTCGGAGTTTGACTTTTTAGAGCGCGATTTCACGACGGAGCTGTCCAAGGTTGGAACATATGCCAGCTGTCCAGACTGTGAATACTGTCACTGCGATTTACGGCCATAGATGCTAGTGACCTGATGACTGAAATTAGTAGAACATGATACAGAACGATGCAGGCCAAGAAAAAAGGAACCTTGGATAGGTAGCAGAATATATTTCCGTCAAATATTTTCTGCCTTCACAGACACTTGGTGGCTGATTGCCTTTTTGGTTGGATGTCTGATAATGTTGAGATGCCAGTGAAACACTGCAGTGGTGAGTGATGACATCGGAAGAGATTGTCGAAGGAAGGTCCACATGCGCAGTGGTAGTGACTCGATTGTCCTGGTGAATCATGCATGAGCAGGGCAGTGGCCACCCGGCAGTCCTGTCTTTCACCAGGCGGCCCGTAGGTATTTATTATTTCCCCCAAACCAGCACCTAAATTTGCGCTGCTCAGACTTACCATAATCTTCAACAACAGCTCAAATCAACCGGCACTGCAAATTACGATACCATTACGAATTTTGACCATGACTTCGAAGAATCACGCTGGTACCCTCGTCGCGCTCCCCCTGCGGCATACCAAAGCGATCGCACGGAACTCAGAGTTCTTTAGCCAAGAGAGCTACCTCCACCAGATTGACGAGCATTTCGAGTCCGTCGCCGCACCATCGCCACTCGGAGACGACTCCCCAAAGCCAGACAGCGGCGATGCCAAGGCCCCAGCATCCTTCATTCTCTGCGGGATGGGCGGTATCGGCAAGACTGAGCTTGCTATTGAGTATGTCCTGTCGCGGCAGGACAAGTTCGATGCAGTCTTCTGGGTTTTGGCCGACACCACAAAGAACCTGGCCAGCGGCTTTGCCGAGATTGCGAAGCGACTTGGACTGAGCAGCGAGCCAGGCAATGAGCCCGACGACGTTATGGCCCGCGAGGTGGTCAGGGGATGGCTGGCCAACCCTGTCGGCCGTTTCACCGACAACGATGGCAAGGTAACAACACGAAAAGGTCGATGGCTGTTTGCGTTTGACAATGCCGACGACCCGGAGATCCTCTGCGACTGGATGCCCTCGCAAGGCCCGGGCGCTATCCTAGTGACAAGTCGAGATCCGACCATCAGAGAGAGCCCCTTCCTGACCGATGGACTCGACCTGTCGTCTTTATCACCAGAGGAGGGAGGCGACATGCTGAGGCGTCTCTCCAAGCGGGAAGACGAAGTCGACGCGGTTGATCTCTGCATCAAGATCGCGACAGCGCTGGGCGGGGTGCCTCTCGCCATCAGCCAGATGTGCGCCATCATGCGTCGGAAGAATCTTTCCTTGAAGGAGTTTAAGGAGTATTACAAGGAAGATGCAAAGAGCCTTCTTTCCATGAAAGTGGCCGGCATGAGCTCGGCCCTCCCAAAGTACGACCGGACAATTTGGACCACTTGGGCAGTGGATCAGCTCCCCCCCAATGCCTACGCCCTTCTCAAGATTCTTGTGGTATTGGACCCAGACACGATCCAAGAGCAGCTGCTGAGGAGTGGGGCCAATGATGTCGAGCCCCCCGACTACCCAAAGACCGACAAGGCGTATTTTGACGCGAGGGCCAAGCTGATCCAATCATCACTTGTCAAGCGGGACATAGCCATACACGAGCTATCAATCCACCGGCTGGTGCAGGATGTGGTGAGAGAGCGCTTGACATCAGACGAGCTACACGATATTTTCGCTTCTGCTGCCATTCTCCTTGCCGCCGTGTGGCCGTTCGCTTCCGGGACCGACCCTACGAGAAACCAGGCTTGGCGCACTCCTATCTGCGAGAAGTATTCGCCTCACATCATCCGGCTGGAGGTGATGTTTGGACCCTCCATCAGAAACAGGGAGTATACAGGGACGGTGAAGAGCGCTGCTGTGTTCAGCAGTTATTCCTGGTATGTGTATCACCCACCCAAGGTCCTCCAGGCTAACTCTCGAAAGGTATATGGCGGAACGGAGCTTCATGGACCAGTGCGAGCTGTTCGCAGCGCTCGCACGGATCATCCTTGAAGCCGCGAAAGCAGATGGTCGGGGTGACGAAAAGGAGGTGACCGGGCTGCTAGCTGAGTGTCATCACAATCAGTCATTCGCTGCCATCTACACCGGCTCGGGCGGGGCAATGGAGCACGCTAATGCTTGGCTCCAGATACTGACAGACAGGACTAATAAGTGGGATTTCGATGAGGACGCCCTGGCTATGGCTGCCGCGTACAACCAAATCGCGCTCTGCCATATCCACAGAAACGATGTCCAGGAAGCCATCGCGAACTGGGTCACAAGCCTTTTTTACCTGGAGGTGCCAAGCGCACCGAATCTCAGTGGTGTTTGGCCAGCTATCAACTTAGCGCTCATCTATACCATAGAGAAACGGTTGAAAGAAGCGGACGATGTGTTAGCCTTGGTGTTGGAGGAACGAGAGAAAGTCTTGGGGAAGGATGACAAGACTACATCCGAGTAAGTGGATGCCTTTACATTCCCATGGCATCGTCTAAGAACTGACCACCCGCGATCTATAGATCTGGCGCCGTCTGGCGGGCAATGGGAAAGGTTCGCATCCGTCAACGGCGATATGATGAAGGGTTGGCCTATCTCCAGCGGGCGGCGGAGAACCTGAAAGCAACGCTTGGAGACAACCACTACATGACGGGTGACTGCTTCTACGAAATCGCACTGGAGATGCTTCGAAAGGGAGAGATGGACGCGGCAGTGTAAGTCCGCCCATCCCTATTTCTGTGCCCCACCCACAAAACGAGCAGAGTACCGATGCATGCTGACACTCCCTCTTTCACTCGCGGCATAGACAACATCTCGACGCCGCAATCAAAGCCTTTAGGGACGTCCGGTGGCAGAGAGCACAAGCAGCACGGGCCCTTTGGAAGAAGGGAACTGTCATGCGAGCTGTTGGAAAGGGTGCGGAAGGCGACGCTTTGATGTATCGCGCGATGAAAATTCGGAAGGAGGTGGCCTCTGGTGACGATCGGTCGGAGGAGAAGCTGAAGGATGCGGATTGGGATGAACATGTTTTCTATTATTCCCGGTGAAGGATTCCATGGGAGCTTCTTGAGGAGGAAGTGGTTTCTCATTAGCGTTATGCCCTGGAGGCAGAGGGCTGTCTTTCTTGGTATGCGCGGAAGTCAGGCTAGCGTAGTTTTAGATTTTAGCATTGATATTTAACTATCTATTGGCGAGGAAAACCGCTACGGTGAATTCGCGGGAGCCTGCCAATGCACAGAGATCAGAGGTTGAAAAGGGGACAATCATCAAATTATCTCATCCTGGCTCTATCAACATCTGGAGCCCCTGGAGATCAGGTTAGCCCGGACAACTTGACGCTCGTCTCGTGCGCCGCAAACGTCTCTGCCTCCCTTGGGGCAACCACCAAGCTCGACGCCAGGTATCTCGCCCCTGAGTGGATTCTCGAGTGTCTGCCAAATCAATGTTTGCCGCATGTCGGCTGTCTCCTGTTTGGCGGCGGAATCGATATTGCTACTCTAACGTGCGCCATTGCTGCCATTTTTAGGGATTTCGTTGTCGGCTTTAAAGTCTTTGTTGCCCAAATTAACAATCTCGATATCATAGTGACTGTCTTATTTAGATCGGTAAGTGCACTCGAATTCTTTGTTGGGATCTGTGCCTGGTGTACTGGTGCTACTTGGAGCGTCGAGTTGTGTGGAGTTAACTGGGATCTGTCCGGTGGATGATAAGTGGGTGATGTTGAGATCATCAGCAGTGTCGATGTCTAGGAAAGTCATCGTGGTGTTTCAGGGCGTGTTACTACGTAATTATACAGTGTTACTTTGTGGATGTTGCGAGGAGACTTTCCGCAGGTGTGCTTGACTCGGATGTTTGATGCTTGATGCTTGATGGGGTCGTTTTGGGCGACGTGGTGGGCTGAGAGAGACGCAAAAGAGGCAGACAGGTGGCGAGATATTGTAGTAGGAAGCGAGGCAATCACTCTCGTTTGAAGTCTGCAGGAATTCCGCGTCCGTTCTTTTGAACAGCGTTATTTTGAATGAATTGTTTGTCATGGTCACGCTGCCTCAGGTGCTCACACCTATCTTTCGAATTATGCGCGTGATGGGGAGGGAGCCAGAATATGAGTCACCTTAGGCCATTGCCCTGATTCGTCGTGACGTACTGTACCACTTGTGTCGAAGCTATGTCAGTTATGGGCGTCATTCGCAGTTTATCCGTTACAACTTCACTGTAAGGGACTGCTCTCATCGGTGTAAGGCAAGGTGAACGAATCCCTCGGCGTCCGCAAAGTGCAGGAAACGCCCCTGGCATCCAAGCGTGCTGGCTGTTGCTCAGGGCAAGCTGATCTAGGTTTGGCGTCATATGGGTGCAACCACGGCATCACCTACCCCTGCCGGAGCTCCTATTCGACGTGTGCAGTAATATCGGTGGACCCTTTGAACCGATGCAGCTTGAAGAATTCATGCAATTGGAGTGTGCAGAGTAGCCGGAGGAGCGGGACGGGTTTGGGATTTGTGGACGGGAATTAGTCTGTTGGTGGCGCCCGGCCGGCTTAGGAATCACCACCCCTCGGAATAACTATCGAAGTGTAAGATCTACGGAATGGTTCGTTGGCTAGAACTTAGGGTTAGTCTGCGCCTTGGCGTTGGGGCGGCGGGGATAAACGATGACGCGACGATAATCCCGAGACGCTGAAGCACATTAAACACCCTAGACCCCACGAAGTCAGAACCATCGAGCAACAACACAAAACCGTAAACAACATGGTACTCACGGGCGAGACTTACTTCCAGGCCCTGGAACCAAAGCCATACATCTCCACCGGTGTACCCTTCGTCGACGCCTGCAAGCACCATGCAATCGAGACCTTCGGCGCGCACAGGATCTACATCATCGTCTCCAAGTCGATCAGCGCAACCAAAAACTTCACCGCTCTCAAGGATACCCTCGGCGAGCGAGTCGTTGGCGCCCGATACGGCATTCGCCAGCATGTCCCCTGGCCGGACGTCCTCGAAGTAGCCGCCGACCTCCGGGATCTGAGCGCCGACCTGATCGTCACGCTCGGCGCAGGGTCGCTGACCGACGGGGCGAAGGTCGCATCCTGGGCGGCAGCCAATGGGGCATTCACCGTCGACGCGCTCGACGAGCTTCGCACCAAGACGAACGCCAGGCCCTGCACCATTCCAACAATCAATATCCCCACTTCGCTCTCGGCCGGCGAGTACAACCCAATGGCCGGAGCGACGGACTGGCGCAACCATCGCAAGGGATCGTTCAAGCACCTGAGTATGGTCGCTGAGTTGGTGATTCTCGACCCGGCGCTGACGGTCTCGACGCCGCAGCGGGTCTGGCTAAGCTCGGGGATGCGATCGGTCGACCACTGCGTCGAGGGGCTGTGCTCGGCGGTGTTTCGGCCCGGCGAGGGTGGAACGGTGGATACCGCGAAGGCGGAGAAGTTCTTTATGGACGGGCTCTTGCGGCTGCTACCAGGGTTGCTGGCGACCAAAGCGCGGCCGGAGGATATTGAGGCGCGGCGGAGCGAGATGTTGGGGGCGCTCGATGCGATGCGCGGGTTGCTGCAGGGCGTGACGGTGGGCGCGAGCCATGGGATCGGACATCAGCTTGGGCCGCTGGGTGTTGGCCATGGCGAGACGAGCTGTGTGATGCTGCCGTCGGTGCTGAAGTGGAATCGAGAGCATGGCGATGCTTGGGTCGAGGAGCGGCAGAAGCGAGTGCTCGATGCGTTTTGGGGAGATGGGACGGTAGCGGATGTGCTGAGACGCAGGGGGCTCAAGAGGGAGATAGCCACTGCCGGGGAATTGGTTCGGGCTTTTGTTGAGGAGCTGGGGATGCCGACGAGCTTGACTGACGTCGGCGTCGGCAAGGAAAGGCTGGATCAGGTTGCGGAGAACTCGATGGCATCTCCACATATTCCGAACAACCCGGTGCGCATCAGTGGCGTTGATCAGATCAAGGAGATTCTGGAGCTAGCGCTGGGGGGGTAGTGGGCAGGAGCAGCGTTGAGCGGTCAATGGGCGGGTTGGGGGTTTCAGTCTTTAGGAAGGGCCGTGACGACCGCACCTTCTACGCTTGTTCTGTGTTTTCCACCTTCTTTCAGCTACCCCGCACATCCCAGTCTTCCAAAACAACATTCCTTCAGCTTCGATCGTAGAAACCGCTCCTTGACAACATGTTTCCTAAGCTCCACGACCGAGTCGTGCGGCGTTAAAGCGTATGCGCGTCGGACTCATCATCGGCCTCCTGCTCTACAATCTTGCTCTCGAAAGCGCAAGCTGTCTTCCCCGCTACCGCCTGGACGGGTTGCGGTCCTTCATTGCTAAAGCAGGACCTCGGATGTGGGTTTTCAACCGAACCTGGAACTGCAGTCAAACAATACGCATTTTACCTCTTTCCCAACACTACACATGACATTTCTGCTGTCTAGCTGCCTATGCCATCCCCTCTCGCCACACAACAACTCCCATACCACCAGTTTACGAGCATTTCGCCCTAGTATTACCCATGATCGGCGGCATCACCTCTGCAGTCGCCGCGAGCGCCCAGGAACATCTATTTCAACCTCGCAGCATTCAACAACAGCGCCATCGTAGCCGCCCCAACCTCGGCCATGTTTCTCTGATGCGTACCCACCGACGGATAGAACGGACACGAACCAGTCGTGGGGCCGCCGTTCGAAAACTCGAGGGTCAAGCCGTGCGCCACCTGTTTCTTCGCCGGGCCCGGACCCGCGATCGACCTGTACATCGGATGGGACGTTGACACGCCTGATGTAGGATACAGGTTCACCGAGGCCTGCGCAGTCCACGGGTTCCCTACCACGCCTGACATGGCCTGGGCCATGTACGCGGTCGCAATCATCGCTTCGTCCAGCCCTTTCTGGGGGTAATATTCGCCGTATCGAAATTGAGGAGTGTCGGGGAACTGTCCTCGCTTTCCGTCGTACTTTGCGTTGAGAATATTCATGTTCTTATCCGCCACTTGGTTCGAGTCGTGGCCCCATCCGTACAACAGGACACCGGCCATCGAGTGTATGTCGAGAAACCATTTCATTTCCGGCATCTGAGCCATCGTCCAGTCGATATTCTTTGCCTCCGGCTCCGACAGGGGCGCGGTGCCGACAAACGCCTCGGAAAAGGGAGCAGTCGACGCCGAAACAGGCACCCCCGGCGCCAAAGATTTGCGGAAGTCCCAGGCCGCGGGGAAGTTCCGGTTGATATCAACCTCGATGCTCGTAGGATCACCCGCCGACGCGCTCGCACGGTTTCGGTTCTTGCGCCAGCAGCTCCCCGTCGCCTGGTCATACGCCACACCATCGGGATTCACCAGCGGGACGACCACGATCCCCGCCTCCAGCGCCGTCTTCACCTCCTCGACAGTGTACACCGACCCCCCATACGTCAACCCCTTCTTCTCCCGCCGCGCCCAGAGGAGATCAGCGATGAAGTTGAGCAGGTGGTCTGGCCCGCCACGCTCGCGTGCGTGGATGCCCGCTTCCAGAAGGACCGTGTAACCGGCTCCGGACTTGCCGTGGCTGTGAGCGCCGGGAACTTTGAAGCCATACATGGTGGCGTTGTCGTGTGTCTTGTATGGCATCTCGAAGTACTCAAGTCCGAACTCACGGGCGAGAGCGCGGGTCCCCGAGTTAAGCTCGCCGACGTTGTAGAGGGTGGGGAAGAGCGTGCTTGGGACGGTGGTGTTGGTGCCGGGTCCAGGTGTGATGACGATGATGTTGCCGGGCCCGCCCCCCAGGGTGATGTTGGAGAGGAGGCCGATGCCTCGGGGTGCGATCGTCCCGGATTTGAAGCGATCGCCTACGCCGATGGGGATGCTGCTCTCGGTGAAGTTGGTTCCATTTCCGATGAACTGCCGTCGGTGTAGGGATGGCCGGTGCGCGGGGTGGCCATCCAGATGCTGTTGCTCATAGTCTGTGAGGCAGCCTGTTGCGGGGAGGATGTAGAAGAGGTGGGAGAAAACGAGCGAGAGAGAAGTGAGCTTCATGGGCGGCGAGTTGTGTCGTGAAACGAGTGATTGGGTGCAGGCAATACTCTCAGTCTGCAATCTTGGGCTTCATTGCGCGGTGCGGCGGTATATAAGCAAGTTCGCAAGGATGACAACAACCCAGTTCTCGTGTTCACGAAACCCACGGCGTGCATCATGTGGATTCCCGTCACAACACGAAGGATCACTGCCAAGCTTTGGTTGCCTGGTGCTTGTTGGGCCATCAGCTCGTGCGAGTTGCATGCTGCACAGCCGCATCACGCGCTTTGCCGATATTGAAAAAAGGAAACATGGAAATGGAGAAGGAGATCATAACGACGTCTGCATCGACTGTGTTGCGCCCATTGGCTGACTTTGGCGGGAAAGTGCGGAAATAGGCGGAAAGCCCTGCGGAAATTGGGCTTGGAGACGGCGCAAACATCAAGCAAATATTATGTGGCCGCGCGGCTCGTCGGGTACAGGTTACAGCTTAGCGACGGGACCTGAGCGCATTGACTGTGGGCCCGAGGTGCCTGTGGGCTAGCGAAGGAAGCCTAGCTAGGGTGGGTTCTGCAGAAGATGGAAAAAGGAGTATTTTTCTTGGCATTAGAAAAAAGGTAGGGGTTGGGAGATGCTGTGCCGCAGATATTGCTCGAGGTTCATTAAGCTTTGCAGGGGTTGCGGGGGTCTACGTAAGTAGGTCGGAGTATGATGGGGGAAGGGCGGGTGTTTAGTGATCTTGGCTGGACAAGAGATTCGGTGCTTTGTGGGTGTGTAGTGACCGTGTGTACAGGTACGTTAAGTATTTGTGATCTGGGACAGCGAAGGGGCGTGAGGGGGTCGTGGTGTTGATGGGCGGGAAGGGGTGATATTTGGTGTTTTTGAGGGTCAAGTTTGGGATAGGACGGGAGTTTGCAAATGACGGTTATTCGAAGAATCGTTTCTAGGTTCCTGGGCTTTAGTGCGTGTTTTTGGAGAGTCGTTCTATCTTCGGTTGCTCACCAGAAAGCTAGTCATACGAAATCGTCCTTGTATTCAAGTTGTCTGGATTGCGAAAAGATTGTGTGACCCGAGTCGAAGGATGTCAGCTCAGGGGAACCCTAACCTCCTTTCTGCAATTCGAGCCAGTGCTGTGCAAATTTTCGGGCTGATTCTTCCTTCCCCGCACTGCACCACTGGGCCGCTGTACGTCAGACATCTGCAACTACCTAACCTCTCGCCAGTGAGGACGAGGAGCCATCTGCCGTGGCTCACCCTGATAGTTTGCCATACCATTCTTCTTTCGCCCGTGTTGCTATTTCATGAATATCACCTGCGAGTTGGTTGTGTTCGCCTCGTTTTCATCACCTTCTGCTTTCAGCTCGCAGCAGTGAGTCTCCGCGTCAGCAGATACTTTCCTTTGTCGCAAAACTGTTGCCATCTTCACACAGCATTAGCGGCCATTCGCAATGCAGCTGCTCCAGCTCCCAACCGAGGTTCTGCTCCAAATTCTGCGCGCACTGGGCGCCCAATTCTTTTCCCAGTTAATTACTCGCCTAACCATGTCATTCAGCGACATCCGACTGACGCTGCCGTTGCTTGTCCAGCTGGACTCGGAAAGGGAAATCCTCCACCGGATTCGGCCGGTCACGGCTGGAGATATTCCGGGATACTCTACATAATTTGTGGCCGATAGCAGCAGATTGCGACAAATTATGGAGCGGTGTTTGGTGCGATAAATAGATAGCCTAGTCATTAGGCTAGGGCCAATGAGGAGTGGGATGCAATGGGGGAAGAGATCGGGGACTCGGACTCGAGGGGGCATGAGGGGACACTTAATAGCTCGCGGGAGGCACTTTTGACCTGAGCCCCCCCCCGTCATTACCGATAGCCTCCTGGGTACCCTCCTCGCTGGCAATCTCCTTGATCCGTGCGGCGGCTGTAACGAACTCGTCCAGTTTCAGACAACAGCCATACCGTGGTGCCTCGACATCTCGATTGCATGCACAGTCATAACGTGGACCGCCACGGGAGACCTCACCGGCAATACCCAGAAATTCAGCGAGCTCTACATTGCCTTTTTACGCGCTAATGCATACATTCAATCCCTTCCAGCAAGGAAACTCTCCTGTCCCTCAACACTTATGATCACCTGCCCATCGACCGCCTGCCAACTCGAGTTCTGCCCACTGCCCACTGCCCACCAACCCGACAGACAGCGAGCACCGATAACACCGGGCCGGCCGCACGGATCAAACTCCAACCCCAACCTAACCGCAGCGCTTGATCAACTCAAGAACCTCGTCGCTGGTCCACACATCGCGGCGATGCTTGGCGTAGGCACCAGTGTAGCACCTACACGGCCAACGAGTTAGTCACTTCAAGCTAGAGACCTGACGGAAGTTTTCAGGGTTCGCGAGACGGGACGTACTGCTCGTAGCCGTTTGACCTCAGGGGTTCCCGGGCCACGGGCTGGTCCACGGCTTGGACATCGGGCGTTGGGGCTGCGGCGGCCAGGGAGGCGATGCCGAGGAGGTAGGTGGCGGCGATGGAGAAGTGCATGTTTGTTGATTTGTTGGTGGTGAGTGGAAAGTGGTTGGTCTGCTTTGTGATGGAGAGTTCGGGGTGGTGGGCTGGAGCTTCGGGTGCGGATGCTTGGGTTCTTATACCCCTCGGGCTGGTATGGGTGGTGGGTAGCACGCGTCAGAAGTCGGTGTTGGTCTGATGAGAGCTGTTGTGTTGGAGGCTCGGGGCTGCCTCTTACAGAACTAGTCGCTGTAGGGTTGCCGATCAATTTGCGTTGAGACCCGCGGACAAATGGCAAGCCGAGATTTGTTGTCGACCAAAAGCGGGCATTGCGGCTTGTGTGGGAGAAGTCATATTGCGGTTTCACACTCAACCATCTTGTCGGTGTCGGGGACAGAGGCAAGGCAGATTCTATCAGCCCTGACTCCGCGGCGTTGTCGGAGGTGAGATGGGCGGTCCCATTGGTTCGCAGAGAAGGCCACGGACGATGATTTAATTCGCTTGTGCAACGCCGACACAATGAACGGGGTGGCTAGCTATTTACCTGTCGCTGTTTCAGCCGCACTCACCGACCGACCCCTTTTCCGATCCCGAGGCTGAAAAGTCGGGGGTAACTCGATTGGTTTGCAGGTTTGTGCTCAGCCTCATCATTCTCTCCGCTCTCGTATCGGCTTGGCTCTTCAATACCTAGGTACCTAACCTGCGCTCGATTCCCTGAAACAAAACCCAAGTATGCTGGCACTTGATCATCGTTCTCTTGGACATCTGTCGCAAAATAATCGGGGCGGAACACAAGAAAAAAGATGAAATTCCTACCGGGATTGAGCAGCCGCCATGAGTACTCACACTTGGCGAGTGGATCCCCAGATTCCAACCCCGTCGACTCGGACACGCCAAAAGCGCGAGTTCGCGGTATTCCGATCGTCACAACAGCGATCATAGCTCTTGTCACCTCGGCCTGCGCAGCGCTGATAGGACTGTGGTGTGGGAGACACGTTGTTGCGCTCGATCGTCTTTGCACACGGCATGTGGCTGGTTACTGTGAGTGGCTTCCAAGGTGTCGAAAACCCCTTATCGAGTAGCGTCGGTGCTGACCGTAACGTTGCTTCTAGCTCCCGTTCTTGACCACATCGGCATCAAGTACAACGAAGTGCAGTTCGACGGAAGATTTGCAAAAGAGAACGTTTACCGGGGTCTACCATCGTCCAGTGCCGTCGACGATGCATGGAAAGCCCTCGGTGGAGGCTGTAAGCTATCATTTCGTCGTCATGGTTGTGACCTCACCAACTAACCCCGTACAAGACCGACCATTCCTCATCACCGACTCCGAGGCAGCACGAGCAGGTTTGACCAAGAACCACAGCCGACGAAACACCAAGTATGGCGGAGGCTACCCGGTCTTCTTCGAGGGCCTGCATCACCTGCACTGCTTGGACCTGGTCCGACAGTCGCTCTACTACAACTATGACCACTATCTCGAGCGTGGCGCCGGCCCGTTCAGCGACCCCCCCGAGGTTCTGCACTGGCACGTCTGTATGTCGCAACAGCCCCTGTCTCTGTTCCAGGGAATCTCATTAACATAACCATCGTTAAGCCCACTGCCTAGACATCCTCCGCCAGCGCCTGATGTGCACCATGGACATTGGCGTGTTCGGGTCGGTGTGGGTCGGCAACAGGACAGACCCGCACCCCTTTGTCGACTTCAACACCAAGCACACGTGCAAGAACTTTGACGAGATCCGGGCGTGGGCGCAGAAGAACCAGATCGAGTCGCCGTTGCCGGCCGATTACTGGGAGCCCCTGGACGATGACGCGTATATTTGGGAGAAGGCGCCTTAGGATTTAACGGTGGTTACGGTGGATTGAAGTTGCTCACGGTTCTCGCTGTAGTTCTTGGGAGGCCATATAAAATCAACCGCTCCCGTTATTTTGTCAGGACAGGGATCAAACATCCAAGAACTGATACGACGTCTTCCTCAGAACCTCCCCATGCAATCCTCCCACCACAGGACCATAATGAACCTCTGGCATCGCAGCAAACGTCCCCACACTTATTCTCCCAAGACATACAGCCTCGATCAAATCCTCGCCCCCATCCACATCCAAATCCACGCTCAACGGCAGCAGACTCCTCGGCCGGCT
>Ga0247760_1001705_pt1 | contig 19211 bp, 8 predicted proteins | sample UWRJL171409R4_FD_179936 | JGI IMG/M metagenome (GOLD analysis project Ga0247760, IMG submission 179936) | Plant litter microbial communities from Arlington Agricultural Research Station in Wisconsin, United States - UWRJ-L171-409R-4 | ecosystem: Environmental > Terrestrial > Plant litter >... | reverse complement strand
CTGCGCTCCGCGCAGCTCCTGTATCTACTCTTGATCTTCTTCTTCATAGAAACCATAATCGATTCAGTCACCAAGTAACGGTATCCACCTTGCTCGGCCCCTCACAGCTCTTTGGCCTTTTTTACTAACCTGAGTAACAGTTGCTAGCCCGAATCGTTTATCCAACCGACTGGTATCCGATCGAGAGCGAGGCTTTGCAGGGCATGACCAATAAATTTGTATCTGCACTTGAAGATTTCCTGGGCATTAAGCGCACTCCAGTCTCCTTCGCGGAGGAATGGTCCCGCTCTGCGCCCGAAGATGTCTGAGAAGAGCCCTTGGCTGAGTACTTGAAGGGAGTAAGTAGTTCTCTGTGTCCATGTACATTCACTCTAAACCCTTTCGATCCTGAGCTAACATTGTGTTTTTTTTACCCCCTTTGACAGACATCTGGCCTGGCGAACGAATGGGAAATATACCACGCTTTTGACGACTTTAAATCCGAGTACTAGGCTAAGTTTGGTAAGATACCCTAGGTTAGCCCGGCCCATGCTAAAAGATGGTGCGCACTTGTTTTGCATTGATAACGAAACTGCGCTGCTTGGTCGCTGCTAACCCACGCTTGCCCCTTTCTGACAACAGGGACTACGGAAAAACAATCAGTCAGGAAACACGCGACGCATAAGTACTAACGACATGCCAAGTTGTTTGAGGAGGAGATCCTCTAAGTTGATCAAGCCGGGAAATCCAAGACCATCATCATGATGCCGCTGGGTTGCGCCACACCCTAATACCGCGACCTTACGGAACATAATAGCCAGTATATGCAAAACCTCGCTTTAAACCCTGATTAGACTCACTGCCCGTAAATGAAATACGCTAACAACCTACATCCTAGAGCCCCAACAAGAATTCCACCTGAAGGGCCTGTAGCCTCGGTTTCCATGACTGGCGCTGCACTAGCCGTGATTCCCAGTATGTTCACTCTAAGTGATACTTGGCTGTTTTCAGGGGGGGTGTATCTAACTAAAAATTATCATACAGTTGGACAAATCCCATACCAGTCACGAATCTCAGGCCGAGAGGAATACCTGCCTGTTGTGGCGACACTGGTTGGGGCAAAAGGCATGTCTAAAGCCCAGATGCTACCCAGAATCTGATTCACTGACTCCCCTTGGGGGGCCACGACCAAACCATTCTTCGCGTCGCTTACCAGTCCTTGGAAACGGCCCAGATGGATACCGAGGTTCTTACTGGAAAACAAATGCTTAGGACGGTGAGCTGAGGGAGGAAGGTATGTTGTAATGACGCCAGCTATCTACTTCTATCTAGTGCTAACAAGCAATATTAGTAGCCCCCGTAATCACCGCCGACACAGCCGAAAACGCCTTTGCCACACCGCTCAAGGCGTCGCCCATGCCCGGCGCCACGGCCGACAAGGCATTCGCAAACACCTTGGCAACTTTACACAAGGAACTCTCTTTTACCGGGCAGCTCAAGGTATACCTCATCTCGCCATAATCGCTCTCCTCATCCACATTCCTCGCGTAAATGGCAACCGTCTTGGCCATCTTGGTTGTCCATCGCGTCCGCTGCCCCCACACGCAGCACTTGCCAGAGCCACGGATGTCCTCGCAGCCCTCCTCGCAGAAGCGCTCCTGGCGACTGGTGTGCTCGTGGATGCCCTCCTGCATGGCGACAATGTCGACAAGGGTCTGAGCTAGTCCGTTGGTGGCGACCCATTCGTCTTTGCTGTTGCCGTGGCATTGGAAGCTGATGGTGCATCCGGGGCTGCGTTCGCCGTCGTTGAGCTGGACGGGGGTTTCGTCGCACGTGCGGGCGCCGCGCCGGGACCAGATAGCCCAGAGGTAGTCGCGCGCATATACTTGGCCGGGGATCTCGACGTAGTCTTTGGTGGTGGAGAAGGCGAGGCCGATTTGACGCGCGTTGTTTTGGTTGTTGGCTATGCCGGCGTTGATGGAAGGGGAGAATGTGGTGTTGAAGGCGGGGGGAGAGCAAAAGGTGGTGGGGACGGAGAGGAAGAGGAGGGTGAGAGCGAGTTTGGACAACATGGTTGCTAATCTGAGGAATGTGGGTGGGCAACTGGTGTAGTTTGGTGTGCGTAAAGGAAGATACCTATGGGTTGTTAGACTTCATCCCTTCTTTCCAGCAGCACTTCGGGTTGATACCTTACCTATTTGTATTCCTATGAAAGACCATGTTCTCTGCATGGATGCAGAAACTTCACCTGCCACTTCACAAAATTGCTCTTGTTCACGCTTTGACGATTAATCTTTGCACCGACAAAAGAACACCGATCAACTCGTTCGATTATCTTCAGCCTCACTCTATGGTAAGGTTGTGTGGATCAGCATACACACCCATGATTGGACGGACGGCACCAGAATTGCAAGGCGTTTTTAGCGCGTCGGCTCGCCGAGCCAGAGCCCTCTGATTGGATGACTGGACCAGACCGGAAAGAGGCATCATACCTAGGGTAGTATTTTGCGGGCCGGGCTATTTGTGGATACGTTTTATTGCTATTTCTTATAACTATACTCCGCAAAGTTTCACGCCAGCAGGCCAAGATCTAATTTATCCAAAACAACAGCCAAATAAGCTTTTTTCCCATGCAGCCACGCCCCATCAGCTCCCCCTTTGTCAACACCTCACACAGCTAGGAGGGTACAGGGCTCAGCAAGATGACCTTTCCCACACAAACTAGGTAGTTATAGGTAATAGATCAAGTAGTTCAATACACGTGGAAATCTCCACGCCTGTTTGAGAATCAACTACATCTTCTTCTTTCCAACAATCTACACACATAGAAGAATGGCGATTTGGGTGGGGTTTCTGGAGGCTAAATTCGAGGCGCACCACCCTGTGGACGCCAGGGCAGATTCCATAAAGTGAAAGCGAACCTTTGTATCTACGAATAGCCCACCGGCCCGTGATTTACCGTCGCTCGGTGATCGACTTGGGAGACTCAGGATGTGATTCCCTTTTCTGCTACCAAATCCAATTCTTGTCTTTGATTAGAGGCTATGGTACTTTGAATGTACTGATATCTGCAATATCACACCCTCGGTAAACCCGACTCCCAAACGGTGTACCCACTGAGGACTCGTTGATTTGGCCTTCACTTGCAGGAAAGGCACCCCGGTGGAGACATCCCCTGACGCAGCGGGAGCTCCGTTCCGCGCCGCTCCCTTTCCAAAAGGACCTCATGGTACACCGCAACCTTTAGTAATTTAAAGCCTAGACCGTAAGCGAGTCCTAGAAAGGTACACCGCAGTGTTCAAAACGCCTTTCACAGTCATCAAGATGCTATATTTGGTACTTGAAAATGCCGCCTTGGATGCTACTGAGGCATTTCTTGCCGTGAAACAAGGGTGTAGGTTTTATATTGTAGGTAGACAGGAATCATTTTCTTACATCAATCATAGTACTATGGCGTGATAGAGGTTCCGATGCGGTGTAAGAGCCTTCTTCAACGTTTCGCAACTCGTACCCAGAAGCTTTCACAGATCCAGATCCCCTAAATCCAGTCAGCACTTGAAATAGCACCCCATCGTTTAAACTTACCGCATTGAAGAACTGCGCCGGCTTCTGGGGATTGATAATTAAAAAGCCCCTGATGGCCTGAGCACGGAGATTTGAACTACACCCGAGTTTTTAGCAATCAGGTTTCCCAACAGTCGATGGGGGACACCGAGGTTTTCATAAGATGGGGTATTTTCCTGTTCTGTGCGAGTATGACGAGCCTGAAGTACCAATTCGTAGTGCTTCTCCTAAAGATCTACTCCCGTCTTAGTAAAAGCCCCCAGACAGAAAGACACCGTGACTTGTCGAGCCTCTAGCGAACCGGCGCTAGAAAGTTCCTCCAGGCTATATGCCCGCCCCACTAACAACCAAGCAGCGGTCATCCCCAATAAGGTACTCATCAAACTCCAGCTCCTTCTCTAGATCTTCTTTCACTACCAATGAGTCGCCGTCGACGCATTTTATTTCAGGATCTTATCATTGAAGAATTCGTTGAGGAGTGAATTAGTGTTGATAAGCCGTATTATTTCGGTCGTGGAAACCCGCGACGACTTAGCTAGCAACAGGTGAAGAGAATGGGACTCTAGTGACTCGTCCTTAGCTGGGTGTTAACAAATGTTGTGGCGGATCAGCCTCTCTTCAAAATTTTCTGTGTGCGGCCCCAACGACGAAGTCGCACTGCATTAGCCATCGGAGATTGGGGGAAACATGTCTGCGTGGGCGGCCAGGCTCCCAGGCTCCAAGCCCCTGCCCCACGCCGTCGTGACGCTTCCAAAACTCCCATATCTTCAACCTGTCCATCGGGCCGCGCAAACGCCATGTTGGGAATCCTCCCTCGTTATGGTAGTTGCTGTGATTCAAGATGGTGAATTCGGATCAGGAGCAGAAGCCTCGGGCCCGCTCCATGATGAAGGATCCTACGGAAGGGGGTCCGCTGGCCCTAACTCCATCAAAAAGTTCGTGAAGTCACCACTGAATTGAGTTTTGCTAGTATCTGAACCACCGACTCCGAGCGGGTTCAAGTCGTGAGCGATGCCACCATTCCCCGGCCCTGGATTCCCCCTTGGGTCCAAAGTCGTGTCGACGCTCGAACCCAGGCAGGGTGGGGAGGTGATGGTTGTGGACTGGGCTGTATCAGACGAGCCAGCAACTTCCCAACGACGCATTGGATCCGAGGTGGTCGGATTGTTCCCTTCAGCTTGACTCATTTTACTGGCCCTCAGCATTTCCGTCGGGTACTTCCCGTGTTGCGGGCGGCGTGCAAACTGCTGGCGACACTTGAGCATGTGGCGGTACCTGGTTGATCTGATCCGGATGGCTAGACGCAGCCCTGTGATTCTCCGGTGCCTTCCCCTTGTTTTTAAGGCCATCCGCTACCCAGTCCTGGAAAAGAGCTTCAGCGTCAAATCTGAACACGCGCTGCGCAAATGCTACCAGCTCTTCCTCAGTCCGCTGGACGGAATCTGGATCATCGTTGACGGCTCTCCCTCTGTCTGGCAGTAGACCATGTGTGCGGACGACATCGTGAACCTGTCAGAGGTGTTAGCCATATTGGAATGTTTGGCTCGGGGATCAATAAATTATCGTACTATATCGTCTCCACGTCTTCTGATAAAATCCTGGTAATGGACGATGTGCTCGGGGACATCGTCCATAAAGCAGCTTATTGGCTCGTTAACCCCTGGGAATAGGATTATCCAGACATTGAGCCACTGTTCTGGTAGACTTAGTGCCTTGTCTACCCTCACTCTCAGAGACGCGGCCAGCACAGCGGTCCGTGGCAATGCTCTTTCACGACCCTAAAATCGACGAACATCCCTGCTCTTAATCACGTGACTCTTCGTCACGTTTGATCAGTCCAGATCAGCTCCGGCTCGGCTTTAGCTAATATTTGCGCATTGAACAGCACAGCTTTCCGAGAAGGTGCAGTTTTAGCCGAAGGGCCTAAAATGGTCCTATATAAAGGGCTAGAATTAAGACATTTACACCTGTAATAGCAACTATTTAGAACTTTATAAACAATTTATCTAAGCCTTTCGCTTACTAATACTTATACTTATTACTAGTTGTTAATACTGGGAGTATTTAAGAGATGCCTTCATTACTAGGCGTTATTAAGAGATAAAGGTTATTTTATATATTAAGACTAAGAGTATATCTACAACAGCGAATTAGTAGCTGAATTAACCACTAAGCGTTACTTTATAGCTAAAAAGGGGCCGTGCTCTTAGCGACTGGAAATATCCTAAGGATGTGTTAGAAGCGCGGCACTCTGGATTCTATGGAATTGAAGGGGTTGTAACTGCGTAATTCTATTGCTTGTGTTCCCTCTGTTCCTCTGGCTCTGGCTAGAAGCTAGAGGCTTCTTTATAAACTATTCTGCATCATTCAGACTTCGTCACTCTAATAGCTAAGGCTTACTGGCGTACTGGCAGTGCCAGGTATCCAGTTAGCTTCACTAACTAGATGCCCAGGGCCTCTGAAACCCCTTTATTCTGAGAGGATGTATACGTCTACGTAGGGTTAGGGTTATATGTGCGATTTTTTAGCCCATAAGCGTCTAAAGCCTTTAAATATAAGCAATTACGCGTAATCTACATAGTAAAACAGCGTTTCCAAGCTTAAACTATATTGTAATAATAGCTTAATAACTAAATCTATCAATGGAAGGCTTATTACAGCTAGTGCTATGCCGTTATTACGCTAGCTAGCTACCCTTTTTATTACTAGCGCTAACCTCCTTTATCTTCCTGTTAGCGTGGAGCTGCTTATTGAACTGGTACGGTGACGCAACAGGGAAGAAACTACAAAGAGAACTACACCTACAGAACGTCGCAGTCGGCTTTCTAAGCCGACTCCCAGACTACTAGTCCTCCGATCGGAGGGACATAAATGTAACTAACGTAAAAAAACAAACACGTACTTAGTATAGAATAAAACCTAATATATAACGGAGCTTAGCATAAAACGGAGCCTAGCATGGAATAATAAAAGAAACGCGACTGTGGATTCGGTTATCTTCCTTTAATCGAAGGGCTAAAATGTCACTGGGCTTTTATAAGAAGTCTTTATAGTGAAAATCGTCAGATTAATAATTATTAAAAGAACTACAGTTTAAAGAACCACACAGCATAGCCCATTTTTAATAGTAGTACACGCTAGAGAACGTATCGCTATGCATATAAGCAGCTACAGTAATATTATATGCAGAGCTTAAAAAGAACGACAGGGTTAGCCTAAACAAATGCCTTAAGTAAACAACTATTTTAGCAATCGCTTACAGGAATTATTCTTCCTTCTGTAAGCTTTTTATAGTTTACAATCTATATAAACTGCTATAGCCTCTAGCTACAGGTTGTAATGCTGTAATAGGGAATAGGTTTTTAAAAGCAAATAGCTCTTAGTAAAAAACGGTTTATAAGAGCAGATAGCTCTTTAAAAAGAGTAAGGAACGGTTTTTAAAAGTGGATAGTTCCTAAAGCAAATAGTTCTTAAGAGCGAGTAGTTTCTAAGAGAGAGTGGGGAATAGTTCTTAAAAGCGGATAGTTCCTAAGAGCAGATAGTTTCTAGAAACAAATAGTTCTTAAGAGAGAGAGAACGGTTTATAAAAGCAGATAGTTCTTAAGAGAGTAAGGAGAGAACGGTTCCTAGGATCAGGTAGCTTCTAAGAGAGAGTAGGGAATAGTTCCTAAGAGTAAATAATTCTTAAAGAGAAAGTGGAGATTAGTTCTTAAAAGCAGATAGTTCTTAAGAGAGAAAGTAAAGAACGGTTTTTATAAGCAGATAGCTCTTAAGAGAGAGTAGGGTATAGTTTTTAGGAGTGGATAACTTTTAGAAAAGAAAGTGGAGCACTCTTAGATAACAGCTCTTAAGAATTGTTCCAAGGTTAAATAGCTCCTATAAGAAATTTTTATTTTTAACGTTATTTTAATAATGGAGTATCCATTATTACACTTTTTAATAAGGCTATACACGTATTACAACCTATACCTGACACAGGCCTTGAGAGGACTGGCGCAGGTTAAGACAGAACGTATAGCAGGACGCCAAAAGCTAAGGAGCGTTCCGAAGACGGCTTATTAAGCTAGCACTCCTAGACAGGGGGTTTAATGTCACTGTAAGTCGTTATCATTATAATGTATAAAGGTAAGTCTAAACAGTAAGATATAAATAAACAATTAAATATTAGTGTAAGGAACTAAAAGTCCCTTACGGTTATTATAATTACGATAATATCTATTTATACTAGCTAACTAAGAGGTACCTTATACCTTACTTAGTCTATTATACGTAGTAATGCATTACGCAGTTACTGCTAAGCAGTAGATTAAATAGTGCTTAGTATTAACAGTCTTTATCGACTACTAAGCTCTTTCTAACTAGTTATAAGGGCTTCGGGTCATTACACCCCTGGCCCAGTACACAAGACCGTGCACACTGTCATTCTACACTGTTTCTTCTGCAGGGGATTCGTCAGGCTGCTCCGGCCCAGGTGACGGCCTGTAAGGTTGTTATAACACGGACTATTTATATTTTCAAGTTATTTACATATATTATAACGCGAATGATAACTAGCAATTCTTTACTTTTATTAACTTAGGGCGTTTGTTCAGGTCGACCCTGTTGTTCTTTTTAGGCTCTGTGTGTAATATTACTGTAGCCGTTTATATACATAGTGATACGTTCTCTAACGTGTGCCACTGTCAAAAAGGAGCCGCGCCGCGCGGTTCTTTAAACCGTGCTTCTTTCAATTAACAATCGATTCGACGATTTTCACCACGAAGACCTCCCATTAAAAGCCCAGTGACATTCTGGCCGTTCGATCGAAGGAAGATGATCTGATCCGCGGTCGCGTTTCCTTTATTGTTCCATGCTAGGCTCCGTTCCATGCTAGGCACCGTCACATACTAGGTTTTATTCCATATTAGGTACGTATTTGTTTTTCTACGTCAGTTGCATTTATGTCCCTCCGATCAGAGGACCAGTAATCTGGGAGTTGGCCTTTCAGGCCGACAACACCGTTCTGTAAGTGTAGTTCTCTTTATGGTTTCTTCCCTATTACACTATCGCACTAGTTCATTATATATTAGTATTTAGCTAAGCACTATTATAAAGTGGCACTTAGTAATAGAATTTTTCACTACTTATGTAGTTTTTTCTATAAGTATATACAATATGTATTAGAGATATAAAAAGATATACTTTACATTTTTTATTTACTTTAAAGTATTTAAAATCTTATAATTAACGATATTAGTGATTACAAAATGTAAAAATAGCCTAACTTATAGTTTATAATAGATTTATAAGCTTTATTTATAAATGTTAATAGTTATTTTAACTTAAAATATGCTTTAAAGCTGTTATAAGGTATAGCTAAGCAGAGAAGAAAAGACTTGTTAGAAAGAAGGGGGTTTAGAAACCCTAAACCCTAAGCATCTAGTCAGCAAAGCTAACTAGATGCATAGCACTGCCAGTACGCTAGTAAGCCTCAGCTACCGGAATGACGAAGCTTAAATCCTGCAGAATAGTCTATAAAGAAGTCTCTAGCTGGAAGCCAGAGCTAGAGGAATAGAGAGACTGAACACAAGTAATACAATCACGCAGTTGCAACCTCTACAATTCCACAGAATCTAAAGTGCCGCGCTTCTAACAAGACTAGCTATATATTACACTTAATTATAATATAAATGAACGAGGTAATTGCTACTTAGCAGTAATGTACTAAATTAGTTCTAGATATGAAAATCTTCTTAAAGAGGCTATTTAACTCTTTATTTCTAACATATAGTACGTGTCTATTTTTACTATATATTAAGTTTTAGATAGGCTAATGACTTTTGTATTTTATATCTAGCTTACTTACGGATGTGCATTTCAAAAGTTTTGTCGCCTCGTTATCTAAATACTCTCATGCTCTTCTAACAGGCTTAGCGCTTTAGTAGGTCAGTACAGTGATGCATCTTCTGTAATTTAGTGGCTCGTGCTCTGTAGCAGTTAAAACTTACAGAGCACGAGCCGTGCATTTATCAGATATTTAAATAAAGAGGCGACAAAACTTTTGAAATGCACATCCGTATTGTCATTTATATATAAATCGCATAAATTAATATCTCCCTTCAGCATTTAACTCGCAGCTTTACCTATAGATCTTAAGGCTGAACTTTAAAGCTTTAATAAAAAATCACTAGTCTTATTTATAATGCACTTTACTAACATTCTCGTTACCTCCTTGTCTGTTACCGCCTTAGTAACCTCTTTATTCTTACCAGTTTAGCAAGTTAGTCACTCAGTTAGTGCATGTAATAGCAGTTACGAATCCAGAGGCAGGCTCTGTTTAATGTAAACTGAATTCCTAGTATACTATTCTTGAGGAAGGAAAGGAAGGGTTTTGCATGGTGGGCGCGCAGGCGCACCTCTTTGTGGGTGCGGCCAGCCCCACTGTCATACGTGAACACCCCTGACACCCAGAAAGGCCAGAACGCTTCTGACAAGCCAGAGTGGGCCACGGCCCACCGAATCTCAATGAATGCGGAGAAAGCTTATCAAGGTTTGAGCCCACAGAACTTGGCCTGCACCAATCAAGTCACGATGGCCAGGAAGGTTCCGTATCAGGTTATGAGGGCCCAGGAGGTTACGGCCATAAGCCATCATTTGGAACGACAGAAAGCTTCAGTCCCAGGAGGACCTCTGTATTTGATAGACACATCTGGCCAGTGATTGAGAAGGGCAAGGACCTTCGAGGCCATAGTCAATTATTGTTAATTCAGAATAGATTTGTTCAGCGCCCATAGGGCCACATTCTGTTCCACGCCACAGCCACAACCACCAGTGGCTTATCCGTGTCACAGCTGGTTGTTCAGAGAAGAGAAAGCGTGGCCAAGCAGCAATGCAACAGTCGGGGGCGTAACTTCGCAATTCTATCATGTTCTGGCAGTTTCTTCGGCTTTCATAGGCAGCGCGCGACTTTTCGGTAGATTGGCAACTCTAGCCGGATGGTCCAAAAAACAAGGCTCCGTGGCTGGGCGTGAACGGCCACAGCACAGGCACATCCATGAAAGGGGAAGGTAAGCAAAACTCGATTCGTAGCTTAAAATAGACTGTTTTAGGAGACGAATCGAGTATTCTGACTAATCCTTCCGCACGCGCTAGAATACCCCGCACATACTCATCCTGCTCAGGCGAGATCACACCTTTGCTTCCTAGGGATCCCAGTTCTGCCAGAAATTTTACTCGATTCTCCGGTATTTAAATAGCACATTACCAAGTGTCTCTTTGTTTGTCGGCACCCCTTTCCTGCCCTCCTCTCCCCGTCCCACATCGCGTTCTTGTTACACCGACTCTATCGTATTTGTGATCTAATCGGTAATGTTTTAAGGCAGTCGTATAATGTGTAAGTCCTACTGCGACCCCAATGAGGGGTTCAGTCCTATAAGCGACATATGGAATTATATGAAGGGAGCGTCAGATGGTATTCCTGCGACCCTGTGGCGAAGCGCGTCTGGACTTGGGGGCTGCGCTTACAGACTCGCACACGGTTCGTAAGTAATCTAGCGAGGCCCTCGTACGGCAGTAGGCCTCTGGGTAAATACCTACTAGCGTATCTGACCGTGCTGCCACTTTGACGTGGAGGATCGATAGCAACGCATGACCGGGTCCTTTTGATGAGGTTGGAGAATTGTGAAGCTGGGACCCACAATCTGGTGATGTCGAGAGTAGGTATCGGCAGAGCAAGGTTTTGATTATCTACCTCCGGAAGTACCGTTGTATCTAGCAAGCTGTGATGATAAATCCGATATCAAATACCAGAGGCCATCGATGCTGAAGCGCCCGAGTCTGACCGCAACGGCATCATCTAGGCATTTTTTTGCACACAGCTCACCTTGCGAGATACTGCTTTAATTGAAGGTATAGCACCTTGAAGATGCAGCTTCTTACGGCCTGGGTTTACGTTGTCCTCTGGGGTCTGGGTACCTCGTCCGCCCAGAATGGGTACGTCGAAAGTCAACCCTGAGTTTGCTGGCATGGCTGATGCATCGCGACCCAAAAGCTCGGGACGCCCCAAGGATCTCTGGGAGACCAACATCTGGGGCGGTCTTCCGTCCCTCCAAGAGCTCAGCGCTGAGCTCAACATCCCGGAGGCGCCCAGCGCCGCGAACTTTGTATCCAGGCCAAACACTTTCCAAGCGGCTGCGGTGGCGCACAACAATACCACGACCGATTCGCGCTTGCCCAATCCCTGCACCGATGCCAGCTTCCGGGCGCCCGTCTACGAGATTGTGAGCTGGAATGTGACCAGGGCACACTCTGATTCCTCCTCCTTGGATTCCCCCGTCCGCATCGACGTCGCAGCTACGCTCTGGGACAGAGTCAATAACTACTCAATGCAATGCGCCGGCGATCTCATGTTCGCACGGCCGTGGGACTACTGGTACATCTCCTGCGCGCCCGAGGGCGGGTTCCGAGATGAGGGGCTCCAGCAGCTCGCCTCGATCGCACTGTGGTCACAGCCTTTCTCGAGGGATAGCGGAACAAATAACCTGATGGTGCAGCAGTACTGGGGTTGTGCAATTCAGGAGCAAGAAGATATCCGGTTCCCGTACGTACATTCCTGCCAACAACAGGCTGGCGATACAGAAGTGCTGACACAGGACGCCGGCAGACGCGTGTACACCGCGCGCGCAACCAACCATCGTTTCACCGTCAGCTGCCCCAGCAAGAACACCACGAGCATTAACTGCAACATGACGACGCCGAGCCGCCTCCAGTCGGATTTTACGCTGCCATGGAACGCCAACCAAACCACCCCCTTGCGCTCGCTGCCCATCGTCGGGCCCGCCGAGCAGCGGCCCCAGGCGGGGGTCCCGAGCCTGGACTGCGCCCTGAACGCCTTCACCCATCCCGACTGGACCATCGAGGAGGGTGCCACGTACATCCCCAGCCCGCCCGGCGGTAAGCTCGCAGACATCACCCTGAACTTGACCATCACCAGCCGGGTCACGGGGATACAGCATCTCTGCCGCTGGGGCGGCGACCACAAGGCCGTGGACTGGTACGGGAACCCCCAGCTGAGCTGCGCATTGCCCGCGGGCGCTGCTTTCGATGCTAGCCTCACCTCGTACATCATGGTTTTCTTTCCTGACAAGCGCACGCTCCGCATCGATCAGCGGTGGGTGTGTGGCGATAGCGCGGGAACCTACTCGAAGAACTACAGATCCTTTGCCGAATTCGCCCTGCCCTTCTTCTGCACCGAGAACGGCGGCCGCACGTGTCGGACGAACAAGAGCTACGTCCGGGGGCAGCTGCAGACCCCGATCCAGTGGACGCCCGACCGGATCCCGGCCCCGCCCGGGGCACAACGCCCGGGCTGCACCAGCGACTCGCAGGTCCCGAGCTGGGTCCTCCACGCCTTCCGCTACGAGGACGAGCGCATGACCTACACGCAGGGCAACAACCAATCCGCTCCGCCGCTTGACCAGTGGCGCCTCGGCCCGCGCGAGAATCGGCTCAGCCGGACGCTGACGGTCCAAATCCGCAACAAGGCGACCGACTACCTCCAGATGTGCGTCGTCCAGACGTTCGAGGGCGAGACGGATGCCGAGGCCGCAACCCGCTGGCACCGCTGCTACCCTGACGCCGGCCTCGCCGTCCACTTCGTCGAGACGCAGATCCAGTTCGACCCGATCACGGCCAACTTGCGGGTCAACGAGACATGGTTTTGCGCAGACACGGGTGGCCCCGGCATGATCCGCTTCGATGGCACCGCGGCCACCCAGGTCCCCTACTGCGGCACCATCACCTCCGTCGTCAACGACCACTGCTACGACATCTACGAGGAGCTGGTTGACTGCGACTGGTACTACCACACGCGCTGGTGCGCCACGGGCACCCGGAACCCACCCAACGCTGCGACCGTCACCCTGGCCGACACAACCCTCCAGGGCGTCCTCCAGCGCACCGCGCTGCTGCCCGCTAACGCCTTCTCGGACCCGGACCCGGACCCGGATCGCTGGAGCTGCACTGTCGACTCTCTCGGCCGCCCGCTCGAGTGGCACCTGCGCGAGACCCCCGACCACCTCGGCATCACCGACTTCTTCGACACGCAGTTCCGCTTCTTCGACGAGGTGCAGGCGCCGCGCTCCACGCTCGACTTTGAGTTTGCCAACTCAGCCTTTGCGCGCCGCGAGGCCGGCAACGGCGCCACCCGCATCATGCTCTGGCGCACGTCCGGCCTCAGCCCCTTTGTGCCGGCGTGGCGGCCCGACTTCGCGTACGGTCTTGTGCGCCCCGAGTCCATGGTGATCGTGCAGAGCGGCGGGCGTCGGCCCTTTTCCAACTTCGTTGACTGGAGTCTCAAGTACGACGCCGCGAAGGCGTATCTGGAGCTGAACCACACTTGGTACTGCAACGACAAGACACCGTCGCAACCGTGAGTTGACCACTACCAAAACTTTTAGCATCTCTCTAACACAAACAACCGCAGCATCCTCTTCAACGGCACGTGGGCTGGCTACCTCAACGTGACCTGCGCTTTTGGCTTTAAGCAGAATCCGGAATATGCGCGTGTTGTCTGCCGGCTGCAGGACGGTGTCGCCGTCTTGAAGCCGCGCGTGACGTGGAAGGTGATGTCAGACACGGCCGTAATCGGGAGCGCCTAGGGGGTAAAGCCCCATGCGACGTTTCTTGGCGTGGAATCTGATTGACAAGGATAATGGTGGTAATAATGCTTATTTAATGAAAGTTTTTGAGCCCAAATTGCCTGCCTGAAATAACCTCCGAAAGTGGGGATTCTTTTCGTACGCTCCTTCCAAGCCTTACAACAGGAATGGTTGCCCTGCTGCTGGTGTGGATTTCCCTGGGTGGTTTCCGATGCTTTGGCTTTCGTTACCTCGCACATGCTAGCCAGATCGATGATGCTAGAAGGGATGGAGCCAAGCTGCCTTTGGTGGGTGGATGCAATAAGGGCTTTTGTTCACGACAGTGTCCTACGCTTTTGCTACGGGAAGAACCACAGTCCCATTTTCGTCACGACGCTCAAAGCTGTGACACAAATCCTGAGGATGTGAGTCGAGAGAAATTTGGGGGGGATGAATGCATTGGGAAGTCGGAAACTGTAATCACTTCGGCGAACTGACTGGGACTCGGCAGACTGCCCCCCGTCAACCTGCTCCTCGTCGCCCCTCCGCATCTTTCCATGGAGACATATCTCCCTTCTCCTTCACCAGAGAAATTTCCGTCTTGCCCCCCCTCCAATACATCTACGGCCAACTCCGCCGATTACTTTACCGGTGGGCGGGTACGTTTCTGTTCACCCTGCCAATATTGACTGATGCTCATACGGCTCGTATTGGTTTGCCTTCTCTTTGTCCTCACACGTAAACAGCGGCCAATCAGACCCATCTCTGCCGATCAAGTAAGTAACTTCCGCGTCATATGGATAATGAATATGTTCTGATGTAGTACGAGGAAACTCAATTTTCCCTAATGGAGACCGAAAACGCCAAAAATGGCGTGCTCAACCACAATGTCAGGCGACTTGCATTCTGACTCCAGGCTGGTGTTTAATACGGGAGGTGTTTGTCGAGGGACTTGGTCTAGGGATCGATTGTTGTTCCGGAGCTCAGGGCTTATTGAAACTCAGAGATAGTCAGGCCCTCATATGTATCTCGACTTATTGTATCATAGTATCACATCATAACGAGGCCACTGCATCGTCCAAAAGCCGTCTTTCATCACAGATACCGCCCAGACAAGTGAAAGGAACAACACCTTAAAACAACCTACATCTACCCAAACCGTCCACCGAAATATATACACCCCCAAGCCACCCAAATTTTTGCCTCCCCGCATCACCCCTACGGCCTCCCCGTGGGCCTAGGCCCACCACCCCCACCATACGCCGTCGGGAACCCTCCGGGAAAATCGCATCCAGCCCCGGAATTTTCGGATTCGCCGTATTCATCTTCCCCCCCTCCTTATACCTCATAGCCGCCGCCATAATATCACTTGTAAACGTCTGATTGATCCCCACGCTAAACCACGCAAACACCCCCTTGCTCAGGTCGCTGCCGCTCAGCATAACATAGTTAAAGAACGGATCGGACGTCTGCGCGTCGGCCAGCAGGATGGAGTCGGCGTTGTTCTTAAGCAGGTTCTGGCAGTTGGTGCTGTAGGGCGCGACCTTCTTAACGGCGTAGACAAGCGCCTGGTCGAAGAAGAGCTGCCCTGCGTACGTGGCCTTATTAGTGCAGAGAGTGCTGTTAGCTTCCGGCTTGGCGGCGGGAACGTGCGACATGACGTGGATGTGCGGGGCGCGCCCGTCATAGTGGCCCGGGAAGATGGTGTTTAACCGCGCGACGCCGTTGTCGTCCGACAGCTGCGAGCCGCGGAGGTACGTCCGGTCGAGGTTAGCCTAGTCGGACATGCCCGACAGGCCGTTAACCACTGAGAGGGCGCCCGAGTAGACGCCGGTGCCGTTGGCGTCTGGAGAGGTAATTGTTAGCGGGGTAGGAAGAGAAAATGGGGAAGGAGCGGGTGGCAGGTATGCACTCTATATCTCAAAGTAGGTGCCCTTGATGGGCTTGCAGGTGTTGGCGTCGTAGATCCGGAAGTCGATGTGCAGGGGCACGCCGACCTGGCCGTCGAGGATGTCGCTGCGGATGGACTCGCCGAGGACGTCTGCGAATTTGTCAGCATGAGCAAGAGAAAAGAAAAACGAGAAAAAACTCACAGAATGGACCCTCGGTCGCCTGAGGGCTCAGAATGCACGAATTGCTGCTGGTGAAGATGGTGGCCGGGTCCGTCTGCGTGGTGTACGCCTTGTCGGACATGTGCGACTTGCCCAGCGACGATGTCTGGCGGGCCTGGATGGCAGCGTGCAGAGCTGAGGGCACCTCAATGATATTCCTTCACAACTCGCCGTATGTTTTCTTGCCTAGAGCCTCCGATGCTTTGTCTAGATGGTGACAGGGAAGGCAGCGAGTGGCTGATCAAGTTTAGGTCACGAAAGTTCTGCACTGTCTCTTGCATTGTTAGGTAACTATCTACTAACGTTGTCCCTTCCAAGCAACATACTTATGGAACACGCCATGACGGAATGTCTGCTTCAGATCCTCCACCGTTTTCATGTCGACCGGAAGAGACGCTTGAACAGCACCGAGCCCATAGAGCTTGTTTTTGCGGTCGACAAACCAACTGAACGTCAGGCCACTACCCCACGTCAATGTTTCGTCGCTACTCCACCCCTCGGCACTCTCCAAAGCCAACAGCCCACCAAGACCGTATCCCACCTTACTCCCGGGCTCGGTTCCAACGCGGTAAAACATCCCCATGGGACCCTCCACAGCCGCGCGATGCCTCTCCGCTGCAGGCCACCGCGCACCCTGGCTAACGCGACCCGCCAATATAAAATCAACCCACCTCCTTCAATTCTTTTCCAATTTCTTCGATCTTTGTCTATTTTGAAGCTATTCCAATGGAGAAACAGTACACCGAAGACGACATGCGCAACGTGTGCGTCGACTACGCGAAAACTAACAAACTGCACGCAACTGCTCACAAGTAGGCTATTCCTCCCTCTACCCTCCGCATCCGTCTCAGCGGCGCACTACCTCGCTCCATAGCTTAGCAAGACTATTGCCGGCTCTCTGTAATACAGGAAAAGAATCTGGCAGACTAGGTACGCGTATAACAGGCTTTAGGGATCCCCCTTACCCACCACAGATTAGGGAGATAGCTAGCCGCGTGTGCAAGGAGGGGGGGGACAACTAGCCGTTAGGAGTTAAGTGGATGGAAGCCTTTTAAGAAAGCACTCTTTTCTAAAGACTCAAAGAGCTAAACAGATCAATGCAAACTGCATTAAGTGCGCTACAGAAGCTACTATTTAGCCTTAGTTTAAGCTATTCCAGATACTAAAGGTTAAGGCTATCTTACTAAAGAATTGCTACAATAAAGATAAGGCAGGTATTATAAAGGGCTGTGGGGAGAACAGCTTAGTTATTAGTACAACTAATCATAAGGCTTTACAGAAGAACTAACCTAGTAGCTGCACTTAAATCTCTTTCATTAAGCGTATCTTAGCTATTAGTTAGTGTTGAACTTCAGGAACCCACAGGGCTGTAGTACATCGGCTGTGGCTCAGAGGAAGAAGTGCGTACTGGTCCAAGCTGTACTACAGTGCCGTAGGCACTGTAGAAAGCAAACCAAGGCCTGAATTACAGAGCAGTGCCACTGTAAATAAAGGTATCACAGCGAATATTGACGCTGGAAACAAGAGTATCCAGAAGGCATTGCCTTATATAATGACTTAAATAGAATGAAGTTGCTTACTTTGCATTTGATATAAGAGAGGAGAGGGCCTGTTATAGGCTGTGGGAGGCTCTGGAAGAATTCCAGAGCCTTCTATAAAGTGGAACTAACTAATACAATAATGGAATAGTACTATTCTGAACCATTCTACGCGGTTCAGTTGACGTCGTGGCTGACGTAGCCACTGTGACGTTCTAGTTGATTTTATAGGGCAGTAGCTCCACTGGATTCAGGGGGTTCCACCCCCTTGATTTCCAGAAGGTTCGCAGTGCTCTAGGGGCCCCAAGGGGCCCTGGAGTGGGTTGGAATCTTCTGGAACCCTAAAGGGTTCTAGAAGATTCGGCTGGTGGTTTCGGGGTACGTAACTACACTACAGGGTACCCAGTACAGGGTATTCAGTAGCTAGAAAAATTAACAGTACCTTTTAAGTATAGATAATTATCATTATAACCACGATAGCTTTAAGGAACTCCTAGTTCCTTACGTTAATATTACATTATTTATTTATATCTTACTGTTTAGACTCACCTCTGTGCATTATAGTGATAACAACCTACAGTGATATTATACCCCCGTCTAGAAGTGCTAGCTTAATAAGCCGTCTTCAGAACGCCTACCCTGTCTTTAGCGTCCTGCTATACGCTCTGTCTTAACCTGATCAGTCCTCTAGGTCTATATTAGGTGCAGGTTGTAATAACTATCTTTTAGAAGTCTACTAGCTTTACTAGTAGGCATTTAAATATTACGACCTGCACCCGACACAGGCCTTAAGAGGACTGGCGTGGGTTAAGACAGAACGTATGGCAGGACGCTAACAGGTAAGGGGCGTTCCGAAGACGGCTTGTTAAGCTAGCACTCCTAGACGGGGGTTTAATTATTACAACCTGCACCCGACACAGGCCTCGAGAGGACTGGCGCGGGTTAAGACAGAACGTATAGTAGGACGCTAACAGGTAGGGGGCGTTCCGAAGACGGCTTATTAGGCTAACACTCCTAGACGGGGGGGTTTAATGTTAATGTAAGTCGCTATTATTATAATACATAAAGGTGAGTCTGGACAGTAAGATATAAATAAATAATTAAATATTAGTGTAAGGAATTAAAGTCCCTTATGGTGGTTGTAAGTATAACCATAATTATTTATACTAACTACTTAAGAGGTATTTTATACCTTACTTGGTCCACTGTACTTAGTAATACACTACGCAGTTACAGCTAAGCAGCCTACTAAACAGTACTTAGAAGTCGCGACCCTACAACCGATCGACCTGATTGCCGATCACAATTTCCACCATTCCTCCTCGACCACCCCCCCATTTCCACCACCACCACTCCTTCAATTCTTCACCAAAACACACCAAATTCAAGATGAATACTGTGCG
>Ga0247760_1001704_pt1 | contig 19215 bp, 15 predicted proteins | sample UWRJL171409R4_FD_179936 | JGI IMG/M metagenome (GOLD analysis project Ga0247760, IMG submission 179936) | Plant litter microbial communities from Arlington Agricultural Research Station in Wisconsin, United States - UWRJ-L171-409R-4 | ecosystem: Environmental > Terrestrial > Plant litter >... | reverse complement strand
TTTCACAGTGTGCGCCAGGAAGCGTTCCGCAAAAAGCATATTTTTGCTGACGCTCTTCGTGCTCACTGTGCTCACCGCGGCCCTGCCGAAGCTTTCGCACGCGCAGAGCGCCGAAGCTGCGCCCGCACCCGCCGCGCCCGCTGCTGCACCCGCGCCCGCGCCCGCCGCAGCCGAAGCTGCCCCCACGCTCGACGCCAAGGCGATTGAAGAGCGATTGGGCGATCTCGAGGCGTACGTCAACAACGGCGCGCGCGTCTCGAAGGAGTCCAAAGTGGCGGGCGCTGGCCCTGGTCACAACGCTTGGATGATGACCTGCGCAGCGCTGGTGCTGTTCATGACTTTGCCGGGTTTGGCGCTGTTCTACGGCGGCCTGGTGCGCACGAAGAACGTGCTCTCGGTCATGGCGCAGTGTTTGGGCTCGGCTGGCATGGTCACGATCTTGTGGGTCGTGATCGGCTACAGCCTGTGCTTTTCGCCGGGCAATCCGTTCTTGGGAGGCACCAAGTTCGCCATGCTCGCGGGCGTCGATGCCATGCCCAACGGCGACTATTCGGCTTGGGTTTCGCAGAACGTGTTCTCGATGTACCAGCTGATGTTCGCCATCATCACCCCGGCGCTGATCGTCGGCGCCATCGCCGAGCGCATGAAGTTCAGCGCGCTCATGCTGTTCATGGGGATTTGGATGTTCGTGGTCTACTTCCCACTCGCGCACATGGTGTGGGGCGTGGACGGATATATGAACGGCGTATGGAACGCGAAGGCTGGCATCAAAGCCATCGACTTCGCGGGCGGCACCGTGGTCCACATGTCCTCCGGCTGGTCCGCGATCGTGCTGGCGCTGATTGTCGGCAAGCGCAAAGGCTTCGGCAAAGAGAGCTTCGCGCCGCATAGCTTGGTCTTGACCATGGTTGGCACGGGCATGCTGTGGGTTGGCTGGTACGGGTTCAACGCCGGTAGCGCGGTCGCTGCCGACGCCATCGCCGCCAATGCCTTCATGACCACGACCATCGCCACCGCCGTCGCTTGCGCCGCTTGGCCGGCGGCCGAATGGATCACCCGTGGCAAGCCCACGGTGCTCGGCTTCTGCTCAGGCGCGGTTGGCGGCTTGGTAGTGATTACGCCGGCTGCCGGCTTCGTGACCCCCGTGGGCGCGATCATCATCGGCGTGATCGCGGGCATCGTCCCGTTCCTCGCCTGCACCAAGCTGAAGCACATGTTGGGCTACGACGACGCGCTCGACACCTTCGGCGTACACGCCGTGGGCGGCACGATCGGCGCTTTGATCACCGGTTTCCTCGCGGACGCCGGCATGAACCCCAACCTCAACACGAACCTCAAAGATCTCGTGGGCAACGGCCTGTGGCTGGAGCAGCTCAAGGCGATGGGCTTGACGATCGCCTTGGCCGTCGTGGCCACGTTGGTCATCGGTTACGCGCTCAAGGCCACCATCGGCCTACGCCCGAACGACGAAGACGAGCAGCTCGGGCTCGACCTCTCCGACCACGGCGAGCAGGGCTACCACACCAGCGAACACACCTACGGCCACTTGGAGCAGGAAGACGGCGGCGGACCTGCCGCGGCCAGCTCGGCCGCAGTTGGCTCGACCTGATCCACGACCGGTCTGAGACGTAGCCCGAAGGCGCTGCGCCGTCGATTACCAGGAGTTCTCGACGACGCAGCGCTTGTTTGTTTGTTGCACGCGACCGGTCAGCGCCCGAGCCACCAGTTGCTGAATTCGGCGAAGTCGATCTGGCCGTTCTGATCGGCATCCAACGCCACGAACGCCGCGCGGACTTGCGCTTCCTCGTAGCCGAGGCCGAGCGCGTCCAGCAGCGCCGAAAATTCGGCCAAGTCAATCTGACCGTCCTTGTTGCTGTCGCATCGATCGTAACGAGCCCGGAGCGCGCTGTTAACCATGACTAGCGACCTATCAGGCTCGCGCCGAAAAAGCGCGCCAAGCAGAGGCTGCCAAGGATAATCATGAGTTAGAGAAGCATTTGTGAAACAGGCGGGGAACCTGCGTCCCCCCACTATTCGAGACTTCAAGGAGATCGGATGCTGGAGCAGATGAAGATCGAGCGGGGTTCGAACGCGCTTCGGAACTGGCGCCGCTGGCTGGCGATCGGTGCCTGCCTGATGGGACTGCTCGCTCGGGCACCCCGCGCGCACGCCGCCGACGTGGAGCCCGATAAAACGGGCGCATTTCAAGCGACGCCCACGCCCGCGTCCGTGCCCGGCTACACGAAGCTCGACCCGAAGACGATGACCCCCGAGCAGGTAGCGGCTGGGCTCGATGCCGTCGCCAAGTCGTCCTCACACAATTTTTTTGGCATCAACTTCGTCTGGGTCCTGATCTGCGGCTTCCTGGTCATCTTCATGCAGGCCGGCTTTGCCCTGGTGGAGACGGGGCTGTGTCGCGCGAAGAACGCCGCGCACACCATGTCGATGAACTTCCTGGTCTACGCGCTGGGCATGTTCGGCTTCTTCGTGTCCGGCTTCGCCTTGATGTGCGGCGGCATCAGCAGCACCGCGCTGGGCGGCCCGGCCACCCTGGGCGGCCTGCCTACTCTTTCGCATATGTTCGCCGTCGGACCCGCCGTCAACGGCGACCACGGTTGGGGCCTGTTTGGCACCAGCGGCTTCTTCCTGACCGGCGCAGGCTACGACTCGGGCGCGCTCGTGATGTTCCTGTTCATGATGGCGTTCATGGACACGACCGCGACGATCGTGACCGGCGCGTGTGCCGAGCGCTGGCGCTTCAAGAGCTTCTTCATCTTCAGCATCTTCGTCGGCGGCCTCACTTATCCGATCTTCGCCAATTGGGTGTGGGGCGGCGGCTGGCTGACGCAGATCGGCTATCGGCTCGGCTTCGGCCATGGCGCGGTCGACTACGCGGGCTCGGGCGTCGTCCACCTTCAAGGTGGCGCGCTGGCGGTGGTCACCGCCTGGATGCTCGGCCCGCGCATTGGCAAGTACCTCAACGGGCAACCGCAGGCGATCTTGCCGCATGACATTCCGATGGTGCAGCTGGGCACTTTCATCCTGGCCTTCGGTTGGTTTGGCTTCAACGCGGGCAGCTCGCTCGCGGGCACGGACGGTCGGATCGGCGTCGTGGCCGTCAACACCATGATCGCGGGCATGGCCGCCAGCCTGAGCGGCGTGGTCTACATGTGGAACATGTACGGCAAACCCGATCCGTCGATGATGTGCAACAGCATGCTGGCGGGCCTGGTGGCGATCACTTCATCGTGCGCATTCGTATCGCCGATCGGCGCATTCATCATTGGCGCCGTCGCTGGCATCCTAGTCGTGTGGAGCGTTTTCTTCGTCGAGCGCATGGGCATCGACGATCCGGTCGGCGCGATCAGCGTGCACGGCGCAAACGGCTTGTGGGGTGTGATTGCGGTGGGCTTGTTCTCCGACGGCAGCTACGGCGCCGGTTGGAACGGCGTCGGCGCAACCCAATACTTGGGGCAAGCGGGCCGCGGTGTGACCGGCTTATTTTACGGCGACCCTTCTCAGCTCGTGGCGCAGTGCATCGAGGCCGGCGCGGCCATCGCCTGGAACGTGCTCATCGGAGGCGGCATCTTTTGGGCGATCGGCAAGGCGATCGGCGGCAACCGCGTGTCGGCGGAGACCGAAACCGGCGGGCTCGACGTGCCCGAGATGGGCGTGCCGGGCTACCCAGAATTCGTGCTGCATTCGGACATGGATCCGCCCGCGTGAGTCTAGCGCGGGCTCTTCGTCGAGCGCATCGTCTCGGGCGCTGCGCAAGCGAGGGCCCGCTCCAAGAGTAACGCGCGTTCACGCCCGTTCCGTGTCAGTGATGCCGCGCGCTCGAACTCGAGGCGCGCTTCGTCCAAGCGGCCAAGCTTATGCAGCAAGTCACCGCGCACGCTGGGCAGCAAGTGGTATGCGCGCAGCGAGGGCTCTGCCATCAGCCCATCGACGATCGAAAGGCCCGCGGCGGGTCCTTCGGCCATCGATACCGCGACCGCGCGGTTCAGCTCCACGATCGGCGAAGGCGTGCGCTCCGCCAGGGCTGCATAGAGCGCGGAAATGCGCGCCCAGTCCGTCTCCTTTGCCTGGCTGGCTCGGGCATGACAGGCGGCAATCGCCGCCTGCAAGGCGTACGGTCCGCGCGCGCCACCCAGCGCTTCGGCACGAGCCAGCGCCGCCAGGCCGCGGCCGATCAGCATGTGATCCCAGCGCGCGCGGTTCTGCTCCAAGAGCAGAATCGGTTCGCCGTTGGGCCCAGTGCGGGCCTTGGCACGCGAAGCCTGGATTTCCATGATCGCGACCAGACCGTGAACTTCCGGCTCAGTCGGCGCGAGTTCAGCCAAAATTCGGCCGAGACGGAGCGCGTCGTCACACAGCCCCGGGCGCATCCAGTCTTCCCCGGCCGTGGCGGAGTAGCCCTCGTTGAAGATCAGGTACACGACCTCCAGAACCGACGCCAGGCGCGCCGCGAGCTCCGGCCCGCGCGGCACTTCGAAGGGCACTTGCGAATCAGCCAGCTGGCGTTTGGCGCGCACGATGCGCTGCGCGATGGTTGGCTCGGGGACTAAAAACGCGCGCGCAATTTCGTCGGTCGTGAGCCCACCGAGCAGGCGAAGCGTGAGTGCCACACGCGCGTCGGTGGACAAGATCGGGTGGCACGAGGTGAACACGAGCCGCAACAGATCGTCTCCCACGTCGTCATCGAGCGCGGCGTCCAAATCTTTCGCGCTGAACTCGGCGCGAGCTTCGAGCTCGTGACTGATCGCGTCTTGCTTGCGTTGCCAACGCTTGCCACGCCGCAGCTCGTCGATCCCACGACGCTTGGCCGTCGCCATCAGCCACGCTCCGGGATTGTCCGGGACGCCCGTCTCCGGCCAGCGTTCGAGCGCTACCACGAGCGCATCCTGCGCCAACTCTTCGGCCAATCCCACGTCCCGCACCAGACGCGTCAGGCCAGCGATGAGCCGCGCCGACTCGATGCGAAACACCGCGTGAACCGCGCGTTGAGCGTCTGAAACCGTCACGCCCATCGACTAAAACCAGTTGCGAAAGCGCCGCAAGCCGCGCTTTCGGGTGGGGCCGGATAATAACTGACATAAGGCTGTCATTGGACGCTGGCAAACTCGCTTTCGTCGCTAAAATTCAGCGAAAGGAAGCCAAAGCATGAGTCACGAGCAGCCCTCCCCCACTTCCCCCGTCGACGGCCCGAAGCTCCACACCGGCGGCTGCCACTGCGGCGCCGTTCGCTACCAAGTCACGCTCGACGCAAGCCGAGGCGGCCGTTGCAACTGCTCGATCTGCAACAAGATCAGCCAGCTCAGCGGGATGGTGAAACCAGACGCTTTTCAGTTGCTGTCAGGTGAGGACAGCATCACCGAGTACGCCTGGGGCGCCAAAATCTCGCGCCGCTCGTTCTGCAAGCACTGCGGCGTGCACTGCTTCGGCACGGGCCACCTCGCCGAACTTGGAGGTGACTACGTCGCGATCAACTTCAACACGCTCGACGACGTCGATCCGCTCGACGTGCAGGTGGTTTACTGGGACGGGCGGCATAACAACTGGCACGCCGGTCCCAGCGACAAACCGTGGCGGATCTAGGCTCTAGCCGAGTGAGAGCCGAGCGAGCGCGAATTTGGGAAGAAAGCTGGGCGCGGTCGTGCTCAGCGGTAACGCCAACTGCGGCCCGCTGACCCGCCTGAGACAAGATGCACCAGCGCAACGAACAACGAGGCGCCGATGATCGACCACACGATCGGGAACGGGTGATGGTCGACAGTCACCACCAACAATTCGGGCAGATGAAAATAGTTAGCCACGAAGGTGCCCAGCAAAGCACCGACGAAACCCACGGCAATTGATACGAAAAACCCGCCGCCGGTACCTCCGCCGATGGCGCGACCGATACCGCCGCAGATGCCGGCGACAATCAACAGAACCACAAGACCGGTGATGGATATCGTCATGCACCGATGTAGTGCAAAACGCGCGCCCGCTCCCGTCGCCCGCTCCAGCTCAGGCGTCACCCGAGGCGGAATGGTCAGATCGCCCAGATGGCGCCGTGGGAGTCTTCTTCATCGGGCGAGGGCGGGGCGACGTAGTAGTAGGCAGAGACGGATGCGCGGAAGCGCCCTTCGGGGCAGGCCAAGGGCTGCGGGTGCCCGTGCCAATACGTGTCGCCGTGGTCCATCACGATCAGGCGATCGAGCAACGGTAGATAGCTCGCTTCACAGCCGGTGCGCGGCTCGTCCCACAGCTCCAGGGCGCCACCCCAGGCTGGCTGCCAAGCGAAGCCTAGGTAGTAAATCACGGTCAGCTTGCGCTCGAGATGACGCGTGCGGTCGCGATTGAAGTCCGCGTGCAGAGCGAGATGCCCACCGGGCAAGGTCAACGATGGCCCTGCCCCCCGGAAATGCGGGTCCGCGATCAACCCTTGGACGCCGGTCAAAGCACCCAGAAAATCCAGGAATGCCATGGCCGAAAGCTCGGACAGCAAATGGCGCAAACCGGCATCGACGCCGGCGAAACCGGTGCGCTGCAGTTGTCCCATGCGCGCGGACTGCTCGCGGTAGTCGCGTCGCATCCAGGCGGCGTGCTCGGGACCGGGAAAGCGCTTCGCCAGCTCGAGCGCGGACCTTTCACCCAAGAAGCCGTCGAACACCGCGTGCGGAAAGGGGCGCGCCGCGCGGTACGCTTCACGCCGTGCGAGCCCGAGCGCCTTGAGCGGCTCGCGATCCAAAAACCACGCCGGCATCGGCTCGCATTGCTTCAGCAACTCGCTCATTTCAAACCTGCTGAAACAGCTCGATCATCATGCGATACGAAAGCAAAGCCAGCGCCGGATCGTAGCGTGGGCCTTCGTCGCGCAAGAACGCGTGTGCGGCGTTGAACTCGTGCCAGGTGAAGCGGCGCTTGCTCTCGAGCAGCCGCGCCTGAATCAGCGCCCGGCCTTGCTCGGGCACGTGCGGATCTTGGCGGCCCCAAACCATCAGCAATTCGCCAGAAATTTCGCCGGTCCGGGCCAAGGAGTCGTCGCCGCCCAGACCGAGTGAGCCCTGGTGCAAGTCGGTTGCGTAGAAGCACGCGGCAGCTCGCACGCGCGGGTCGAGCGCACAACGGTAGGCCAAGTGACCGCCGATGCACACGCCGGCGCTGAACAGCCTGCCATTGACGTCGTCACGCGCCTCGAGGTGATCGAGGCAGGCGCGCGCGTCCGCGTCGTACGCGGCGGTGGTCTTGGCGATCTTGAGCTGATTGCCGCGCTCCGTGCCCGGTGCGTCGTAGGCGAGCACGCTGCCGGCGGGTTCGAACTCATGAAAGATCTCTGGCACGAGCACCACGAACCCTTGGCCCGCGAGCATCGCTGCCATCCTCCGGATCGGACCCGTGCGCTGATATATTTCGGAGAACAACACGATGCCGGGGCGGCGACCGGCAGCGACCGGCTTCGACACGTGCGTATTCATCACGCCGCTCGGCGTTTGGAGCAGGGTCACCGACTCTTCCAGGATCATTGCCGGAGAATAGCGCGAGACGCGGGCGCGCTCGGGGCAATCGTCAGTCGAGCCCGCCCCTGAGCGCGGGCGCGCGGGCGGCCTCAGCGCTCAGCCAAGCGCTCGGCCATGAAAATGACGTGGCGCGCGCGAGAGCCTTTGCGCGCCGCGACGCGCAACACATCCACGCCAAAGCCGGCCGCAGAAAGTCGGCGCTCGAAGCGCGCGTTGGGGCCAGACGACCAGACCGCGAGCACGCCGCCCGAACGCAGCGCTTGATGACAGGCGCGCACGCCGTATTCACTATATAGGCGTTGGTTCTTGGCGCTGGAAAGCGCGATCGGCCCATTGTCGACGTCCAGCAAGATCACGTCGAAGGTGCGCGGCGAGCGCTTGATCGTGTCGTACACGTCGCCCACCACGACCTCGCAGCGCTCGTCGGCCAGAGGGTTGTCATTCAGCTCGGCCAGGTGGGTGCGATTCCAAGCCACGAGCTCCGGCACGAGCTCAGCGACGGTCACGCGCGCATCGGGTGCCACGCGATCCAAAACGGCGCGCAACGTGAAGCCGAGACCCAGGCCGCCGACCAGCACCGCGTCGGGCTCGTCACAGCGCTCGAGCGCGTGCTCGGCCAAGGCTTCCTCGGAGTCGTGCATCCGGCTCGACATGAGCACGCGACCGTCGACGCGAACGATCCATTCCTGATCGTGACGGGCCAACACGAACTCACTCCCGCCCTCGATCCGCGCACTATCGATTGTCTGCGATTCGAGCATTCCTAGCGGGTCTCCGAGGCCGGCACCTTGGGCACAGAGCGTGCCTCGGGACAAGCACGGAGGCGCGCACAGCCGGGCCCGTCAGCCTTTTGCCTCGATCATTTTCCGAACACGCGACGCCACACCGCCAAGCGCAGCGCGTCGGCCGACCGCGGCGAGCCGGGCGCGCGACGCCAGCCGGCTTCTTCGCGCGCCGACGCCAGCGCTCGGGCGCCCATGCGCGCGATCTCGTAGTCGACCGCTTCGACCGCGGCCTCGATGCTCGAGAAGCGATCCTTCGGCTTGCCGTCGAGGCTCACCTCCCAGCGCTTGCCGCGCGCCGCGCGCTGCAAGATCACGACTTCACTGGTGGTGCCGGGGCGGCGTTCGAAGTGCAGGCCGAGGCCGTGGCGGCCGAGCGAAAACCAGGCGTTCGCCGAGATGGCGCGCACTTCCTCGTTGGCCTCCAAGTCGAGTGGGTCGAAGCTCGCGGCACGCTCTTGAATGTCCGGCAGCGTGAAGGCCCCGGCCTCCAGCTCGAAGCCCGGGCGATCGAACAGGATTTGCTGCCAAACTCGGCGCGCTTCGCTCACGTCCTGGCCCTGCAGATCGAGCTCGCGGGGGATTCCGAAGAGCGACGGCAAGGAGCACAAGCTGAGCTCGGACAGATCGACGAAATCCAAGATCAGACAGTCCTTTTTGCCGGGGTGAAGCCGCGTGCCTCGGCCGACGCACTGGGCATACAAGCCCTCCGAGCGCGTGGGTCGAGCCATCGCGATGCACGACACACCGGGATCGTCGAAGCCCTCGGTCAGCACCGAGACATTGCACAGCACCTGGGTCGTGCCCGCACGAAAATCCGCCAGCGCTTGCGCGCGCTGCTCGCTCGGCATCGCGCCATGAACGATGCCCGCGGGCACGCCCAAGGCATTGAGCGAGTAAGAAAGATTTCGAGCGTGGTTCACGGTCACGCAAAAGGCGATCGTGCGCCGGTCACGCGCTAGCTCTTGAATCGAGCGCGCGACCAGCGCGTTGCGCTCTTCGATGTCGACCGCAGAGGCGAGCTCATCTTCCCGAAAATCGCCGCCGCCAGCCGACAAGCGAGTCAAATCGGCGGCGGCCCGGATGCGAAAGCCGCGCAACTTCGCTAAGTAGCCCGCGTCGATCAAGTCCGGCAGCGTGCGCGAGTAGACGATGCGCTCGAACACTTCATCCAGGCCTTTACCGTCACCGCGCGCGGTGGTGGCGGTGAAGCCGAGCAGGGTCCCTGACCACGCGGGTTCGAAAACACCAATTTGGCGCAGCACGCGCAGGTTGTCCTCGGCGGCGGCGTGGTGACACTCGTCGTAGATGACGAGCCCCACATTTCTGGCACAAATGACCTGGGCCAAGCGCTGTTCGTGCAAGGAGCGAATGGAGCACACGAGCACCTTGGCGTCTGCTGCGCCGCGCTCGGCGCCGCGCTCGATGGCCACTACCGCCATGTCTCGCAGCGCGTGCTGGAGTTTCTCTCGCGCCTGCGACAACAGTTCCTCACGGTGCGCGAGCACCAACACCTGACGCCGCGCAAGCTGCGCCAAATGCGAGAAAATCACGGTTTTACCGGCCCCGGTCGGTAGGCACACCAGCATCCGCCGGACGCCCGAGCGACGCGCGTCGAGCACGGCCTCGATTGCCTCGCGTTGATACGGTCTAAGGGTGGGAGAAGGTACGGTCATCACTCATGAAATTAGGGCGATCGCTTGCTCGCGACGTGAACTAGCGCCGCTGCAGAGATATACTCGTACTCGAACTGTGCGAAGTTTCGGGAATTTCGCCTCGTCTCGCCAGGATCGGTCACTATTAGGTAATTGGGCACTCATCGCATGCTGTTTTTGGTGTACGGGCTTGGCCCCATACTTCGGAGGATTCTCTGATGCGCTTAGGACAAGTCGGTCCAATTTTTTTCGGCCTCTTCATCGCCCTTGCCTGTGGCTCGACGGACGATGAGTCGAAGGTCAATGGCGGCACGGCCGCGACCGGCAACATCAACACCGGCAACAACGCCGGGACCGGCAGCATCAACACCGGCAGCGGCTCCACCACGGGCAATCCGGGTGGTGGCGCGGGGTCGACGGTCGACCCGAACTCTGCCTGCGCCACGAGCTCCGCTGATGGCCAAGCGATCCAAATCGACCTCTACTTCATGGTCGACATCACCGGTTCGATGAACTGCCCGGTGCCGGACAACGGCGTCCGGTGCGACATGCCCAACGGCCCGCCCGCGACGGGCGAGTCACGCTGGACAGTGGTGAGCGCAGCGCTCAAAGCCTTCGTTGCAGACCCGATGAATCAGACCCTCGGCGTCGGCATGCGCTTCTTCCCGAGCGGCAACAACGCCTGTAACGCCAACTCCTACGCGCGCCCCAACGTGGAAATCGGGCCGCTGTCGATGACCTCTCAGCCGCTGACGGCCGCGATCGACATGCAGACGCCCGACGGCAGCACGCCGACCGTGCCTTCGCTCACGGCCGCGATCGACCACGCCACGGCGTGGGCCAAAGCCAACCCCACCCACCGCGTCGCCGTCGTCTACGCCACTGACGGACAGCCCAACGGCTGTGGCAACACCAACACCGTGCCCAACGCGGCGGCGGCGGCACTGCGGGGCGCCCTGGCCACCCCCAGCATCCCCACCTACGTGCTCGGCGTGGGCCCAGATCTGGCGAACTTGAACTCGATCGCCGAAAACGGCGGCACCAAGGCCGCGTTCTTGGTCGACACTTCGCAGAACGCCGCCATGCAGCTGTCCGCAGCGCTCGCCAGCATTCGCAGCACGACCGCGCTCGATTGCACGTACACGATCCCGCCGCCGCCTGCAGGCCAAGCTTTGGAGCCGGGTAAGGTGAACGTGAACTACACCAATGCGGCGGGTACGGTCACGACCGTGCCGCAAGATCCCCCGAACGTCGACTGTACTGCCGGCAGCGGTTGGCAGTACTCGGCCGACGGCAAGCAAATCAACCTGTGCGGCAAAGCCTGCAACGACGTCAAGGCCGACAAGGGCGGCAAGATCCAGGTGCTCTTCGGCTGCGCCACGCAGATCGGCAACCCGCCCAAGTGAACGCGCCGCGCGCGCGTTTACTCGGTCGTGCCGGCCGCCACCACTGAGCCGAACATCTCCACGAGCGCGCGCAGTTGCGAGCGCGCGCTCGCGGCTCCCGAACGCGCGCCGCGCGCTCGTGGCCGAGTAGCGCGCCAACGCGCGTTACTCGAGCTCCAACACCTTGGCCATCAACCGTCGCCAACCGTCGACGCCGAGCGTGCGCAGCCTCTGCTTGTTCTTGTCGACGATCAGCGAAGCATCTGGAAACACCGCGACCGCGCGATCGACGCTCGCTTCGCGCAGCAGATGCAGCATCGGGTACGGCGAACGCGTCACGTAGTTTGCCAAATCCTCCGCGGCGTTACCCGCATAGCGATACGACGGATGAAAGCTCGCGATTTGCAGTTGCCCAGCCAGCCCTAGGTCTTCCAGGGCAAACTCTGCGACGCCGAGAAAATCGTTGTACTCCAGAAAATCCGGCAGCACGTGTGGGTGAATCAAGAGCGTGGTGTCCACTTGCGCGGCGTCCGCGTCGGCCAACGCGTTCAGTTCGTTCAAGAGATCTTGGAGCAGCGCCTCGGGCTGCTCGGCGGGACTCACGACGTAGCGGATCTGACCTTTGACATGCACCGGCTTGGCAAACGGGCATAGCTCGAGCCCAATCACGATCTCGGTCAGCCAAGCGCGGGTGTGCGCGATCACCGTGTCGTCACTCGGCACGCTCGAAGACATCCCGAGCTGGGTAGTGTCAAACCGGCGTTCACGCTAGCCTGAGCGCGCTCTTCCGATGTCTTCCGCGCTATTTGCCCCGGTTTGTGCGATCGCCCCGACCCGCCGCCGCCGCTTCTTGTGGGCCGCCTGGTGGACCGCCGCGCCGTCACGAAAGCCCTTCCGCAAGCCGGACGCGTTCGCCGGCGGAGCCCGCACGCGCGCCGAAGCCCAAGCGGCCGCGGAACGCGCCGCCAACTGCCAGCTCACCGAAATCGAAAGCAGCTGGGCCCGCGCCTGGTCCAACATCCTGATCGGCAAAGAGCCGTGGCCGCCCACTCGAGACGCGAGCGCCAGCGAGCACGCGCCGAGAGCGCGGGCGACGAGCAACGCGACCTCGATTTGGCAGCTCCTCGGACTCGAGCCGAGCGCGACGCTCAGCGAAATCAAGCGCGCGTATCGCGCACGCGCGCTGGCAACGCATCCCGACCGCGGCGGCAGCGCGGAAGCATTCCGCGCCGTGCACAGCGCCTATGAAGCGGCGCTGAAGCGCAGAAAGCACGCTCCGAAAACGCGCTGAGCCCCGAAACAGCAGCTACGCGACGCCTGAGATTCGAGGCCGATCGCCAAGTGGCGGCTCTCGCCAGCGTCCCAGCGCCGAATTTGCAGCGATTTCAAGCTGAAATCCAAGCCCGGCTCTCGGTCGCGCCAGCCCGCCGGAAGCCTGCTAAGCTCGAGGCATGTGCATCATCTGCATCGACTTCGAGCGTGGCGCGCTGAGGCCCAAGGAGGCCCGTCGGGCACTGCGTGAGATGCGCGGCGGGATGGACGCGACGCACGTCGAGGAAATCGAGAAGAAGCTGGAAGAAGCCGAACCAGAGTCTTCGCCGCGTCCCGGCGGCTAACATCGACCTCTGCCATGCCTGAGAGCCCGAGAGAGCTCAGGCCTGTTTGGGCGATCGCAGGTTCCTCGGCGCAGCTCACGGGCGCGCCGTCTGCCTCGCGGCCCGAAGCCGTGAATTGCGCGGTAAAATGGCTGCATCCGTGCGCCCACTCCCAGCATTCGAGGGAACAGGGTAGTGTTTGAGGTCGCCCATGCTCTCGCTCCCGGCAGAAGAAGCATTCTCGACCCTGACCGCCTCGCTCGTCGGACAGCCGGAGCTGGAGGAAGCGGTGCGCGACCGCTGGCGGATCCGGCTGCGCGGCTCCGCTTCCGCTCAGCACGACCGAGTGCTGCCCGAACCCCTGCGCGCCGCGGCGGATTTGTTGGGCCACGAGCTGCCGCTGCAAACGCGCACGGCGAGCGACGTCAGCGCGCTCGGTGAGCGCTTCGCCTCGCCCAGCGGGCCGCTGCTGCTGCTCTGGTGTTACTCGTCGACTTGGCGAAAAGACGCCGTGCTCGCGGATTTACTCGCGATCGCTCGCCAGGTGCCGGGCTTCGAGGAGCGCGTCGCCGCCGTCGCCGCCGATCGCGTGATCGAAGGACCTTTGCTCGACGCGCTCGGCTGTGCACCGCTGATGGGCACTGGCGCCGCGCTGCGCTTGCCGGTCAATGCGGAGGCCCGAGCGCGCCTCGAAATCTTGATCTGGGAGGCGGGTGCCAGCGCCCGCGAGGTGCCCGAGTTCGGTCGTTGGCTATGGGCCTCGACGGACACCTTCGAAGAGCTGGTCCGCAACCCAGCGCGCGGCGCGCTGCGCGGTCGCGTGCTGGCCGCGCGCTGTTTGGAGATCAGCGTGTGTGGCCTGTCCGCGCACGCCGACCAAGAGATGGTCGGTCGAGCCCTGCAAACCCTGCAGCCGCTCTTGCTTCATCCCGAGCCGTTGGTTTGGGTGCACGCGGCACGCGCTCTGGGTCGCCTCACCGGCCAGGTCGAGCAATTGGAGGGCACGCTGCTCGACTGGGTGCTCGGGGAGTCACCGCTCTTGCGCCAGCGCGCGCTGACCGCGTTCGCCTCGCTGCCGGCGGCGCGGCTCAAATTTCTGGCCAGCCAATTGGTCGCCATCCTCGACTCACCGAGTGAGGTCGATTGGGCGCTGGCCGCGGTTGCGGCAGCCACCCCGTACCTGTTCTTCGAACGACGCCCGCTCTGGGACCGCCTGGCCGCGCGCATCATCTCGGGTGACGGCGGCGCGGTCGCCGCGCGCGCGCTCGCGCGCGGCCTGTCCGTGCTTTGGCGGCGCGGGCAAAAGTTGGCCGAAATCGAAGCTCCGCTGCGCGCGCTGCGCGAGCTCGCCTGGTGCGCGCGCCCCGCTTCACTCGATGAATCGCGGCGCTGGATCGAGGTCACGGCCCTGACCGACGCGATCGACGGCGCAGAAAGGGACCCGCTCGACCTCGAGTTGGGACTCGAGAACTTGATGCGCGTGGCGGCGCAATACGACGATGAGGAGGCCGACGCGCGCGCGGCGCGCTTCGCGACCTCGCTGGCCGCCACCTTCAGCGAAGCCCGCCGGATCGCGCTCGGAGAAAATGCGCGTTTGCGCCAACGCGCCGCTGCCATCAATGCCTTGGAGGGTTGCGCGCGTGCCTTCGCATTGCGACTCTGGGGGCCCATGCTCGCCACGCGCCCCGCAGGCGAGCCGATCGAAGAACCGGATCTCGAAGAGACGTGGAAGCTCGTAGCCCGCGCGCCGGCAGAGATCTTGGATCTGATCAAGGAGCGTCGTCAGGCCGGCGGCGGAGATCCGGACGCCGAGCTGCCGCTCGAAGTCTTGGCCATCCGCCTCGGCGGCTATGCGCTCGATGCCTGCGGCGAAGCCACCGATCTCGGCCCTGGGCGCGGTCCAACCGCGCACGATACCTGCCACTGGCTGCGCAAGATCGCGGGCTTGGCCGACGGCTCGCGTGATTTGCCGCCCGCGCTGAAGGCGGCGCTCAGCGCTCTGTTTTGGCGCTTGGTCGACACCACGCGCGGCACCGCGCTGGGCGAGGTCGACGACGTGGAGTGGCTCGGGCCGTTCGCGGCTTGGTGGGCCTTGGTCATCGATCGCCCGGCCATGCTGCTACAGCTCGCGACGGCGCTGCCGATGATGGCAGAAGGCGCGTTGGCCCGCTGCTGTGAGCGCGCCGAGCTCCTGCGTACGGCGGTCTCGTCGGGCAGCGGCGACGGGGAATGGGGCACGGCGGCCTCGGAAGCGCTGGAATCCCTCCACGCGCTGAACACCGAGCTGTCCCACGCGCTGCTTGGTCTGGCCGAGGCGTTGCTTTCGTTCAACGGCGCGGCTGGCCCGAAGCCCAATCTAGAGACGATGTGTCTGGACTTGGTGCGCGCGGGCGAGCGCTTGCAGGGCGCGCTCGCCAATCCCGTCAAAGCGTTGCATGTCGGCGAAAGCGAAGAGGACGTCGTAGCGGGGCCCATGTCGCGCAACGCGACCGAGAACGCGCAGCGCATCGCCGCGCTCGTCGCGCGCGCCATTCGCGCGCGCGAGCTGTCCTTGCTGGACGTGTGGTTCGCCTCGCTCGGCCCGGTCGCCTCTGCGTTGCTAGAAGGCGCCGTGCGCTCGGCGATCCGGCGCACGCCGCCCCCGCCGCGCAAACCCAAGAAGCCAGAGCCGAAGATCATTCACGGCTATGAGCTCGTGAAAGCGCTGGGCGAAGGCGGCATCGGTTCGGTGTGGCTCGTGCGCAAGCCCGGCGCGGACCGGCTGTTCGTGCTCAAGATCCCGAAAGCGGAAGCGCTGGCCAACGCCACGGACAGCGAACGCGAGGGTATTTTGGCTTCGTTCGTGGAAGAGGCGCGGGCGCTCGCCGGGCTGTACCATCCGAACGTCGCCAACATCATCGACCGCGGTGTGGCCGACGGCATGCCCTTCTTGGTGCTCGAGTATCTGATCGGCGCCGATCTGAAGGAGTATGCGGCGGCCCAGCCCATGTCGCTCTTCGAGCTGCGTCAGGTCGTGCTCGATTCGTGCGCAGGGCTGGCTGCGCTGCACAGCGCCGGCTTGGTCCACCGAGACATCAAGCCCGCCAACATTTGGCTGCGCTTGCCGCTGTCCGGAGGCGAACGCTTCGACGCTCAGAAGCACCGCGATCCGGCGCGCGCGCAGCCGCTGTCGGCGGTCGTGATCGACTTCGGCATGGTGCGCGCGATTCGCGTGCCGGCCGACGCCAGCGGGCGCTTCGTCGCGGGCACGGCCGGCTACATCGCGCCTGAACAAGTGCTCGACCCGGTCGAGCTCGATCCGCGCTCCGACGTGTACGCGCTCGCCGGCACGATCTACAACGTGAGCACGGGCCGAGCGTTCTTCGATGAAATCGACAACGCTCGCGATCGCATCATCGCGCACATGCGCCGCGATCCGTTCGAGGACGCCGAACGGCTGCGGGTGTTTCCGGCCGCTGTGGCCAAGCTGCTGCGCGCCGCGACCCTGATCGACCCGGCGCATCGCCCCACCCCCTTGGAATTCGGCAAGGAATTCGCGGCAGCGCTGTAGCGCACCTCAAGGACGAGAGTCGTTGCACCAGCGTCATGAGGTGCACTCACTTGACTACTTGAGAACAAGTTCCTTTGAGGCAAATTCCCGACGCGCACTGGGAGAAGTCGGCGCACGCAGCCCCGAATGGCAGCCCTTCGCAGGCGCCGTTCGCACCGCATTTCCCTGAGCAACAGACCTGTCCGTTTAGACACGTCGCCGCGACAGCATTGCAGCATTTTCCGCCGACGCACAAGCCAGTGGAGCAACCGTCGTCGGTAGAGCAGCTCTCAGTGACATTTGCCAAACACTTGTTGTTCGAGATGCCGCAGGCCCCAGAGCAACATTGGGATGACGCGGTACAAGTCTGCGCCGTATTGTTGCAACAGCCGCCGGATGAACTGCACGTTTGACCGACGGAGCAACCTGTGACCGAGCAAGTGCTGGCCACGCACTGGCCCTGCTGGCAATTGCCAGAGCAGCAATCGCCGTTGGCCGTGCAGGCTTGCGTTCCAGTCTGACAGCAGATGCCGTTTACGCACTGCCCACTCGTGCACGATGTGGTGCGACAGGTGTCTCCCAAATTGGACGCGCAGACCTCGTTGACGCAGCTGCCCGAACAGCACTCGCTATTGGCAGAGCAGGCAGCCGCCCCCGCGCGGCAGCACTTCGCCCCGCCTGGCAACGAAGCGCACTCGCCAGAGCAACACTGACCGTCATTCGCACAGCTCGCGCTCAGCCCCGCGCAGTTGCTAGCTCCGCCGCGAAAGACGAGATACCCGAGGGTAGCGCCAAGGGCTTGCTCCAGCAGCTGGCGCGTCGGCTCGAAGATGTTATCTCGGAAATATTGCTGACCCGATGCTGTCTGAAAAGACGGAACCAATCCCTGGTAGTAGCCGATGGGATTGATGACACCCTCCTGCCATATGGTCGTGTACTGTGTGACGACAAACGCCTCGAGCGGCGTTTGATGCTGTATTGCGTAACCGGCACTACACGAGTCGCACCAAATGTTCTGGATGGTGCCCGACGGTGGCTGCGCCATCGAAGCGGACAGCGTATCCTTGGCGATCTGGGTGATGAAATCACGAATGTCTGGGTGACTACGAAGGTACGTCAGCCAGCGAAACCCTCGCTGCAACACTCGATGTGCTTGCTTGAGCTGATTCAGTTTGAGGAAGTCCGCGTCGGGCGAGGGAAGAGTCGGATCGCACGGATCTCCCGCTCGGCATTCCTGAAAAACATGGATGCGCCAGTCGGTTGTTACCGCGTCCTCGTACGGCCGATGGCCCCAGCCGCTGGTACCCGTCACGTGCATCGGGACGCTGGCATCTCCGATTGCGTGCAGCGGCCATCCCATTTGCGCCGGTTTCCCCCGCGTGGCGGAACCCGGATGACCGTCCGGGCGCCCCATATCGCCGTAGTAGGCGAAGTTGTCCAGCGGCGAAAACGCGGTATGCGGGAACGCTTCCATTTGCCAGCGCACTTCACCGCGATCCGACGACGGGTTGCCAAAACTCGTTTCGTCCGACGTGATCTCGTAACGCTCCGTGCCGGCACTGTTGCTCGCGTCGAGCGTCAGGAACAACAGGTCTCCAGCCAATACGATCGCGTGATCAACACCGCTCTGCATTTGGTTGGGGCCCGCTTCCACTTGGTACATGCCCTGGTTGTCATCGTACTCGTTCGCGAGTCCACCTCCCTGAACATTAATGAAGTGCCACAGGGTGCGCCCATTCTCCGACGCATCAGCGTTTCGCCACCCTGGCAAAATGCCTTTCAAGTAGTCGACCGGATCGAGATCATCGGCCAGCCGCTGTGACTTGTCGCTGCAATCGCCCCCTGTAAAGATAGAAGCGAGGCACAAGAACGGGAGAAAAACGGCTGCCAAGGCCAGTTCGTAGATAGCGGTCGCGAGCTCCAAAATTTGGCCAACGACCGGAAGCGTAACATCGATCGCCGTGTCAGCCTGGTCATCATCCCGATGTTGAGCGTGCCAGCCGAGGATCAAGCCTTGGTTCCCTGCACCATCATCGGGTGCTTCGAAATCGGCAAACAAGCCACGCGCAGGATTACCGCCAAAGTCGCAGGCCAGCCGGGGTTCATGTTTTTCCGAATCGACCATATGCTGCGACGTCACTGGGCGGGCAAAAGCCCCCAATCGCTGGGTCGGGGAGTAGCCGAGGCAGCCGATGTTGGTGCTGTCCCCCGGAAGCTCGGTCAAAATGCCGCTCAACTCGTGCCGCGCCACTTGAATATCCGTCAAGAAGGCAGTCCACTCCTGAGGAGAAACCGTTTTCCCGCACAGGTTCTTTGGGTCGCTAGCGGGAAGCGCACAGTCTCCCGGCTGACTCACATCCGGAGCCACGGCCGGAGGCGTCGGCGTCGCCCACTTGATGTGACCCAGCAAGTTGGAGCGAGTACCCGCGCGCATCGTCTGCCAGGCCTGGTTCACGATGGCCTGGTGGGTTTCGTTGTTGTGGGCTTCGGCGTCCAACGTCGTCAGTGTGTACGCAAAGAGGGTGACGGCCGAAACGAGTCGAACTGCCATACGACGCTTGATCATGAGCTCCCCACCTGCTCCGCTACGCGGGACAAACCGCCTCCTCCCGGAGACTCCATCCACGTCGAAAGAATTGTTTCTCTCGCGCTCAAAAAATTGATCGACACCACGCGCACACCTCGTGAGACGAGCGCGTCGAGCACCGAATGGGCGACTACGTTCACACTCGGCGCGTCGCCCAGGTGAACGGCAAGTGTCAGC
>Ga0247760_1001701_pt1 | contig 19255 bp, 13 predicted proteins | sample UWRJL171409R4_FD_179936 | JGI IMG/M metagenome (GOLD analysis project Ga0247760, IMG submission 179936) | Plant litter microbial communities from Arlington Agricultural Research Station in Wisconsin, United States - UWRJ-L171-409R-4 | ecosystem: Environmental > Terrestrial > Plant litter >... | reverse complement strand
CTCTCCCCCCCTCCAACCACCGCAACAATCTCCCTCTCCTCCGCCCGCAGCATCTGGATCGACCACTGCGACCTCTCCTCCTCCGCCTCCCCCTCCTCCCCGCCCTCCCTCCTCTCGATAACCCACGGCTCCGACTACATCACCGTGTCGCACAACAGCCTGCACAACACCGTCTCCACTGCGGTATCAGTGGGCCGTTCGGATGTAAATGCGGTGGAAGACAAGGGGAAGTTACACGTCACCTTTGTAGGGAATTATTTCAAGGGGGTGAGCACGGCGGTGGAGTACCGGTTTGGGACGGGACATCTTTTTAACTCGCTGTATGAGGGGGTGCAGAGGGGGGTTAATACCCTCATGGGCGCAGAGGTACTAGTGGAGAGCTCGGTGTTTGATGGGGCGAAGGACGCGGTGCTTAGTACGTCTGAGTCTGAGGGGAGTGGCTCGGGAGGGACGGGGCGGGCGACGCTGGTGGATGTAGTGCTGGGAGGGGCGGGGAGTACGGCGCCGAAGGGGGAGATGAACGCAGAAAGTGTGCCGTATCCGTATGATTGGTATGTCCTGCCGAGTGATGCGGTAAGGGAGAGTGTGGAAAGGGGCTCCGGGGCGAGGCTGCATTATATTGAGCCGATTAAGTGGGGGGAGGAGGAAATTGCGGAACGGGAGGGAAGGGCGCCGCCTTGGGTGAGCGGAGGGGGGCATGACCATCCGTAGGGGGGTTCAGAAACTTGAAAGAGGTAGCGTCTAGGGTGTATTTGAGACGGAATTGATCTTGTAGCTGTCGATAATTTGAATCCTTATTTAGCCTCAGGTTTTAAGGAGCACACCTAGGCCCAGTTCAGACTCCTCCTGCCCGGGCCCTTTCCCTTTGCCTTCCCCTTGCCCTTTCCCTCAGGCTTCGTGCCGTTGATCAGCGCCTCAACAATGCCATCATAAGCCGGGTGGGTCGAGAAGTCCTCAAACCACAGGCCTGCCGCGCCCTCGCCAGGGAACACATACGGCACCCAGCTAAAGGGGTCATAGAAGTCCCAGAGCGTGACACCCACACACCCCTTAACCTGGACACAAGCACCGACAATCTATTCCCGTTAGCCATCATTCCCTTTCCCACCTTGTTTTTTCTCTTTTTCCTAGGAGATGTAAACGGGGCAGTACAACTCACATTCTTATACTTCTCCCTCTGCAACGCCAAATTCTCCGCCGTCGCTGGCGTCTTCAGTCTTATGTCCAGCTCTGTCAGCGCCACATCGACCCCCAGGTCCGCAAACCCCTGAATCGCCTCAACATGCTGATCCAGCGTCTTGTCCCCCTCGGCCGTCAGATGCGCCTGCAGCCCCACGCCATCAATTTTCACCCCCTTCGCCCGCAACTTCTTCACCAATGTCTTCACCGCCTCCGTCTTCTTGCTCGGCCACTCGAGGTTGTAATCATTGTAGTACAGCTTTGCGTGCGGATCGACCTCCGCAGCCGTGCGGAATGCCAGTTCGATATACTCTTCCCCGAGAACCTTGTAGAAGAGACTGTTCCGCCAGGAGCCATCGTCCTCAAGCGCTTCGTTGACGACGTCCCATGCATAGCATTTGCCGGCGTAGTACCCGGCGACGTTGGTGATGTGGGAGACTATTGCGGCGCGCAGGGTGTCGGGCGTCCAGGTGACGGAGTTCACGAAGGGGGCGAGCTGCGAGTGCCAGACTAGGGCGTGGCAGCGGAGGATTTGGTTGTTGGCTTTTGCGTGGTTGGCGACGTAATCACCTTCGGTGAAGTTGAAGACGGATTGGGTGGGTTCGGTGAAGAGCCACTGGGGGAGATGTGAGTGGGTGTTTTCTGAAAGGGGTAGGGGTAAAGGTGGGGATGAGGGAATGTGGGGAAAGGGGGAAAGGCGAATACCTTCATCCCGTTGGTGGGCGTGGTCTGTCCAAACTCCTTGCCGCCCCACATGATCTCATCGTACTTGGCGTAGGCGGGCTCGAGGCCGGCGCGCTCACGTTGGCCGGGGGTGTCGGTGGCGGCGCCAAAGTACAGCAGACCGGCCTCGCGCGCGAGATGGTGCAGCCCCTTGCTCGCGGGCTTTGGGGGCGCAGGCTCGGCCGCCGACGCCAGCGCGCCGAGGAGCAGAGGGATGGCCGTGACGAGATGCATCTTGACTGGCAGCAGCAGAGACAAGAAGGTGAACGAGTGGAGTGGGTGGACAAACACACAATTTAAACAGTATGCTGTGGGAAACACCTTCTTATTATTGTTCTCAAATTTACCACAACCACTGCTGCATGCAACTCGCGTACCTGACTCCGGGAATGCAACGCCGTTGGGCCCTACCGACCCGCCCCGCGCCTTGTTGCGCGCCAACCACGTCCTCGCGATCCACGGTTGCGATCGATGGCGAGCCGGTACACCAGCCGCGCGAATTTCCCCTCTCGCGGCTCAAGGGAAACGGCGAAACATCATCCTATTTCGAGAGCTACCTTGGTGATTTTCGGACCCTGGGGCCGCAAACCGGGTCCGCGGGTCTTTCAAAGGGTCGTGTCGCCCCATCCTGGTGAACGGTTATCGCCGCTGTTGGCGACCATCTGTATAACGAGGGCGGAATTCGAGGGACATCGTTGGCTTTGTGCATCCCTGGTACTGCGTGCATTTCTTCGATTTGGAACCGTGGACAGCGCGGAGCGTTGCTTTTTTCCTCAACCACGGGACGCAATGTCGGCGTAATGTACCTTGCAGCGAGGTGAAATAGGGTATTGGGGACGGAGAGTGCCTTACCCCGGATAAAAATGGTTGCGTTGGCCCATTTTGCCGGCACGGAGGGAGGGCCCGGGCCGTTGAGCGGATTGGAGATGCTGGGGTGGCCCCGCCTATAAGTCGGGTGTTATGGGTTGTGGATACAATGAGGGGCGTGCGGGGGATGGACGTTGGGGTTTGCTGGAGGGGATAAGGTGTTGGGGAAATGGAGAGATCTTGGTAGATTGAAGGGGTTGCTCAGGCGTGTTGATCGAAAAGGTGAGGAGAGAAACACACCGTTCACCACCCTAAAATTGACACCATGAACTTCCCTTTCCTTCTTCAGAACTGAGCGGTTGCCGCCTTGGCCTGAGCCAGACTGAGCCAGACTGAGCGAAGGGGTCACAGTTCTGGGCTGCCTCGGCTACAGTTGCCACGGGTCTAAAATGGCGGTGGAGTTACGAGGACCCAGTTTTGGGACCTCTACCACCATCACCCTACTCGCCCGACTTGAACCCGATCGAGGGGTTCTTTGGAGAGTTGAAAATGTACATCAGACAGGCATGGTATGAGTATATTGCATTTGTTAGGGCTGAATTCCTCTGTTTCTTGGAGGAGTGCGTCGAGGTCGTGGGCTCCCGTAAGGCGAGTGCCAGAGGTCACTTCCTTCAAGCTGGGATCTCCGTTGATAATGAGCTGTCAGAATAACAAACCAGTTCATATTCTATCTATGTAACAAACATATTATATCAAGAGTCTCTAGGACGCGGCGTACTGATCAAGAAAAACCGCCATATCATGAACAAACCGCTGTGCAAAACCTTCTAACACCCCGCGGTCGATAAAGAACTGAGCGTCATTGTCCCCGTAAACTACTTGCTACTCTGTTGTTCGATGTCAACTTCCATTCCATGATATAGCGTAAACGAATGCGAGGGTTTCGGCAGAAGACCAGCTTCGCGCCACGAACTGGCTGTTTATAAAGTTGGTGTTGCGGCTTGTCGCCGCTAGGCCAATCGTCTGGATTCATTGCCCGGATGATGCAGAGTGAAGGCAGATCGTGCGCGAGGGGCGATGCCTGTTCTCATGTGAACTGGGAGACCAAGACACGCGTTGTCTTTAGGACTAATTGTGACGGGCTGAGCCCTGGTGCAGCCTCGGCGACCCTCGGCCGTGGCGCTGGGCCCACGGAGCCGGAGGCGGAGCGGAGCCCCACCGGCGAACCCCTGACCCCTGAACGAAGCCATTCCCAGAAATGCTGATGTGCGCACACAGACCACAACACTAAACCTCAACGAGGCACGCGACAGCTCTGGAATCTTCTGTCTCCCTCTGATCGGAGCAACGCGGTCATGTACATAAGCAAGAGGCCCTCTCACGAGGCCTCTCCTCTCTTTCTTCCTTTCCCTCATGTTCTGCGTCTTCGTAGACTAGGCCTAGCTAGTTGCAACACACTACCCTGCCCGTTACACTAATCACGTGATAATCTACCCAGCTATCAACACATAACCCAGGCGAATTCATCTCCCTCGCCTTACATGTGGCATCAGGGACAACATGGAAAATAAGAAAATTTCTATAGCATCTATAAATCAACCCATACTCCTGTAATATCAAGCTAGAAAAGGAAATAACAAGGTTGAAGTGAAAAAGAGAGTTAAAGTGTACTAAACAACGTGTGCGAAACCAATAGTAAGGACTCGTCTCAATAAACAGCCGAGGAATATTATCCGCCCTTGGATAGCGAAACATTTCAGACGGTATTCTGGTGGTAACTATAGCATATTGTTACTATTACAAGCTGTTAAACTATACGCAGTTATAGGGCCTTATACGTCCTCTAGGCTCCTAGTTTAGAGGCTTTACCCCTGTATTATAACGCTCTTAGGCTTATAAAATTCCCGTTTTCTAAAAACACTCCCCTTATATAACTAGCCTATTTTCATTTTCAGGGTTAGGGTTAGAGTGGCCTGTAATTATACCACTTACAGTGGTTAATTCCATTATGTTATAGGTGGTTATTTCGTGGATAATTCTTTGTGTAAGAAAACAGCTGGATTATATAGCCGCAAGTCGATTTGTAAAATTTCCTATACTAAATAGTTTTGCGGAATTTGCTGTAGGCTGAATGAAATCCAACTGGCGTTCCGGCCTCTGAGTAGAGCCCGGAGAGTATACGGGTAGTAGAAAATAATACTGTTTACCCCCATAACTGAAAAGCGTATAGCAAGCCCTAAAAGCCTTTTATAACAGTTATTTATGGCCCTATAATACAGGGCCGTATAGTATTCCCAGCGAGAACTACAGTGTATAAGCCACTATATCCCTGAGCCTAACAGGCCTAAAGGCCTGTAAGAGTGATCCATCCTAACAAGTATAACTTAAATATGTGTTAGAAAGGTAAGGACCACCTATCAGTAGATGTCGAAGCGCATAGCGTACACTACAACAGTTTCGGTTGGCATGCTGAACCTTGATGTGGTTGTTATAGCCGTCTTCGAGCCCAATTGCGTTTGCATAACCCGCAACGTTAGTCATATCGGTGGGGTTGGCGCCTGAACAGCTGGGCAGCTGCCTGCGCGCGTTTGGACCATGTGATTGGCATATGTTTTACTGCTGCGCTGGGAAACATCCAACCATCGTTCCCCAAATGGAGCGACAATGCGGAAATGCCTTTAGAGAGATCAAAGGAGAAAACAGAGATGTGAAACAGGCAAATGGATTTTGGTGGAGAAGAAAGTGCCAAGTTCACAGGTACCTGCTAGAATAGTCATGTACAAGTCCGTGTCATTACACTGTGAAAAGAATCACGTAAGCGCGGCAAAGCTTTGTTATATTGTGGTACTCTATGATACTTATTCCGCGGAATATCAGCATGTGAGAGCCGGCAAATGTCACATAAATAAATATGGACCAGGTCTTGCGCCGACGGCGTTAGCGATAGCGTGCCCCAGGGACCCCCCAACGCAAGGGCATAAGATGCCCACCGGGTTACCCGAAGAGCAAGGTATACCTATTATACCTTTAAGGATATGCGCGCCGCCAACCCACCCACACCGAGCCTACTGCCGCATCCCCTGCTTGCAAACAGACCCAGGCCCGTCCCCATAGCCGAAGGCTCGCATCACAGAAAGCACTTAAGAACCATGAAGTACCCCGTTGCCAGAACTGCTTCTCCCTACACCGATCCAACAGCCAAGGGCCCTCACTCCCAACATCTACATTCTCCCGGATACTCGTCTCAAGCCCGCAAAAGCAAGTATTCCTCTCATCTCTCCGTCTTTTTAAACAAAGCCGTCTTGTCGAGGCACGGAGTTAACCGTTTGTCTAGTGCTCGTTAATACGGTTAACAAGACCGGCCTCCATCCCGGCGGTGTGCAGTAAGTCAGAAGCTGACCGTACCGGCCTGTCCAAGGCAGCTGACCATCTCGACAGACCCCAGCACGAGCACACTGAGCTGGAGGAGGAGCTCCATGAGAACGCGCACATTGACTATAACCGTGTTACTATTGTGTGTCAGACCACCCTGATTCTGTCTTTGTGTGTACAGCACTGACCTGGTCCGTGAACAGATCCCCAACCCGTCCGCCGCCGTTCTCTACGAAGATGTTCTGGTCTACGAGACGGGCACGGCCATCACATCAAGCGATGCTCTGACTGCCTACTCGGGCAAGAAGACGGGCCGGTCGCCGCTCGATAAGCGTATCGTCAAGGAGAAGACGTCCGAGAATGACTTTTGCATTTTGCATTTTGCTCGATCTAGTTGGCGCACATGCCAATTGCGGTGGGGCTCTTCGTGGTGGCCCACTCAACCACTTTTGCCACCACTGCACCTGCCTAGGTTTTGAGGCGGCAAACTTTGTTCTCTGAATCAAAATTCTGATCATAAATTGCCAGCACTGCTCTTCCTTCTCCCCACCACATTTGAGGATTTCTGCAACACAGCTCTCTTAGGTTACGACGAAAAGACGCATTGCCGATCGCGAGGATGCAAGAACCGGATTGGAACGGCATGCTAGCCGAGTTTCTCGCAAGAGACTCGACTACTCCCATCCGCCGCGACGCCCTTCGCCGCATCTTAGAGATCGACCCGGAGCAAGAGCCGACCAAGCACCTTTTACCCGTCGATGAGGCAGAAGTAAAGCTCAAATTGCTCCGGACATTGAAGCGCTACTGGGAGGATCACTTCCCTTCGCTCACTGGAGAGCCCCGCGATCGATACAAGCCCCTCCATCAAGTAGTTATCGCCACCGTGATGTTGATGGACATCAATACGGCCCGAGAAATGGCAAGCCCCAGCCTGACGTCGCTTCAGCGCCAATACATCATAAGCGGGTTCCTCAAAGACTTGAAGGTAATGCCCTGCTTCATCAAGAAGGGTAAGTGCCCTAGCGCGTATCTCCTGCTACTCTAATGAGCTATCTAACAGATTGAGTCAGTTATAACCAAGAATCCGAGCAAATATGAAACCTCTCTCCTCACCATAGCGGAACCGCGCATCCAAGCTCTTGGTACTCGGTTACACGAAATGCAGCGCAAACAAGAGCACTCGAGCGAAAGCTACGAAGACAAGGTCCCGCAGTTGCAGTCGAAGAAGTCAAAGAAGTTGCTGAAAGATGAAGCGAAAGACAAATCGGACAAAAAGAAAATCGACCACGATCTGATACGAGCCAAAGCTGAGATAGCTGAGCGAGCCACGCTCGATGATTATCGCTGCGTCGTCCTTGGCACAGGAAATCCCGAGATTTGTCACATCATCCCGTTCAGTGTCAACGATAAGGAGAAGTCCCGAGTCGAGTTCAGGAAATACCTCGCGGTGGCAGCTACCTGCATCTATTACAAAAAGCCAGAACTGGCTGGCGACCCGGAAAGCATCCCAGATGATGTGGATGCAGGTGATGTGGACGAGAACTTGACTGATGACGACATGGATGTGGACTCCAATTCGATTGGCGGAGGCCTAGATGATGATGAGGATATGCCCACGCCGATGGAGTTATGGGCTATTCACTGTCGCAAGATTTTTTCGTCCAAGATAGGGGTCAGTGACAGATCATGGAACGAGATCAGTCTGAACAGGCAGCTTCACAATTGGTGGAGCGAGGGCTATTTCGCCTTCAAACCGCTCGGTATTGATGGGAAGATCATCAAGGGCTTAAGTCCGAACGGTGTCACTGCGCATTACACTCGGGTCAAGCTGCAGTTCCATTGGATGCCGCGTCGCAAGGACATAGCCTCGACAGCAACACCCCTCGATATCTCCGAGAACGCACGTCCACAGGATTTCTCGGATCGATTTAACAAGACATATGGCGACCTGGAGACCAACAAGCTGAACCCGGTCTTCGCTCAAGATCGGCAAAGTTCGGTTTCTCACTGTGTTCAAACAGGAGACATTTTTTATGTCAAGGTTGAGCACCGGTACGCCGAGCGAATGCTTTCGGCCTTCCGGATCCAGTGGGCAGCGATAAAAATTTTGTCGCTGGCGGGTGGTGCGGAGTCCTTGGATGATGTAGGAGACTCTCCGGACTATTTAGACGAGAATCTCAACTGGATGGGTGACGTGAAGAGGGGAATGACCGCATCGGATTTGTTCAAGACGTGGGATGACTAGGAGACTCCCACGACAACTCCGGTGGATGAACCGCATACCTCGGACAAGAGAAAAGCGCCGGAACAAGGTCAGCCTGCCACCCCCGGCCCTGTCACTGTGGCACCCACCCTTGGACTACTTTCCACTGGTACAGAGAGTCGGAGAGACGGTAAATCCAGTGGGGATGACTCGGGAAAGAGCTGCTTGGGTGAAGACCCCAAAACAAAGGAGTTATTTCCCCTTCTACCAGTTGTGTCGCAGACAGGCACCGTCATAGTAAGCGCACCAACGCCTGCGAACCAACCCCCAACGCCACTGGCAAGCGGCCTCGAAATTGCCCAGTGCGGAAAGGAGCCTGAGGGTTCCCGCCAAGATTCCTCAGTCGGTGCCATTGCCTCTACGACATCCAAATCCGGAAAGGGCTCGAAGTGGAGAAGGTTGTCCGTGTTTGGACTTGGGCAATCCGGCGCTAAGGGCGCCATTCTCGGAGATCCCAGCCTCGCGGGCGAGTCCAGTCGCACCGCTGAACGACGTGAAGCCTCTAGATCGTGGAGGCTTAAAGTCAGCAAGACGGGGACAATACTTGGGAGATCGAAACCTGTCCTCCTTGCCAAAAAGTCCACGCAATATCTCGTGGATTTTTTTAAGCGGGACAGCGGCCAGACTGTGGCAGAGGGCGGTAGTCCGATTAAGCCTAGGGAGGAATAGGGTCGGGGAACGGGGAAGCTGGGATGAGTTGGGTCACGGGGAAAGCGTACGTAATACTAGATGGATTCACCTGGGCGGGGACCGATGCCAGAATACATGGAGCTGCCCCGCATAGAGGGAAACAGGAGTGCCGGGATTTTCTCGAGGTAGTATAGGACAGCCACCAGGGCCGAGGTTAGGAACATAGCAGGCCAAATAAAGGTGTGAGAAAGAGAAGGGTTGTCTTCGTCATGGCCCGGAAATGGATGAAAGAATTGTACCTAACAAAGCTCCAGCCAGCCACGAACCGGATCAACTCACCGCCACTTGAGGACGCAAACCAGATAAGGAGAAACAAAAAAAAACGATAGGTTACCTCTGTTAAAACAGAGATCCATCCTGAGAACAAAACAAGTGAATAGCTTACTTATTTTCCTCGGCTAATTTCATTAAAAAGATGATAGGCTTCAGGTTTGAAGCTGCTTCATCTGGCGTCGGCGTATGTCCGGGTCATCTTGGGCGATTTCGTTCGACTGTAACTCTGGCACCCGGACGCCAACGCCGCTTTGTAGTTGGCAGGACAAGATCTTCGTATGCGGCGGCCAAGGCAGGCTCGTCTTGTTTGAGGGCGTCCGTTGTAGGCCTGGTCCCAGAGGCGTTGGAGCCGCTTTGCAGACGACGCAGGATCTGCCGTGGTAGGACCGGCACCGGCAGGCGCCGTGGGCTCGGTGGACGGGGTGGCCGTATAGCCCCGAACGTGGCGTCGGCCTTGCTCTGGCAAGTCGTCTCCGGCAGCCGCCTTACCTCGACGGAAAATGCCCCGCGCCGGCCAGTTTCCAGGCATGGCGGCCACGGCGGCCACGGGAGAGGGAGTCGCGGTCGAGATGGGACGGATGCGGCGGCAGGTTCTACTATATCTTACCGCCCTGCCAGACTTCTGGTCCAGCCCCTTGTTCGACAGCTACCGAGGCCCCATCTTAGTAGGTTACTCGCCACGACACCATTTCCACACCAAGTTCATGGCTAGTATTGTGAAGCCTCGCCCACTATGCCTACGGCGGTCTTGCGATGGCTGCTTCCTCGCCAAAGTCAAATGCTCCAAGGCGAGGCCGATTTGCTCCCGGCACCTCGCCTGCGGGATCGAGTGCCGATATTCGCCCTCGAGCAGAGCCGAGAAGCCCAAATCCGACAACTCGAACCACCACAACAGCTCCTCTATGGCCGATATCAACGGTTTATCCTCCCTACCCGACGACAAGAGTGTAGTGTTTATGACCCAGCCTACAAGCGCAGCCAGCCTATTCAGGTTAGAGCTGGCCGGCACACACCGCGAACCGTCAAGGGAGCCATGAGCAGGAGCCATTCGCTGTCCCCAGAGCTGGCTCTGCTGGGGGTGGAGGAACCGCAGCCTGTACTGACCACGGCGCCGGAGCCGTATTCCACGACCGTCGCGTGGACACCAACCGTAATGGTAGCCGCTCTGTTCACCGAGGCTCCGTTGGCGGCTCCGATGCCGAGCGATATGCGATCATACTCGTACGGTATGGTCATGGCTGCCAATGTTGCGTGGACAGACCTCACGGCCACAGGCTTTCAACAGTATTGGCAGGCGGGCACTCCACAACGCCTCGTCCCCGACCGCGCCGCCTTTCAACCTCGTCCTCTCCCTGAACTGCAAAGCCGTCGAAGGATGGCGCCGCCATGCTGGTCTGTCCGAGGACCCGGAGATATCCAAAGCAATGATCGGACACCTCAGCTACACGCTCGGCTCCATGCTCGAGGTTGTCACCTACCGGAAGGGCAACATGTCTCACGCATGATGGTGGTACTGCAGCCCAGACCAAATCGGCTACCGTCACCAACGCCGCGTCTCCAGTGATGCTGTCGCAAGGAGGGCTCATCAGCTGCTCCTCGGAGGACCGTCTCGCGGCGGGCAGAGGGGGGAGGGGAGACAGGGGTGGAGAGAGGCAGGGGTGGAAGAGTGGAGAGGGGGAAGAGGTCTCAGGTGCCCCAGGCACCCTAGGCTCTCTGCTCTCTACCGGCGTGCACGAAGCCGCTCTAGCGAAGACACCGAATCACCTGAGGCTACTGAGGACGACCCACCTTGTCACCTTTGGAGTCTACGTGATAGCCTTTCCGACAATGTCGAGACAGACTGTTCGAGTGTTCTGAGCTAGCCGTCTAGAAGTCGTGACCCCACAACCGCTCGACCTGATTGCCGATCATGAAGACCACGTGCACCCCCAATTGTAACCATGCCACAAAACATCCATTTCCTTACTAATTTCTATGAAACAACATGTTTTCTACATCTCCTCGGCGCGATGAAGGGTCTCTAAGCCATGGTATATAACCTCCTGAGCCTCCTCCATCGCAGGGGTGGGGTCTACGCGCGCGGTGACTCGCCTCCGCTTTGGGGGCTTCTGCGAAGCCTCCTCGGCCGCAACGATGTCGCCTATCCTTGCAAACTTGCCGTTTGGAGGCTCTTTCACCTTCTTCCTACTACGTGGTTCTGTAACTTTTAAATCCTCCTTTAAACGCGCGTTTCCGGCTTCTAATAAGGCTATCTTTACGTTACTTTAATCTAACACCTTCCCTACCTTGCGAAGAACACTCCTTACGGTTCGATTAGTAGGGCTTACATACCCCTTAGCGTTATTAACGGCCTGGAGAATATTACAGCTCTTTTATAGAGTCTTAACTGCACTGTCCACAGAGATAAGGGCTATCTTAAGGGTCCGTGGCTGTTTAGAAAGGGGGGGTAAGTTTCCGATTAGTACCTTAGGATTACTAAAGACTTAAAAGGGGTTAAACAGCTATATACTAGTCTTTTTAAAGCTGCTCTTTACGTTAGTAAAGCTTATACCCTCCCTAAAGGTATCCTTATAAGCTAGAAGGAAGCGTTATTTATAAGTTAGTACTAAACCTTAACAGGCTATAAGTGGCTTCGTTTATTACCTATAATAAGTCTTAAAAACTAAGAAAGCGTTATAGTTTAAATGCTAAGTTTTATAAGAGGTGTAAGCTAGTAAGAACAGTACTTAAACCTTATTCTTAAAGGCTAAGTAAGTTAATTCTTCCAGTTTGTAACTTAAGTAAGGATCTATAATAAAAAGATGCCACTCCGTAAGGTCTACAGGCTTAGTTTCCAGTAGATAAACCTCCTTAAACCATTTTAAGGTTATCTTTATATTACTAAAGCTAATAGGGGAGTAGTTATCTAATCGTGGATATTAAGCTAGTTTTTAACTTACTTAAGATATTACTGTCCTTAGAGACTTACCCTCGTAAAGACAATAACTAAAGTTAACCTCTAGCCGTTTATAGTAACCATTTCTAGAATAAATACCTAGGTAGTTCTATTAAAGGATGAAATAAGGGCTTTAAGCGTAAGAGAATCATTTATAATAATCTTAACTATTATCTTACCCTCTTACATACTGTGTTTATTTATATTAACGATATTAATGTGACAGATAGCTTTAAACTTTAAGTAAAAGCTAAGAAGGCTATAAAACTCCTTATAAGCCTCCTTTATAAAACTGCATTTCTTTACGCTTTCTAACAGTACTGACTTCTTTGTTTAACACGTGTGTAGTGTGTTAGGAAGCGGTCTACCTAACAGTAGCTAATAAGGGTAAAATCACCTCCTTTAGTAAGGACTATTACAGCTATTCTAATAATCTAAGCGCTATTTTAATAATCTAGGCCTTGCTTAAAGGCCGCGAGGAAACTTCCTTATTAAGGCATTAGTTAATGAAGAATAACTCCTTTTTAAGAGAGAGCTTCCGGTTAGTTAATTTGCTAGTTTTCTTATTAGTTACGCTGTAGATACAATTACAAAGGGTTGCTTAAGGGATACCCCAGTTTTGCGCGGCCTCTTGCTGTGTGACTCTGCGTTTAACTTTATCAATTGCTGACGCAATATTCTGCTCACGCATAGTATTTATCTTAAATTTGGAGTGTTTTGGTGAAGAATTGAAAGAGTGGTGGTGGTGGAAATGGGGGGGTGGTCGAGGAGGAATGGTGGAAATTGTGATTAGTAATCAGGTCGATCGGTTATGGGGTCACGACTTCTACTAGATAAGCCGGGCGGAACGGCCGCTCAGCAGCAGACAGATCAACTTGGTGCTAATCGATCGCAAACGACTTTAGAGAATGTCCCGCCCTCCAAAGTGCCGGAATCGACGACCCAGCATTCCCAGGCCGCTATCTTTACAAAGTCCAGCCTTAAGCATCCCCAAGCGGAAGGCTGGACGAATTGTCCATAAAGTTCTAGGTGGTGGCTATTACGGGTGCAAATGTCCCAATTCTAGGCCCTTTGCTTGCACGGGACCATTTTCGGGTTCTTCAGCTAATTCTACACCTTCTCGGAAGGCTGTACCGTTCAATAAGCAGATATATAGCCGAAGCTGAGCCAGGGCTGATCTGGACTGATCAAACGTAACGAAGAGTTACGTGACAATAAGCATAGGTAGCGTCGATTTTAAGGTGGTGAAACAGCCTAGTTTCCTGCGACGAATCTAAGCACACGAAATTTCCTTTTTCGTCTATCATCCTAAGCTAGGGTAAGCTGTAGCTGATTTGTCCTGAGCTTTCCCTGATTCTTCCCTAAGCTAGGGTGATCCCATCTGCCTCTGTAGCACAGCCTTAAAGGCCCCTTTTCAGTCGCCCCGGCTAAAGTTTCCTCTTGATGAAAGCAGACGACGTGTAATCTGTAAGGCAGCTTCCAGGCAACAATTCCAATTATGACCTACACGTGTACTAGGTATGTGTATACTTAGCTTAGCTATTGTTAAAGCTGAGCAACCTATACCTACTAAAAACTCAAAAATAAACTAAGCTGAGAACCAATACTATCACTCTGCTATAGAAGGATGCGGTACTGATAGAGTCGCTGATGATAACAGTAACGTCACCTGTCTGTGCTCTTATCTAGTTTATAAGTAAAGATTAGAATCCTAGGGTCTTGCAGGCGGTGTTGTAGTAGTCTATGGGTGAACTACTAGTAGGCAGCAGGCGTGGGTTCGAATCTTATAGAAGAGGGTGGCTTGATAGAAGATTCGAGGCTGGTTAGAAGAAATGATAATTTCTTCCGTATTCCAAGCGTTGTTATAAAGCCGTTAGGCCAGGTAAGAGAATTCGAAGACTTGCAAGTTGCAGGGAATTAAATGGAGTATAGGAAATTCCGAGATGGGAGGAATCGGAGTTGAATTAATGATGTGTTGGGATGAAGATTAGAAGACTTCTCTCTAAGGGAGCGACCCCATTATATATCTAATTTCCGGCTCCAGGCTTCCATATTCCACTCAAACAAGGTTTGATAATTAAGGTTCTAAATAACCATTACAGCCAGTACAGCCGGTGACTGTATAAGGTTACGTTACGGATAAGATCGAAAAGATAACCTTATTATAAAATATTATATAATAGATAACCTTATATAAAATGAAGTCTCGGATATATTTTATACTTTATTTTTCACTCCCGCCTGCTGAGAAACGTGAGCAAGTTATTAAGATATCCTCCGCCTCAGCACGCGGCGTAAAGCGTTAAGCTAAGACTTAAAGTGTAATATAAGGGTAGCAGACATATAGGTCGGTCCACGGGAAGACGAATAAAATATTAGTTGGTAAGGTTGTGCATTTTTACACTATCTTTTCAACTTTTCCTCTTTTAAGATCCGAGCCTTAAGGGGAAAGGGGAGGGGGCAGCTTATACTCAGCGTTTAACACTACAAGAGTAAGGCAAATGGAATTTAGAGTGTTAAGTAGCGTACCCTATCCAATAAAGTTTGTTTCATTCCCCCCATAGCCCGTTTCCGGGTATCGCTGCTTGCTAAATTGTTAATAACTCGGGGTAATTCCGTTGAGGATCTTTGCTGTAATTAGTTATAACTTAGATAAATAGAAAAAGGAAATACTAAGAAAATTTAAAAGCTATTTAAAACAGGCTCCCTAACAGCTTTCATTATCCCTAAATAGAGATCGTATATATAACTGATCGGCTTCAAGGAGAGTGCAAGTAGTGCTAGCATCGCGAGCGTAGGCACTGTTTATAAATCTAGATGTCTATTCACCGTGCTCGATTTGATGACCTATGCAACCTGAACTGACTATAGCCAACACAAGAGAGGTGCGTAAACAAATAGGCGCCTAAACGAAGGGTACAAGAGAGGTGGCAGTGCTACGACCTGCGTAAGGCGGGCTGTAACAGGTAGGTCTCCTTACTGATTAGTGTTGTGTTCCGGGACCCGAACTGGTCCTGTAATTGTCAGATACACAGCACTCTGGATTCTGTGGAATTGAAGGGGTTGCAACTGCGTGATTGTTCCTCCTTAGTTCTCTAGTGAAGCCAGAGAGCCATTATTATAGTTATAGCTGGTAGCAATGGTGGTAGTAATAGTGACTTACACCAGCTGAACTGACTACGTCAGCTCATCTTCCATTGCTACACCTTCCACATTGTTCTGGCCTCTAGCCAGAACCCCTTTCTTTTTTAACAGTAATCCCGCTTGCCTTGTTTAATTAGCTATTCCTCAGATCCCTATATAGTAAATGCGTTAAGTTAGGAGTAGCTCTACGTGAATTTAACATACCTATAACTTAGTCTAACAGCTTAAAGACTAAGAAACAGTTCCTAAAAATCCTTTCTTAAGACTGAATCTCAGTCATATTAAAAGATGTGGCAGAATCTGTACATAGAAGGGACATGAACTTAGTTCTGCTAATTTAATATATAAAAAATTCAAACTTGCCACTTAATGTTTAATTACAGTGTTAGTCAATTTTAAGTTAAGTCTTATAAGTTTCACAAAATGAATTCGTACTTTTGATATGTAAAAGGAAATATTAATAAAACTGAAAATGCGCGATAAAAATAAAGAAAAATGATAAAAAGCATCGCACAGCTAAGAAAATAAGAAATTATTAACTTTTAGCCCCAGCTGCCCTCTACTGCTGCGTACCCTGCAGCCACGGCTCGTACTGCGGAGCCAAACTTTCTAAAAGGCTCCAGGGCCCACAGGGCCCCTGTTAAGCCTCGAAGGCTCTGGAACCTTGGGCTCCACTGCTCTGACTCACTGTGGGGCAAGCCCCATATAGTCTTCCAGAACTGTATTAGTAATAAAAGGCTCTGGAATTCTTCTAGAGCCTCCCACAGCCTATAATAGGCCTTAAACTCTTCTGTATGTAGTCTTTTTCAAGCAAGCAACTTCATTCTATTCCAGCCATTGTACAAGGCACTGCCTTCCGGATCCTCTTGTTTCCAGCGCTAATATTTGCTGCATCAACCCTCTTACAGCGGCACTGCCTCTGTAATTGAGGCCATTTGTTTGCTTTCTACAGCGCTGTAAGCGTTGTAGTACGGCTTGAACCAGTACGCACTTCTTCCTCTGAGCAACAGCGCTATACCACAGCCTTATGGGTTCCTGAAGTTTAACAGTTAATTAACTATAATTAGAAATATAAACCTATCAGGATTATTATTACTTATATTACTTAAATATAATAACACTTAACTTTATCTTATCTACTGACACTTTACCAGTCTCTTATTACAAGTTTTTAAACTTTACTTCTTTAAACTATAATTAGTATAATAAATGTAAAAGTGTCTGTAATTACACATTTTCAAAAACTTTATTTTATAGCTAAAACGCTGTTCATACTATATAAAATGAAGTTTTGTTAAATTATAGCTACTGCTGCCCTATAGGCTCCTTATATTATAGGTAGCCTACAGTAAGCAACTGCTGTAAGCAGTTACCTTACCACTACTGCATACCCTGCAGCTACGACTCAAAATGGTTCAGGGGCCTACAGAGCCCCTGTAAAGCCTGGAACTCTCTAGAACTGTATTAGTAATAGAAGGCTCTGGAATTTTTCCAGAGCCTGCTACAGCCTATAACAGGCCCTATCCTCTCGTGCATTCTAACGTGAAAAACAACAACAATCATTACTCTTTTTTCCCACTTAGAGCAGTACGCGCCTAGTAACTGTGCTTGCTCTTTCTTTCCGTAAGTGCTGCAAACCCTCTGTAGTATAGAGGGCTACAGGGCTTCAGAGGTTATAATACAGCATTCTAAGCAATATCAAGTAATAAAATTAAAAAACCGAAAACTTAATTACTATAATTATATTACAAATAAATGTTAAATTGATGTTAAATGTTTGCCTTTTAAAATAAAACAATAATTTTAAAATATTATATTTAAACTATTTTATTATATATAATGAATTAGTGCAGTGACGCAACAGAGAAGAAACCACAAAGAGAACTACACCTACAGAATGTAGCAGTCGGCATGGAAGGCCGACTCCTAGACTACTGGTCCTCCGATTAGAGGGACACAAATGTAGCTGACGTAGAAACACAGATACATACCTAGTATGGAACAAAACCTAGTATGTGACAGTACCTATCATGGAATGGAGCCTAACATAGAATAATAAAGAAAACGCAACTGTAGATTAGGTCATCTTCCTTCGATCGAAGGGCCAGAATGTCACTAGGCTTTCAATAGGAGGTCTTTATAGTGAAAATCGTTGGATTGATGATTGTTAAAAGAAGCATGGTTTAAAGAACCGCGCGGCGCAGTCCCTTTTTAATGGTAACACGCACTAGAGAACGCATCGCTTTATACATAAGGGGCTACGGTAATATTACATACAGAGCATAAAAGAACGATAAGGTTGTCTTAAATAAACGCCCTGAGTTTATAATAAATATATTATTATAAAAGATTTCCATTATTATAATAAATACTTTATTTATAAGGTTTTTATCATAATATTTACTTTACTTTAATATAGCTTTACTTTACTATATAAGTATTTATTTTTCGTAATTTATTATAATTATTAATCTTTTCTTTTACAGCTATAAAAAATCTTAAAAGTTTCAAAAAGCTTTATTAAAATAAAGGTAAGTTTTAATATAAACTTCTTATTATAATAAAATTGCTGGCGTCACTTCGTTCGTCATTACGCGACAGCCCTTCGCTACGCTACAGGGCGCTCCATTCCTCACTTTCGCTCCTGGCAATTTTAGCGCGGGGTATTAAGCTTATTTTAATCAGTATAGCAAACAAAGCGACAGAAACCTGTCCAGAGGCCAATATATCCGTTTAAAAAGGTGAAAGAATATTAAAAAGAATAATAATTAAGGTTAAGAAGAGTAATCGTTATAAATAAATCTTACATTTTATTAATCTTATATTATAAAGTTTATAAGCTTTAATTTTTAAGATTTACCTACTTTATAAGGTTTAACAGAAATAATAAAAAGAATAATAATGAAAAATAAATTTTACTTTTTAAAGACTTTATTTTATAAGGCTTATAAGCTCTATTCTACAGGGTTTATTCTACAGGGTTTACAGGCTTTATTCTACAGGGTTTACAGGATTTATTCTACAATTTATAATGTACAGTTTTTTTTTTACTTTCACAAATGCAATTCGAACTGGAAACCTCTTTAATTTATATTACGCTATTTACCACTATACTATTTCTATTTCTATCTGTGAAAAACAAAAGGTTTTTTTTAACTTAATTAAGTGAATTAGAGTAATAATTAAATAATTTTTAATTATAAGCTTATATAATCAAATGATACGTTTTAATATGCATCACATGATGTAGAATCCGATTTTCACATTATTTCAGGGTTAGGGTTAATTAAAAGGAGATATTCCGGTTTAAAGTGAAAAAACTATGACTTTCGCAGTTATTATTTTAGTTTATAATATGGAATAAGGTAGTATTATACGTAGATTTTAACTGTAATTCTTAATCTAAAGCCTGATTTGGAATAGCTATTAAAATCAGAGAGATATTTAAGTTTATGTTAGTATTATTATTATTATTTAAGTTTAAACAGTAATATCTTTATTATTATAAGTCGTATAGTAAAAAGAGTTCCAGCTCTGTATTCTACGTAATTATTACTTCTTATTATGCTACTTATTAACAGGTTATTATTATAATAACTATTATTATCTAACTTTAAACACTAATATCATTCTCATTTTAAGCAGTATGGTAAAACAGATTCCAGTTCTGGATTCTACGTAATAAGTCATATAATAAACGTAAGTAATACGACTTATTATATTACTTATTAACCAGTTATTATTTTGTTGGGTTTTTACAACCCTAACCCGGCCAGTGTGGTTAAAACAGTGTGGCTGGATCCACGCAGCCGCTCCGCGGCTGCATCCGTGGATCTGCACAGCCAAGAACGCCAGACTCCACTGCCAAC
>Ga0247760_1001700_pt1 | contig 19259 bp, 19 predicted proteins | sample UWRJL171409R4_FD_179936 | JGI IMG/M metagenome (GOLD analysis project Ga0247760, IMG submission 179936) | Plant litter microbial communities from Arlington Agricultural Research Station in Wisconsin, United States - UWRJ-L171-409R-4 | ecosystem: Environmental > Terrestrial > Plant litter >... | reverse complement strand
GACAGCAGCGCCCAATTATCGTCTCTGCCTGTGTGCCCCCCGGAATTTTGGGATTGGGCTTTGCACCGCCAATCGCAGCATCCATCTCTTCGGCCCAGTGCTGCCCAGCACCTACATTCATGGTTTCACGGCTGACCGCAAAATGGCCGCAAGGGGGCCTCACCAGTGAAGGCGCACAGCTTCTCATGTCCTGTCTCTACCGACTCCTCCACCTCGATCCTCTCGATGCATCACCGCCTGAACCCTCCCATCCAGTCAGCAGCAAACCCCCGATGCCAACCGGAGGTCAAGACGAGCAAGCTCGAGTCTGCGAATGACACACCATGGGCAGGAAGTATCGCAACAAGATGAAGGAACAGTTTGAGGGCTGCGAGCCTAGGTATGGTCTCGTGCCGACCCAGCAGTGAGCAACAGAATGGCTAGCTGAAACGCGTGGAGAGGTTCGAAGCGGGCCTAATTTCCAATCTAGAAGGCAACTACAGCTAGGAGTTGAGGACAAACAACACAGATACACCCTTCGAGCTTTCCTCAAGAGCCCGGAAAGCCACCTCAAGCAGAAGGAAGACGCATTCTGAAAGCCAGTATCGCGGGCAACTGGGTGTAGTTGCAGCTAGCATCGACCCTCTTTGCATCTCTGTCAGCCTCCGTAAAGGCCAGCTCTTCCATGGCGTCCATCACCAGGCCGGCCTTGAAGAAGGTCGAGAAGAGTTCGGCCATCGAGCGGTGGAAGTAAATCTTGCAGCATCAGTATTTGCCGCCACTCACATTGGGGAGTACAGCACCAACCTGCTTCTCCGGCTGTCCGACAACCGCGACGCCCTTTGCCGGCTTCACGTCGAGATACTGAGTCACGAGCTTACCAAGCACCACTCTCTTCTCACCCGTCTCCGGATCACAGTCGACTGTGATGCTCTTCGCCGCATTCGAGGTGAAGAAGACGGGGTGCAGCACCGTTGCAACGAACCTGTTGCCGATCAGCCGTGCAGCCAACGACTGGCACGCGTCCAACTTACATCCCGTCCTTCCGCAATAGCTTTGGCACAGCAGCTGCAAGTGTCTCAATCTCGGCAATATCCATGATCGCCATGTTGATCAACACGGCGTCAAACTTTCCCCCGGACCCCTGCTCTTCCTCCTCCCGAATCAAGCCCTCCCAATCTTTCTGGGCTGTCACATCGAGTCTGCGGAACTTAATCCTGTCGTCGTCCCTCGACCAGCCACTCGCAATCTCCAACATCTTTTCGCTCCCGTCGGCAGCGAGAACCGCGTGCGCGCCTCTAGCTGCGAGCCACCTCGCGCAGAGGCCGGTGCCCGTGGCGAGATCGAGGGCTCTAGAGTACGGCTTGGAGACGTGTGACGACAGCAATCGGCTCAGGCTGGGCTCCTGGAGGACCTGCCAGTACTTATTGCCGTTCAGCGTAATGCCGGCGTCCCACCAGGGCGCGAGCTTGTCCCAGGTTGAAAGGGCCTGGCCAGCGAGGGAGGGGTCCGACATGTTGGATCGTAAAGGACTGTGAGGCAGCAAGAAGGGTTGGGGAAGAAGGGAGGACGACACCATGAGCATGACTTGGTGGTAAATATAACTGAAGCTGCTGTCCAGGGTCCATCAAAATCGTCGTTTGCCGCCGCCAAGCTGCGATTTTGCCGGTGATGCATCTCCCCGCCGTGACTCAGGCCGATCTCAAGACCGCAGTGCAGCCCGCGCGTCATTGGACGACAGTGGTGGCAGTGCAACTATTCTGTGCAAGCACCGCTGGTTGCTGCAGGTATTTGCCGATGCAGGTAGGTAAGATCGGAGTGATTCACTTCAAGGAGCTGAGAGCACAGCATTTTCGGTAAACCGACCTTTACATGTCACCCCAGATCAGACTGCGAATAAAACCCAAATTTTGTAGGGCAGATTTGTCTTACATAACTAGGCTGCTTTGCAATACTATTCCTCGTCGTCTTCATTGTGCCCGAATAATCCTTCCTCCCCTCTCAACAACATCCTTCTCGTCAGCTTCTGTGCCGTGAAATGCCAGCGATTGCAGCTCCCTGTAGTAAGTGCTTCCTCGGCCGCCGTTTCTCCCTCGCGGAGTGCCTCTGTGCAGTGTTCCCGATACTGCTCCTTATGGCTATATGACGCGCATTATTTGTTTTAACAACGACATTCCTGGCTGGAGGTCTGCTCCGTATCGTGAGAGCTCTCTTCATTGTCGTGCTATTATGCCTTGGGGGGGTCCGGATTAGGTGCTGTGACAGAGGCGGTCTTCCACCTGTACCATTCCATCGCAGGCCACCACATACCAACGGCGTACTTCTTTTTAGGGACAAAAGCCGACGGGCCAGATCGGGCCCCCTCCGGCGGCTGGCTGATTTGGAGAGAGGGAAGGCTACAAATGGGGTGTTGTACGATATAGAAGGATTCCCCACCAAACCGATCACCCCGCCATGCCGATCAAATGTGCCAGGGGGGACCCCAAGGCTATTACTACCCACAACTCGATAAAAACACAGCTAAATAGAGTAGAAATTTGTATTCAATGGTCCTTTAGAGCCTTGTGGAACCTGTGAAGTATATGAATAACTTCCTGCACGCGATCTTCCACTTTATCTTCCGGATCCGGCGACTTCTTCCTCCGCCTACGTTTCGGAGGCCGTGTTGAAGCTTCTTGCACCTCCGCGATAGATTCTAGGCTTGAAAACTTATCGTTAGAATCTTCTCGTACCTTTTTACGAATACGTAGCTTATCGGCTTTTGAATCCTCTCGTAATCGTACAATCTCAGCTTTTAAAGGCGCCCTCTACGCGTTGCCGCGATCCAACGCCCTCCCTGCGGCCAGAAGAACTCGCCTAACGTCACGATTTAAAGGGGATTGTTGTTGTAGAGCGTTATCCAGCGCCTTATAGATATCATAAGACTTTTTTGGAGTTGCTATTACGCATACCGCGGCCAGAGGGTAGTTGGTAGGGGTCGGAGAGCGCTGCCGTATAGGGGGGGGGTCTCCCACCAGAGCCTTGGGGTCGTTTAGAACACGTAACGAATCGAAAGGCCAGATTCCAGTTTACGCGAAGCCGCTCCGTAGATTCCAAGGGGTAAAGCCTTTAATAAAGGCGTCTTTATAAGCTATAAGCTACCTTTATTTATTAATGTTGAATTGTGTGGCCTGACTGGTCTCAGTGAGGTCCAGTACGGAGGTTACAGGGGGTGAGTCCTCTGTAACGGGCGCAGCGGAAGGCTTTGGGGGTACGATGACTGCCCGGGACGAGGTCAAAGGAAGCTAAGATCAGCAGACCAACCTGCTGTAACAAGCAGAGATACAGGGGTCTATGCCCTGTAACAGGGTGACTACAGTGGGCTTTGCACAGAGATCACGAAGGTCAAAAGGTTGCCCTGAGGCTATATATAAACTATCTTGCTTAAGGTAGAAGAAAGAAAAAGAATCAGATACTAGAAATACAGGAGGGGAGATGGTTCTTTATAGGGCCCTCAGTGGGTGTGGGTCAACCTTACAGGGGGTGAGGGCCCTAAAACATAAAAGGAAAGCCTATACTACAGAGGGAAAAGTGCTTACGTTGGCGTTGGAATCCAAAGGATTCCAGGGCAACGAGTTGGCTGTGCTGACGTAACAGTAGTGGTGGGTCTACCCCTGTAGGCCAAGCCTACAGGTGGTGGGTCCTCGGAACTCCCCGTCGGTTCTAGTGGGTTCCAGTGGGTCCAGGGGACTTGGCAGCCCCCCTGAACCACAACACCAACTCCCCGTAGTTGTGGTGACTGCACTTTGCCATAGTGCAATCGGCAGCATTCCCAGGGTAGTAGATCAACTAGGCTACAGCACCCAAGGGTGCTGTAGCTACAGGGCAACTGGGCTGTAATTTCAACAAAAGTATCAATAGTATCTCTAGTAGGCAGCATCGGTTTTTACATACGTTCCCTGGATTAAAATAATCGGGCCAGAGGTTCGCTAATTTAAAGCTTCTCACCGGCGCCTCGTGGTAATCTAGCTTTCCAGTTCGTAGGCGGAGTCGTACAGATGCTACACTACCTGCAATATCGTGGCCGGTTTTATCACATTTTCCCGTAATTGTCTCAACGCTTATATTGCCATTATTTGGCTCCCCTCGTAGGTTTAGGGTCCCTCCGCAGTCATCAACATCGTTATCGTATAGTAGAATTATACTGGGAAGTTGTAATGCCGTACTCTCTGATAGCTCTTTAATAGCGGAGGAGGAAGCGATATAAGGAGATTCTGGCAGCGTACTCAAAGGCGTCGATAATTGGGAGTGACTTGGAGAGGTAATGGTGAAAGCAGGAAGTGGCGTTATAGGGGTAATATCTTCGACACTCTTATTATCGTTAGTTGGCAGTACGCTAGATTCCTCCTCCGTTGGAATAGTATTAGCGATACTCTTTATAGTATTTACCAAACCCGAATCTGCCTAGCTAAGACCGTTTGGGGGGTTAGACGGGGCTCTGACCATAAACCCAAACTAGTTGAAAACGAAGCTGGGAGGAAGGTTTTTAGGAGCGAGATCCACAAACTGCAGCTGAACCTTCGCGGGATCGCCTTCTTTAACAAACGGGGCTTCGGCCTTCCAGCTTGTAAGGTTGCGCAGGTTAACCGGCTTAATAAGGTTCACTCCTTCTCGAATATCGCGGCGCCTCGGCAACTAAAACCGCCGGAGTAATAGTTGGTTTAGCTTCCGTATACCGCTCTCGCGAGTATGTAGCTTTGCCGCTATTAAGAAGTTATTACAGTAATGTTGCCCTTTACTGGCTAGCTAGTAGTACTAAACGAAATCCTTACCCTAATGTAGGCTGACCACTTTAAGTAGTAGGAGCTACTTCGATATAGTATCCAATCCAACAGCGGCAACACCTACGAATCGGTCCCATCTTGCTGCACTGTCTTCTTCCAGTATCCTCGGTCGGCTTCCTAACGGGCGCGTACGCTCCTTTCTCCCTCGATAGGTAGCATATTCGACCGACATAACTTGCTCAAAGGCGGCCAGCTGGAGGACCAGCCTGTCGTTTTTCTCAAGTAGCTCGTCCTGTTTCTGTATGTATTTGCTATATTTCTCCGTATCGGTTTCGCAGAGGCGGATCTCTTGGCGAAACTTCTCAATCAGTTTAGCTTCCTGGGAGGTCAACACCAGGTTAACTTTATTTTCGGTGGAAAGCGTGTCAGGAGAGGCGGGCGCGGTTGAGTTGTCAGGGGTCAATGGTGGGGCTGGATGGGCTACAGCCCAGGGTTGCGCTCCGAGGCCGTGCTCAACCATGTTGATTGTGCGGTAGCGGTTCAAAGTTTGCCGTGGTTCCATTTCTGAGCGAAGTCGAAATTACGCCTAACATTATGTCAGCCCAAGGAGTGCTGTCTTACATAATTATTCGAAGTGGACCCACTCAAACTCGTCAGGATCTTAACGAGTCTTAGTGGGTCTTCCTTCTGTCCACTGCTTGGCATGAAAATGCGGGAGTCACGTGCTAGATCATGTGCGAAATCCCAAAGCGGTAATTGACAGGAGAGACCGTGCCGACCAGCGGCCCCGCCAAAGGAAGCCTAGAGGAACTCTCCAGTGCTAGCTTTTGGACGTGCCTCTACACGATTTCGCGGCTCGCTAGGCGCTCGCCGCAAAATCGCGTTCCGGCCCGAGCTGTTTCGGCAGGAGAAACCCGTGCAAGCGGTTGACAAAATAACAGGGCCACACAAACTGGCCAGTGCGGTTCCTAGCTAACAGGGACCCTAACAGTTCCACCAACAAATTGGTGGATTTTATGGTAGTATAGATAGAGCAAGTGTTAGCAGGGAACGGTCAGATGACCGGCTGGTAGTACAAAAAGATGCCTCTGTTTTGCCTGTAATTTATATGGTAGCCTATGTACTGGATAGGTAATGTGACCCTGTTTTTTTGTCAACCGCTTGCCGTGCAAGCGGTTGCAAAAAAAAGCGATACGGTTAACATACGGTACTTTTCTGCACAGCTAAATTACTACTAAACCTAGGTATTTACAGATATCCTAAAATCCGGTCATTTGACCATTGCCGGCTATCACCTGCTGCATCCGCACTACTATAGAATCCACCTATTTATTTATCATTGGCTGCGTAATAGACTCCCACCCCTTTTTTATCAGGTCCTTTAAATTCGAGCCAAGGTAATAATTTGCACGTATATACTACTTGACAATACGCCAGCAATTCTCAATCGGGCTTAAATCCGGAGATTTAAGCGTATTAAAGAAGTGTTTAAGCTTGTACTGCTCTTTCCACACTTTTACAAGATTCTTCTTTGCGTAATTTCCACCGCCGTAACCTAAATCGCCATCCTCTTCCATAACGAATTTATCGCCTTAATCAAGCTACTCCTTTACAAGCCCGTTCAAAATATAATCGATATATACCTATTAACTCATTTTACCATTTATATTCGTTGGAATATCGTAAAAGATCAGCTTAAATTTAAACTCGTACCTAACGGCAGCCTAAATATGATATCGTTCTCAATCTTTCCCTAATATATTAAGTTATTAGTAAAATAGTAAGTAATAAATGCAGTTAGGGTAAAGCCTTTCTCCGGGCTTACGAATAATCCGTATATAACCCTCGGGTCCGATAGCATAATAGCATTCGTTAATCCAGCGGATATCTCACTAATCCTCCTTAATAAGTCAATAGAAAAGAGCAAACTTTGCTTTTTTCACCCTCTAATCTGCATACGTAGGTAAGACCCAGCCCTTCTTACATACGATACACTTTTTATAACCTAAGGTACCTATCCAAGAGTCAGAAACAAGGGAGCCAAGGAGCTAGAAAGCTAGGAAGCCGGTAAGGAAGGTAGGGTGCTAGGGAGCTGTAGGAAGGTAGGGAGCTATAGGAAGGTAGGGAGCCGTAAAAAGGTAGGGAGCCGTAGGAAGGTAGGGAGCTGTAGGAAGGTAAGAAGCCAGGTAAGGTACTAAAAAGGGTTCCAGGAAGGTAGAAAGTCTGGAAGCAACCTACCTATTGCTATTACAATTATACGACTAAAAATACTGGAAATTCCAGCTTCTAAAGCCAACCCCAACTACAATAGTTTCCGGACCTAAAATCTACTATCCCATAGGATCTTTTCCATAGCCTGGATTTGTTCCAGACTAATCAGCTTTTTCCGACCCCTCGTTTCGATTTCCGGGTACCGCCGCTCCCTTCCTTCGTATATAATGGCCCACCCACGAGCATAGCTAACGTAGTTCTCCCGGAATATATCCTCCTTGGGGTATAGAATCCCTCGGTGTTTAAGATACCGTATAGTTACGAGGATTCCGGCCTTTTTTAGTATAGGGTAGTAGGTGTAGCCGATAGCCATGGCTGTAAGGAAGGTAGATTGTGGGGTAGGAAGCTGTAGAAGCTTGGAAGGTAGGAAGGTAGGAAAGTAGGGTATAAGGAAGGTGGGGTTGGAAGGTTTGGAAGTCGGAAAAACTGGGTAGGTAGACACGCGCGCCAGGAAGATAGGTAGGTAGAAAAATAGAAGCCAGAAAGCCAGGAAACCAGCGAAGAGGTAAAAGTAGGTAAAAACGGCTTTTGGAAGTGGTGGAAGTGGTAGATGTGATGGATGTGATGGATGTAGTGGATGTAGTGGATGTGGAAGATGGAAGTGGTGGAAGTGGTGGCCTGAGAAGGTGGTCCGATTGTTAGTGGGTCTGTTAGTGGCCTTGGCCGTAAGGTGGTCTGTGCCACCAAACTCCCGTCTCGCTTTTTTTTGCAACCGCTTGCCGTGTAAGGTCATGTGCAAGAAACAGGGATGGACGAGAAATGGCCGAATGCGGTAGTGCAAGTTGGCCCGTGCGTTTTGCCTGGGCATGTTTTTTCCGGCCTAAGGAACCTTTCGGAACTTCGCTACGCTTTAAAGTTCCTCCAGGCACTGTTTTACTGACGTCCGTGCGCTTCGTAGGGGGCATGTCAAAGCCAGGCATGAGGATCCTTTCGGACCTGACCTCTGGTAGTTCCTCCAGGCACTCTCCAAGTGAAGATCTCACTCAGGGGTCGTGTAAAGACCCCACAATTCGCTATAGCGTTTCCGGCCGCCAAGCCCCATTTCATAATGTGCATGTGAGGTATTTGGCCATAGATGCTGGTGAGTGGCCAGTGATGAGCCAATCTCATCGGAGCGATAAAGGAACAGCCAATTGGAAAACTAGTCTAAACTTTCGATGCGGCTGAGCGCCAGCCGAATTAACGTTCAACTGCTTCACTCTCCCAACTTCTCACTCCACTTATTCCGAGCAAACTGAGTTTTCTCTTCACATTATCTCCTACGATACAGTCTCTCATACCTACACTCCCACGCCGCCATGTATCCGTTCTCTTAAGCGGTATTATATTTTTGTGGTTGCTTTCCGAAATGCCCAGCTAACAGACTTGCCACAGTCTGTGTACGAAATCGCCACAACTTGCCATGACTTCACGGCGGAAAAGCGCTCAAATAATTAGAAAGCTGAGGTGTGGAAAGTTACTGTATTAAATATCGAGAGAGCTCGGTACTATTTGTCTGCCGGGAACGTCATAATTAGGACACGACCCGACTCACAGCCAATGGCAATCGTAGATCCCGCTACAGCCGAACATACCGGTCGGGATCCCGGAGGCAACCATAACCAGTTTTCTGAGCCCTTCGTAATCCACCTGCCCTCCGAACCTATACCATAATATTGTTGGAGGTGGATTTTCGCACCACCGGACCAGGAAGCAATAAAAGTCGAGAAACCCATGTTCTCGAGTGTCTGCGTGCACGTGCCCATCGCCGCATCCCAGATCTTTACGGTCTTGTCCCATGACCCAGAGGCCACGAACTTCGCATCAGGCGAGAACGCAACGGAGATGACCTCACTGCTATGCCCTTTAAGCGTCTGCGTACATATGCCCGTCACCACATCCCAGATCTTGACGGTCCTGTCGTGTGACCGGACGCAACGAGCCTGGAGTCAGGCGAGAACGCGACTGAGCAGACAGAACCGCTATGCCCCTCGAGCGTCTGCGTGCATGCGCCCGTCGTTAGATCCCAGATCTTGACGGTGCTGTCCCCTGACCCGGACGCCACGAGCCTGGAGTCGAGCGAGAACGCAACCGAGCTGATCTTATTACTATGCCCCTCGAGCATCTGCGTACATATGCCCGTCGTCACATCCCAGATCTCGACGGTCTTGTCGTCTGACCTGGATATAACGAGCCTGGAGTCGGGCGAGAACGCGACTGAGTAGACCCAACCGCTATGCCCCTTAAGCGTCTGCGTGCAAGTTCCCGTCACCACATCCCAGATCTTAACGGTATCATCCCCTGACCCGGATATAACAAGCTTCGAGTTGGGTAAGAACGCAACCAAGCTAACTGCACTGTTATGCCCCGCAAGTGTCTGCGTACATGTGCCCGTCGCCACATCCCAGATCTTGACGGTCTTATCGCGTGACCCGGACGCAACGAGCCTGGAGTCAGGCGAGAACACAACCGGGTAAACCCTACTACTATGCCCTTCAAGCGTCTGCGTATATATGCCTGTTGCTACATCCCAGATTTTGACGGTGTCGTCGCGTGACCCGGACACAACGAGCCTGGAGTCGAGCGAGAACGCAACCGAGCTGACCCCACTGCTATGCCCCTTGAGCGTCTGCGTACATGCGCCTGTCGCGACATCCCAGATTTTGATAGTCTTGTCGTATGATCCGGACGTAACGAGCCTCGAGTCGGGCGAGAACGCAACCGACCTGACCCAAGCGCTATGCCCCTCAAGCGTCTGCGTACATATGCCCGTCGCCACATCCCATATCTTGACAGTCTTGTCGTGTGACCCTGACGTAACAAGCCTGGAGTCAGGCGAGAACGCAACCGAGCTAACCCCATTACTATGCCCCTTAAGCGTCTGCGTACATGTGCCCGTCGCCACATCCCAGATCTCAACGGTCTTGTATAATCCGGACGTAATGAGCCTGGAGTCGGGCGAGAACGCTACCGAGCTGACCCCACTGCTATGCCCCTTAAGCGTCTGCGTGCATGTGCCTGTCGCGACATCCCAGACCTTGACGGTCTTGTCGTATGATCCAGACGTAATAAGCCTTAAGTCGGGCGAAAAAGCAACCGAGCTGATCTCATTGCTATGCCCCTCGAGCATCTGCGTACATGTGCCCGTCGTCACATCCCAGATTTTGACGGTCTTATCGTCTGACCCGGATATAACGAGCTTCGAGTCAGGCGAGAACGCAACCGAGCTGACCCAACCCTTATGCCCCTTAAGCGTCTGCGCACATGTGCCCGTCGCCACGTCCCAGATCTTGACGGCGTCGTCGCGTGACCCAGACGCAACGAGCCTGGAGTCGGGCGAGAACGCAACCGAGTTGATCTCATTGATATGCCCCTCGAGCGTCTGCCGGCACGCACTCCAATCATCTTCTACAACTGGCCCGCTAGTAATCCACCTCGGTTCCTTCTGCGTGAATAGATATCTTGTTATGCTGCGAGCCGGGCTAAACACAATTGCTGAAGCGTATATCTGAAGAGGATAATTCTGAACTAGCCATTTGCAGTATAGAATGAATCGGCGCATGTCATAAACAATGCTTGGTAGTTGTGAGTTAATGGTCCTTTGCTAAATCAATGTGTTAGAACCGCTTAATGATAAGATGAGTATTACCGGGCAGAGCTAACCTGGAGAATGCTCTCGAGCTTCGCCATTGATAATATCCCTTGTGACGAGCTCCTGCAAAGTGAAAGAGCCTCAAGCCAATGGAGATAGTGTTGCCTTAGAAAGTTATCGATGATACCGCCATCTTGGAAAATAGCTGGGTCCTTAGCATTGTCGACCGACTGCCAGTCACCGAGGTGATCAACCCAGTAAACACAAGTATACCGTGTTGCGGCCAGCGGGTCTGGATTGGGTAGTTCGGCTACGTCGATGGGAGATCCAGGAGCGCCAAGGCTGTAGATGTCGCGGTGTAATGTTCCGGATATAATATGTAGCGATTGCGAAAATACGGTATAGTGTATGTCTTCTATTCCGGAAGGGAAAACCTCATGAACTGCCTCTCCCAGCAAGAAGTCTTTTGCCGATTGATGGATGAAGGAGACCGTTCGTCCACGAAGTGTTAGAAAAGAGCTACAAAGCCTTACGATCTCCGCCAGTACTTTGTAATCAGTATAGGCTTCCCCTGGCATATTGATAAAAGTTGCCAGTTCATTTAGTGTGATCGGCCTGCGTATAGCCGACATAACAGCTAGTATACTTTTGTAGAGCTCGATATCCTCGGCGTCCTCGAAATTGCAGATCCGGTCCATTATCCGCCGATAGAGTGCATCGAGCCCTGGTGGAAACGCCATTAACTTATTTCGGGCCTTTTATCCCGGGATATTTGCGAGATCTTCGCAGACCAAGGCAACCCACAGGAAAGTGCCGTGTGCATTTTCCGATAAATACCTTTGGACCGCGTCTTGCGTATCAGGCTTGTATTTATTTCGCTCCGCTAACCGATGTACCTTGAACCTGACGTATGCAGTAACAGCCTCCGAGACCGATGCTTTATTTAACTTAAGATACAATCGTGCTTTCCACGTCGCTTCGTTGAGATCTCTTTCAATATCCGGCCAATTGCGACTGGAGATAATCTACTTAACGTGGGAAAACGTAGATGACTTCTCGACGATAAATTTGAGAAGTCTCGGCAGATTATTTGTGCACTCGTCCAGGGCGTCGACGACCAGGTAGGTTGGCTTCAAGTTCGGATCTCCTAGTATCCCCCTTAAAATATCTGACAGGGTGACCTACGCATTTGTGTCGGGGGATTTACTCGCGTCAGAGTATTTGCGTACGTGGGAGATGAGACGTGGTTGTTGGTGGGCAAGAAGGTAGATTAAGCCACGAAGCACGGTAATAGCGTTATTGATGCGTGAGTCGGTAGCTTGGCAGAAGAAATAAGCCAAATTACGACAGTGCCCGTCTGCAATAATGGCTTGCTGTAGCTCGTTGATGATGCCGCAGAGTAACATGGTCTTGCCCTTGCCCGGATCTCCTTTGATCCAGAGCAGGCGGTTTTCTGATTGGTTATGCTATCGGCGGAAGTCGGGGGCGTCGAAAACCCAGCGGTAAGCGTCAGCAAGCAGCCCGCCCTTTGCGTCTTCGATGCGCTTTTTGTTAAGACGTGGATCGGTGGAATGTAAATTGGCGATGTGGCGACCGTGCTTGCCGATTTCTTCTCGTAGCTGCTCAAATGCTCTACCTTCTCCTTCCCCGTAGAGAAGTGGCATGTATACGTTAAAGATTCCGAATAGCGAGTATGCTTTGTCTTCTTTGCGTGTTGTGTTGCGCTTTTGGATCTACGATATGCGTGCTTCGATGCTGAAATCAGGTAATGTGTTGGCTTGGAGAGCTCCGAGGTGGATGCCAGTTGCGTTATGGATTTGATGCCGTAGGGACTGCTTGTCCCCTAGGAATACGCCTTCCACGGAGAAGAATTCGACGATTGTTGGAGCAATGAGTTCTTGGAGGGTCCATCCACGCGTGAACCATCTGCAGTTTAGAAAAGCGAGTTCCCAATTAGAATTCCCGTCGGCGTCCCGCTTCCGTGTTGAGACGTCCGTAAGATAGACGTAGCATTTGGCCGTATTACGGTACCACCGAAATATGGAGTTGAGAGCGTGCTGAAGCTCCGCAGCGTCGGACTGATTAATGCAGCATGTGTCGACCCAGAAGAATTTCAGTCCATTACGTTTGGCTTGATCTCCACAAAACCGTATCTTTGCATAGCCTGGTTTGGTTTTGGCTGTACCGTCCGCTAGGTCTTTGAAAAGCACCTCTTCGTCTTCCCTCCATGTGTGTGAAAGTATCCCGTAGGGTGGGATCTCGAGAATCGTGTCGTTGGGAAGGTTCTTCGTCAGGCGGAATTCTCCAGTATCGTCGCGTTCTAGGAGCCGCATCGTCTAAGGCTGCCGAATGGTCGGTGATGTGGAAGGTAGACCGCCTGCGTGGTCGGGCTGCCTCTGTTCGTGGGGTCTTCGGGCTTATCAAGTAGAAAAAAGTTAGCGAGAGCCAACTGATAGTAGACAGTTGCTTATGGCGAGTGATTGTCGGCTGGCGTAGCGAGAATCTCGGAGGGTTCGGCTGGGGTGTTGAGTCATTGTTAGGGGACGAGGTATTTCACTGTCGAAACACCAGCCCAGCACGTTGGGCATTCCATGGCGTTGGCGCCCAGGCGGCTGGCGTCGAAGCATCATCATTGGTGGTGTTTGGCGCTACGCATACTGGCGCCATAAACGCGCTGAGCCCCTATCGCTTGGGGCACAATACAGCGGCACCTGTGATTGGATAGCCAGGCGAAGCGGGCGAAGCACTAACCTCTCTGAGACAGATGCAGGGCAGTTTTGGGATATTTCTAAGACTGTGGGTGGAAGGCAAGATAAACAAGGAGGTTATTCTCACAAAGTTACATAATGTTAGGAATGATAGTAAATCAATCTTGTGGGCTATGTTTGAGAAATGAATAGGGTATCTAGTCGTATAGCTGTGCTTTCCTTTTCCCTGCTGTGGTCCGTTTGCTTCTACCGGACCCAGGAGAGCCCAGCCCCTTTCTCTTACGTTTTGGGGTAGCACTGGTGGAAGCGAGTTGGTCGTCCAACAACTGCTCCACATCCAAGCCATGTTCCGTAACATCGCTAGCTAGATGGGTGGTTAATTAGTGGAATTGACAGGTTTGGAAGGAAGACGCACTCGAGCTCGTGGGATCCTGCGGTGTTTGCTCTACACCAACGGGTTGCATCGCCTTGTGATTTGAATACTTGGTAGTGTCCGGTGTTGGGAATGTGGGGTTCTTAGGCAGAGGAGCCTTCCGCCCACGGCTCGGAAATGAGAATGGATTTCTGCTCGCGACGCCACCAGGGCCCGCCGGTCTTGGTGTCGTAGGTAGCTCGTTGGCGACATTTGGGGATGTAGGTGCGGATGCATTATGCTCATACAAGGCGCTCTGTAGGATAAATTCCCCGTTATCGGGAAGAATCACCAAGATCCGGGTCTTTGAATCGATGACTTCAGGCCCTTGGATGAGCTCACGGTTGAGGATGCCTAAGCTTCCGTTCAATATCATATTGCAGATTTAGTCGTGCTAGGCGGCGACGGGATTCGGCGCCATGGCTGAACACTCCGTGTGCTAGTGCTGTCGAGTTTGATGGCGGAGATGACTGGACCGTGAGGCACGTTAATGCTGACAAGTTGGTCTGAGCAGCTATTTCTGGAGACATTGGAGTACAGTAACCGCATATCCACCGTGTTATGTAATTATGGAGGATATCTCCGTAAAGTAAAAGGGACAGAACAGGAATCATTGTACGCACTGTAATGTGACTTCCAGGTCTTTGAACTGGTGTGGTACAATAGGAATGCTGAGATTTCAGCACGTGCCAACCATTTCAGCCATACCTCGCTTCTCTTAATGTACCGATGGCCTCGGAGGGCGCTTGTGTGGATTTAGCAGGTCTTGCAATGTACCTGTCAGCGCCAAGACGGAATGGTCTGTGCGCAGAAGCACGTGTGCAGGCGAGAGAACCGGAAGCCGATTTCGAACGCGACCATTTGCGCCAGAGATGTCAAGGCATTGTCTCCCCATTGCATGCTTTCACGTCATTCCCGATGCGCAACAACTTTCAATCCCGAGGGCTACGCCATACCGCAGTTACCACTCTGAGCCGATGGCGCCAGCTTTATCTGCAATTCTCATGAGGTTCAATTTTGGCCTCTGCAACATTCAGCGAATGAAGTTGGCGTGTTCCTGTCTGTCCACGCCCAGCCAATTAAAACTCGCAAATTCAGCTAATAATCAGACGATGACTATTTCGTTGGCTGTGATTGGCTGTAGTTCAACTTGGGATTCTCATCCTCCTGTCCAGTCAGGTGATACCCAACACCACCTCACCCCATCACCATTGCAGTCCGTTGTCGGCCCGCTATTAATAAAATCAACAATGAGCTTACCATGTGCCTCTCACGTTCTGTAGCCACAAGACCATTATGAACTGCCATCAATGCACCCTCAGCCACATCTCGCTGCTACACTTATTGCACTGCTATAGCGCTGGTTTGGTGTTTTCCATGTGGTTTAGCACGAGAGAGGCCAAGCAAATATGGAACATCCAACTATTGGCTGCGCTTTAATCTGCGAGCGAAGAGTTTTGTGGGGGAGATTCGGTATATGATGGCCAGGCAACCGGGGTCGCGCAAAGCTGAAAGGGTTCCTTGTTCAACACAACTTGATCTCTGTCTTCCTCATCAATATTGAAACACACAGAGAGATTACATCCCATGAAACAACTTGTCTGCATTTTACTTTTCCTCCTGGATCTGACCTCTGCCTCACCTACTTGGTGGTCTGGCACGGGCGGCCACGAAAAGGGAGCCGTCACCTGTCGCGGTCACGTTTGCGGCTGGTGCGGCGACGGAATCGTCCAACCCTGGGAGGAGTGCGACCAGGGAAAGACGAACGGGGCCCCGGGGTCCTTGTGTTCGGTCGACTGCAAAAAAAGATTACCGCCGAGATGGTGCGGCAACGGCATAGTGGAAGACGGCGAGGAGTGCGACGAGGGCCTCAACAATGGCAAGCCAAGATCCCTCTGCACCGTCGACTGCAAGAAGATTCCACCCAAACCATGCTGCGGCAACGGGATAGTCGAGGACGGCGAAGAATGCGATGAAGGACCTAATAACGGCAAGCCCGGGTTCAACTGCACCGACAAATGCAGGAAAATTCCCCCGAAACCCTGTTGTGGCAACGGCATACTCGAGCCGGGTGAGGAGTGCGACGAGGGACCCAACAATGGTAAGCCCGGATCGAATTGCACTGACAAGTGCAAGAAGATTCCCCCCAAACCCTGCTGCGGTAATGGCATACTTGAACCCGGAGAAGAATGCGACGAGGGCCCTAATAACGGAAAGCCTGGCTCGAATTGTACCGACAAGTGCAAGAAGGTACCTCCAAAGCCCTGCTGTGGCAATGGTATCGTGGAGGACGGCGAGGAGTGCGACGAAGGCCCCAACAACGGAAAGCCTGGTTCGAATTGTACTGAAAAGTGCAAGAAGATCCCCCCAAAGCCGTGCTGTGGCAATGGCATAGTCGAGGCGGGCGAAGAGTGTGATGAAGGTCCCAATAATGGGAAACCCGGATTCAACTGCACTGCTGCATGCAAATGGAAGCCGATTCCGCCAAAGCCTTGCTGTGGCAACAGTGTCGTCGAAGACGGGGAAGAATGCGACGAGGGTCCCAACAACGGAAAGCCCGGCTTCAATTGCACTGTCCACTGCAAGAGGATCCCTCCCCCAAAGCCATGCTGCGGCAATGGCATCGTTGAAGACGGAGAGGAGTGCGACGAAGGCCCGAACAACGGCAAGCCCGGCTCGAATTGCACGGCGCAGTGCAAGAAAGTTCCTCCTCCGAAACCCTGCTGCGGTAACGGCATTGTCGAACCCGGCGAAGAATGTGACGAAGGTCCCAACAACGGCAAGCCTGGCTCCAACTGCACCGCCCAATGCAAGATGGTCCCTCCTCCAAAACCTTGTTGTGGCAACGGCATCATCGAAGCTGGCGAAGAATGCGATGATGGACCAAAGAACGGAAAACCAGGCTCGAACTGCACCACCGAATGCAAGAAGAAGACTGACCCTTGTCCTACCCCGAGTCCAACGCCGATCCCCATCCCCATTCCCACCCCCAACGGCACCTGCGCGACTTGTGACCCGCATCCTGGCAAGAATATGTGCACCATCACGACCTCGTGCACGGCGACGTCGACCGGAAAGGCATTTTGTGCTTGCAGGGCGGGATATCGTGCGAACCTGAGCCCGACGGATCCAAGACAGTTCAGATTGGTGTGGTTGGGACAAGAGTACCGGGTGTTTGTAGCGCCGGGGGTGGACTGCGATACACTGTGTGATCAGCCGCATCCAGGACCGGAAAGTTGTAAAGAGGTGCCGGTTCGACCGTGTTTATGAGGGATGAGGTGATGACGGTCCCCCGTGTTTATGAGGGTGATGAGTGATGACGGAATGGCGACTTGGTATGACTGGCGAAGTTATCATTATGACGGTACGACTCTGGTTTGTATTCCAAGTTGCGGCTTCATATTTGTAATGAGTTGGCATAATATAGCGTGTGTTGGATAGGTACTAGCTTCATGTCTGCAATAAACAACTTTTTGTCTTTAACTTCCTCAGTCCTCTCGTCCGCCGGTCGAATTGTCTTCCTAAGATGTCTAAAGCATACAATACAATCGGAAAAGATTGCACCAGGAAAACCAGCTACACTCCCAGCCAAAAAGTCTTTTCTTGTGCGGTCTCTGATGGCATTCTGCTCCATGGGTAGACGATGACATAACAAGGCGCCGCTCAGTGAATTGGTAGGATGGTGTGAGCAGATCCAATGGCCCGGTCGAGACCAGTTGACTTCATGTTCTGCTCGGAACCCTTGTGCGACATGACGTGAGACAGAGCACAAACTGTCTGGAGGGTCAAGCGGGGGGCGACCAGGTGAGGCTCGACCGTGCGGGGATTCAAGACTCTGGATGTGATTTGTTGGTAAGTTGCAAGTGTGTCCATGAGGAGAAATATGGACACATGCAGTTTGCCCAGAAAATCAGTGGAGCTAGGAGCGGTGGCGCCGTACACAGGTTGATGCCTGGGATTAGGCCAAAAGATGCCTGAATTGTCTGGAGATGGAGTCGTGCCTTCCCTCATCTCTTGCGCCTACGTCACAGTCACAGTCATCATACTTCTCGCCGCGGATAATTGTCTTTTAAGCAACCTAACAGTACCTAGGCACGTAGGTACATGTATATAGCGCACCAGAGAAACAAATGAGCAACCACAAGTTAGCACAAGTCAACACAGCTAGCACTTATCCTCGCGCACAATAACGTTCCACTTGTCGCGGTAAAACACCTGGCCGCCAACATAGTACTTGGTCCAGGGGAACTGGCCGACTCTCCGCTCGCAGTTATTGATGAGGAACTCGGCGCCGTTGGCAATGCTGCCGAAGGAGCTGAGCGTGAATTGGAAGGTATTCTGTTCGGGAGAAAAAAAAACAAAGGTCATTATGTTATTGATTGTACCAAGAGAGCTTGATGGGAGAATAGTGAAGGTAAGTAAGGCAGGCAGGCAGGTAGGTAGGTACTCACGTCGTTGCACCACCAAATTCCCGCATAGCCATTGCAGGCCACCCTGCCGCAGCTTCCAGGGCCGGGGTGACGGGTTGGGCGACCGCCCACGCCCCGCAGATGGTTGATACCGTCTTGGATATCATGACTCTCGGCTTCTGCCCACTGTCCGCGGCAGATATGGCCTTCGACTTGACGCTTGCTCAGAGCTGAAACAACCTCAGCAGCAGCATCGGGAGTGGTAGCCGGAGAAAGGTCCAGTTTATGGTCGGCCGCGTAGTTAGGGTTGGCCTCGGCAAGCTTGCTGAGGACATTTTCAATGGTGCCGTTGATGAGGAACTTGGGACCACCGGGCGTGGTCTCAACTTCCCATTCAAAGTCCTCGATGGTGTAGCCGGGGATGGGGCTGGCAGCGATGCTAGCGGTAGGGGCCTGGTAAGGTGTCTGGTGTGAGTTGGAATATTTACAAGTAATTGGGGGATGGGGATGAAAGTTTGACGAGGGCTGGACTTACCGCGAGAGCCGTGGCCGCAAACAGGGCGAGACCAGTAACGAGAGACTTGGAAACCATTTTGGCGTTGGCAGTGATGGTTGACTGGAGCGAGTGGATGATGCCTGGATGGTTTGATGAGTTGGATGTGTTGGCTTCTGCTCCCTTTTATACTTGAAGAGGCCAGGGACAAATTACAAATGGATCCTCTTTGCAGCCATGTTTTTGTTTAGTGGACAAAGGTATGTCGAATTGCTTTTTTTTTTTTTTGAGATGGGATTGGTTGACAAGAGGAAACCGAATACGACCGGCAATCGTCCCGGGCTAAGACCGTTAGTAGAGTAACATGGCGTGCATAGGCCGACAATTTGACAAGGACAATATCCCAAGAAAACGCCGTCGGCAACAATATGGGAACGTTGTACTGAGAAATTATATTGAGGGAGTATCCTAGTGTCGCTTGACTCGCTTCTTCCCTTGGGAGCGGGTCAAAGACGACGCTTGGCAGACGGCCGGAGTTTTCGCGTACGTTAGGTCTGCTTGTTGTCGGTATCCGCTTGGTTGTTGCCTGGAGTTTGGAATAGGGCTGAAATCTCGGCTGACAGGTTAGATCCACTATGCATTGCATTCTACTC
>Ga0247760_1001699_pt1 | contig 19283 bp, 21 predicted proteins | sample UWRJL171409R4_FD_179936 | JGI IMG/M metagenome (GOLD analysis project Ga0247760, IMG submission 179936) | Plant litter microbial communities from Arlington Agricultural Research Station in Wisconsin, United States - UWRJ-L171-409R-4 | ecosystem: Environmental > Terrestrial > Plant litter >... | reverse complement strand
CCAAGGATAGGAAGAGAGCGAAAAAAAAAAAGAAGAAAGAATTAACCAGTATATCCTCGCCAATTTCAGCACCAAACGCGACTGGGACAAAACCACATACCCAAGAACCTGAAAAGACATATGTTATGTTACATATCCTGTCGATGAGGCAAGGGGGAGCAAGGAACTCTTGACGCTGCGTGTTTTGATACTGCCTGCCGCCTGTGCTTTGCAAGCTGATTTAGTGTCTGGCTATTTTGTGGGTACCCACGTAGGGAGGTAGGTAATCACTAGAAGTCATGCCCGAGTTTTAAGAAGAAATAAAAAACACATGTTAGAGACATATGCGCAGGAGTCAAAGTGAGGTAAAAGTGCCGAATTCTCCACTATGAATCGTACTGATTCAGTCTTTCCATTTTGACGCCGGGAACGGCTTGTAACCAGCTGAATACCTTACAAACATTACCCAAGAACAATCCTTTGAACCTCGCATCACCTCGCACTGAACTGACTACCAGAACTGGGCTGCTGGACCCCGACTTTAGGCTAAGATGCGCCCCATCCCCATCTCCACCTCCATTGAGGATCCAGGACCTCAGCACCTGACCCGATGCGGGCATGCGGAGTCACTAACCGAACCGAAGCTGTGCCCCCTCGTACATTTTGTAAGTGGTATAACTAGTTTAAACTGCAAGGACTTTGCTTTCCGTTCAATTGGAAGGATTGGGGAAATGGAAATTTCTGCATTCGCGACCAGCTGAGTGCCAGTCTGCCAGAGAAGCTCGGAGCGAGGGAACTCCGTCACAATGATAAATACTAGGATGGAACTTTGGGTTAAATTGTTAGGAATTTTGATATGAAAAAAGAGAGATGTCGCTGCTACGGTTACATGATCCTTTGGAATACTAGAGCCTCCCTAGGATTGAACTCTGTCGTGTGCGGGAGTTGGGGGTTTAAATGATTTAAGTATGATATAAGTGTCCATCTTCAACTCCAGAAATCTTGTCTCGTGCTCACCCACAGACATCGAGTTCCAAAATGCTTCGCTACTTGCTAATAGCATCATCAATCGGGCGTGTTTACGCCGCCACTGTCACGGAAACAGTAACAAGCTGGACCACACCCACCACCCGAACCATCAACCGCCATCCGTGCGATGTAGTTTCCACGGCCATCATCGCAACCATCACGGAATGGCCCTTCACCACAACTTCTACTGTCGCCGGCGGCTGCGTAGACCCATCCTCCATCTACCCTCCCGGAGCCAGCCCCACTCCCACTCCCAGAGTGACCGTAACCGTCACGCACAGCACTACCGTTTACGAAACCCGTCTCGACCCCACGGGCACCACGCCGATATCTCTATTTTCCGCTATATTTGTAACCGAAACCGAGCCGACCGGTCGGACGTTGACGTCAACCAAATGCACCAACACGCTGGTCATATCATTTTTCCCGACCACTCCGCGGACGTATACCAGTACCGTTTCTCGAACCTATACTTGGAAAACCCTCCGTCCTACATGTTTCACTACAACCACGCGGTGGGGCCCTATTCCTTCGGGAGTCAGTTTCCTGCGGAGTACTACTACTCGTGCGCCGACGACAATCCCCTGGTGGGATCCCGCCCCTTTCAGCGAAAGTTCCACAAACCTGCTTACGCGAAGCGCGCCAATCGACCGGGTAGTTACCGAGACGTACAGGGTAGATATCATGACGCATACTACGGAAGTATGCGATAACCCTTCGGAGCTTACAGTTTCGACGTATTTCACGCGGACGATATATCTCAGTACCAGTACTTTTTGGAGTTTACGAACAGATCCGGCGTGTTCTAGTACCAGTACGTCGACGAAGACGTCTACGACGACAAGTTCAGTTTCGGTTTGTACATACGTACCCGCAACAGCAACGGCAAGTCCAAGTCTCAGTCCAAGTCCACTTGGACCGACTTCTATCGTAGTAATCGGCCCCACCGCTTCTGAACTCGCGGAGCTTCCCCAAAGAAAAAGAAAAAGACAAATGGCCATCGACCCACCGGCTCGAACACCCATTGAGGTACACACCATAACCGTCACCACACTGGGGGTTTCGCAAGGCACGACAGCGACATATACCCTCACGGCAGTGGCCGAGACTTATCTCTGGACGATTACGACTGTGCATATGGTTGGGGCGACGGTCACGGCGGCGGCGGATACGGTTATTAGATGGGTTTGCGAGTTGCCTTCCAGTACCGCACCTGTGAAAGCCACGGAGACGGGGAAAGGGACTTGACGGGGCCGAATTGTCAGGTACCTACCTACCTACCTACCTATACTTAAGTTGGTTGGTGGTGATTGGGCCAGCCGTTGGTGCAGCTGGGGTCTTTAGAGGCAAGGTATAATACGGTAGTTTCAAAGAAACCACAACATCCATAAGGAGGTGGTGGTCCCCTTCGAGCCCCATAACCGTCAAGTCACTTCATGTACCTCATAATCCAATCGTCGTTGGCCAACTCTTTTGCCGAGGAACGCTTTGACGGTTCCCACTGCAGCATCTTCCGCATCATGGCGAGGAACTGCTCCTTCTCCTCGCCTTGCAAGCTTGTCTCCCTGTCCTTTAGCGACACGGGGATTGGGACTGGGATATCTTGACGAAACTCGCCTGTCCGGACCATGAACTGTTAGTAAAAAGACTAGAGAGAGTCTGCGGTAAGCGCCGTACCTGTCTCAGTAAAAAACTTTTGGCTTGCTTTGCCAAGCTGAAAAAGGCCCTGGGGAGGCTGTCCTAGCAATGCAATGATCTCGGCCAGGTGAGCTCGACTGCGATACACTTGGTGTTCTGGGTCTTGGCCTGTAAATAAATGGCCACCTTCAAAGAGGTCCCATATCTATTTGGTCAGCTCTTGCACCAGCCCGTTTCCGTTTTCAGTACTTACCATGCAACCGACATTCCATATGTCAATCTCGTACGACCATAGAATCTCTAGTATGACTTCGGGCGCCCTGTATACGTCAGGTTGTACGTCTTCACAATGCTCCACGTCCCCCAGCATGGCCGACTCAAAGTCACACAGAACTGGTGCACCCCATTCCTTGGGCATTCGAAGCTCACGCGACACGTAGATGGCCCTGTCCCCTTTTACCAGTTTTCTCGGCGAGGGTTCGGCGAGCACTTGTTCCTCAAAAGCAGTAAAGACGGTATCGTCTTCGATGCCGAACATGATGTTGTCGGCTTTGATGTCCGTGTGGATGATCTTGCATTCCGTATGCAGGTAATCGAGCGCAAGAAAGAGGCGATGGAGGACAACTGCGGGTAGTCGCTCCACTGGGTTGCGGCGGAGAAAGGTCAGAACACTCTCCCACAGTGGAGGGTGCACCAAACAGTGATGACATCCATCTGGTTCAGTCACTTCAAAGGAGTCGAGGAGTTCCCGGACACTTGAGCGGCCAGGATGCCATTTCGTTGCTGTGGAGATTCTGTGGTGCATGGAGAGTTCGTGATCTACTCGAGGGCCGAGACTCTCGGGGTGAATGAAGAGTTTCAACGTGACATGGCGACGTCGACTGACCTCTGTTAGCACTTAATGCTAGGCTAAAGATCTGCTATCCAAAAGAAGAAAAAGAAGAAGAGAAAAGAAGAAAAGAAGGAGTAACCCGTACCTCAAATTCCGCGCCAGCCAGACTGTTGAAGTCGCCCCAAACCCGAGCTTGCCAATAACTTGGTAACGATCGTTGAAGATCTGGCCAATGCGAACGGGGTAATACCGCGACGCGACGTAGCCTGGAACGAACTCTTCTTCCAGTTTCTCCTCCAAGGGAATTCGCCCAAAGTTGGTATTCGAGAATGTAAGAGGTTTCCATGCCCGACCGGGCCATTGAAAACGGCGAAGGATTGATTCAATGTGAAGGAGAGAGGTCGTGTAATGACGCGTTTACGCAAGAAGTGATTTCCATCCGCTGTGTGGTTGGAAATTCGCCTAGTGTTAGTGATAACAGCGGGTGCACGCCTCGGCCCCACTTGTTTCGAGGTTAGACCGCGAAGATGTTAAACTAGAGAACATGAGCCATACTTAGTAATACAAATATTAGACGAGTATGTGGCGAATCCAGGGAACGGCGGCAACAACGCTATTAAGGGCCAGCCTGGGACTGAGACATAATTGCTAATATCAAAGGCACCACCCGCTCACTGGACTCTGTTTGCACCTCCAACATACTCCAGCAGCAGTCTTGGAAGCATTACTGAATTCGGCGGACGAATGCACGGAAAAGAGGGGGCCATGCAGTGACTGCAGCGGGTGAGTCGAAAATGCGTGATTGTGGGCTTGGAACTGGCTTCCCAACTTGGGTGCTAGCAGGCTCTACGAATGTCTAATCATGTAAGTCGCTCTTTCCCGCTCAACGCTCGACTTCATCGGCAGAGCCCAACCGAAAATGCCTTACTCACGTGCATTCTGACGTGGCTTGGTGGAGGAAAAACATTTTCATCGTCGCCCAACTTGTCAACTTCACCGGTATTCACCCCCCTTGGTAGGCTCCTTTACCAGTCCAACATGGAAGCCATAGCTATCGTGTCTCTTGTTTCCAAAGTTGCTCAATTTGTCACCTTCGCGAAGGATTTGATCTCGACGGCCATCGAGATCCATCAATCAACGAGCGGCGCGTCCGAAGACACTCTCGGCATCAATGTCGTGTACGGGAAGCTACGCGATTTTAGCACAAGCATAGGGCCAATCTCGGAGCAGAGCTTCACTGCTGATGGAGACAATGCGTCGGCCGTATCGGCCATCAAACAACTGGCCGCCATCTGCAAAGACGACTGCGACAGGCTTCTGAGCATCACCAAAAAACTCGAAATACAACCCCAAGACAAGACGCGCTAGAAATCATTCAAAACGGCTCTGCGCAAGGCAATGGCGCAAAGTGAGATATCCCAAATGGAGGATCGCCTGACCAAAACTCAGACGACTTTGACACTGCATATCTGCACCATCACAAGGTTCGCTGGCTTGGCATTATCGGGTTTTAATGACCACTGCTGATAGCACCACTGTAGCTGCTGGCAAGCCGGGTTTCAAAACGAAATCAGGCAGCTTCGAGAGAAGAACATGCAACTTCAGGCACAGCATTCAGCTAAGCTTCAAGAGGCCATCAACACCTTGCAAGGGTTGAGGAAGCAGTGGTGCAGGCCAGAGATCAACAAGTTGCTCCAACAGTAAATGGTTTTGACTTGGACTCGCTTGCACGCCAAGTCGCGAGTCTGCAGTTGTCTAAACGAGCTGTCGCCCAAGAGCAGAAAGTCTCGGAAAGTTTAACCTTCGCAGCCCGCCCAGTTCGGCACGCCACAATTCAAGAAGCCCACAGCAAAACCTTCCAATGGGTTTTTGACGCCAAGACCGATGAAAAAAGTTCCACAGCCCTCGCCCGATGGTTAGAGACGGAATCGGGGATATTCTGGATATCTGGGAAGCCCAGCTCCGGGAAATCCACCTTTAGTGAGACAAGCCTTCTTACCATCTGTTTGCAGAAGAGATTAACCCCGTTCCAGTGAAATTTCTGTCAAATCATCCAACAACACGCAAGCTTGTTTCCAAGTCATCACCCAGTGTCATCTATACAAGCCACTACTTTTGGAATTCGGGGTCAGAACTTCAAAAATCCCAAGAAGGTCTTTTCAAATCGTTGTTATTTGAGATATTCCACCAGAACCAAGACCTCATGTATACTGCTTGTCCCGCCCGAGTGTCGAGTTGTGGGGATACGTCAACACCGTGGTCCCTCGTGGAACTTTAGCAAACCCTTTGTACACTTACTAACGGGGCAATAAGCGGGCTAAGCATTTGCTTCTTTATCGACGGCGTGGATGAGTATAGCGGTGATTACGACGAAATGTGTCAGGTACTATACGCTTTCGCTGCCTCTGGCCGTGTCAAGTTGTATCTTTCCAGTCGGCCTTGGAACATATTCGAGGATGCTTTTGGAAATACCCCATCCAAACTCTACATAGAGGCCCTGACGAGGGATGATATTACGGCTTATGTTAAAGCCCGCCTAGAAGAGTATGGGTAGTGGAAAACCGTTATTTTATCCAAGCCTGATCCAAACTCGGGATCGTCCTGGCTTATCCGCAAGATCGCGGACAAGGCCCGCGGCGTCTTTCTTTGGGTCTTTCTGGTAACAAAGTATCTAAGACAAGGTCTAACCAACAGAGACAGCTTTTCAGATATGCGCCGGAGGCTGGAAAGCTTCCCGCCGGAGGCTGGAAAGCTTCCCGCCGGAGCTGGAGGATTTCTTCCGGAAGATTTTGATATCGGTTGACCCGTTCTACCACAAGAAGATGTCGATAATACTTCAGCTAGCCGTTGCAGCCAACGAGCCCCTACAGGCCGGGATGTATGCGTTTCATAAAATGGAGTACGACAACGAAGACTACGTTCTCCAACTATCCAGCGAAGGATTTGACTACAGCGAACTAGGGTCACTCCTAGCAGACACCACCTATCATCTCAACAGCAGGACGCAAGGTCTCCTCGAGGTCTCCTCAGGATTCGATTTTGTGGAACGGCACGGAATGTATCGTCTACGATATTAAACCTTTTGCCGAAAGAGTTATCAAATGTGCTGAGGAGTTGCCATATGGCATCCAAGTTCGCACTGTCCTGGACGAGTTTGACCGAGTCATAGCAGTACAAAAGTTGAGAAACGTTGCACTTCCACCCGAGATTGAAACTCAGTTCTCGTTCGCCAAGTTGGTGGTGCAGAGAGAGCTACTTTCATATCTATATGAGAAACTCAGCGAAGACTCAAACTATCTCTCGCAGATCCCAGACCCTGTCCTGCTGATTCTATTTCTAGATCTGGACCGGAAGACTACTAAAGAACCTGGCTTTGATTTTTTCACCAGCGTTTTAGAGATTCCCTTGGCAACATGGCGCGACAAGGGCCCCGAAATCTTTCCACCTAACAATACCGAAACCAAGCAAACGGCCAAAGCGGAGATCTCCAAGAGAACTAAGGCCTCAATTCGGACTAGCTCACGACAGCGCCGGTCTCGGCCTCCCTTGAGGCGGACAGGATCGACCACGAGGGTGGCATCGGGCAAGGTTACCAAGTCAAAGGGGCCAGGAAAATGACGAATTGGCCAGTTGGAATAGAGGTGAAAGGGGTTCATAAGATTGTGGTGCCGAGTGAGACTAATGGGAGAAGGTTGATTACGTCGTTAACAGGAACTCGATCTGGTAATCTAGTAGATGGCGCTCTTTGCAGGTTTCATATATCAGGAACTTGCAGGTGGTCTCATCAAATTCAACGCTGTGTGGTCTTTTTCAAAGGATGCATCCAGTAACATTCATGGCTAAAAGAGAAAAAAAGGCCTAGGATAAAAACAAGACAAAACGAGCGAAAGAATCGAAGTTTGAAACGAACGGGCACCATCTCTCCACACCTCTTACCCAGCCACTGAGGGGGGACCGTTGCCTAATCGGTCCATCCCTGCAGACGCTGGGCAATATCACTAACATAGGAAGCCGTAGCGCCACGCCCATCGCTGAGATCGTTGGTGTTGACTGAACCAGAGTTGTACTCGCGAAGGGCCGGGTAGATGGACTCGCCGCTCCACTTGTCGCCCCAGTTTCGGAGGTTGCCCTTGAAGTGTTGGGTGCCGCCGCGGACCATGGAGGTGATTTCGGCCTTTTTCGTTCCTTGTCAGCTTGTTTTCGCCTCCCAACTCCACTTATAACCTGCACACCGCAACCCGAAAAGGGACGGAACTGACAAGGGGTAACAAGAGACAGGGGGGACATAGAGAAGGAGACTAACCTGACTCAGACCATGCCGGCCCGGAAAGCCAGGACAGCCCGTACACTGCATGATGCCCGCGGTGGCCGCTCCGCCGGGGCTAGTGGTGGTCCTTACGCCGACATCGCCATGGCTCTCTTGCATGATAATAGCGAGAATAACCCGCTCGTCCACACCGAGCTTGGCACATTCGCGAATCGCCACGTTGATGCGTCCAATATCATCCCACGTGCTGCCCGTAGAATGCATACTGTTCATGTTCCGACCGAACAGATCGTCAAAACTAAGCCACGTGCTAATGTCGGGGAAATTCCACCACGGTCCGGAGATCCAGCGAGGCGCCGCCCGCGCGGTGAGCAAAAAGTGAGTGAAGTTTTGGATTTCACCACCATCGCCGTTGGAGTCGACGAGGACGGGAGCCGGGACCAGGACCGGAGCCGGGGCGGGGGCCGGAGCGGGATCAGGGGAGGCGGCACGGGCAGCGACGGGGGTTATAGGGGTGGCTGAGACCAAAGGAAGGGCGGCAGCCAAGATGGCGGCGAGAAAAGTGGTGGTAGAAACCATTTCTAATGGCTAAGCTACACGGAAAAAAAAAGAGTGTGGGAGTGTAAAGAGTGTAATGGGAAACGAAGGAAGTCGCTGACTTGGATGTGCTAGGCTCCAGATGCTAGTGAGGGTGAAGATGAGGATGCTAATCGTTGTCGAGGCGGTCGTTACTTGCCCTTTTTATACATTTTTTTTCTCTTGTCTTTCTGTCAGGTTACCTCCTCTTTTCCATCCATCTTGGCTCTCGGTGGTCTCTTTTCTTCATGGCAATGTCCATACAGTAGATGCCGGCCATCTCCGACATGTCGAGTGGAGGTCTGTCTGTCGGTCAGTCAGTCAGTCAGTCAGTCAGCCAGACATCAAATGTCCCATTCAATTCATCATCATCATCATCACCACCACCACCACATGCACCCACCACATGATGTTTTTGACCGCCGGAGGGATTTTACGAGTACGACTCTTACCGGTCCAGTCAATACTGCGACTACGACTTGGAGGATATGGGGCCATTCTAGGGAGGTGGCTCTGTTTCTAGAATAGGGAGGTGCAGTTGAGATTTTGTCTGTCCTGTTACCGTTCCCGTTGTAGAATTTGCACGTGGGTGGTAGCAGTTGAGTTAAACCTTAGGTAGCAGTAGGCAGAAGTATTTGCACCGATCCAATGGGGATGACGGAGGTGTGTGGAAAGCGGGAATCGAATAGGAGGGAGGGAGACAAAAATATGTCGACGTAATAGGGGCCTCCTAATCACACAAGAGGGCAATTCCGTGTAGGAAAGTAGTCTACCTACCTTAGGTATGTGTCTTGATCATTTTACAGGAGTCCAGGACGACAAGTTCAGTTACAAGGCCTGAGCAGTTGTCTAGGTAGGCAATTGATGACGGATTCTCACATTGTCTGACATGCAAAGCTCAAAAGCCGATTGGCCACACTCAGCTGAACAAGGAAGGGAAGTCCCTTAACAAATTCGAGGCCTCTGCATTTTTTTTTTTTTTTTTCAATTTTTTTTTTTCCCACTCAACGCTGGATAAGATCCGGAATTCGTTAGACTAGAAAGGCAGACAAGACGACGGGAACCCAACAACCGGGAAATCTTCCCCGCTGCAAGCCTCAATGCTTGAACCCCCCTGCCAAGAAAAGTGTTTCCCCCTATCTAGGTAGATGTGCCGTGCATGTGGGGGAAATTACTGGGGAAGAAGGAGGGAGGGAGCAGGGAGGAGCTGAGTAAGTGCCCAGAACCTCATATGCCACTGTGCCAGGAGTGTTGCACTCGTAGATGCGGATGCTAATGCTGATGCAACGTGCCGTTCGCCCACATCCATCATTCCCCCTTGTTCGATTAAGCTTCGGGCCGAGCCTGCGTGTCTGCGGACAGCGATCCGTAATAAAAAAAAAGGATAGGGGTTTATCTTAGGCATTAGGTAGATATAGACCTATCTGTAGCTTTTTTTTTTTGTCAAGGATTGGAGTTGAGTGGGGTTGTCTGCGTTCTAGCTGATCACAAGTACATAATAACATGGGGAGATTAAATATTCCGGTGTCGAAAACGGAGTAGTAAAACCAATGGGGAATCTCGTATTTTCCCACCCCCCTTAAACCGATCTGAAGCGAGAAGCGAATTGAAACTTCCCGATTAATGTCAGACCAAAGTATCACCGATTAATACTTTTGAACCCTGGTTTGATCTCGTCTGGTCAGGTCTGGTCTCGTGCCGACCAGACCGGGGTTTTACGAAATGTCCGTCTCGCCAGCCAGCCAGCCCAATGGACAAATGTACCGTAAATACTAATGCTGATAAATAAATGCGGAGAAGAGAGCCTTACAGAGTACAGAGGGCTGCGGACGCGGCTCGCGTCAAAGGGCCAAATCGGGGAGGTTCAAAAAAAAGGGGGCGCTTTTTATCGATCATGTTACCTCTCTACTGGTGGTCTCATCTACTTACCCCTGAGCTGGCAAGATGACTGGGTTAAAAGCGATTACGTGCATACTCCTCCGGCAGTGGCCGGATCGTTTGTTCTGTTCCTGACAGATTTACAAAAAAGATGGGACGATTAATTGTCAGTGGTGGTTCACAACAGTCGGTTACAAAGAAAATGAGGTAGTTAAGAGTAATTAAACAAGTCATTTCTGAGAGTAAGGTACCCTACCCTACCTACTCCCGCCATCAAGGTGTAGAAGCAAAGTTCTGCTGTATCAAAATGTGTGTATATAAGACCTCACGGATGGTGTGAATGAGTAAGCCGCTTGTAACTTCAGCCCAACCCAAGGTGGTAAAGGGCAAATGGAAAAGCATCATGCTCACTGTTTCGTGAATAATCATGCCCCTCCATTGTACTCGAGGCTGCCTGGAAAGAATGCTGTCCAATGCAATTACAACATGGCATGTAGCCTTGCCACAATGGCTGGCTGGGCAATTTAAGCTGCTGGACAGAATTGCAGTACTACCCGGGCAGACAGAATTGCACGCACTATGCAGACTGACGGCCGCAGGGCATTTCCATCAATTGGCATGTTAGCTTGCTTCCCTTAGGGGGGCGTTAAAGTGGTAACCATGTGGTTATGTAGCGGTGAGTGATTGGAGAAAAGGTGAGGTACATGTAACAAATAATTCGCTACCTACCTAAAGCTAAACATCCACTTTTAAAAAATACAAATCTCCCTGGAAACAATTGAGGCATTGCTTTTGAACTAAGCAGGTGCCTAAAGATTCGTAAAGAAGGAGGGAACACATGCAAGAATCCTAGACCAACTCAATGAGTACCTCTACAGGTTATGCTTCTAAGGCTATCCATTCACCTGCAGAAATAACATGTATAAAATCTCGTGGGTGTTTCTCTCGGCTCGTCTCTCGACTTGCTTGGGGAAAACCATTGTGATCCTCTCAGCTTTCCTAGCTAGGTAGGTTTACCTTCCGAACGAGACCCTCAGTCTCAAGCCACAAAATACTCTCAAATATGTGTCGACTGTATCACAGCCGTATGATGACACCCGAGCGGGAATCGAAATTCGTTGTTGCAGAGAACCGAACAAGTCTCTCATTGTGTCTGTCAAAGTGTTTTGGTGGATCTTTGTCTTTACAACTTGGTGATGCTGAATGATGTGAGATTCTCAAGAGGGGCAAAAGTGCCTTATGTTAGGCAATGCCGCAGCATAAGTGACTGGCTTCAGCACACGGTTCTGACGGGTTCTAGTCACCGAGCTTGACGATGGCAGTTCAGGAGGGCGGTCACACTTTCGCACTTGGTTTCATCCCGACTCCAAAGTCAAACACCATGGCACCCTCGCCTATTATGCCCTCCAGTTTCTGCAAAACGTTAACCAAGTACCTGTTGTTCACCAACCTTGGACACAGTGGAGCTGCAAACAACATCCAGTTTCCTTCTCACATGTCAAAATCTTGGCAATATCGACGACCGCAATTGCAAGCGGGCTGTGTGGTCTGGATCCAATTCAATAACCTCTAGCCGCTCTCAAACGAAGAACTTTACGCACTTTCCTCCCCTCTTCCATCCTTCCGTCCATCCTCGACGACCACCACTTTTCGTCGTTGACCTCATTATCATGGCCGTCATTGATCCATGCCGCCGTCGTCGTTCATCACCCACCATCCTTCATCATCTCCGGAAACATGAGAGAAACGGAACCGAAGACCACCAAAAAATCGCTTCAGTCAAGTCCCAATTTGCAACGTCGTTCGTCATGCCAACTGAAGTATCCCAGAACAAAAAAAAGCCCGGCCCCTCGCGCGTGCCAACACCCCAAAAAAAAGGACAGAGAGACGAGACAGACATTGAAGAGGGTGAGTGAGAACTGAGGCGGATGATGCGTTCGAGTTGATCTTCTTCTTTAACAGCAGCCCCTGTAGAAGGAGCAGTTCATGCCGCAGCATCGCTCATGGCAGCCGATGGAGAGTCCACCGCCGCGAAGCGACATGTCAGGCTGGGCTGAGGGAAGAGGCTCCGAAGTCTTTGTGAAATAATGTGTCAGCAAAACCCACCCCATAAAAAAAAACGGTTCTTTTGACTTTGTGGTGGTGGCGGTTGTTGTTGTGCCTGGCTTGGGTGACACCTACAGGTTGCTTGGTGACAAGAGCGCCAGGCCGGTTCGGCGCCTGTGCGGGGTTGGCGGCCTCCATGGGCGCCTGCTGCTGAGGGAGTTGAACGGTAGGCATTTTCGACTGTTGTCAGAAGTAGAGCGCAAAGAAATCGAAACGATTCAACTTAGGATTCCCCTTATCGCAAAGAGAAAAAACCAAAAGGAAATGTTGCAGTGTTGTGTTGTGTGTTGGTTGGGGAAAAATGTCGGTCAAGAAGATTCGCTTGCATGCATGAGGTGAGGGAGAAAAAAAAGGGGACCCACATCCACATCCCGCGCCCCACTCTGGACTCTTTCTCTTAACCTCTTGGGGCGCTAGGATCCCCCAGTCTCGGCATCGTGAACACAGTGGTCATCCCCATGATTGGTCCAGCCACTTCGGGTGTCTGCAGCGCGACTGCCAGCTTCCTGCTTGGCGCTTAACTTCAGCTCGGCCTAGACCCGTGATAGCGAGAATGCTTCGCATTGGTGGCTGGGTTTCTGTCAACACTAGTGTGCACAGTATTCAAAGTTGATACGAATAACCTAACATTTTACTGATTTTGTTAACAGAGACAGAGTCGCATTTTGTGCATCTTTGCGAAATAATGCGAGGATTGATTCGCTCTAAAAGTCCAATCATATGTAATCATCGGACGTCGGACATAACTGGGAGAGAAATCATTAGTGGTCTAGCATCCTCCGATATCTCCAGTTGCAGGGCCTTCGCACTCTCTCCTCAACGAACTGCGTGTGATTGAACCAAGATATGGCGGAGAGGCAGAATCATGCGGGGGTTGTATTGGGGACTCGGGCTCGGCATGTCTATTATTCAGGGAATATTTACTTGCCCGGTATGATTACCAAGCTTACCAATCTTGTCTCCGGCTGCAATTTGCACAAACAAACACCACACAACTACCATAGATGCATAACATCCGTTCCGGTATCACCCGTTAAGTCCGTTCTGGCCTTGTGTATGCAAACAGGCCGGGCATTATTCACGTAGCAAAATCGGAGTATGCATTATAGTGCTGCGGCGTTGCTTGCGCCGGCGGCACGACCCAACGAAGGCCGAGATTGACGTGACACAAGGTGGGATACACAATTGCCGCGGTCGATCATACCTCGGCGAAGCAATCGAGAGAGGGGAAAAATATCAGGGAAACTCTCTCAACACCCATCAAGTATAAAGATGAGGCCGCCGCTTCGTGATCAACGTCTCAAGCAGACTTATCTCCTCAACTCACCTTGCCTCGCGCTTCAACAACAAAATTCAGCAACACCAACCTACCTCACACTTCAACAACAGCAACTAACTACCCACCATGAGCTCCCACGCCGATCTCAAACCCATCAAGCTCTATGGCAAGGGAGGGCCCAACCCACCTAAAGTCGAGATAATCCTCAACGAGCTCGGCCTCCCTCACGAAGTCATCCCTGTCGCCTGGGACGACATCAAGAAGCCCGCCTACACCGCCATCAACCCCAACGGCCGGGTCCCCGCCATCCAGGACCCCAACACAGGCCTCACCCTCTGGGAATCCGGCGCCATTCTCGAGTACCTCGTCACCACCTACGACAAGGACCACAAGATCAGCTTTCCCGCGGGAACGCCCGAGGCCTGGCACGCCAAGCAGTGGCTGTTCTTCCAGACGACCGGCCAGGCGCCCTATTTCGGGCAGGCGGCGTGGTTCGTGAAATTCCATCCCGAGAAACTCCCCAGCGCTATTGATCGCTACGTCAACGAGATTCAGCGCGTACAGGGGGTGCTGGAGCGGGTGCTGAACGAGCAAAAGGAAAAGTATGCCGCCGGTACGGGACAGACGGGCGATGGGCCATGGCTGGTGGGGAACAAGGTGTCCTATGCAGATATTGCTTTTGTGACGTGGCAAAATGCGATTGAGGCCATTTTGGGCGACAAGTATAGCGATGAGAATTTCCCGACTTTTAGGGAGTGGTTGGCGAAACTGCGGGCCCGTCCGGCGGTTGCAGAGGTTACCGGTTCTGCGGGGCAGGTTAAGGCGAAGTAGGCGTTGGCTACCTACCTAGGTTTTAATCCGTCGCGTTGGCTTTAGTTTTACGGGTGCCTTGTCTTGTAGCGGATGCAGATAAGTAGTGTGTCGTTGAATCGAATCTGTCATCAAAGTCTCACCGTTTAGCGTTTCACGCCGGCTGAACTTCGGAGCCCCGCCAAGGCCAAGACAGGTCAAGGCCAACCAACCCCGCCCCCGCCAAAAGCTGCACTGCAACCCCTGACAACGCTTGACCTGACCGCCAGCGGGCAAAGCCGCCAGAGTAAACAAAATTGCGTCGTCTTGTCTCAACCGCCTCGGACTACAACAGCACTACGTGAAAGCCGTAAGAAAAGAGAAACCATGTCGTCCGCTGCGCCATCCACAGACAAGGACAAGTCCAAAGTCCACAAGCTCTCTCTCAAGGGCAGCGCCAAACTTGTTGCCGAATTTGTGAGTTTTCCCCGCCTGGTCTGGTCTGTCGCATGTCGCAGGTCGCTTGGACATGGATGCACGTCGCAAAGCCATCAACAGACACCGACTTACCAACCCGTGCACAACCGCCGCTAACAGCTTATGTGTCTCTCTTCTAGTTCCAATACTCTATCCACACAATCCTGTAACGAAGAACCTCCTCTGCGATACCATTCCGCGCAGACGCAGCGCAGCGCATTTGCATGCCCGCTAATCAGCTCCCTAGCTTCCAACGCGGCGTATACCCTGCCGAAGATTTCACCGCCGTCAAGAAATATGGCCTCAACATGCTCGTGTCGTCAGACGACCAAGTGCGCGCGTACATTAAAAAGATCATGTCGCAGCTCGACAAGTGGATGGTGGGCGGCAAGATTTCCAAGCTGGTGATTGTGATTACGAATAAGGATACGGGCGAGCATGTTGAGCGGTGGCAATTTGATGTGCGTTCTCTCTCTCTCTCTCTCTCTCCCATACATCCATCCATTCCCCAGGGGCTGAGGTTGAGGTTGAGTTACCCCGCTGACCCCTTTGGTAAACACAGGTACAAATCTTCGCCAAGCCCAAAAAGTCTTCTTCAAAATCATCCCCTAACCCCCCGACAAACCAAGAAAATGCTTCCTCCTCGGGCCCTGCCGTCGCCGCCGAAAAGACCGAAGCGGAAATCCAAGCTGAAATCGCCGCCATATTCCGCCAAATCACCGCGTCCGTGACGTTTCTACCACAGCTGGCAGGAGATTGCACATTCAACGTCCTAGTCTATGCCGATGCGGATAGTGAGGTGCCGGTGGAGTGGGGGGATAGTGACGCCAAGGAGATCGAGAATGCGGAGAGGGTTCAGCTGAGGGGGTTTAGTACGGCGAGTCACAAGGTGGACACGCTGGTGAGCTACAGGTTGGCGGATTGATGGTACTTTTATTCGACCAAGCTGGGCTGGTAGATGAAGGGCTGGCGGGCGTCATATTGTTCGGGACCAGAGACGTTCTGCAAGATCTATATACGGAGAAAGTCTGTTTGTTCGGGTTTATACAGGCCAGGCCGGAGTTACGGAATGTGGCGCAGAGGGACGCCAGCAGCATCGAGCAGCCTGTTGTTTTTAATCTCATCTCATGTGCAAACCCAGATTGTCCATCGGTGGAACATTCAACTGCTTCGACCATGCCTCGTAATATTTTGTTTACTCTTACATATGTCCTCTATTTCGCTGGCCCACACTGATCTAAACCCCCAATCGGGCAGGCTCAGACGCGCTTAAAGAAGTAGACGTAGGCAAACTTCTTCATCTCTTCAACATCCACTACCTTGACCACCTTCTCATCGTTGAACAAAACCCATGATGTTTCATCGCCCAGCTTCTTGCGAATAAATGCCACGTAGTGCCTGTAAAACGTTAGTTTTTCCAGTTGCAGACCCCGATATTTGACTTACCCAGCGTGGATGCTAGTCCCCTTGTGGCAAACAATAGATTGCAGCTGGAAGTTCGCTGGAAGCTCGCTATTTCCTGCGACAGATCCACCAGGGGCAGCAGAAGGGGCCTCATCAGCATTCCCGCCCTCATCCCCTCCTCCATCATCAGGGTGGCTGAATAGCCATTCGATGGCTCGCTCCACGTCACCATCAGTCTCTCTTAGGGCCCGTGCAGCACGCGGGCCCCCGAAGCCCATCGAATCCAACATGGCCAGCTTCTCCGGATCCACGGTAGAGGTAGCCTTTACTGCGCTGGGAGCAAACGGGGTGTTGAGGTCAGGATCGTCCAAGTGATGAAACAGCCAGTCTAGAGCTGCCTGCGCGTCACTATTCCCGGTGGCATGCAGCGCTTTCATTCCCTGAACTCTGGGGAACCCCATAGCTTCCAGCGTGGCGAGCGACTCGGCATGGGGCACAAATGTCGGAGCCGCGCTCTTGGTATCGTCCTCTGGCAAGAGTTCCTCATCCGGCTGTGGGCCCCTCGAGAGGTATTCGTCCAATGCAAACGGCTCTTCATCAACTATGACAGGGACATCGACTTTAATGGGAACCCAGTTCACAATAGCCATTTTCCTAGCGTTGACAACGAGCACTTCCGGGAATGTCTTGAACCGCTGTCGCTTCGCAAAGCCATCCTTGCTCTCGCAGGAAGGACATGTAAGCTCGACAACTTCTTCCCCGGTAAAATTGTCCAGGCACTCTGTGAGCTTAACAGGCTTGTACTTGAGTTCTTCTCCTTCCCCCGACGGCAGCTTTTCCAACGGAACATCGATGAAGATACTGTCCTGCTCCGTGGTGCTGTAGCGGACCTTTTTACAGTTAAGGCACTGTAGTCGCTGTTCCACGGCAAACCGCATCTGCTTGGTCGGATCTCCAATCTCTTCTGGGTGTTTGGATCGGGTGACAAGTTTGATGAGATGCTGGAGGAGCTCAAAGGCATCCTGCTGGCGCATCGTAGAAAATTCCTCGTGGCCGCGCCCGATGAGATGCTTGAACATTGAGGGTGCAAGGCCTTTCTGGTGTGGGACTTCGGAAGAATTTTCGGAAACTGTCACGTCCGAGTCGGGCTTCGAATAACGACCGGAAAGAAGTCCGTCGCCAACCTTGCGAAGTTGCGTCTCCAGGTCTTGACCGGGATCATCAGTGACGGGAAGCGGGGTATTACCGTTGTACCGTTGTTGGAATGATGGCAGATCGAATAAACACTGCAAAATGCTCGCAAGGTAGCAGCTATTGCCGAGGTTTTTGAGACCCGTCAGGCCAGGTCCAAAAAGTGGCGTCAGCTCCTTCCCATCCTCAGTCGTCATCGAAAACTCCCAGCGGAGGTTCTGCTCGATCTGCATCTCCGTCAAGCTCTTCTCCGTCTTCTGGCGCTCAGACAACATGATGCCCCAGTTGGCGAGATGCGTCGAGAGATCATCGTCGATACGCTCCTCACTACAGGTATAGCAGTACACGTCGGCTGTCCCCTCTGGCGTGATTGATCCGAGTTTTACAGCGACACCATGAGATGTCTGCTGACTGTGCGCCAGGGCGTGGGAATTACCCTTAACGCCACCGTACAGCTCTCTTCCACAGCCCAAGTTTCCACACTCGAGACAGAGCCACAGGTTTTCATTGAGATCACAGTTGGAACAGTGGCCCAAGTTCTGTGACGCAATCTTTCGGGGCTCGCCTTGCTGCAGCGTGAGGATATGCTCACAGCTGGTCAACTCGAGCTCCCAGGCCTTGACTTCCTCTTTCCTAGAAAATGTGTTTGCCGTCATGACGGCCTCCAACACAGGAGCAATGAGGGAATCTGACTTGTCCTTAATATCTATGCCGCATTCAAGGCACTTCACCACCAACGTTGTATCGTAGCGGTCGGCCTCCGTCTCAGCTGCGATGGCAAGTTTCGACATCTTGGGAGGGGGTTCATCGCGGACCACATGCTTGCGCGTGCGGCGGATATTTAGAACGAGAGGGTGTCCGCGGGAGCTGCTGTGGAGCTTGGCATGGTTTCGGTCTCCAGCGCAGCCCCCGTTGAAGCACTTGAGGCAAAGATCAAGGCCAGCAGGATCATCCTGGTTGGGCAAACAGTTAGCGGCCAGACGAAATAGACTTCAGACGGAATGATACCGGGAAAACTCACGATAGAATCGAAGCACTGGGTGCAATCCTCACGGTAAACGGAGTCGTTAGGCCCCGGTTTTGCGAGATCTGCGAACCGTCAGTCGTTGCTCGTGAGCGGGGAACTGTCGTGAAGAAAGTCCGAACGCACTAGCAGCTTTGACGTGAGGGCACGCCATTGCAAAATTCTGATCAGTGCCTCTATCCAATATCGACGTTTGTGTGACAGTTAGGTTTAGAAGAGAAAAGTCTTCTCTCGCCGCGACGCAGTGCTTAGGGCAGGGAGAGAAAGCTTGGGAAACAAATGCTAGGCAGACGTGGGGCAAGACGCAGCAGCCATCCCCGCGATGATGCAGCAGTGCAGCTCCGTCAGGTACAACGGGCCCGTGCTCCCTTCAGCTCTGGGACCCACAAGTGTGCTAACAGTCGCCATCTGAGAGCTGCAAGATCTGGGCGGCGTCGGGATATTAGAAGTTAGTTCTTTTTCCTTCTTTGAACCAAGCGGTTCCAGCGATCTCCCTTGTAAAACGCATTTCCTGCCCTTCTAGAAGACGCAAGAAAGTGAACAAGAGTCAACCTGCCTGTTGGTAGCCGATGACAGAAGATTCAATTCACTACAGCGTGCCACAGCGAATCCGCGGCTTTGGCTCGTATCTGATCATCTTATCTCCGGGGGTGTGGGGGACAGCATGCCCATGCCGACGTCGGAATGACGCCGCAAGACCCATCTGGGCGCTGGATTAGCGGCATCTGATAAAGCCACTAACAGCTTGGCGCCAATTCACCGCTGAGACGGCCCGCATTTGTTAGTCATGTTTTAGCCCAAGCCGCAAAGTCGC
>Ga0247760_1001697_pt1 | contig 19306 bp, 20 predicted proteins | sample UWRJL171409R4_FD_179936 | JGI IMG/M metagenome (GOLD analysis project Ga0247760, IMG submission 179936) | Plant litter microbial communities from Arlington Agricultural Research Station in Wisconsin, United States - UWRJ-L171-409R-4 | ecosystem: Environmental > Terrestrial > Plant litter >... | reverse complement strand
TCTCGGTGGGGAACACGATGGGGGGAAGAATGGTGTGGAGGGAAAAGGGGGGCTGTTGGGCCCGAGGGAGATTGCGGAGAGGGTGGATGCTACGTGGGGAGTGGATGCGGAAGGGGAGATCAGGGGGATGTGGAAGAGGCATTTGCGGGTGGAGAATTATTGGGTTATGGGGGGGCATACGGGGCAGCATCGGTGGTTTTCTTCGATACTGGCGATGCAGATTAAGGCGGCGCTGGAGGGGATTTTGCCTCCTGCGTACAGGGAGACGGTTGGGCGGTAGTGTGGCTGTGTTGGATGGAGTCGGAATGAGGTGGTGGGACTGATTCCTGTGTTGGGTGAGATGAAAACGGAGACTTCAAGTTGCATCTTTAGAGGGGGGGTTTCGAATTTTGGGACATAATATAAGAACATCACAATGAGTCTGCTTCGTCTAATAGGTTTCTTGAATGGAGGCTTTCCCTTCCGTTCTAGCTGACAAAAAGAAATGTTATATCTGTATCATGGTGACCAGAACCTCAGATCCAATCAGTGTCGCCATTTGCTATGTTCCCGCATGTATTTGATGAACACGGCATAGACACTCCGTGCGGGAGCCGCCGGTTCAGCAGCAGAGTATGGTGGAGGCATGGTGCTCGAATCGTACGGCTCGAACTTCCCTGCCGGTGCATCCCCACTGCCCCCGTCGCCGTAACGAGGACCTGGCGCGGTTGCATTGTAGCTCGTAGTATGGCCTTTTTGGACGCTCCCTGGCTCGATTCTGGTGTAAGCCCGGTTGGTAAAATATTTGAAGATTTTGATAGGAATCCAGAGCAACGAGGCAATGGTGAATGCTTTCCACCAGACATGACCGTGGCGGGTTGGGCCTGGTTTCCTGCGCTCTGAACGGGGTTAGCTGCCATACCATCCATTGGACTGGGGGGGGCATTTACCTCTTCGGTAGTAGTAGATCAAGGCAGAGATGAAGGCCAGGGTAAAGAGCGACACCAGGACGATTATGACGATGGCCCAGATAGGGATGAGCAAACGCATCCCGCCAAGACCGACATATTGACTGGAAATTCCGGCGGTACTGCTGGACGTGCCGCTTTTAGTCGAGGAACCGGACTTTCCTGTGCCACCACCGCCATTACTGCTTGAGGAGCCACTGCTGCTCCCGCTGCCACTTCCACTGCCGCTCCCTCCACTCCCACCACTGCCTCCACTGCCTCCACTTCCACCTCCTCCGCTGCCACCACTTCCGCCCCCACTGCCACCTCCGCTTCCACCTCCGCTCCCTCCACCGCCTCCACTTCCACCACCACCACCACCGCCGCCGCCGCCACCGCCACCACCCCCTCCTCCCCGTGGACTGCGAGGCTCGAGTGCAGGAAAGTCGACAATCCCCGTGGCTGGCTCCCACTGTGAAGGAGGCATAATTGATTGTTGGTGTGTAGTCCTTGTGCTGGCGGACTCAAAGAATGGGGACCGATATCTTGAGCAAATTCAGATGGGGAACAATCTGGAGGTCGATGAGGCAAACGCGTAGACATTTTATTCATTTGGCCCCTGACATGGTGGCTTGCGGCTGAGGGCGCCGCTAACGATGTTGGGATCGAGATTGGCGCTTGTCTGTCCTCCCGTCTGGGCATGCGGCCCGAGGTGGATCGACGACCCGAAAGAGGAAACGCCGTCCCGGGCCATGGGTAAGGGGTGCGGTGGCTTGGACCTGCTGCCCCTGCGGATTGCTTTCCCGAGAGAGCATTGTGCCTGTATCGTAGAATGCATCTCCGCGGCTTCTGGAAACCTTGATAGTGGCGCATATTAGGTATTTTTAACGCAGAATGCCAAGCATTTCCCTAGGGGTATGATGTTGGGAGTGAAAAAATATGTTGGACCCATTGACCTCTCTACCCCGGGGGTTCAGCTTCCAATGCCACATTTGGGTATTTCGTTTGTTGCTGTGGAACCTCGACCAGTCCGTGAAAAAATCCCCATGCAAAAGGCTAGGTGTAATAGCACTTTAAACAACATCCCCTCCCAATATCGTGGAACTCTTTTCGCCGTCAACCCAACACTATCCGATGTCAGCTGTTGGACGTAGTCCCCTTGGAGGATTGGCTATTTTTTCTGGTATCTTCTCGAAACATGGGGGTCCAATCACAGCGCCCTTTTGGGCGTTATTTCCTCGCCAATCCAGACCATTCAAAACTACCTGGTGGTGCTGGTGCCTAAACCTGGCGCCTAATGAAGTTGAGGAAACGTTTCCATGGCCCACAATCCTGTCTCCGATCACCAAACACAAGATCAGCACTGATTCCTTCGTTGGCATTCTGATCCTTCAAAAATGCAGTGCACCTATTCGACTGCCTCGGCATATCCACCCTCGCCATGCTCTGTGAATCCTGCCAAGCTTCAATTGAGACAGTGGTCGGCTCTCAAAACTTGAATTATGGCTTTTGGACCGTTGAATGGACCCTTCATGAGACCCGCCTTGGTTTCTCACCTCAGTTGTCCAGGGCTGTTTTATCCGCCGCTCTGTGTGGACACACATCATTGGTTTAAGAGAAGAATGCCCAGGCCTAGAAAACTACGGCCTTCTCGAAAGTTGGCTGAAGGATGCTGGTCCGTCCACTGCTCCACAAGCGGCAGTCCCAGAAGCTTTAAAAAAGATGATGTCGGTACTGCCGAACTGGAATGACGGTTCGTCACCACTTCGATGTAGAATGTCCAGGTTAGGTCGTGGCAACGAACCCGCGTCGGTGAGCTCTCTGCACTCATCCGGACTACACAGATTTGTCTCTGGGTTCTTGCGTATTCGGGAACTTTGCCTTTGGGTCCTATGCTATGACGAGTTCACCAGACTGCCCGGATGTTACTCAGCCATGTACCATCGATTGGGACGAGAAAGTTTCGCACGATGTCGCTGAGCAGTGGAGAACCGCGACACAGATTGAAGGTAAAGCAAACATCCTCTTCCTGTTTGTAAGCGGGTGGAAAGATGGGTCCCACGGATACTATCCATCCAAACACTACATGAACAATATTCACGACCTGATCTTGGTTCCACGAAGCGGCGACACCTTCAGCAGGATGGGCTACTTTACCGAGTGTATTCGCATTCCTATCAGCTCACCGAAACCATTGCCGTCAAGTTTGGTCGAGTTCCAAACGCCAACATAGTCGACGAGATAGACATCAACGACCCGAGGCTTTCCGAGTGGGTACAGGGCGTGACTGTCGTATGAGGAGGAGGGTGAGTTACAGACCTAGATCGGCCTAATAGACTTGCATACCTGCTGCAACAGTTCAAGTTCAGAAGGTGACACGCCACCAGGAGAGCATGGGTCTGCTACCCAAAAGCTCCCTCCCGGCCCGACGTGTCCCGTCTCCCACACTTCCCCTACCCGAGGCTGGATTTCTGAGGGCTCTTGGCCCCCACGGTATTCCGAGGCCGTGTTCCCCACTCATCCCGAGATTTGCAAGCGGCGGCCAGAACACTCGTTGTATCTTGGCAGCATTTCCCCGCCCAACATGGTAAGATAATCGACGTTATCATTGGCAGCGCTTTGACAAGCCCGCAGGCTGGCTATGGCGCCTGTGTTGTGCTGACTGATGCAGCTGAGTGATGCGACGGTGACACAACCGAAGCGAGTGCGAGAGAGAACCATTTCTCTTGGCGGGTTCTGTCCTGGCAAATGATTGGACGACTCAACATTATACCACAGGAAATGGATGGGGGTTATGCAAGTCACCGGACTTGATGAAAGGTCCTCATGAGAAACGGGGACTAATATATCAAGGGACTTGACCCTTGAACAGTTTTACTATTGAGCATAAAGGTCACCAAATACTTGAGCTTCTCTTTCCAAGACTGAACACGCACAATCACGCCAATCAGCTTTCCACCTTCACTGTCCACTCACCAAAGATGGCTTCCAAGGCCTTCAAAGCAATCGTCGTCGGCGGCGGCCCTGTTGGGCTGACGGCAGCACACTCCCTTTCGAAAGCAAATCTTGACTTTGTTGTCCTCGAGTCCCGGCCCAAGATTGTCCTGGATGCCGGCTCCAACCTTGTCCTTCTCCCCATCGGACTGCGCGTCCTTTCCCAGCTGGGGCTCCTTCCCGCCATCGAGGCGGCAAGTTCGCCCATGAGCCGGTTCAAGCGCATTGACCACGAGGGCAAAGACCTCGGCGATACCCTGTGGTTCACCCATTTCAAGGAGAAGTGAGTCCAACCCCAACACCCCCCCTTTTCTCCACCTCAGCCAAATACTCCTTTCGCCTTTTTCCATTGGCATCCTCTCCCTACACCCGACATCACTCAACCCCAACCCCAACACCGCACTAACACCCTTCCCTCCCAGCCACGGCGCCTACCCCCGCGTCATCTCCCGGCACGACCTCATGCGCATCCTCCACGACGGCCTCCCCCCCGCCGCCCAAGCCAAACTCCTCCCCTCCAAAAAAGTCACCACCGTGAGCACCTCCCCCTCGGGCGTAACCGTCACCTGCGCCGACGGCACCACCTACACGGGCACCATCCTCGTCGGCGCCGACGGCGCCCACTCCACTGTCCGCAGCCAAATGCGTTCCGCAGCCATCGCAACCTCCACCTCCTCCACCGCCCCCTTCGCGAACCCCCCGCTCAACGCGCCAGTGACCGTGACCGCGAACATGAGTGTCAACGACGAGAAGCCCTTCCTCACAAGCTACCGCTCAATGTGGATCCGGTTCCCGACGGTGCCGCCCATCGTCGCAGGCGATGCAAGCGAGACGCACGGGTATGACTGCACTTTGCAGCTCTTCGCAGGGGAGGAGACGTCCGTGATTGGAATCTATGCGCGGCTGGATAAGCCCACTCGTGACGGGGCGAGGTATACCGAGGAGGACGAGAAGGAGTTTGTGAAGCGGTGGGGGAGTTTGCCTGTTATTGCTGGTGGGGAGGGGAAGAAGGGGCCGACGATCGCGGAGGCGTATGCGAATCGCACGCAGGCGGGGATGGTGAATCTCGAGGAGGGGGTGTTGCCGCATTGGAGCTTTGATCGGATTGTGCTGGTGGGGGATGCGGCGCACAAGTTTACGCCGTCGACGGGTGCGGGGTGCAACAATGGGATTGTGGATGTGGTGGCGCTGGCGAATGAGTTGTATCATGCGTTTAGGGAGGTGAGGGATAAGGGGGATGAGAGTGCGTTCCCGGATGGGGAGGGGATTTTGAGGGCGTTTAAGGAGTATCAGGCCCAGAGGTGGGAGACGGTTAAGGAGGGGATGGATGGCGCGAGTAGAGCGACTGGGGCCGCGACGTGGGCGGATCTGACGCATAGGTTTGTGGATCGCCATGTGTTGTCGAGACAGGGGCTGGTCAAGTTCTTTGCGGACAAGTCGGCAGCGGGGGTGGCGAAGACGCCTGTTTTTGAGTATGTTGAGGGGGAGGAGACGATGGTGGGCAAGTTTCCTTGGGCGCATCCGATGAAGGGGCCGGTCGTGTGAGGGCGGACGTGGTGATGGGTTACTAATTTGTGAAGGGAGACTGATTCACACCGTGGCTTCTGTCTATTCACAACGTAGGTAGTTCTACTATGCACTCTGTTAAGGTATGTTGGAATTCGTGAGGGGTAAGTTGCGAAGCTGGCTTACCCCCCGGCAATTTCAGGTTAGCTGCAACGACCGATGGAGCGTGTTATCTTGACCAAATTGACAATAGTTGTAAAAAGATTCGTAACTTCATGAACACAAATTGGGTACCTTGGACACCTATATAACAGCTTGGTAATCCGAGACAAATCTGGGTATACGAAATTTCCGTTTTTGTTCGCAGTCCTGAGCTAGGGTGAGCTAAGGTGAGCTGTAGCTGATTTTTCCTGGGCTTTCCCTAGTTCTTCCCTGAGCTAGGGTAATCCCACACGCGGCCGCTAAACAGCCTCAGAGGCCCGTTTTCGGTCCCCCCAGCTAAAGTTTCCCTTTAATGTCCTATGCGGTGTCCACGATTCTGCCATATAATGGTACGTGCTGTGGGATTGTACGTGGCGTCCTAGGATAGTACGCAGTATTCTGGTACCAAAACTGGGATAGTATTAGGTATGCTAGTATATTAAGTAAGTATAGCATATAATATATTAGCACTTGGAATATACAATTATATAAGAGAATGTCTATTTGCACTATAGCCTTTGGCTTATTTGCACTATAACCCCACCCACCCCCATACAAAACCCTAACCCCCACACCCTCCCACAATGCCCGGTCTCATCCACGGTCGCAATTATGACCGCGGTTCAATTCATGACCTTCAAAAGGGTCGCGCGACCGCGCCCCTTTTAGTCTTCCATTCAATCAACCACTCTTTTCCTGCGAGAGTCGACCTTTGCACGTGACCCACTCTTTGATCGAAGGAAGTCAGAGTGTAAGAAGCGATAAGAACATCAAGAAGCGAAGCCAGTCAAGATAATTCAAGTAAGCAAAGATCTTCAGTCCCCGCGCTAGAGTGTTAGGCATGTGGGTTGGTTTGTTGTGCAACTTTGCACCAATTCACTGTGCGGACCAAAGGTAAGGTTACGCAAGCACTCAGACTGTCAAGTTACTGTCACAACAGGGCATTCTGCAAAGAGCTTCAAGAACGGTTATTTTTACGATGTAGTATTAGTTAAGCTCGACCCTTCGGCGTACTAACTTCTCCTGTGTGATCTCGCTGTCTTCTGAAACGTATGCGGTAACCAATAGGACACGTAATAACTACCATGACTATAATTAACGGAATGTTAACCACTAGGAAGTAAAACAGCTGAAGGCTGTTGAGATATAGCACTTGGAACCGCTGCAGGGTGCGCAAGGTTCTGACGTACCCTGGAGCCTCTAGCTCCCAGTGGGACCCTCGAAGGACCTGGAAGGCCATCAAACTATACTATTCCATTATTGTATTAGTAGCAGAAGGCTGTAAAAACCTCTTACAGCTTATAATAAGTCCACTCCTCTCTTGCATCTAGTTAACAAGTAAAACAAGAACAATCAACATTGTTCCCTCAGCACCTTAAGTAAGCTCTGCTGTTGTATCAAAGCAGTGGGCTCCGGCCAACTGTGCAGCACTTCTTCCCCTGAGTGCACTGTGACCCTTTAATACCTGTCCCGTGCGCTTCAGTCTCAATTGTGTCCCCTTTTCGTTTTGGTCTCCCCGGCGGCCCAGCTGGCGCTCCAAGTGTGCGACCAATCCCGGGCTGCACCTCCACACCCATTCAGCGGTGAGGTGGTGCGCCACGGCCACTCCCGCTTGTTTCTCCTCCACTTCGGCGCTGCCACTCAGGCCAATTTTAGGGAGCGCACAAGGTGGGCATGGTTTGTGCATATCCTGTCGTGCATGCCAACCCATCACCCAAGCCCCTCTCCCCCGTCGCATCATCTAAGGTCCCCTCCTGTTATTTACCGCGAACTTCTTAATAGCCGGAAGGATTCATTCAACAACTGCAGGCTGTCTTAAATCGACCATTAATCAATCACTGGTGCCCTTCTACTCCCTTTTCCCCTTCTCACTCCCCCTCAAATATCAACACCTCTCTCCATCATGGAGATGACCCTTGAAGCGACAATTGCACTCCTTGCACTCATCACTGGTCTTCCGTCAACTCTCCTCATTTTGTGGAGGTACATTCGACACCATCGAAGAGCCCGCCGAAGTCAAGGTTTTGGACACATGACAACCCCCCTTTAGATACCTAACTTACTGACACCTGACCATTCAGCTCCCGGCTTTGAGCTCCAGACGGCAATCAGAACGCCTATCTTCTGGCAGAACATGCCAGTGCGCCATGGTCCCCGGCGACAACCCACCCAGCGACTACTCAGCGCCTCGTTTGAGATTCTTCTTGATGGCGGACCTGGTCTCCCAATGTTCTGGTCGGTAAATAATATTCGTCATGTATGATAGATTGTATTGGTTCAAGGAATATAAGAGCGTTCATTCCAGCACCGTCTTACCAACTCTGGCCGTGGGGCCTATGACATGACAGGTATTCCCAGGCCACCGCCACCGAAGCCTCGCTAATCCATTTAGAACTGATCGTAATCCCCGCCCAGAAGTCCAGCTTCCCCGGATGTGCTGGGCCTTGCTCCGCGAAGTCTGTGCCCCAGGCTGCTGTGCCTTGACCTCCAAGTTGGCACCATCAGCGAGCACACTTCCCACTGAAATGGGGCGGGTCTGGCACCACACCCCAAAATAGTCTCCTTGCTGAATGTTGGGCATCATCGCATCGCCTTGCCCATGTTGGTTGCGCCATTGAAGTTAGCGTGCAGTGCAATGGGAACGCTGACGACCGACCTGACCGCAGTCCCAGCAATGGAGCCACCACGTACTTCGTACTTTCAACGATCCGTAGTATTTTGTAAATTCTACCAACCAAGCGGTATCGTGGTAATTGACATGAATTCGCATGACTTAAATCAGCCTGTCTGAGCCAGAAAGTTGGTCTCTTAAACATTTGCGTTGCATAAAGTAAACGACGTAAAGAGAACCACACATTTAAAATGCTCCTTTTCTCTGGCGCTGCCAGTTCCCTGAAGGGTACTGCGTGTGGACTACTTCCCTGCTTAGGTAGGTACTACGCCAAATCGAGATCTGCAAGATCCCTTGTCACACGCACAGGTGCACGTATCTACACATACAGGTACCTATCTAGGGAGCTTATCAATGTTGCCAAGGCCTCAACTGCAGCATCCAGTACGTACAGTTGTCATCCCTCGACTATCAATAGGCCAACAATTCACGGCTTTCCATCCTATCAGGGCACTGGTCGGCACTCCTTGACGATTCGCAAACTGCATTAGCTTGGCGCGGGTTGAGGTCTCGCTTAACATCGAGACCTGGCAGCGGAGGGAGCCTTTTCTTACCCCGGACGGCGTCACTCTCCCCCCACCCCCTACCTTTAGAGGGTGCTGTCATCTCAGAGCTCATGCATTGGTACCTGTGATACCAAACTTCAGTGGGCTATCCAATCAAGTAAGCATGGCGCTCGCAGCCCTGTTCATTGCTTTGCCCATTCCCCGGTGCTCGGCTGCTTATTGCCACGCTGTTAAGTAAGTACTATGTAAGAGAAACAGAGTTCGGGATTGGTACCCTGTGATTGGCTTGGTGTCCGGCTGTTGAGGTATTGCACTAACAATTTCTTCCGGGTGCCCCGCTCAACACCCCTTGCCTTGGGGGCTCGGGTGTCCAGTCTGCCCACGTCAGTAGCTCGGGCACCGCTAGAAAATAAAGCTCTCATCGATTTGGCGATTTCTCAGGACAAATCTCCCAGCTTCCTCAAACTTTCTCCAATCCATCTTTTTTACTTCACATAGATTTAAACCACAATTTTCCCATTCAATCTTGATGCCCACATAACTTAAAACATCCCACAACTCAGTACCATCATGGATATAACCCTCGAAGCAATCATCGCCCTCCTTACACTTATTACCACCCTCCCCTCAGCAATCCTAATTCTCTGGAAGTGTACCATTCAACACCACCAAAAAGCTCATCGGCATGAAGATATGCAGTTCACGTAAAAAGCCCTTAAACAACTCACTGACTTTCCTATCATTATCCAACCAGCAACCATCTTTGAGCTCCAACCAGCATTCAGATCACTTTTGCGGGGTAAAATCCAAAACGGCTCCCAGAAACAGCACCCCCAACAGCAGGTTCTAAATGCTTCCGTTCAGATCGTACTATCCAATAAAGGGGTACCTCTTTCAACAATGCGGCGTATAAACAACGTGGGACTTTGCCATGTGTAATAGGAGATTGCTATTTAGAACATTTGTCTTCGCACTTTCCCCCTAAGAACCAACACATTAGGTTCATATTTTGGAATCGAAATATAAACCGGTCCCTTTTCCCTCCTGCTTACCACCCTTCAACACATTTCCAACTCCGTCAGGGGCCATTCTTCCCATATTAGCTTTGCTAGTCCAGTAGCAAGGAGCAGAATGCTCCAACTCGGAATAGTTTGCCCTCTCGTATAACCATTAAGCCCTTTGCCCGTCTTAATGGGTAGCTGTCAATACAAGTCCTTTTATACCACAGCCAGATTGCCCCAAAATAAAATTGGCAATAATAAAACCCTTCTCCCTCCCCCATCACCCAAAAATACTACTCCCTATACTCCTCTCACTCCCACTACTTACATCCCTCTCCTCATCCTTCTCCATCTTTCTCCTCCCCGTCCCCGCCTCCCCGCCTTCCACACTCCCTCGACTGTTAGGTTTAAAATATATATGGGACCAGTTCTGGACCCCCTTGGCTAAACTTAAACCAATTCGGCAGGCTGCGGTGCAGCCTACCGAAACTGGTAGTTAGGGTGAGCAAAGGTGAGCTAGCCTGAGCAAATCCTATTTAGGGACTGAGCCGAGCCTGAGCCAGGGTGAGCAACGTCACGTGCTCGAGGAACGAAAGTGGAAATTCCGTGTGCCCAGATTCGTCGCACATTACAGGAAATCTACCCGGCCACAACGGTATCCTCCAGAACAGCCTGAAACCCCAGCATCAGGCGGCAGTTATAGTCCTCCTTCGCAGCCCCTTTGAAGCCCGAAGATTCAACAAAGACCTGCCCTTGTAGTCATGTGTCGTAGCCGCGGCAGTAATCCCTTCTTTCCGCCGCCTATCCTCCTCAAATACCAGGGCTGGAAACAACCCTGACGCCAGAAGGATATCCTCCCAGACAGGAAGGAGATCAAACTCCCGAAAGTAGTCCGTCACGGAATCGTTGTCCTTATCGCGGATGTAGAGATCGCCTCCATATTTCACAATGCTTTTTGCCGCGGAAACCGCGGCGTTGTAGTCTCTTCGGGCTCCGCGGGGTAAGTCGAAAGAAGGATTTCGCTTCCCGCGAAAGGGGATGCCAGTGCCGGCGGTAGAATGTGGTGTAGTTTGAACGACGTCAACGATACTGGACGCGACCAGGTGCAACAGGGAGAAAGCTTTGTATGTCGGGCTGCAAGGATCTTTGTATGTCGGGTTGCAAGGTAGCAGATCGGTGCGGCAAAGTTCTTGGAACAGCCCTCTGAGAATTCTCCTGCTCCAGAACCCCTTTTCCTCCACACCCCAGAGGAAATGATGGAAGACTGGAATAAATCTGTTCTCTTCACTGAGACAGAGGTTAAAGATGAGGAGCGCAAGGCTGCTCAAGTCCAGATTCTGGGCCGAACAGTGAACGATCCAGGGTCGGATGTACCAGGGGTTCTTGGTCAGCATAGCCGTACGGCAGATTCGAGCAACCATGGCCTCGCTGTTTTTCTCCTCTGGTGGGCTGAACGACTTGTCTTGTTCTCGTATCCCCTTTAGGAGTCGGTAAGTGAGGTGAACTTCAGCCGTGCCGGTTCTGGGTCGTTTAGGCAGCAGAGCGAGATCCTCGGGCAACATACCATCCCTGTGCTGGGGTTAGCATATAACTGACCACGTAAAAAAACCTTAGGCATGAATCAGTAATCGTAGTTACTCACATGTCGGCTTCCGTCGCTCTGCATCCGACCTGGATAAGGAAGCGAGATAGCTCCAGATGGTCATAATTCGCAGCATGCTGAAGTATGAGTAATGTTAGTAAACATGCTGTTCTCATCGCGGGGACAAAGATCAGGATCGTGTCATACATGCAGTAGCGTTCGTCCGTAGCTATTGCGGTCCAGCGGGTGGAGTGAACCCTCGGCGAACAGAGCGCGTATTGGGCCTACTTCGCCGACCTTCAACAATCCCCAGACCGGTTCGTCCCTACCTAGGACACGGAATGTTTCGAGCGATGGAAAGAGCGATGGCCATGACCGCCTGGTATCCTGACGCGACTCGTACTGGAGTATGAGACCGTTGGTGATGCCCATGCCGACGGTTAGCCAAGACATGAAGGGGGTGAATATCAGTCGTGCGATCGTGGCCCGGATTGGCAGAAGCCCGGGCAGAAAATGTTGGTGGCGGGAGATATCGAAGGACAAGGACCCGACCGGCGTAGATTTCACCCAGCTCCTAGTGTATGTCTTGACGACGTCCAAGTCGCTGGTTGCCCCTCGACCATATGGGTTGGAAACAGCACCCAAATCATCGACCTCCTCAGGCGCTTCACGGTGGCGGCGAGGAGGTTGAGACCCCGTTTCATCCATCTCAGTACCCACTTCGGCCAGAGCCCGATCCATCAAGCCCCGGATCGCCTCGAGCTCGGCCGTCGCGGTACCCTTCATTTCGGTGCTGATCTGGTGGAGGAAAGCTTCCTGGTACCGCGCCCAGGGCGGCTCAAGCGCGCCACGGAGGGTTGCAGCCAGGTTGCCATCAGAATCGGCAGCGTCTTCTTCGCACTGGACGTGGAGATGGCGTGCCATGAAGGAGCCTGAAGTATTGACCGGCTCGACTGATGTAGCAACACCTGATACGGGAGAGGGGCATTGCGTTGTATCAGAGCCAGTGGCGCTGAAGCCCGCATCCCTCAGCTCCTGGACGGTCTGTTCGATATTGGCAAGTTTGTCGAGGATGGCCTGATGATACAAATGACTATTGGCCGTCATATGCGCGGCAATGTCATGCAGCGATTGCTGGTTCTTAGTGGTGATGTGCAGAACAATCTGAGTCCGGTACCCCTGAAGCCTGTTGGCCAAGTTGTCGATGTCGCGCTTGTTCCATAGCGACTTCCAAGTGGCGCGTGCCCGAGCTCGAGTACGGGCCCCAATACCACCCCCGGCCTTCCGCTGTTGCTGCGGTTGCTGCTGTTGCTGTTGCTGTTGCTGCTGCTGCTGCTGCTGCTGCTGCTGCTGCGGTTCATGTTGAATAGGAACGACGCCGCATTGACGCAGTCTTGACAGCAGCGTTTTCGCCAATTCAGAGCACTCGTGGACAATGGACTGGAAGGCGATATCCTCAGGCGACTGCTGGCCGCTCGGTGTATCCTCCACTCGCTGAAGCGCGATGGCGATGTTCCTCGCTAGGACATCTAGATGGGTCGCTAGTGCCATGTGTGAGGCATTTTCGGCCGATATGGACTCAGCGGAGGAGCTGATTTCACTGAAGACCTTGACCGCTTGGGCCGAGAAATCGACCACCTGTAGGATCCCGCACGCGAGACCGAATCCTGTCACTGGCTCCATGATTTCGGCCAGGGCAAATCATCGAGATTGCTTCGCTGTATCGAGTCAGTCCAAAGCGGGGAAGCAACCACTATGATGATGGTTGCGAACATGTCAGGCTGCGCACGTGATTCTCGCTGGACTCGCTGAGGGAGGGTGTGACGGTGGCTTGCAGCTGCATGAAGGAGAATGGCCGGCAACCGTAATCACCATTTATGATTGGGTTCCCTTTTGGGGATGGCAGACCGAAGCTCGTCGTGGTTGGCGCTCATCAGCCCACGTTACCTAACTTCTCACTCATGATTGTTGCGTTTTACCCTGTCTCCCAGTCCCAGCTCCACCGAAGTGTCGTCCGACCTGTCCTGTGCACTATCCCCAGGCGAGAAGTAAACCGGTTTCGCACCCTGCTCCATCTCCCCTCTCACCGTACACGTGTCACTCCTTTGTATGAACGAAAGCTGCGAGTTGTACCTTGTCAAGAGAATCCCAAACCTGCCCAACAACCGCTGCAGCGGCCCCTTGAGCGACGGGCTGCAGGCCGCCAACATAGCAAGCAGCTGCTCCAATATCGTCCAGGTACCAATGGCTGCTCCTAGCGCCCAGGGGTCAACCTGTGGGTTGCCCCACTCTCGGACAAGAACAGCCTTGACGATGGACGCAGCGCTGGCAAAAAGACCGATGGCCATGAGGCCGCAAACGAGTATCCTCTCTCGCAGGGGACGGCGCATCCTCCACAGCACGACCATGGGCGCCAGCGAGAGGGTCATGTCGGTGGTGATGTTGATGCCCGCGCCAACGTTGGATGCGATGCGGACGGCTCCCGGACCGAAGCAGGTGGCGTCGGTGATTTCGCCGGCGAGATCCCACATAGCCGCCAGGGGACGGCACTCCATGAAAATGTAGACGGTGTTGCCGATGAAGTAGGCAACTTGCAGGCCGGCGACAGCGCAGAGGAAGGCCGTCCAGAGTCTGTTGACGGGGATGCGGAGCAGCGTCAGGGCCACCGAGACTTTGATGCACGTCATGGCCGCGTTCCATACGGGGATGGCGAGGTAGGTCAGCTTCATAGTGGTGGAAGCTTCTGGGATCGAGATGCTTTCCGGCGTCATGAACAACTTGAGTTGCAGCATGACCCAGTCGGCGATGGTGAAGCACTGCAGCCGAGAGGTTAGATGTTGTCGAGTTGGCAGAGAAGCACCGAGTCGACTTACAAAGCCGAGGACGATAAAAACATCGTCCCACCCGAGCCTAACCACCGGTCGGACACGGGTGTAAACCCGGGCGGAGAACGGGACAAGACAAAGTGCCAGTAGTGGGACCGTGACACCGATACGGACTCGACCCAAGTAGGCCGCACGGTCCGAGATGGGAATGCCCGTCTTATCTGGCGACTCCATCTCTGTCGTTGACTTAAACAATCAATCAATCAAGGCGAACCGCGCGAGGAGGGGCATGGGAAGTAAATGTTCCCCAGACTCGCGCTTTGACCCTCCCCGGACAGGGTGAACCATGTTGGTGGCGCCGCTCGCCACTTCCGGATGCGCGAGGGGGCGATTTCCACAAAACGAGTGTTGGAGGTGACTTCGTGCCCATTTACGGCAAGTGGGTGCGGTGGCGCACACCCTTTTCAACACCCACGAACGCCTCGCTAGTTTTCATTGTCCCTCATTGACGGACTTCCCAAAAAAAAATGGCGCAAATTTGGAACACTCGAGCACCTGTGCGGAACTCGGAAAGGTTGCGATTTGCTAATGGTGATTTGGTTGGCTGAGACATTGGGACCGGTGAGGGGCAGGCCAGCTTAGGTACAGTGCGCAATACAGACGCGTATCCGCGCCTCATGCCAGCACGAAGCAGCGGCCGACAAAATTTGGGCCTGGAACCAACAATATGGGGAAGGTAAATCCCAAGACTGGTGGCGTCTAATGCCGCGAACCAGAAGCCAGATGGGTGTGCATGGCCTCCCATTTCCATTGGGAGGTCAACCGATCGGATATCAGCCGCACTATCTTGTCGGTCGGTATCGCGCAGTTGTCATTCGTCCAGGCGGGAGTTGTGTCGCAGAAGAGAGCAACCCCTATTATCGAGAATACCAATTCAGGACACCTCAGTTCTTTAGAACCTTGGCATTTGCTGTGTATTAAATTAGACGGCCATGCCATGTTGAATTGTATTTGAGACACTCTTCGCCTTCTGCACATGTGCTGCATCCTGTCTGCCGCATTCTGCTTGAACTTTCGCCCCAGCACAAGAGACCCCTATTTGAACAAACAAGCCAACATGATCTTCTCAAAAGCCCTCGCCACCGTCTTTGCCTTTGCTGGCACCTCGCTCGCTCAGTCACTGTCAGGCTGGTCACAGACCACCATAATGATAGGGACGAAGACGACGGTGATGTTACTGCCCACCAGCTTACCCGATCTGTCAGGGACTATCATGTCATGCACGGTAAGTCAAGGATCCGGCCCCTGAACACAACAACGCTAACGACTTTAGGCCTCATCAATCTGCGACGAGCACGCGAACTTTGGCGAGTACTCTGATGCTGGCTGCAAGGTCCCGACCACGGAGTGCATATGTGTTGCGTACAACTCGACTGGGTACGCAAGCTGCATCAAAGACAAGTGTGGTAGCAGCTGGGAGTGTATGTGGAAACCACCTCAATACAAACAGCCTGTTCAATGCTGACAACATGAACCAAAAGCGTTCCTCGACTCCAAGCTCAAGACCTGCACCGATTTCTTCAAAGTCGACCTCAGCGGCAGCACGACCTACAACGGCCCATCAGTACCCACATACACGCCCTCCTTCAACGTCACCGTTTCACCAGACGAAAAGGAAAACAAAGAGGGTGGGCTGAGCCTATCTGACAAGATCGCCCTTGGAATCGGTGTAGGGTTTGGCATTCCGACGATTATCATTGGGGTTGGTACCTTGGTTTGTGTGCGGCGGCGGAAGGCGAGGGCTGTCAGAGAGTTAACCGAGTTGGCGAAGGATGAACCGTCGCCGCAGCCGTCGCCACAGCCGTCGTTGCGGGAGAAGCCTGAGGTAGAGGCGCAGTGGCCGCTGAGGACTCATGCTTCATAGGTCTGTGATTGTTATTGCTCGATTGGTATCTAGATTGGTATCTAGGTCTTTGTAAGATAGATGGTATTTTAGTTAGTTTGGGTGGTTGAAAGAATACTTACAGCCGCGTTGCTTGACGGTGCCGAGACCGTCCCAGTCCCGAAAGGTGGAATTGTGCGATTTCAGCCCAGTCACATACAAGTTTAGACGAATCAGCTGAGTATCTTATCATGAGTACTTCTCCGCAGGGTTACTTATTGAAGTTGATGGATGAGCATGAAACAGCATAATTCCCTACCTTTAAACAAGATGAAATGTTTTGATATCAACCCCCCGCTCCTTTAGGGCCTCGGGTGACATCCTTGGATCCGAATCCATCACCTCCCCGGTTTCACAATTTCGAAAGTACGCCACCGTGAGCGAGCCCCTCATTCTTTTAGCCTTACCAAGAATTTCCTACCCACTTAGTGGTCCAAGCCTGGGGTCACTGAACGTCCTTTCACCCGTGGATGTATTAACGTAATAAGTATGAACCCCGTCCCGCTGCTTGTTCTTAGCACGTTGCACTATCCACGGCCTAGGCAGCTCTCCAAGGATGCCAATTGAGTTAGAGGAGGAAACAAGACACTCGTCAACGACTTGGAAGGTATTGTGGGGCCGTGAGCGGAGGACGGTGGGCTGGCTAAAGCCGAGAAACACGCGCACTAGGTCACCTGTACATGAATGTGAGGTTTTGGTTAGCAAGGATAGGCTCATAATAGCCGTGAACCTTTCGTACCTGTTTCTGTGCCGGGTGGTGCGAGTCCAATGTAGTGCGAGCCCAATAAGAAAAACTGTTTGTCCACGAAAGCTGATTGAATCAACTGCTGAATCTTCTGGCTCAATTTCAACTCCGGAGATGCTTCTAGCCCCTCCATACGTGTTGCGTCTAGGAAAAGGCTCTTCCACTGTTCGAGTGACGGTTTTTGGCCGCCATTAGCAGGCGCTGGTTCTTTACAGTGTTCCATTATGGAGACTGTGTAGGCGATCTGGTCCGCGACTCCCCCCTGTCTCTGTATGACGGTCCCCAGGAGGTAGTGCGAAGCCAACGATGGAGTGTGACGCAAATGGCGAGGACATCCCCGATTACACGGTCCTTGGGCTGATAGGGTGAGCTGATGGTGGACACCACACCGCAGCTCATCCCTTGAACTGCAAGGATCCCAGCCTCAAGAGTCTTCGCGTGCGAGCAGGAAAACCCCGAGCTGTTCTGCGTCGGCAGACTGCCCTTGACAGGATGAACCAAGTTTGGAACCCATGATGGGATATCGATACGGCGGCTCGAAAGACGGCATAACCTTAAGAGACTCAGTCGGCGGGAGAATTCGAGGTTTGCACATGGATAACTGCGACGCATCCAGGCAACCGAGTGCGGCGTTGGTCCATCAGCCACATGTAACTGCCCCTGAGGGAGACAGGGAGGTAGAGCAACTACAGTTGTGCACACGACAGACCCATTCTCCCCGTGGCACAATATACTGGAACATCATACCGAGTTCATTGCCTTTTTAGCCAACTCACTCATCGTCGCCTTTCTTTTATCAACAGCGGGGCCGGACTTTCAGACAGGGTGTTTCAATCCCTAGCGGGAATATATTGAAGCCACCTCCCAATGTATACAGCCCCATAGATTCAGCCCAACCAGCTTCAGTACGACGGCGGCGACAAATGCGATCTAGAGGAACCCCAGTCCAAAAAGATTACCCGGACACAGCCCAAACTTCCGGCCGAGAGGCCGATAACGCTATATCCGATGACGACTCCTTCCCTATCCGTACCTTTAGTCCAGAGCATTTCAGAAGGGAACGACTTTTACAACTCCTAGAGCCCATTATAAACTCCACCCCACCAAGCCTCTTACTATGCGCCGGGAACAACTCATTTTGTTCCATCTACCCTGTGCGGATAGGCGAGAGCTCAAGTGCCGCGGAAACATGGCAGCAAATTCGAACTGGGTGGTACGACTTCAAGGGCCATTGGAGGAAGTACCTCCCTTGCTACCGTGTGCAGAAAGTGGAGGTTGTGAAGGTCAGAGCCTCCATCCTGACTTACGTCCTTCTTCTCGGAGCGATCTCTATTACTAACAAAATGACGGCTGTCGATCGTAGGTCGTACGGGAACGAAGCCAGAGACTCAAACCTTTTACGGCCTTTGCGAGCCAATTGATGTCCAGTCCGAAATCATCAAGCCAGAAGCATGGATGGAAGTCCACCTTCCCAATACGCAGGAAAACACCGAAGTATGCTACTATGACGGTAATGGCGTACTGCAGATATGCTGCTGTATCGACTGGTCCAACTGGTTTCCGGCGCAGCTTCCGGGACTCTCGTCGTATTACTGCGACACGAGGCTGTACGATGACAAACATCGTCCATTGTCGCGGCTCAAGCCACTTCCCTTATTATTGCGCCTGTTTCATGACTCAAGAAGCGCGCCGTCTTGGGATATGTTGCCATTTGACATGGTTTATTCATAGTGGCAAGTCCTCCTGGGCTGGTTTTTTTTTTTTTACAGTGAGGAGATGGACTGATACAACCTCTACATGTCACAGGGAACTGGAACGCGAAATTGGCGTGTCCTCCCACTCAGACTAAATCTGACCCTTCATGGGTTGAGAATTGTGGAGGGCTGCTCTGGAATGTTGGACCCGAGCGGTGCAGTTATCCCCGTCACGACAACCGTTTTCTTCATCCTCGTCATAAGCACAAGATTCCTCTACGGTGACTGAGCAACGGCCTGGACTGCGGCGGGGTCTCTCGCGGCGTTAACGGCGGTTCTGTTGGCATGGACGCAGATGGCGATCAACCGCTGACGTAAAGTATGATTTCGGGATTATAGTCAACAACCCTCTCAGAACCTATCTTCTGGAGTAATAACCACCGCCATTGCTCCCCTTCCCCCTCCTCCTTTCTCCTCCATTTCTCTCCATCCCCCTTAAGACCTCACCCCAAGCTTAACCCACAACCTCTTCGGCCTCCTCACCCACCCCCCCTCCAACTCCCACCCTCCATCATCCCCCTCCAGCACAATATCATACCGATTCACCACACTTGCCACAATCTTGTAAGTCTCCACAATACCCAAATTCTTCCCCAGACAGATCCTCGCCCCCGCTCCGAAGTTGAGGTCCACCACACTCCTTTGCTCGCGTA
>Ga0247760_1001696_pt1 | contig 19311 bp, 22 predicted proteins | sample UWRJL171409R4_FD_179936 | JGI IMG/M metagenome (GOLD analysis project Ga0247760, IMG submission 179936) | Plant litter microbial communities from Arlington Agricultural Research Station in Wisconsin, United States - UWRJ-L171-409R-4 | ecosystem: Environmental > Terrestrial > Plant litter >... | reverse complement strand
GCTGAGATGGAGGCTGCGAGGAGGGGGGAGAGAAGGGGGGAGAGTAATTCCGGATCGCGGAGGAGTGCATGTGCGCGGTGGAAGAAGGTCCGGCCGTAGATGTCGGAGAGGTGGAGGAGGGAGGGGGTGGTGTCGTGGATGAAGGCGAGGAGCTGCCTGAGGGGGGCGGAGGGGGCGGAGAGGTCGGTGAACCATGATAGGTGGAGGACGTGGAGGAAGGTCTGCTCGGCGTTGTTAGTCAGTGTGCGGGCCGTAGGGCTGGTGAGGACCATGGCAAAGAGCTCGTCGCGGTAGTCTTCGCGCGCGGCGAGGAGGTGCAGGGCCGTGTTGCCGAAGGAGTCGCTGAGGGAGGTGTTGGCGTCAGAAGGGTTTTCGAGGACGAGAAGGGCGCGCGGGCTGAGTTCGCCTGTGGGGAGAAGCCAGGAGTTCTCGGTGGTGGAGGTCTCTTGGGCGATGGAGCACCAGCAGTTGCCGGAGCCGTGGTCTTGGCCGGGGAAGTCGGCGCAGTTGCGGGTGTGCGCGGTGAGGAAGTCTCCGGGGACGGCGTAGTTGGGCTCTGGGAAGGCTTCGAAGGCTGATTCTCCGGACTCTTTGAACTGGCCAGGGTGTTCGCTTATCACGGCTGATGGACGCCGTGAGCTGGGCATGGTGTCGTCCAGGTCGGATGCACTGGAGATGGTGAAGTCTCGAAGGAGGGCGGATATCTGTCGAGCGTAGTTTGTCGAGCAGTCCGACACCCGTCTTTGAATATGGCGCAGTCGAGCGGAACTGGTGTCGCTGTCTGAGGTGTCTTCACTCGCCTGGCCTTGAGACTTGGCTGTGATGAGGAGACGCTTGAGTCCAGCCCTGGTACCTCGCGCTGGGGAGGCGCTGCTGGAGGTTGGTCTGCCTGACACGGAAAGGTCAAATGAGGCCGCGTCCCCAGCTCTTCGGCTTGACCCTGATGTGGAGGAGATCTCAGCGCTTGAGAGATGGCTCTCTTTCTGCACTGGGGCCGTATCCTTAGCCTTGGTGCGGGTAGTGGGCTTCTTTCTTCGCTTTCGGAGACGATGAAGTGAAGACGACAGGCTGTCAATACGCTGGCCCATCTCGTCACGCGACTCCGGACGGAGGTATCGAGGGTCGTTGTCAAGCATCTTGTGGACTGTTTTCTGAGCTGAGTTCTTGCTGGTCACCAGTCAGTCCATATCTAGAGGTCGGAGTAATGTGTGTTACCGTGGACGGAAGACATCATCCTCCAGCACTTTGATGATCTTCTCGATGGACAGCGTCGTATAGACGTAGAGGCGGGCGAGCTTGCGGGAGCGAGAAACAGTCCATTGCGGCGGTCTCCCGATGCGCGAGCCTCCCGATGAGCCTCGGGCGGCAACTGGGGCTGGTGACGACATCTTGCACCCCGTTTGAAACTCAGTACGATTAGGTGCAGAGTTAGTTCTGGAAGTGCCTAACGTTGCGAAGGGGGCGATATATGGGATACCATGGCTACGCCCAACACATGTTCACGACGGCGGCTTATGGCCGAGAATCTGACTTTCCGGTCCACACTCGTTCCAATGCGAATAGCCCGTGGTGGCATAATGCACATAATCAGCGGGCGTTTCCATGTTGGTTGGGAGGGTTGTTGGCCAAACCAAGAGATGGCCTCCCGTGTAGGACAAGGGCGGATAAAGAAGTGTTGGTACCACTCATTTACTCCAGCAGTGTGGCACAAAATTCTAACAGCAGTATGGGATCGCGATGTCCAACAACACCTGTGAGGCACAGCTAGCAGATGGTTCCGAGATCCGTGACGAACCAAGATCGGCGCCGCCCCCGAACCCGGGGACGCTGCCGGTTAAAAGCAGCCTAAAGGCGCGGCTAGACTAGCGATTGGTGCATCTCTCAATCTCGCATGAACCAAATGGTTCTTCGAAGCTTCGATTCATGCGCCTCGATATTGCAGCAAGCTTCTAGAAGGCTTCCATCATGCCGCGTATGAAGTCCGTCTCTTATACCCCCTATCGGAGATTTTTGCACATCCTGTTTGGGAAGCGGACTCACTATGCCCTCCGTCGTGCCCACCACATTGTCATCCGCATTGGGATGAACAGTGATAAGCATCACACAGTCAGGCAGCGGAATGACCGATGATGCATTGTACTGCTAGGTCTGGGAATTTCCTGTACCGACCTTCTGACGGCAAGTCCGTGAGGCTCAAGCTCAGTTGTCTGAGATAAATTAATTGCATCACTGCAGCCAACCTACCTAATAGCCCAAATTCAACGTGCAGCTACGACTTGACCTCAACTCAACGTTCGTTTTTACACTTCGGCGGAGCCTAGCTATATGGGCTTGTTGTCCAAAAAATGTCCAGCCCACCGACCCTTGATGCATCCACATCTCATCCACTCTCGCAGTGGGCGAAAGCAACAAAGACGCAAAAAAACATACAACACCAGGTATTCGCTGGTCGTCACCGACCCAACTACTAGTCTGGCCCTCACTGGCTTGTCTATGGGAGAGCGGACGGGATCCCGAATTTTCCAGTGGGTATGGTCGTATGTGACGGTCTTGCTGGGGATTCTAACTGATTAAGGCGGGAAGAGGATCATGAGACGCTCAGATGCCTAGAATGTATGTCGAGGTGCCGGGCATATCCAAATGGTTTGAAAAAAGTGATAAGTGCAAGAGTGCATCTCTTTTCGCTGCGGACTTAGTTTTAAAAGATGACATTATAATATTTCGAGATAAGTTGAATTTGGAGGCACAAGTGGCGTACCCTGCAACAGCAGACCAAAACGTCACGAAACTTTGCACACGATTGATTCACCCTTAATATAAAGTCGAAGACACATCGCCCTCATAACAATCACTTGGACTCCTTATTTCCACCCCCACTGGACACCAAGCCTTTTCGTCCCCGTTGTGGGTAGATTTACAGTTGCACCGAAAATGGATAAAGTTTCTGACAGTACGCCAAGTACGTATTTATAGTGAGTATGACAGCCAAGATCCAAGTCTAAGTCTAAATATCGAAGCGAGATCATAGTATATATATTCCTTTAGTACAACGTCGCAGTACCACCTTACAAGACAGGTTACTCGTGACGTGAGCGAGGTCCATGCATTGGCTCCTCGCTCCTCTCCCAATCGCCGCACCATGTTGTTTGTTGTACAACCACCTAGGCAAGCTTTGTGCGAAGATATCCCTCCCGGGCCAGAGGTACCCCTCCTAGGGCAAGGCCTGGCGGATGGCGATGTAACCGCGACATGCAACCAATAGGTGTGACGGGCCTTATCCAACGGCGTCACCACCCACCGGCGGGGCTGCGGTCCTGCTCTCCGACCTCGAGTCGCGAAATTCTTCTTTCGGCTCGAGATGCGCCTCCCTTGCATTCATCGGCAGCGCCTCATCGTGGCGCACAGCGGTATCCCGCTGTCAAGGGATGGATCGGCGTCAACTCGGCATCTCGTGTCTCAAATGCCGGCGTCGAATATCGAGTCGTGTCTCTAAGACAGAAATCGAGAAATGCCGTGTCTCACATGGCCCTTCTCCCTCTCGTGCGCCTCGCACCTGCATTGCTTGCGCTGCTTCATGGCGCGAATTTCCGCCGCTGCTGCCCTGCGGCGCTGCTCTCGCGGAAGAAGCAATCGACGTCCAGACTCCTCTCCGATGCGTTCGTATCGAAATTGTGATGATTCCTCGTCCCCTCACCCCCCCTCACGCAAACCACCTCTTCTTCCTCTTCTCCGGAGCCGGTTCCGGAGCCGGCTCCCTCCACGACCCCCTAAACAGATGCTTCACCAGCGCCTCCTCTGGCGTCGACCCATCATTCACACTCCCCGAATGCTCCTGCCCCATCCCAAACCCATTCACCGCCAACACCAGCACATCCCCAAACAGTCTCGGCCCTGTCATCCCACTCAAATCCTTCGTGTCGCTCAGCCCCGGCTCAAACTCCTTCAGCTGGTCAAACACCACGTCCGTCCACGCCGCCGGCCCCGTCGAATTCATCACCTCAAAGCTGCTCGGCTTTAGTCGATCCACCTGCGTATTATGCTCGCGACTCAAATCCCCCAAGCTCTCAATCACCCTCTCCACCATCTTCATAAACATCGGATGTCCCGGCGCAGCGGCAATCGTCCACTGGCAGAACTGCACCCAGTGGTTGATATCGGCCCAGGCGCCGCCATCGCGCCTGTCAAACTCAATGCCGACCACGACCTTGGCCTTGTCGCGGAACTCGGCGGGTATCCACGCATCGATGGGCTTGAGCGCGACGGTGTCGGTGTCGGTGTAGACGCCGCCCTCGGCGGCCAGCAGGAGGTAGCGCAGCAGGTCGGACTTCATGCCGACGTTGGGCATGCGCTCGAAGGCGGCGAGGATGCGCGGGTCGTGGGCGAAGTGGGTACGCACGAAGTGGTCGCCGCCGGGCTCGTCGACGAGGGTGAATGCATAGTCTGGGTTGAGGGCGAGCCACGAGGGGGCGTCCTGGAGGGTTTCGGGGTTGGTGCGGGCGTTTTTGGCGTCGGCGGGCTTCTTGGGGAGGGAGATCTGCCAGATCTTGGGCGGAATGTGGTGGTGGGTGTGGAAGGAGGAGGGGTCGCGGAAGGGGCTGTTGGCGGGTTGGTGCGTCCAGCCGAGGGGGTTGTTGCCTTCTGCGCCTGCTGCCCCGGCGTGGAGGCGGCGGAAGCGGTCGAAGGCGGCGTCGCCGTAGATGCGGCCGGTCCAGATGGAGAGCAGAATGAAGAGGGCGACGAAGGTGGCGATGAGGCTCGCGCGGGAGGTGGGCCACGTTCGGGAGCCTGGGCGGAGCATGGTTGCGGGGGAAGATGGGACGAAAAAAAGGAGGCTAAAACCACCAGAGCGAGGCCAAGAGAGGGCGGAAAGTGAGCGAGCGAAATGCGTCACGACATGACATCTGGCAAGGTCAGCTATTACGGCAGTAGTTGTGGTGGGAGGAAACCAAGAGAAAGGGGCGGCACAAGCCCTACCTAAAGTATGGGGATGCACCCCTCAAAGAACAGGCGATTGTGGAATGCTTGTCTGCGCTGCCCGACGTGATCTCCGCGCGCGGGCGCTGCGCCGCAGGAGGGGAGAGGTACGAGGAAATGCGACGCTGCAACAGGTGTCGCTGTTTGGCCGAAAGCAGCTCCGTTTACGTGTTCAGGTGCTGCTGCGCGATGCCCGATCCGACACTTGCTGGCCTGACGGGCACTGGGCTAGGCCTGACTGGTCAGGAATCCCGGCCAGGGATGGCGAGGGAAGGAGCGAATTTCGTGCCACCACACGAACCGGAATCCACCAATCTGATTGGCTGTCTCCCAAGACACGGGGGCACCCTGGGAGGCTTGAGCTTATGATCTGCGTGAAAACCGGGTGGGCTTTTGTCACGCCATCTACACAGTAAATGCTTCGCGGTTACCGACAGGTTGGTCGGCCCTCATATTAAGTCCCCTTTATTCCTGCCGTTTCCACCACAGCTGGGGGTTTGCATCCCGCCTGTGCTTTCGCCGCAGGCAAATTAGTTGCAGCGGAGGCTCGACAAACAGACTGGTGACCTAAACATGCAGCCCTGAAAATCTCGTCTTGCGAGAGAGATCTCTCAGGTACACAGTCGCTCAAAAGTCCTGATGCGACGCGGGGCGCTAGAAGAAAACGTGCGAATGTGCTTACCGCGTGGGTGTGGCGTACGTGGCCTAGTGGGAACGCCCTGGAGGTACTGCTCGTACGGGCTAGGTCCTATGGATCCGTAAGCCGGGATGTTGCATCCCGCAGTGCTTGAAGATATTTTAGGCACCTGCAATCTCAACTCCCCTCATTTCTTTCTGGATCCTGTGACACAAATGCGACCTAAATGCTCCGATTGACCACCACCATTATCCGTACCGCTTGGATGGAGGGCACACACGCCCCGAGAGTCGTTTAGGCCTAGACTTTGGAAGCGGAAAACCGGGCTCATGCCCGTTGAAACGCGTTGCTGTCCCTAGCATTCTATCAGGCTTTCTTGAAGGCCGGGGCTCACTTAGCATGAAAGGATTACCTCAACGGCATTCCCTTGGCAGAGCTTGCTTCAATGCCAGGTACCTGCGCCGCACACCTCGAACAATTTACCAAGTAAGCGTCCATCTCCCGTGTAGCGCTCAAAATCCTTCACGCAATGCAATACAGGGCTGATCTGTAAACCCCACGGTTTTCTGGGCGCATTTCGCGGCGCAGTCTCGAAAAAGGGTGGTCGAGAAGCACTGCCGTCCCTTTGACACCCGAATGGACCAGCAACCCACCGGCGTAGGTGGCACAGGGGCCCTTTGTGTCACAGGATAACACATCGGTTGCTTCTCAATTGAGGCTTTGTTGCCCGTCCGATGGCCACTGTTAAAATTCACATTGCTGTAGAACACCTCCCCACGGCCAATATTCAAGATGCGGCGAGGAGCGAGGAGGAAATAGCTGTCTGCCAAGCGAATCAGAGGATTCTTTACCAAAGTGATTGTTACGCTGTCGACGCTTTGGCCAGGGCGCAACCGTAAAGTCCAATCAAACTGGAGGACAACCCAACTTCGTATTGGCGACTTCGTATTTGTAGGTACCCAGGCACTCGGGCTCGAGTCGTGTAGGCAGGCACTGCACTGTACAGCAGGAGTCTACCGGCCCGAAGAGTTTCGAAACAAGTGCCTCGATCCTTCCTTCAAAACCAACGGGCCCCCTAATCAAACCTGCTCAGCCACCCATTCCACGCGCCAGCGCTTCACCATCCGGACTGTGGTGTACCAGCTTCCAGAATGCCCCTTTCCTCCGGTAGAGCTCTGCTGGTGTGCTAAACTCGACCAATGCGCCACCATCCAATACGAGAATCTTGTCAAATCCAGCGATAGTCGCTAGCCGATGAGCGACAATAATTAGCGTCGAGTCCGGGAGCGCTTCCTGCAGCGCTTTCTGTATCGCGGCATCAGTGTCTGCGTCCACGGCGCTCGTGGCTTCGTCTATGATGATGAGATTTCGTTGCGACAAAAGAGCCCGGGCGAGACAAAGAACCTGCCGCTGACCCTGGGAGATGTTGGTGCCGCCTTCGTTGATGGAGAATGATAGGTCGGCGGGAGCAAAGTGTACTTTCCTCAGCGCACCTTGGATGGTGGCATCGTCCACGAGATTGTCGGGATCGAGTACGGACCGGAGAGAGCCGTGGAAAAGATAGGGATTCTGAGCGATGGTGAAAACCCGCTGCCGCAAGGCGTGAAGCTTGAGAGAAGAGATGGTCAATCCCGTCAACGAGAATCTCGCCCTGTTGGTGCTGGATGAGGCGTGCCAGCGCCAGTATCAGAGATGATTTCACCGCCTCCGTTCGCCCACCACACCGACGCGCTGGCCTGGACCGACGGAGAAAGTGACGTTCCTGATTGCGGGGGGTAGGTCGGCGCGATACCCAGCAGTTAGATCTCGCACCTCAAGCCGGCCGCTTGCCGGCCAGTTCTCGGGCGGTTCGGAGCCAGCCGTTGACTCGGCAGGCGCGCTGTCGTATTCACAGATCCTTTCGACGCTCTGCACGCCGGATTCGACAGTCGATAATTTGCGTAGCAAACTTGCCATGGTGTCGCTGAACTCCATCGCAAATGACAATGCAATCCCAACCGTGCCCACATCAGCTGCGCTGAGCACAGCCCCAACGGCGGCCGAGGTTAGGAACAGCGCGCCAAGGGTACCGGGCTCAAAGTCCATCATAATCTGGCGCAGCGTATGATGCCAAGCCGCGGAGGAGCTGTCATCAATGCATCGAAACATGCGGGTCGCGAAGTAACGCGTCATGCCGTACGTGCGAATTGTGATGAAAGCATCAGAGGCTTGCAGCGAGCTAAGCCTCTGGTACAAATACGAAGTTGATGTCGAGCTGATGTGCTTAAGCTTCCGCGTTGCAGATAAGAGCTTTGCTCCAATGATGCAGTACGCGTAAATGATCCCGCCAGCGATGAAAAGCCCGTGGAAAGAGACAGAGGAGCTGGCTAGTAGGATGGATAAAACTTGGCAGGTGCAGGAGATCATGTAGCCGAGGTCGTGCGGCAGTCGTTCATCGACAATGTTCATGTCGGAGGTGAATCTGTTGATGATTTCCCCGTGTGGCGTCTCTTCCAGCCATTGGAGAGGCGCGCCAAATATCGAGCGCGTCATGTTGCTGAACAGAGTCTCTGATGCTGCCATGCCCAGGATATACCATACGAGACACCTAGCGGTGATGGCGAGGCAACCAAGGAAAGAGACCAAAATATACCCGTTGCCGTAATAGGAAGCTTGAGCATGTTCGGCGTGGGATGTCCAACTTTTGAGCCACCACGACCTTGCGAAGTTCAACAGCTCGTGGGTTGTGATAGCTACCGCTGCAAGCAGCCAGCTGCGGGCCCCTCCAGTCGCGAGGAAATAAGTTCTGTAATGAGACCAAGCCATTGTTTTCTGTTGCTGATTCGTCGCCTCAATCTTATCGACCGACTCGTGTCGGTCTCAGACCTTGTGTTTGGGGTCAAATCAATGTCTGACTGGGTCGCACCACTGTTGATCTGTGCCTCCCACTGCTTCCTGTGCATCAATTCCTGCTTTTCAACCCTTCCATTAAGAGCTGTACCACACATGCAGCCCTTGACACACACTGCACTGCATGGTGTGTGGCCAAGACTCGTGTTCGACCCCTTGCGAGTGGTCCACAAAACGCTTCCTTCACCAGCCACTGCCGCACCTCAGCATCCACAGCGCTCAGGACATCATCCATGAAGAGGATGCCCGCACGCGAGTACAAAGCTCGGGCCAGGGCCACTCGCCATTGTTGGCCGCCGCTCAAGGAGACGCCCTTGGCTCCTACGACAGTCAGATCGCCCTCCTCCAAAGTTTCAGGTCATCGGAAAGAGCGCAGCTATGCAAAGCAACGCGGTATCTTTCCTGGTCCAACGGTAGACCGAAAAGAATATTGCCGCGGATGGTAGTGTCCTCCATCATCCAGGGAGATTGCGAGACGATGGCGAAGCGGTACGGCAGGATCCAATTCCCGGCGCCAACCTCTGGATCGGGGTCGCCGCCGATTTGTGGGCTTCCACTGATCCCAGAAAGGAGGATAGCTTCACCAGCCAAAGCAGATAAGAGCAAACTTTTGCCAGATCCAGTACCCCCGGCGACAATGGTAAGCCGTCCAACGGGAAACCCGATTGAGAGGTCTTTCAAAGCGAAATTATCCAGCTCACTTCCATTGGCCGGCCAAGAGACCGTTGCCTCCCTGAACGCAATCGTATCCGAATGTGTCATTTTGGCTTTGCGTTGCCTCTTGTTCGGCAAAGTACTTCTCCAGCCGCCGCAGACTCGCCCAGGCCCCCATTATCCATGTGGTGTTCAGGGGGGGGATCGACAAGGCCGACTGCAGGTCCCCGAAGAGGCTGATGCAGGTGAATGACACCGCTGCGCTTACCGGCTTCCCTTGTAGCGCGAGAACATAAAGGGGAACCCCAGAAAGAATGATCGGACTGATATTCGCCACGAAGACGAGGCCGCACATCCACATGCCACCCATGAATAATGTCCTTAGCTCGGTTTTACGGCATTCGGACATCTTCCTTTCCCATGCCGCTTCTGCCGCGGATATTTTCAGTTGGCGGATTGCGAGCAGAGCGTTCCTCAGCAAGGCTGACCGTCGGTCATGATGCTTCATCAGCTCCGACTGCGCTTCGGCGAACTTCTTCGTTATCTTGGTGGTGAGAGGCAATGTCAAGGCTGCCGCTAGGAGACCCAGAAGAACCCCCTTCCATCCGACAATCGCAACTAAGAAGATGCTTGTAGTGGCTAGCTGAGCGATCGTCAAGGGGATACGGTTGCTGTTTGTGTACACCGTGAATGCCCTCGAGCTGTCGAGCTGTAGGTGTGTCATCGCTGACATTTGAGCGCCTACTGTCTTGTCTAGACTCGCCGAATTCGCGACATTGGGGAGGCGGAGTGATTTTTAATGGACCAAAGCACTCAACGTCGCCAGAATGGGTATTCGAAGCTTGCTCTCTGTCACCCAGCGCAGCATCGAGTCAACCCATAACTCAAAAGCCTTGCAGATCCCGACACTAAGAGCGAGGTAGAGCCCCTGAACGTCGACCCCATGGCTCGGAGTTGCAAGCCGATCCAGGAGGTGGAATATCACGAAACGGGGAGCGAGACTGACGGTTGACTTCAAGATTGTGAGAGCCCACTCGGTGGCAAGCGCGCCTGCGTAGCTTTTGGCGAGAACAGGTTTCAACCCTTGTCGACTCCTGCTAGCCTGGCTGATATGGTGTTGAGTCAATCTTTCTGCGCTTATCCGGGAGCCGAGGACAGGCAAGCCTCCAACCCCTGAGAGTGCGGATATGGATTTCTGATCAAAGATCCCTCGAGACCAGCAGAACGTGGCCAACTCAAACAACGACCCAGTGTACTGTCGGTCAACCGGTCTCCCTTTGAGGACTCTGTCTGGCCTCCGAGGGATAGACAGAAACCCAAACAGCATCAGTGCGGCGGAGGCAACCACCAGAAGTCGATCATCGTTGAAGCCATCGATTGCGAGCAAAGCAACAATTATGCTTGAGATGGCGCCATTCACGGCAAACCGAAATCGCTTCCTTGGACACGTTTCCCAATAAGCAAGCTCTGCTTGGAAGGTGAGGGCAAACTGATGCAACACAGCAGTCAGCAGGAGCCCACACGAGTCAATAAAGAACAGTTTCGTCAAATAGCTTACCCGGGCGGCGAAAGCAGGCCATGGCCTTGCCCCTCTCCGTATGCGAACGAGGGCATCAATAATCGTGAAAAGCGGCCCATGAACCAAAGCGCCGGGGCGACACTTTGCGAAAGGGCGTTCTGACTCCTCGGTAACAGTTTCCCCCTTCCCTTGGCGACTCCCTTTTGTCAGTTGCGCCTGCGGTTGAAGTTGCGGAAAGAGCTTGACAATGAAGCCTGGAGTCATGAGACCGATGATCGCCGCAATTCCTACATTCAGTGGGCTGAGATAACAAATGATTTCGTCCATAACTGAGGCCAATGCGATATTTGTACTGCGGTGAGGGACGTGGACGATGAGAAAGCGGCCCTACCAAGGAGGGAAAGAACGCTATGGAGATTCAGTTGGTTCTGAGCATGGTTGCCTTGTTTACCAGGCAAATGTGCAAGCAGGTGGGTTCACGGCATCATGCCAAAAAATGAGGGGAGAAAAGATTTCACGGCCGCACGCGAATCTGGAATACCATCGCGCAAGCTGTACCATTCGATTGCGCGCAGCCATGCCATTCTGCTTGCGAAAGGGTGGGGCAGCATCCACATCTCCCATAGATTCTGTGAGCCAGGAAAGGAGACGCAGACATGGTGGCAGAGAAACAATACTATTGGCGCGAACGCGAAGTGGCGTCGACTATTGAGTGGCAGGCCCGTGGTGGTTCAGCCGCAAGCGGAAACCTGTTCTCCTGCCCCAGCTGTGATAAACACAAAGCTTCCGCTTCCCATTTAAAACATGAATGAACTGTCAACAACCTCCAATCAACACGTCAAATCAACAGTATCTTCAGCTTTGCTGTCATAACAACCATGTCTCGACTAGTCCAAATCATTCGCGACGAGATAGCCCTCGGGGCCAGGACCCCCTTCATGGCCGGTGTTGCACCTGGCGGCACACTGCAGCTTATCGCGCGAGAGGTCAGACTGACTGAGAACCACGATCTCGGTGGGCGCAACCTCGAAATATTCGCCTCGGTCTTTACGGCCTCCAACGGCGCGGCCTTTATCGGCCAAGGCGTCGCTGGCGCGGCGGGCAGCAACGGGGTGGCTGGCGCAAACGGCCGGCGATTTCCGGAGAAGGAAGATGGGTCCGATGGAGGTCCTGGCGGCAGCGGTGGTGACGGCACTGATGGAACCGCGGTCACAGTCGTGAGTGAGGTCGTGGAAGGCTTGAACGTTGATGTTCAGGGCGGGAAGGGCGGAGCCGGTGGAGCCGGTGGCGCTGGCGGAGTAGGAGCGCCGAGGGTGTATGAGTTGGGCGAGCCTATTGTCGATCTTACCAATGGAGGAAATGGAGGACCGGGTGGGAACGGCGGGGCCGGCGGAAATGGCGGGACCGTCACTGTGACGGGCGTCCGCTACATCACGGGTCCTATCGTCAATGTCTCGGGCGGCGGGTCCGGGGAACAAGGTGTTGGTGGAGACACGGGATTGGCTGGGTATATTGAATGGAGGGAACCAGAATTTCCCCTTGAAAACCCGATGTGGGAGGAGTTCGGCGGGGATCCGGGGCGCGAAGGAGCTCCGGGCCTCCCCGGCGCGAAAGGAGCGGCAGGCGTGGGGGTCATCACGGAGCCGTCGTACGACGAGTTTTGGTCGTCGCTTGCCTCGCAGCCCTTTGCGGCGAAGTGGGCAGCGTATCGCCATACCATGGGTGAATTCTTCTTCAGGAGCTATACGCCCGGCGTCGCGGATCGTGAAGGGTATATCGGCAGGGCGGTCGACGAGTTCAAAGCGGCCATCCGACTGGAGCGCGACCCGCAACAACAGGCCAAAAGTATCCTCCGGCTTGAGCAGATCTGGAACAACCTGAACCCGCTCGGACTGCCGCGCGACTTCGATCTCATACCCGACTTTTCGACGTATATGGATCGCCTGACGAACTTTGGCAATCTCCTCAACACATTCACGAGCATTGGCAATACCTTCTCCCTGACGAGCACACAGGTTGACGCTTTTCAGGCCCTCTTCAAAGGCCAGGTGATGGAGGCGGATAGTCGGATCGGCGAGGCAAAAGCCCAGCTCGAGATCTCGGTTGTGCGTGAACAGCAGCTCGTCGAGGCACTCGTCGAGGTCGAGAGGATGATGGCTGACGTGGGTCGCCGCATCGAGAAGGCCAAAGAAGAGATGAAGGCGAAACCCTTGTCGTTCGGGAGCGTGGTGGGGAATGTCGGGCAGCTGGCCGTCGCAGTTGGCGCGCTGATGGCGGCAGCACCGACAGGTGGCGCCAGCCTCCTCGCCCTCGCCCCGAACGTCATCAATCTGGGCCAAACCGTGTATCAGAATGCCGAGCCGCTCGCCAAAGCCATCTTTGACGACGGGGAGGAGGAAACGCTCACCAAAGTCAAAGGGGAGTTTGCCAAGGTCAAGGGTAACGTTGAAGACATCATGACGACGTCTGATAAGATCACAGATCTGCTCAATGTCATCAACAACATCAAGCGCGCCAAAAAGCCTGACAACTCCAAGCTGATGGATTTCGTGCAGAAGGGAGCCGAACTGACGTATGAGCACCTGCTGAAAACGCAAGAGATGAAGACGGCGAAGATGCAGACACGCGCGCTCGGTGAAGCCGTTGTTTCCGAGGAGGCCCTTCAAGCTTACTATGCTGCGGAAGCCGTACGCACTGATATCCAACAGCAGATCCTCCGCAGCGCTGGCCTCGCTCTCATTCGTGGGGCCTTTGCTCGTGTGGATATCCTGCTCGAATTCGCCTTCTGTGCCCAACGTTCCGTCGAGATCTACTGCCTCCAGGACCAGAGGCAGCACGTCTATTATGATATCGGCCGTGTACATCCAGACCTTGAGGCGGACTATGCCTGGGGCGGAGACATCACCCGGGAACAGCTCGCGGCCAAATATCAGGCATCCTTCTCCAGGCTCCTCAATCCATTCGATATGTGGGAAACGTACCAGAAGTACTTCAAAAACACCTCGTCAAACCCGAATCTCATCCTCAAGGATATCAGGCGGCTTACGTTTAAAGACGCTGAGATTCTTGACATCTTCCGCTCAACACACCAGCTGAGCTTCGAGTTCGACGTACGCGACGACAAGGTGCTATCCCCGCCATCCAAGATGCGATACCGCACAAAGATCCAAGCTATAGGTATTGCGTTTGTGGGTGCTACTAGCGCCAGCAGCATTGTGTCATGTCGTCTCGAGCACGGCGCGCTGTACTCCGAGCGGAGCATCGTCGATCGTGAGGTACACGTCACGCCTTTGCGCACCCGCTACGAGATTATCACGGCCCAGACGACCCCCTTAAAAATTGGCGACTTCGATCTTGACTCTGCCCCGCCGCTGGAGAGGCCGCAGAGCTCGCCGTTATGGGGGATGGGAATAGGTGGGCAGTATACGCTTACTGTGCCGAGCGGTGAGATGGAGGAGCACCGCGTCAAGTTCGACGAGCTCATGGAGGTGCAGGTGTGGCTCGGATACCAATTTGTCGAGTAATAGTCTTTTCGGTGCTGTATGCAAGCCGCGCAGGAGTATTGCATGATACAGCTCATGATTCTTGGCGCCACCATCTTTCGCCGCCCGATTTTTCTGTTGAGCAAAAGAGGACTGGAAAACAACGGCGAGGGGAAAAAAAGAAACTCTAACTATGAAAGCCATGTCACTCTACTGTCAGAATACTCAGGCAGAGCTGTCGTCGCAGAGAATGCTAGGGACTTCAACAGCCATCATTGGGGCACTCTCAAGTTGCGGAGTCCGATGTTCCTTACCCCTGAATCCTCAATCTCACCCCCGAACGTCCCTCAAAATCCCCTCGACATCAACAAACTTGAGTTCTTCTAACGTCTCGCGCCACAACCTCTCCCCCACCACCCTCCCCTCCTCCGTATACATCACCGGCGCCGGAATTCTGTTCTCGTCAGCTTCATTCCAAAGTTCCATCCACGACATCATGCCAAAAAAAGGATAGAAAAAGAAATAAGACTCACGGCCGCATCTTCTCCTCCCCCATCCCCAAAAACACCCCATGCGTCTCCTGCCCATGCCTCACAGCCGCATCCACCACCCCACATTCGCACTATATGCCACTACACTCTTAAATACTGGGCTTCCATAACTGACTAAACTTTCTGCTTATCTTCCATCTCTAAATGGCTTCACTTTTTACGGATTTGACGGTCCCTTTTGCAAGCCATTGCTTTGATCAGATGGAAGGTCACGCGCGTATTCGCGAGAAAGAGGCTGATTTGGTGACAAAAATGCTGGTTTTTCTCCATTCAAGACTACGGGGGCGAGGCCGCGACCCTATTTAAGGGTGCGCGAACCCGCGCGAGAAGGCAAAATTAATTACAATTACAGCCTAGTACAGGCAAAGAACGCTCCACTTACTCCACCCCTGAATCCCTGAACTGGCCCACCCTTAACTCATTCCAAGTTAACAAGTGGTGCAAAGTTATTATTATTTACTACTAACTACAGGACAGGACCCTAAGGGAAAGCTAGAGAGACAGCAAGCCTTATATCCACTTAACTAAGGATTTTAGGCTTAAGTTACAATAATTGTAAATCTATACCTGCCCCCTATATTCTAAGCAGACGAAATTTCCACCAATCTTTACCTTTTTAACTTACCTAAGGTGTAAATAACTATTTATAATGGTCAGGAGAATGTACGACTCTTTTTTCGTGTGCTTCACTATGTTAAATGTTGATGTGAATAGGATTGGATTACGACCGAACCTGACGACAGTGCTTGAAGTCATGAGGTTACGGTGACTCCTGAGCGATACCCTCGGCTCTCCGGCGACCAGTAGGGCTGCTGATGGATTTAATATACATGTAAACAACGGCCGGGGCGTACCATATGGCCCACATTCTCGTAGCGGTCTTGACGTCGGCATCGAGCCCACTATCGCCAATCTTCCAGGATCCGATACTAATCCCTAGTAACAGACCGAGCAGGAAAATGACGTCAAAGGCCGCTCCCCCCTTGCTGCGATGTTGTTTCCACCAGATGTCCATGACAGTTACTGGGAGCCAGAAGAGGAGGGGGGCCACTGCTACTTTTACTGCCGTTTGCGCACCGCTGTCATCGAGTTTCCATGCAATGACAGCAAGGACAACTACAGCCACAATTCCAGCTACAACTGCTTGAAATAGTCACATCCAGCTAGGCTGTAGGCCGGTCCACATCTCGCGAGGGACGACATGAAGAGCGCACATGCAAGCTGCCAGCAACCATGACAAAACGGAAGCAATGCCCACCTGCACGCTGACACGTAGGGAGCTCGCACCCAGTTCCCAAATAGCAACGGTAAAGCCTGTCGTTGTGCCAGTCGTGATGAGATGAAGACAATCTCTGAGTAACTGCCCGGGGCTCGGGGCAACGGTTGGATCCCGAGACCCTTTGTTGACGCGCCGCCAGACATGCTCGGCGATAGGAAGTAGTTGGACTGGAAGAAGAAAAATCAGCGGTCCGACGGCCATCTTCACCCGGCTAGGAATGGAAACTCTATCGGCTAACCTCCATTCCGCGGTGCACAGTCCGCCGAGAGCAAAGACGGTCAGTAGATGAAGAATGGATTCCCCGACACTTCCCTCATGCCCAAGTATTATGTCGAAGAACATCATGGCAGGAACCCATATCACAAAGATGCTGATGATGACTTTTGCGGGGCCTGGTAAGGAACTTGAGGAAAGCCTCCACGTCGCAACGGAGAGACCTGCCAGAACTGGCAAGGATGTTGGCAAGATGGTGGATTGCTTCGGTAGCGACTTGATGTTGTTGTAGATTTCCCTCCAGTAGAGGGTTAGGTACGTGGCCATGCTCACGACGGTGGATGCTACGATCCAGTGCCACCAGGCGAGCTGGCCCCCGAACTCCTGCTGTCTTCCATGCTGGCTTCAAGATATCAAGGGTTCGTATGTAACCACGCTCTGTGTCTCGGATACCGAGGTTCGCCATGCCCTCGGACCCGCCCCTGCTGTTAGGACCAGGCCACGCCTAGCTGTGGCGTGACGGTCAATGCTGCAACAAGGAGGGTCACTGATGATGGCCAGGGGTGATGGGAAAGCTAATATACGCCAGTGGCGGGAAATTTCCCAGCGGCAACGTTGCGCTTCTTTGGTGTGGGGGGGGGGGGCGGCGTTGAAGGTAGGACTCTGGCTCAGCACTACTAGGGTCATCTCGAGCGTGTGATGGAGATGCTCATAGAGTAGTTCTATGTGGTAGTTCTATGTGCCATTCATCGAAGGCAAAACACAGAACAGTATATGCTCCTGGAATGAGTGGACACTTAGGTGGATACTTTCTCCAATGCTTTAATCTCTCCACCTCCCACCCTCAATCCTCAAGGGCTAACTCTCGCTAGAATCACCCTTTAGACGTAGAACCACTTCAACAAAATAAAAGTCCCTCTACACCCACTCCCATTAAAAGAGGTCGTACTCAGGCCACTTCACTAATTTGATTAACCCCTCCACCATCTCCCTTAGCTCAGTCGCACCCACTTTCCACCAATCCGGCTTATCCACAGTCCACTCCTTCGCCGTACCCACATTGATACACACCGCAAACCCATACCCACTCCCATCCGTCTTCTGGATTAGCCAGCTCCTCGCATCTGGCAACTCCCCGTCATGGCCGCGGAACTTCTCCTCCTCGTCGCCCCACCAGCCCAAGGACTGAGTCGGCTCCACTTGTGATGGCGCCCACATGGCCCCCTCGGTCGTCGCATTCAGTACATCCTTCCGTCCCGGCATTCCGTCCACATGCACACTGAAGCGCATCAAGTCGATCGGCGTGCCGACCCACCCGCCAAACGCGCCGTACTCGTGCCAGCGGTTCGCGTTTGTAAGATCGAGGGGGTAGTAGGTGACCTCGTCGGGCAGCTGTCCGTCGTTGCTCGCGAGTTGGAAGCGGGGGCTGACGCCTGCGGGGTCGAGAACGGCTGTGCGCACGTATGTTTCGTAATCTGTGTTGGTGAGGTCGGCGATGAGCTGGCCGAGGACGAGGAAGCCAAAGTTGGAGTAGTCAAAGTGTGTCCCCGGGGGGTGGGCTAGTGGCACGTTGGCGACGGTGTCTTCGATGATGCGGATGCTGTCCCAGCGGTCGACATTAATGATGATGATCGGGTTCGAGATATCGTCCCAACCAGAGGTGTGTTCAAGCAGGTGCTGGACCGTAATGTCCTCGATGCCGGCGCTATACTCGTACTGGTGTTCCAGGATGTTAGGGTCGACGTTAGGACGGTGTGGGACGTAGGTGGCGTAGCGGTCGCCGGTGAGAGAGCTTGGACCGAAGACGTGGTCCGAGAGGTGTATCCTACCGGCCTCGACTAGGGTCATGATGGCTGTGGCGGTGATGATCTTCGAGACGCTCGCGATGCGGAAGCGGGTGCGCGGGGAGACCATGATCTGTGGAATGGCGTCCCAACGCGAGGCCAGGCCGAAGCCCGAGGCGTAAACAAGACGCTCGTCCTTGGTGATGGCTACCGATAGCGCTGGGATTCGGGTTCCCCAGTTCGTAAACTGTCCGACGTGGTTATCGATGTTTACTGCGTCCTCTGCGCTGTAGAACAGGCTTTCCCATGTGGCGGCGAAGTGTCCTGCAGCATTGTACCCGCTGAGGCTTCTGGGGATTACCCCTTGGTACATGAGCTGCTCCTTGAGACGTTCGAGCCTGTCTCGGGACAAGTCAAGAAGTCCAAATGTGTTGGGCAGAGGGGGAGCAGGATCAGGCTCCAGTCGACGCTCCCAGAGAGCGATGAAGTAGTCAATCCCGCCGACTGTGTAGCCGCTGAGCAGAATGCTCCTGTGGGTCCGAACATCGCGCATCCCTTTTGTCAAGCGCTCGGAACGGGTAAACCCGTAGCGGATGACCGGCTCCGGGACCACAGTGGTATTCCGCTCCCATTTTATCGAGAGGGCCGGGCCGAGACTGGTTGAGGTCAGAAGAAGAGGTGTTAAAAGGGAACGGGGAAAAAGGGGTAGGTAAACAATGACACTGGGGTTAGGGTTCCACTCAGGGGTCAAGGGGGTTTACAAGATATCCTGATGGTGGGGGCAGATGTGCTACGTTATCGTTCAAATGCAGGATGCATAGGTGCCAAAGAGGTCCCAACAGGATTAGCCCGAGACGTGCCTGGTAGGTATCAAGGATTTGTGGGGCATCGGAGAGGGGAAATAAAATACTAGCTAGCTTCTGCTACAGACACGGACCACGGGAACGGCGGAATCCGTCCGCCTACTAGCTGCAGTCAACGTTAGGTTTTACCCAACCAACAGTTGCCATTGCCGAAAGGAATCTACATAACAGATGTGGCGTCGCCCCCACGGGGGGCGTGAAGCATCACGGAAGGCTGACATGCCGAGAATGATAGGGGGGTCCGCTTGGATCCGCTTCATGGAGGTGGCCTGGGCGCAGGATCTCGCCCCTTGAATCTATCCGTACGGAAAATTGGTTTCAGTCCTTAAAAAGCCTGTAAAGAAGACTTGGGGTGACTGAGAAGTTCGGTTAGCGGAGAAGGTCAGGGGTTCTGTTTGATCTGGAATGGCCCAGAAAACGCGTTTTCAGGGCAGTTACTGTATGTGAGAGTATTGCATGTGTGGGG